>Ga0335397_10001014_pt1 | contig 37810 bp, 24 predicted proteins | sample MAT04_FD_205740 | JGI IMG/M metagenome (GOLD analysis project Ga0335397, IMG submission 205740) | Freshwater microbial communities from Lake Fryxell liftoff mats and glacier meltwater in Antarctica - MAT-04 (spades assembly) (version 2) ... | reverse complement strand
GCGGCCGCCGCCGGCGGCTTCACCGACGTCTGCGCGATGCCGAACACGCGCCCGGTCAACGACACGCGCTTCGTCACCGAGATGCTCGTGCACAAGGCGCGCTCGATCGGCGGCACGCGCCTGCACCCGATCGGCGCCATCACCGTCGGCCAGAAGGGCGAGACCCTCACCGAGATGGCCGACCTCAAGGACGCGGGCGCCGTCGCGGTGAGCGACGACGGCCACTGCGTCACGCGCAGCGACGTGATGCGCCGCGCCCTCGAGTATGCAAGCACGTTCGGTCTCCCGCTCATCCAGCACGCCGAGGACCACGCGCTCACCAAGGACGCCCAGATGCACGAGGGCGCCGTCAGCACGCGCCTCGGCCTCCGCGGCTGGCCTCGCGTCGCCGAGGACATCATCGTCGCCCGCGACGTGATTCTTGCAGAGTACACGCGTGCCCGTTACCACCTCGCGCACGTCTCCACGCTCGGCGCGATCCGGATCATTCGCGAGGCGAAGTCGCGCGGCATCGCGGTCACCGCCGAGGTGACGCCCCATCACCTCCTCCTCACCGACGCCTCGCTCATGGGCTACGACACCGCGTGCAAGGTGAACCCGCCGCTCCGTGAGGACGAGGACGTCGCCGCGCTCCGCGAGGCCCTCGCCGACGGCACCATCGACTGCATCGCCACCGACCACGCGCCGCACGGCATCCTCGACAAGGATTGCGAGCTCAGCGAGGCGCTGCCGGGGATGATCGGCCTCGAGCTCTGCGTGCCGCTCATGCTCGGGCTCGTCGAGAAGGGCGTCTTCCCGCTGTCGCGCCTGGTGCACGCGCTCACGCAGGGGCCGGCGCGCATCGTCGGGCTCACGGCCGCGCGCATCCGCGAGGGCAGCGAGGCGAGCCTCACCCTCGTCGACCCGGCCCGGAGCTGGACGGTGGCGCCCGAGCGCCTCCGCACGAAGAGCAGGAACACCCCCTTCCTCGGCCAGACCGTCAAAGGAATGGTCATGATGACACTCGTGGCTGGTGCTATCGCCTTCGAGGTGACGGAGACCGCATGACTCGCAACACGCATCTCGAACCGCAAGCTGCTCACCTCGTCCTTGCCGACGGCACCGTCTTCGATGGCGAGGCCTACGGCGCGCGCAGCACGACCACGGGCGAGGCCGTGTTCACCACGACCATGACCGGCTACCAGGAGGTCCTCACCGACCCCTCGTACACGGGTCAGCTCGTCGTCATGACCGCCCCGGAGATCGGCAACGTCGGCGTGAACGCCATGGACGCGGAGTCGATCGACGGCAAGCCGCATGTCGCCGGCTTCATCCTCCGCGACGCGAGCCCGCTCGCCTCGAACTGGCGCTCCGAGCAGACGCTCGACGCCTATCTCGCCGAGCACGGCATCGTCGCCATCACGGGCATCGACACGCGCAAGCTCACGCGGCACCTCCGGGACAACGGCTCGCAGAACGGCGCGATCGGCACCGAGCCCGTCGCGGTGCTCCTCGAGCGCGCGAAGAGCGCGCCGGACATGTCCGGCCTCGACCTCGTGAAGAAGGTCACGCCGGCGAAGTCGTACACGTTCGCGGAAGGACGCGGCGAGTGGCGCGTGAGCGACGGCTTGCCCGGTGCCAAGCCGAAGGCGAAGCGCGAGCATCACGTCGTCGCGATCGACTACGGCGTGAAGAAGAACATCCTGCGCTGCCTCGTCGACGCGGGCTGCAAGGTCACGGTCGTTCCCGCGAGCACGAGCGCGGCCGACATCCTTGCGCTCTCGCCCGACGGCGTCTTTCTGTCGAACGGCCCGGGCGACCCCGCGGCCGTCGGCTACGCGGTCGACACGGTGCGCGGGCTGCTCGGCAAAAAACCGATCTTCGGCATCTGTCTCGGGCACCAGCTCCTCGCGCTCGCGCTCGGGGGCAAGACCTACAAGCTCAAGTTCGGACACCGTGGCGCGAACCAGCCGGTGAAGGATCTCGCGACCGGCCGCATCGAGATCACGACGCAGAACCACGGTTTCTGCGTCGACCTCTCGTCGCTCCCGAAGGGCGTCGAGAGCACGCACGTGCATCTCAACGACGGCACGAGCGAGGGCCTCGCGGCGAAGGACCAGCGCGCCTTCAGCGTCCAGTACCACCCGGAGGCGGCGGCTGGCCCCCACGACTCGCTCTACCTGTTCGACCGATTCACCGCCCTGATGGGCGCGTGAACGCGGCGTAACTTCGCGAAAGAACGGCACTTCCTCGCATCCAGAGGGGGGTCCGGTCCTCGGGTTTCCGGTTCTGCTGCTGGCGTAAGGTTATGTGGGTGCTAAACCAGGGTCCGCGATGACCTCACGATCGCGCTTCCTCGACTGGCGGTTCGTCACGGTCGCCTTCACCGGCGCCGCATTCCTGTTCGCCTGCGCGTCGGCGCCCGCGGCGAGCACGAAGAAGAAGCGCACGCCGGTCGAGCCCGGCGACGAGTTCTACGACGACGTGCCGAGCCTCGAAGAGGGCCTCTCGCCCACCGCCAACGAGGACAGCGGCGCCTTCAGCCCCGCCGGCGAGCGCCCCGCCCCGGCCGCCAAGGACGCCGGCCCCTTGCTCGACGCGGGCGGAGACAGCGGCACGGTCGTGCCGAAGGTGTTCTGCCAGGGCGCGCTCGCCGCGGGTGATCTCGCGGTCTCCGAGATCCTCATCTCGTCGCGCGCCGGCTCCAACGACGACGGCGAATGGGTCGAGATCCGCAGCACGCGCACCTGCTGGCTCAACGTGAAGGGCCTCTCGATCGAGTCGCCGCGCGGGACGCTCGCGCCGAACGCGGTCACGATCAACGAGGACTTCGAGCTCGCGCCGAAGGGCACCTTCGTGGTCGCCGGCAGCGTCGATCCCGCGAAGAACCACGGGCTCCCCGGCAAGGTGTTCGCCTGGGGCGCCCTCGACATCCTCAAGAACGACGGAGATACGGTCGCGCTCAAGGCGAACGGCGTGGTCGTCGACACGGTCACCTACCCGGCCTTCTCGAACCTCGAGCCCGGCCGCTCTCTCGCCTTCCCGGCCGACTGCCCCGCCGCGGTGCGAAGCGACTGGGCACGCTGGAGCCTCACGTTCGACGTCTACACGGCTGGCTTCAAGGGCACACCCAATGCCGCCAACGGCGACGTCGCGTGCTACTAAGCCCGTCGAATCCATGCCCGTGACCCCTCGCTCGAAGTCTCCCGCCGCCCCCGCCGCGCCGCGCAAGATCCACTTCGTCAGCCTCGGCTGCCCGAAGAACCGCGTCGACACGGAGGTCATGGTCGGCGTCGCCCTCGGCGGCAAGGCCGGCGACTTCGAGCTCACGAACGAGGCCGACGAGGCCGAGGTGATCGTCGTCAACACGTGCGGCTTCATCGGCGAGGCGAAGAAGGAGTCGATCGACACCATCTTCGAGATGGCCGAGCTGAAGAAGCTCGGGGCCTGCAAGAAGCTCGTCGTCACGGGCTGCCTCTCGCAGCGCTACCCGACCGAGCTCGGCGCGCAGATGCCCGAGGTCGATCACTTCCTCGGCTCGAGCGACATGCTCAAGCTCGGCAAGGTTCTTCAGGGCAAGGCCGACCGCATGATGGTCGGCAACCCCGCCGACTGGGTCATCCGCGCCAGCGACCCGCGCATCGTCACCGGCAACAAGGCCAGCGCCTACGTGAAGATCGCCGAGGGCTGCAACCGCAGCTGCGCGTTCTGCACCATCCCGCAGTTCCGCGGCAAGCAGCGCTCGCGCCCCGTCGCGGACGTCGTCCGCGAGGTGCAGCAGCTCGTGGCGCAGGGCGTCCGCGAGGTGAACCTCATCTCGCAGGACACCATCGCCTACGGCCGCGACCACACGAAGGAGGAGCGCGCGACGCTCGCCGAGCTCGTGCGGAAGGTCGCCGACGTGAAGGGCCTCTCGTGGGCGCGCGTCTTCTACCTCTACCCGGAGAAGATCGACGACGAGCTCATCGATCTTCTCGCCAACCATCCGCAGGTCGTCCCCTACGTCGACATGCCGCTCCAGCACGCGTCCGACGCGATGCTGAAGCGCATGAAGCGCGGGCACGGCGTGGACCGCCAGAAGCGCGTCGTCGAGCGGATGCGCGCGAGCATCCCCGACCTCGTCTTCCGCACCGCGTTCATCGTGGGCCACCCCGGCGAGACGGACGCGGACTTCGAGGAGCTCCGCGACTTCGTCAGGTGGGCGCGCTTCGAACACGTCGGCGTGTTCCGCTACTCCGACGAGGAGACCGCGAAGAGCAACGAGCAGGACGGCAAGGTCAAGAAGCTCGTCGCCTCGAACCGCTGGCGCAAGCTGATGACGCTGCAGCGCAAGATCGCGCGTGAAAAGAATCGCGCGCTCGTGGGCCGAGAGCTCGAGGTCCTCGTCGAGGGCGCGAGCGAGGAGCACGATCTCGTGATCATGGGGCGGCATCGCGGGCAGGCGCCCGAGATCGACGGCCAGGTCTATCTCTCCGGCGGTGACGTCCTGCCCGGCGAGATGCGCCGCGTCCGCATCACGCAGGCGAGCGACTACGATCTCGTCGGCGACGTCACCGAGGAGGCGCCGCTCGTTCGCGCCTCTCGCACGCCCGCGCAGAAGCGCCGAGTGAGCCTCAAGGTCCTCGGGGCCGACGCGTGACGCTCCACGGCTGACGTATGCTGCGAGCGTTGCTCGGGCGCCTGAGACGAACGCTGGAGACGGTCGACCGCGCACCGGTCGCACGTCTGTTCCTCAATGCGCCGGTCGCAGGCGCCGCGTACGTCGGGCTCCTCTACCTGTCGTTCGTGACGAAGCCGCTGGTCCCCGCCGACCAGGTGCTCTTCGGCCGTGACGCCAAGGAGATCGCCGACTACGTCGCGGTGCGCTTCGCGCCGGTGATCCGACGCGTCGGGCTCGAGCTCGGCGGCCTCGCGCTGGTGGTCGGCGCGTCGCTCGGCCTCGTCGCGCTCGCTCTCTTCGTGCTCCGCGACCTCGCGCGCGGCGCGCGCCCTGCACGCCGGACCGGCTTTCGAGCCGCGCTCCTCGGCGCGCTCGTGGTCGCGGCGCTGCACGCGTTCACCGTGCTCCTCTCGATGTCGAAGTGGCCGCAGCTCTATGCGGCGCACTTCTGGTCGCAGGGAGGCGTGCTCGCGTTCATCCAGCGGCTCGCGACCGATCGGCTGCGCACGTCGGGGCTTCTCGTCCTCTTCGGGTGCGCCGTCGCGCTCTTCGTCCTCGGGCCTCCGTGGGCATGGGGCGGCGCCACGCGGAGGACGTTCGCCGCCGCAGCGCGCGCGCGACGGCGGCCACGGCTGCTCGGCCTCGCGCTCGTCGTGCTCGTGCTCGGCGCGGCCGGCGCGCTCCGGCTCCGTGCACGCGACGGCACTCCGGAACAGCCTTCGGAGAAGGCCTCGCGCGACGCCGCGACGCCGCGACGTCGGTCGGTGCTCGTCATCGCCTCCGACGGCCTGCGCCCCGACCGCATCCGTCCGGAGATCGCGCCGAGGCTCTCGGGCCTCGCGGCGCGCGGCACCGTGTTCGATCGTGCCTACGTCGACATTCCGCGAACGATGTCCTCCTGGGCGACGCTGCTCACGGGGCTGCACCCGCATCACCACGGCATCCGGTCGGGCTTTCCGCCGGCGGACGAGACCGAGCGCCCGCTCGACTCGCTCCCCGCGAGGCTGCGCGCGCTCGGCTACCGGACCGCGGCGGTCAGCGACTACGTCGGCGAGATCTTCGGGCGCGTCGACTTCGGCTTCGGCGACGTCGACGTACCTCCCGCGGACTTCGCGTCGCTCATCCGCGAGCGCGCGGTGGAGCGATCGACGCCGCTCCTCCCGTTTCTCCAGACCCGCGCCGGTCGCTCGCTGATCCCGGAGGTCGCGCTCTGGAGCGGCGCCGCCGACCCCCGCTTCATCGCGGCGTCCGCCGTCCGGGAGCTTCGCAAGATCCACGACGACCCGTTCTTCATGGTCGTCTTCTTCTCGACGACGCACTTCCCCTACGCGGCGCCCGCGCCCTACCACGCCCGCTTCACGCGGCCGGACTACGATGGGCCGTTCCGCTACGACAAGACGGTGATGTCCGGCGTCCCCTTGATGCCGAACGCCGCCGACGTGAAGCAGATCCGCGGTCTCTACGACGGCGCCGTGGCGGCGGTCGACGACGCGGTCGGCACGATCCTCGACGAGGTGAAGCGTCTCGGCGCCGCCGACGACCTCGTGATCGTCGTGACGTCCGATCACGGCGAGCTCCTGTTCGAGAACGACCGCTGGCACGGCCACGGCGATCACCTGTTCGGCGACGAGGCGACGCACATCCCGCTCACGATCGTCGACCCGCGGGTGGCGCCACGCACCGAGCACGCCGTCGTCGCGAGCGTCGACCTCGCGCCGACCCTCTACGACGTGCTCGGCGTCACGCCGCCCGAGCATCTCGACGGACGCTCGCTCGCGCCCGCGCTCGCCGGGGCGACGCTCGCGTCACGCCCCGTCTTTGCCGAGACCGAGCTCTGGCTCGGCTTCAATCCCGGTGTTCCCGAGGGGCTCCACCTCCCTCCCCCGAGCCTCGCGCGCCTCCTCGCGGTCGACACCGATCACGGCAACGTGATCGTCTTGCAGAAGCCGGCGTTCGAGGCGAACCTCGTCAGCCGCCATCGCATGGTCCGCGACGACCGCTGGAAGCTCCTCTACATGCCGACTCCGAAGGGCGTCGTGTATCGCCTCTACGACACCGCAAGCGACCCCGAGGAGCTCACCGACGTGCTCGCCGCGCATCCCGCCGAGGCCGAGAGGCTGCGCGCTCTCCTCTGGGAGTGGATGCTCGGCGACCCGCGCATGACGCGTGACGGCGAGTTTCTCGTCGTGAAGGGCACCCGCGCACCCGTCCAGGCGGCGCCATGACGAGACCGCGCGCGAGCCTCCGACTTCTCGCGATCGGGCTCGCCTTCGGCGCGAGCGGCGGCGCGGGCCTCCTCGCTGAACAGAGCTTCGAGAAGCTGCTCGGCACGCTGCTCGGGACGAGCACACCTGCCGGCGCCGTGGTGCTCGGCACGTACTTCGGTGGTCTCACGCTCGGCGGCTGGCTCTATGCCCGACGTCGAGCGGCAGCGCCCGTCGCGCCGTCTCGCGCCTTTGCGACGTATGCGAAGCTCGAAGGCGCGATCGCGCTCGCGTGCGCGCTGCTCGCCGTGCTCGCGACCGATCTCGTTCCGCTCTTCGTGCCGTTGCTCCGGCTGGGGGCCGGCAGCACCGCCGGCCTCTTCGCGGTCAGGCTCGTGGTCGCCGCGTGCTGGATCCTGCCGGTCACCGTGCCGATGGGCGCGACCTTCCCGGCGATCGTCGACGCGCTCGACGTCGTCGCAGAGCGCTCGCGCGGCGCGGCAATCTCCGCGTTCTACGCGATGAACCTCGTGGGAGCGATCGCCGCGGCCGCGCTCGGCCCCTATCTCGTGTTTCCGCCGCTCGGCGTCGACGGTGCGCTCGGACTCGCCGCGTTCTGCGATGCAGGCGCGGCGTGCGTCGCCCTCGCGTGCGCCGCGGCCTATCGCGGCGTCTCCGCCGTGAGCGCGAGGTCCTCGGGCTCGAGTGAATCGACCACCACGGTCCCAGGAGATCGCAGCACCACGCCGCTCCTCGCGATCGCGGCGCTGTCGGGGTTCGTCCTCTTCTCGCTCGAGGTGGTGTGGACGCACCTCATCGGCGCCGTGCTCGGCGGCAGCGTGTACGCGTTCGGGACGATGCTCGCGGTGGTGCTCTCCGGGCTCGGGCTCGGGGCGGCCATCGGAGGCGCCGTCGGACAGCGCTTCGGTCGCGTCCCGGGGTACGTCCCCGGCGTGGCCCTCGCGGTCGCGGCGCTCACGCTCCTCGTAGGGCACAGCCAGTGGCCCGACGCGCCGCACGCGCTCGCGCTCGTCGGACGCGACGCGCTCACGTTCGGCGCCGCGGAGCGCACGCGCGCGTGGATGGCGGTGCGCCTGCTCCTCGCGCCCGCCACCGCGCTCGGCACGATCTATCCGCTCGTCCTGCGGCTCGAGGCCTTCCCCACGGCGAACGCGGGCTCGATCGCGGGGCGAATGGGCGCGGCGAACGCGCTCGCGTGCATCGCCGGAGCACTGGTGACCGGATTCGTCGGCATCCCGCTGCTCGGCGGCGAGCGCGTGCTCGTCGCGCTCGCCGCGACGTGCCTCGTCGCCGGCGGCGTCATTCTCCTCGCGAGCCGTGGCCCGACGCGACGCGTGACTCGCCCCCTCGGGCTGCTCTCGTGCGCGCTCGCGGCCGTCGCCCTCGTCGCGTTCCCGCAGTGGAACAGGCTCCATCTCACGTCGGGCGAGCAGGTCTACTTCCACCGGATGTTCGTCTTCGAGTGGACGAAGCTTCGCTTCTTCCACGAGGACGCGCGCGGAGGCTTCACCACGGTCGTCGACAACGAGGCCGGCGGCCAGCACGCGAAGACCTTGCTCACGAACGGCAAGTTCCAGGGCAGCGACACCGGCGAGATGGCCGCGCAGGACGGCTTCGCGCTCGCGCCGATGATGCTCACGCGAGAATGGAACGACGCGCTCGTCATCGGGCTCGGGACGGGCCGCACCGCGCGCGTCGTCGCGACGATGGGCTACGCGCACGTCACCGTCGCCGAGATCGCCCCCGGGATCGTGACCGCCGCGCGCCAGGAGTTCGCGCACGTGAACGGCGACGTGCTCGGCCGCCCGAACGTGGAGCTCGTGCTCGAGGACGCGCGAAACTACGTCCTCCTCCACCCGCGGACGTTCGACCTCGTGACCACGGAGATCTCGAGCATCTGGATGGCCGGCGCGACGAACCTCTACAGCCGCGAGCTCTACCGTGTCGTGAAGAGCCGCCTCCGGCCTGGCGGCGTCATGCAGCAGTGGGTCCAGCTGCATCACGTCGCCTTCGAGGACGTCGTCACCGCGCTGGCGACGATGCGCGAGACGTTCCCGTTCGTCAGCCTGTTCCTCATCGGCGGCCAGGGCGTGCTCGTCGGCACCGACGAGCCGCACGTCACGCGGCCGGAGTTCTTCGCGCGGTTCGAGGCGCACGCGGCCGAGCTCGGCGAGCACGACGCGCGAGCGGCCGTCGCGCGCCTGCATGCCTCGCGGCTCCTGTCCCCCGCGGACGTCGATGCGCTCGTCGCCCGGGTCCACCCCGCGATCAACACCGACCGGAACCGCCGGCTCGAGTACTCGACGGCGCGCTACAGCTTCGATCGACACGACCGCCAGGCCGACAACATCCGGTGCTTCGTCGAGGGAGCGCGGCTCGGGCCTCAGCCGGTCGCGCCGGAGGCATCGGGGGACCTCGCGGCCGCCGCGCGCGCCGTCGACGTTGCCCGCGTGCGTGCTGCGCTCGGGCTCAGCGAACCGTGACGGTGGTCGTGGGCGAGCGCGTGCTTCCCGTCTCCTGCGAGATGTCGAGCACGTCGCCGACCCTCGCGATCACGGTCGTGTCCCACGAGCCGCGCTCGTCGGCGATGGTGCCAGTGACACGCTTGTTCGCCGGGAGCGTCTCGTCGCGGTTCACGACGATGATGAGCGCGTTCGGCTCTGCGCCATCGATGCTCGCGAGCTTGAACGTGTCCGGCTCCGTGCCCATCGAGATGATCGGGGCGACGGGCGGCGGGAGCGGGAGCGTCGGGCTCGTGCAGGAGACCGACGCGCCGGCCGCACCCGCGACCCCGATCACGCCCGCGAGCGCGAACAGGAGCGCGGAAAGCCGTGTGACTCTCCGAGCGCAGCGACGCCAGACGCGGGCCATAGCAACTTCGTAGCATGCCGCATGCCGCCCTCGCCAACCGATTTCTCCCGTCTTTATCGCGCTTTGGTGCCAACTTCGTTGGCGCAGCGTTCCAGGAGTTAACGCCGGTTGGTTCCCCTCTTCGCGCGCTCGCCGTAGTCTCCCCCCGCGGACTCGCCTGCGGCTGGTGCGCGTTTCCACTGTCGTCCCGATGCGTCGCATTCGCAAACCCTGGCTAAGGCCACTGCCGTTCGCTCTCGTTGCCGGGTACGCCCTGTCGCGCACCGGGCGAGCCCCCATCGACGACGCGGCGCCGAGTCGCTCCGCGGCCCTCTGCGGTGCGCTCGTCGAGTCCGGCGTCACCTGCGCCGCCGAGGACGTCACGTGGGTCGACGGCCCGAGCGGCGTCGTCGGTGCGACGGTCGGTCAGGCGCGCGCGCTCGTGCGTGGTCGCGAGCGGGAGCGCGCCGCCGTGGCCCCCGTCGACGTTGGCGCGCCGGTCGAGAAGAACGACACGTTCGATCTCTTCTCCGTCGCGGCGCGCCTCTCGCCCGAGGGGCACCTGCTCGACGTCGGTGACGTGCACAACCTCACGCGCACGAGCGGCGCCGACGAGGGCCGTCCCGTCCTGAAGGGCCGGCTCGCCGCGTACGTCGTGGCGCTCGACGGTCGCCCGGAGGCCGTCCACGTCATCGACCTCGACGGTCACGACGCCAAGTCCTACGAGGAGCTCACGCGCTTCCAGCGTTTCCAGGTCGGCGTCGCCGACTGGCAGCAGACGGGCCACTCGCACGGCGTGAAGCGCACGGTCTTCGCGCTCGTACCGCCGCCGCTCCGCGCCGACCTCGCGTTTCGGCCCGACGGCAATCTCGAGATCACGACCGAGTCGCGCACGCTCACTGTGAACCCCGCGCGCGACGCGATCGTCGACGGCACCGCGTACCTGCGCATGACCGCGGAGGTCGTCGCCAAGCCCCCGACGTTCGGCCCGTGGATGAGCGATCGCCTGCGCGCCGTCTCGTGGTTCGGCGACGAGAAGAACCAGATCCTCAAGGTCGTCGCGTTCACGGCGCTCGAATGGTGGAAGGGCGCGAAGACCAAGATCACCGGCGACACCGGCGAGAAGGACGCGCAGGACGACCTCGAGGCGCTGAACCAGGGCAACGGCGCCTCGCCGCCCGCGAGCTTCAGCGACCCCGAGATCGGCTGGCCGCCGAAGCCGCTCGACCCGCTCATCAAGCCGCCGCTCACCGGCGAAGGCCAGTGGATCGCCCTCGAGAAGGACGCGTTCATCACGCCCATCCCCGGCGTCCCGGCCCCGTTCCTCACCACGTTCGTCCGCGGCGACCCCGCCGCTCCGCAGACGCGTGTCTACGTGACGCTCTGGGACCCTCGCCTCGTGTCGCTCCACATGGAGGCGGGCACCGTCGAGCCGGTCAGCGCGACCGGCGAGGCCGGGCCCGGTCAGATCCCGCGCACGCCCGAGGTGATCCGGCACGTGGTCGCTGGGTTCAACGGCGGCTTCCAGGCGACGCACGGCGAGTTCGGCATGCAGGCCAACGGCGTCCTCTACCTTCCGCCGAAGCCCTACGGCGCGACGGTGATGGAGCTCCGTGACGGCACGACGGCGTTCGGCGCGTGGCCAAACGCGACCGAGGTGCCCGACGAGGTCCTGTCGTTCCGCCAGAACATGACGCCGCTCGTCCAGAACGACAAATACAACCCATGGGGGCGCGCCTGGTGGGGCGGCGTCCCGCCGGGCTGGCACGACGCCGTTCACACGACACGCAGCGGCGTGTGCCTCACGAAGGAGAACTTCGTCGCGTACTTCTGGGGCAACGACATCGGCCCTGAGCCGCTCGGCCGCGCGATGCTCGTCGCGCGCTGCGCGTTCGGCATCCACCTCGACATGAACCCGGGCCTCGCGGGCTTCGAGTTCTACAACGTGCAGACTACATCGAATTTTCAGCCGCTTGGCCGGCCGCTCCAGCCGGACTGGGAGTACGAGGGCGGCATCAAGGACCTGCCCGACTTCAAGTTCCGGGCACGCCGCATGGTGAAGAGCATGGGCCACATGCTGTTCCCTCGGTACATCCACCGCGACGCGCGCGACTTCTTCTACCTCACGGCGCGGACCGTCCTCCCCGGAGCGCCCATCACCGGCGCAGGCGCGGCCGACGCGCCGGCCGACGGCGAAGGGGGCTCCTTCCGGGTGAAGGGGCTGCCGCAGCACGGCTATCCGTATGCGGTCGCGATCACGAGCGTGCGTCTCGGCGCGGAGGCGACCGACAAGCGCGTGCGTGTGCTCCGGGTCGACCCGCGCACGGTGCGCGCCGAGGCGGGCGCCGGCTCGGAGCCGAGCGCTGGCACCGACGCCGACGCGGGCGCAGCGGGCTCCGGGGCGCTCGTTGCCGTCTTCGCGCGGGCCGCACGTGCGACCGCCGGCGCAGCGCCGGCCGATCGCCATCGCCGTGGTCCCGGCGCGCACGACGCCGGCGAGGCGCCCACGACCGACGGCCGTAAGCTCTGGCTCGGTCCGCACGTCTTCGCGATCGAGAAGACCGCGCCGCGCGCGGCGACCGCGCTCGCCGACGTCGTCCCTCTCGCCGGCCCCGGCGCCGCGGACGCGCGCGCGGCCGTCGGGATCTCCGACGAGGACGGCATGCTCCAGTGGGTCGAGCTCATGCCCGAGGACAAGCCCGACGCGGCGACGTCCGAGCGAATGCTGAAGCTCCTCGAGCGCCTCGGTTGCTCGTCACGCGGCCTCGTCGTGGCCGACGTTCGCGCGTTCCTCGGTGGCAGCCTCGACATCGGCGGGCAGCCTGCCGTCGCGAGCGCGCCCGTCGCGCGGCTCCTCCGCACGGCCGCGCCGGGCGCACGGCCTTACTTCGAGTCGACACAGGTCGTGCCGCAGTCGGTGTGGTTCCCGCTCCAGCAGCAGCGTGTCAAGTGGCGGCCCACGCTCGCACCGCCCGACAAGCCCGCGGCCTCGGGGAGCGCGGCGTCACCTACCCCCGCCCCGAAGTGAGCCGCTGAGCGGCGTCAGCGCGGCGTGGGCGTAGCTGCAGGCGCAGCTGCAGGCGCAGGCATCGTGCTCGTCGCGATCTGATAGACGAGCGCGAGGTTGCTCGTCAGCATCCGCTCGGTCACCGTATACGCGCGGTGCCGCTTCGGCCCGTACGAGAGCAGCTGGTTGTCGTCGGTGACGATCTCGCCGCGACCGTACGTCGCCATCGTGATCCCGGAGAGCGCGACGCTCCCCTTGATCGACTCGTCATCCATGTCGCGAACGATCCCCTTGCGCGCGAGACCGGGCCACGACGAGGCGAACGCACGCGTCGGCTTCCCCAGACGACCGACGACGATGCCCGTGTGATCACGGGGATCGATCCACAGGACCGCGTCGCCGAAGACCGCACGAAACGTGGACGTGATCGCGACGGCGTCGTGGACGGAGAGGAGGTGAAACGGCACCCACTGGGCGACGACCCCGCCTGGCGCCAGACGCGCCGCCGCGAGCTTGTAGAACTCCTCGGAGTAGAGCGAGTTCACGCCAGCGAAGTTCGGAGGCATCGGCTCGAGCGTGATGACGTCGTAGACGTGATCGGTCCGCCGTAGCCATGCCCGCCCGTCCATGACGTTCGGATGCACGCGCGGGTCCTCGAGCACCTTCTGGTTCGCGTCGAAGAGATGCGCGGCCTGGAGGACGGCCGGGTTGAGCTCGACGATGTCGAGCGACTCGGGGTTCTCGCTCCTCACGGCGTTGGCGGTCTGTCCCGTGCCAAAGCAGATCACGAGCGCGCGCTTCGGGTCGGGGTGCATGAGCATCGGCAGGCGGCCCATCCAGACCATGTAGTGGGAGGCGTCGCTCACGTCGGTCGCGGAGAACCCGTCGATGACCAGCATGCGAGCGTGGTCGGCGGTGTCCGCCACGACGACGGAGGAGTTGGGCCCCTCGTCGAACGAGAGGACGCGTGTGACCGGGCTGTTGAAGTTGCCGAGCACACGCGCGCGACCGATGCCCGACTCGGCCGAAGCCGCCACGACGAGCGCGGCCAGGCCGGCCACGGCTGCGCGCGAGCGCGCCCGGCCGCGGAGCGTCGCGAGCGCCGCGCCGATCGTGAGCACGCCGAGGAGCCACGCCGTGCGCGCGAAGCCCATCGCGGGCAGGAACACCCACGCCGCGCAGAGTGAGCCGAGGACGGCGCCGATCGTGTTCACGGCATACGAGCGTCCCCACTGGGCGGGCTCGACGTGCTCCTTCAGAACCCACGGGAGACACGTGCCGACGAGCAGGATCGCCGGCCCCAGCACGAGCAAGCTGACCGCGAACCACGCGGCGTTCGTCGCCCAGTACCCGAAGATGGTCGCGTCTGCGATGCGATCGAAGCGCTCGACGATCGGCGTCGCCACGAGGATCGCGACGCCCGCTGCGGCGAGGACCGAACCGAGCTTCACCTTCCTCCGCGCGAGCCACGTCGCGAGGCGTGCTCCCGCCGCGAGGGGGACGAGCACCGAGGCGAGCATGATCGCGAAGCTGTGCGTCGTGCTCAGGAACGCGGCGCGCAGCGCGCGAAACCACGCGACCTCGAGGCCGAACGAGACGAAGCCGGACAGGAACACGAGCGGCGTCGCGAGGCGCATGGCGCCTCCGGCGATCTCGTCGAGGCCTTGCTCCGTGGGCTCGGTCGTCGCCGCGGGCCCCTCCTCCATGGGCGCCGGGCGCGCGAGCCACGAGGCCGCCGCGACGCTCAGGTTCACGCAGGCCAGCGCGATCGCGCTGAGCTCCACGCCGAGATACGGGAGGGCGACGAAGCTCACGAGCAGCACGCCCGCGGCAGCGCCCGCCGTGTTCATCGCGTAGAGGCTCGCGATCGACGATCGGGACGAGCGCGCGAGCAGCCCGAAGACGGGGATCGTCGCGCCCATCGCGAGCGTCGCGGGCCCGAGCAGGACGAAGATGGCGCCGAGATGCACGATCGGTGCGAGAACGGGATGCGCCCCGAAGATCGACCCGTCGAGCCGCTCGAGCCAGCGAAACCCCGGCAAGAGAGCGACGCCGGCGAGCGCGACGACGACCTCGAGCGTGCCGTAGACACGCAGCGGGCGCGCGACCTCGCGTCCTCGCAGCGCGCGGCCCATCATCGCGGCGCCGGCGCTCATCCCCGCCATCGTGGCCGCGAGGGTCACCGCGGTGCCCTTCGCGGAGACGCCGATCGCGAGCGAGGCCTGGAGCTGCCAGAGCACCTCCCACGAGAGCGCCGCGGCACCCGCGAAGAAGACGAGCAGGAACGCGAGGCGCGGGCCGCCCTCGTGCCCGTCCGGAGAACCGTTCGCCGTGGGCGTCATCGAGCTTCGCCGGCCCCGGGCGTGAAGCTCCGCGCGCGAGCGCGACACGCGTCGGCGCGCGCCTTGTCGCCGGCGCCGTCGAAGGCCGCGGCGAGGACGTTCCACGGCCTCGCATAGTCGAGCGTGCGCACGCCTGCCCAGGTCCCCTGCTTCGGGAGCGTCGGCTCGAAGGCGAGGCTCGCGTAGAGCTCCTCGTTCATGGCGAGGAGCGTGACCGGGTCGGGCACCTCGCGTGGGTCCGCGACGACGCGAATGAGCGGCCCGATGGGATAGCTGGGCGTTCCTCGATCGAGCCCCTTCGCGAACCAGTCGGTGAGGAAGACGGGACGCCCCGTGGCCACCAGCTGCTCGACGAGCGAGCGAGCCGAGAGCACGGGCTCGGGCGCCCCCTCCGGGCGCTCTCCGCGGACGACCTGAAAGCCGAGCCTCGCGCTCACCTGGGGTGGATACCAGTCGGTGAGCAAGAGCACCGGGGCGATTCCCTCGACGTCCGGGCGGGCGCCGAGCGCGCAGCGCGCGTACATGAACCCGCCGACGCGGTCGTCGCCGGAGTGCAGGACGATCGCGTGCTCCGGGACCGACCGGAGAGCGTTGCGCAGGTAGAGCTCGGTGGTCGGTCGGTGGTGCTCGCGGACGGCCGGATAGGAGAGCACGGCACGCACGGCGACGACGAGGCCCGCGATGCCCGCGACCGCCATCGCCGCGCGCTCGACGCGCGCTCGATCTCCGTTCAGCGCAGCGAGCACGCAGACGTCCAGCGCGACCGCGACCAGCACGCTCGTCAGGGCGAGCGGGAGCAGATGAAAGCGATGCGTGACCGCCGAGGCGACCCCGTGCGCGGCGAGGTTGAACCGCATGACGAAGATCGGGCCGACGAGCAGGAGCGAGGCCACGAGCGCAGCGTGCCCAGCGTAGGCCGAGCGCGCGGCGGTCTTGTCGCGCGTCCGGAGGAACACGAAGAGGCCGAGCACGAGGACGAGCGGCGCGCCGAGCAGATCGGAGAACAACGTCTCCGCGAGCGACAGCACGTGTGCGACGGGCTCGGGCCTGGTCTTGGAGATCGCGAGCTGAAACGTGCCGTAGTCGGCGCGGAGGAAGTGACGAACGACTCCGCCGAACGTGCGCGGCGCGCCCCACACGCAGCCCTCGCCGACCGGCAGCGCCGACGCGCGTGCCGCGATGTAGGCATACGGCGTGAGCCCTCCCGCGAGACCGAGGACCGCCGCGCCGACGACACGAGCGCCCGCGAGCTTCGCCGCGCGAAAGACGGCGAATAGCCCGAGCGGCGCGAGCATGACGATCGTGTGGTGGTTCGAGAGCCCGAGCCCGGCGAGCAGACCGAGCAGCAGCGCGCGCGCGTCCTCGCGGCCGAACGGCGCACGCTGCGCGGGCGAGGACCATCCGACGATGAGCATCGCGAGGAGCACGTTCAGCGCGAAGACCTCGGCGTGCGAGCCGAGGATCCACGCGAGCGGGCCGACCCCGTAGAGCGCGGCGACCGCGGTCGACGAGACGCGCGACGCTCCCCAAGCGCGCGCGGCCCACGCGAGCGCGGCCACCGATGCCGTCGCGAGGATCGCCGTGGCGAGCGCGGCGCGGTGCGCGGGCGACACGCCGGGCAGGAGCGTCGACGCGCGGAGGACGAGCACGTAGAGCGGATAGCCCGGAGGATGCGCGCCCCCCCCGGAGGCACCGACCGCGACGAGCTCGCCGTTGTCCCCGCCGAGGACGTGGCGCGCAGCGGTCGACGTGTAGAGGGCGCCGATCGCGAGGAAGACGAACGTGGAAGCCGCCGCCGCGCCGCGCTCGCTCTTCGCCATCGGTCGACATCCTACGACACTCCGCGTGGCGCCCGACCTCCGAGCCTCGATGAGATACGCTGAAGCAGCACCCGAGTGGCGAACGACACTGCTTTCGGCCCGTATGCGCTGCACGCCCGCCTCCACAAGGGCGCGATGGCCGAGGTGTTCCGTGCGGTCGACACACGCTCCGGCTCGCCGTGCGCGCTGAAGCGCATCCTTCCCGAGGTGACCGAGGAGGACGACTTCGTGCGCGAGCTCGAGGACGAGGCGCGCATCGCCTCGGAGCTCGATCACCCGAGCATCGCCCGCGTCCTCGACTTCGGGGCCATCGAGGGCACGCCGTTCATCGCCTACGAGCTCGTCGACGGCGTCGATCTCCGCGTCGTCTTCGAGAACGCGTCGATGGCCGGCGAGCCGCTCCCCATCGCCTTCCTGCTCCACGTCTTCGCGCGGGTGTCCGAGGGCCTCGCCCACGCCCACGACAAGGACGTGGTCCACCGGGACGTGAGCCCGCACAACATCGTCCTATCCCGGTCGGGCGACGTGAAGGTCATCGACTTCGGGATCGCCAAGGCCAAGGGCCGCCGTACCAGGACCGGCGCGGGGATCCTCAAGGGCAAGCTCGGCTACATGAGCCCGGAGCAGGTCCGGGGCGGGAGCCCGGAGAGCCCGGTCGGCCCCCGCACCGACGTGTTTTCTCTCGGGATTTGCATGTGGGAGCTTCTCACGCTAAAGCGGCTCTTCAGCGCCCCGAACGAGATCCTCGTCCTGGACATGGTGAAGCACCACGTCCCGGAGCCGCCTTCCAGCCGCTTACGGCACCCTCTGGAAGGCCGCGATGAGCTCGACCGGATCGTGCTGAAGGCGCTCGCAAAGAACCAAGACGAGCGCTACCGTTCGGCGCGCGAGCTCACGAGGGATCTGGAAGATTTCGTTAGCAATGCCGGGGCTATCGCGACACGCGAGGACATCGCGATCACGATGCGCCGGACGTTCGGTGAACGCGGCACGGCGAGTATGATGGAGCTTCAGGAGACGCGGATGTCAGACGACAACAAGAGCGGTTCGGACCTCGACATCTTCGAGGGCCTCGGCAAGAAGAGCACGCCGCGCACGGCCGCCGCGCCGCCCCCGCCCCCCCAGTCCGCCTCCGTCCCGGACGTCGCGGCGGCGAAGCCGCTCGTCGACATGAAGAAGACCCTCATGGGGATCCCCGGTCCGGCGCAGCCGCCGAGCCAGAGCGGCACGCCGTCCGCGCCGCCTGCCCCGCCGACGACGCCGTCCGCGTCCGCGCCCGCGATGCCCGCGGCGGCGACCTCCTCGGCTCCCTCCGCGGGCCCGCCGTCGGGTCGGGTCTCCGCGCCGCCGCCGTTGCCGTCGACTCCCCCGCAGTCGGGCTCGATGCGCGTCGCGACGCCCTCGAGTCCTCCGGCGGCCACGCCGTCGAAGCCGCCGCCGCCTCCGGGCCGAGGCTCCTTGCCGAACATGGTCACCCAGCCCTCGGCCCAGGCGAGCACACCGAGCCAGTCGAACATGCCGGCCGCGATCACCTCGCCGTCGCAGGCGCCGAGCACGACGCAGAAGGTGCAGAGCCAGGCTCCCCCGCCCGCGAGCGCTCGCCCGGGTCCCGAGGCCACGGTGACGAGCGCCTCGGCGGCGCCCCCGCCGGTCGTTCCGCCCGCTCCGCCCACCGCGCCGAACGGCGGCGCGAAGCTCAACATGGACTGGGACGACGACGACGAGGCCACTCACGTCTTCGACAAGGAGAGCAAGGACGGCCAGGAAGCCGCGCCTCCTCCCGGTCCCGAGTCGCGTCGCCCCGAGCACGCGAGCATGGACGACATCCTCAGCAAGCCGCGACCGTCGCAGGCGCCCGCGGCCGGTACGCCGCCGCCGCCGCCCGCGGGTGGCATGATGGTCCCGTCCGCCACCGCGACGCTCTCCGGCGCGTTCGGTGCGCTCGGCCAGCCGCGCGAGAGCACGAACGGCGCGGCCGCGCCGAGCGGACCGCCCTCGTCCCAGTTCCGCTCGGGCCCGCCCCCGTCACAGTCGGTGCGCTCGGCGCCGCCGCCGCCTCCGGGCTCGCTGCGTCCCTACAACCCGAGCACGTCGACGGCTCCGATGCCGCCGCCGCCGCCTCCGGGACAGACGACGACCGCGCCTATGCACATGCCTGTGCAACAGCCGTCGCAGCCGCCGATGGGCAGCCGCCCGCCGGGCTCGATGCCTCCGCAGCAGCAGCACTCGCAGCCGCCGCATCATTCGCAGCCGCCGCATCAGCACTCGCAGCCGCCGATGCCCCAGATGCCTCCGGTCAACCGCGCGATGGAGGCGACCGCGGTCGTCCCGCGCCAGCCGCAGTCGAGCGGCGCGGCGATGTGGGTCGCCCTCCTCGTCGGCGTCTGCATGGCCGTCGGCGTCGGCGTCTACTTCCTCATGCCCCGCACGGGCACGCTCGTCGTCAACGTCGCCGACGCGAAGGGCGGCGCGGTGAACAAGCTCGAGATCACGATCGACGGCAAGAAGGCCTGCGAGAGCGCGCCTTGCATCGTCCGGGACGTGTCGGCTGGCGTGCACGAGGTCAAGGTGTCGGCCGTCGGCTTCGAGGCGCCCGCGGCTCGCGCGATCACCATCGAGTCCCGCAAGGACTCGTCGACCGACTTCTCCCTCTCCGCCGCGAAGACCGCGGGCGGCACCGGCCTCAAGGTCGCCGGCAACACGCTCCAGTCCGGCGTCCACCTCGTGGTCGACGGCAAGGAGATCGGCCCGCTTCCGCAGGAGCTCCACGACATCACGCCCGGCTCGCACACCGTCAAGATCGCGGGCAGCGATCGCTACCAGCCGTTCGAGAAGACGATCGACGTCAAGCAGGACGAGCTCACCGACCTCGGCAACGTCGCGCTGAAGGTGCTCAAGGGCAAGGCGACCATCCAGCTCGGCACGCCGGGCGCGAAGGTCTATCTCGTCAACGGCACGAACCGCAAAGAGGTCCCGCAGTTCCCGATCGCGATCGACTTCGATCCGAACGAGAAGTGGAACCTCGAGGCGAAGATGCTCGGCATGGACGACTACGCCCAGCCGATCAGCTTCGACGACGGTCAGGCCGAGAAGACGATCACGGTCACGCTGAACCCCAAGGGCTCGAGCGCGATCGCCACGGCGCCTCCGCAGCCGCCGATCGTGAAGGCACCCGTCATCGCCGCGCCCGTCACGGCTCCGGTCGTCGCGGCACCGAAGGAGCCGGCCGCACCGAAGGAGCCCGCGACCGCCGCCGCCCCCAAGGAGCCGAAGACCGCCGCGCCCGCGGCCGCGGCCGGCGAGGCGTTCCTCAACATCAACTCGCGCCCCGCCTCGACGGTGCTCCTCGACGGCAAGCCGCTCGGCCCCACGCCGCGCGTCAAGGTGTCGGTCACTGCGGGCACGCACACGGTCCTCTTCGTCAATGCCGAGGAGTCTCTGAAGAAGTCCGTCTCCGTCACCATCGCTGCCGGCGAGACGAAGGCGGTCTCGGCGAAGCTCCGCGACTGACGACTCGAGCGCTCATCGCGCTCGCGCGACGGTAACGTGCGCGCCCCCGCCCTGATGAAGCAGCCGCACGCCTCGTACGCCACCGTCGCCTTCGCCGCGGTGGTGGCGTGCGTTCCAGTGTGGCTCTCGGCGCGGCTGCCCACGATGGACGGGCCGCAGCATCTGTTGCTCGCGCACATGGCGGCGCGCTTCGACGACCCTGCGTACGGCTACGTGCGCTTCTTCGACCGCAATCCGTCGCACATGCCGCCGACGCTGGGCGACCTCGTCCTGCACGGCTTGTTCTCCGCGGGAGTGCCCGCCCCGACCGCGCAGAAGCTCTACGTCACACTCGTGATCGCGCTCCTCGCGGCGGCGGTCGCGTACGCGTGTGCCTACCGCGACGCGCGCAATACCTTCTTCGCCGCGCCGGTGATGCTCACCGTCCACGGCCTCGCCCTCGGGATGGGCTTCTTCGAGTTCCTGCTCAGCATTCCCTTCGGCGTCGCGGCGCTCGGCGTCGCCCTGCGAGGCGGGGGCACCGGCAGCCTGCGTCGCGGGCTCGCGTGCGCCGCGCTCCTCGCGCTCTCGGTGCTCGCGCATCCGTTCGTCTGTGCGGCGCTCCTGCCCGCGTTCGGGCTCGTCGCATGGGGGCAGCGACAACGTCCGGTGGCCGCGATGCTCCCGCTCCTTCCTGCCCTCGGGATCGCCGCCGCGCTCTTTCTCACCCAGGCGGGCGTCGCGCGCGAGATCACCCCGACCGCTTGGACCCCTTGGGTCGAGGGCCTCGGCGTCCTCGCGTTCGATGGCTTCCGCGGCGTCGCCTCGACCGGCCTGGTCGGGCTGCTGGGAGCGCTCGTGGTCGTCGGGCCCGGCGCGGTCGCCGCCTTCCGCTCACGCGAACGCTTGCTCCTCTGCCTCCTCGCTCTCGCGGGCATCTACGCGGTGGCCACGGTCGTCCTGCCTGGAGCCGCGTTCAACTGGGCGCTCCTCCAGCACCGGTTCGTGCCGCTGTTCTGGATCGCCGCGGTGCTCGTCGCAGCCCAGGCGCCGCTGCCCTATCCGCGCGTCCTCGTCGGCGTCTCGATGCTCTTCTTGTGCGCGCAGTCCTTTCTCGTCGCGCGCAAGTACGCGGTGATCGACCGCGGGCTCGCGGACTACGTCTCGGGTGCCGAGGCAATCCCGCGCGCGGCGCGGCTCCTGCCGCTCGACTTCGCGCCTCGAGGCGAGAGCGAGCACTGGCTGATCCGCCCTTACCTGCACGCCTGGGCCTGGCCGGTCATGGAACGCGGAGGCATGACTCCCTACGTCTTCGCGACGCTCCCGATCCACGCGTATCAGTTCCACGATCGGCCGCCCGCGCCGCCCGAGTTCATCGACCTGAGCTACTCGTGCGCGCAGCACGGGATTGCCGGGCGGACCCCGGAATGCGAGGCCTTCCACGCGGGCCGGCTCCGCGCGTTCGCGAAGCTCTCGGACCCGTACGACGCCGTCCTGACGTGGAAGGCCCCGGCCGAGCTTCGCCCGCTCCTCGAGGCGCGCGGCTTCCGGCTCGCCCATCAAGGCGCTCACTCCGCGGTGTATGTCGCGGACCGCCGGTGAGGCGACGCGCGGGCGGCCACTTCTGGCGTATCCTTCCTCCTCGATGAGCGAACGAGCAAGCATCCTCGTTGTCGACGACGAGCCGGGCCTGCGCGAGATGCTCTCCATCCTCTTTCGTCGCGAGAAGTACGACGTCACCGTCTGCCCGGGCTTCGTGACGGCACGCGAGGCCATCCGCAACGCGCCGACGCCCTATGGCGTCGTGCTCACCGACCTGATGATGCCCGACGGCTCCGGGCTCGATGTGCTCACGCTCGCGAAGGAGCGGAGCCTCGAGAGCGAGGTCATCGTGATGACGGCGCACTCGACGGTCGAGACCGCCATCGAGGCGATGAAGCGCGGCGCCTACGACTTCGTGACGAAGCCGTTCGCGACCGCCGAGCTCCGCGCGCTCGTCCAGAAGGCCTTCGAGAAGAGCGCCCTCATCGCCGAGAACGTCCGTCTCCGCGCGCAGGTCGACCGCAAGAACCCGAAGGACCTCCTCGGTCACTCCGAGCCGATGCGGAAGATCCTCGATCTCATCTCGCGCGTCGCCGACAGCAGGAGCACCGTGCTCATCACCGGCGAGAGCGGGACGGGCAAGGAACGCATCGCGCGCGCCGTCCACGTCGCTTCCCAGCGCAAGGGCGAGTTCCTCGTCGTCAACTGTGGCGCGATCCCCGAGGCGCTCGTCGAGAGCGAGCTGTTCGGCCACGAGAGAGGCGCATTCACGGGCGCGACGTCGCGAAAGCTCGGCATCTTCCGCGAGGCCGACGGCGGCACCGTGCTGCTCGACGAGGTCGGCGAGCTGCCGCTCGGCGTGCAGGTGAAGCTTCTCCGCGTCCTCCAGGAGAAGAAGGTGCGCGGCATCGGTGAGTCGAACGAGGCGACCATCGACGTGCGCGTCCTCGCGGCGACGAACCGCGTCGTCGAGGAGGACGTGAAGACCGGCAGGTTCCGCCAGGATCTCTACTACCGGCTCAACGTCATCCGGATCGAGGTGCCGCCGCTGCGCGTGCGCCGTGAGGACGTCGGCGAGCTCGCCAAGCATTTTCTCGAGCGCTGCTCGCGCGAGCACAACAAGCAGATCCGCGGCTTCTCGTCGGACGCTCTCCGCGCGCTCGACGCCTACGACTTCCCGGGCAACGTCCGCGAGCTCGAGAACATCGTGGAGCGCGCGGTCGCTCTCGCGAGCGGCCAGCAGATCGGGCTCGGCGACCTCCCCCACGAGGTGAGCGGCGCCGCTGCGCAGCCGAGCGCGGCGCTCGTCACCCTCCCCGAGGAGGGCTGCGAGCTCGATAGCGTGCTCGGCGAGGTCGAACGGCGCCTCATTCTCCAGGCGCTCGAACGCTCCGGCGGCGTGCGGACGGCCGCGGCGAAGTCACTGAGCGTGACGCTCCGCAGCCTCCGGTACCGGATGCAGAAGCTCGCCCTGCAGGATGACGACGAGGAGCCGGTGAGCAGCACGGACACGGAGTCGTGGAAGCCCGACGCGCCCTGAGCGAGCAAAGCCTCGCTCAGCCTCCTCGACGGGCGCGAAGACGCGCCCTGGGCGAGCAAAGCCTCGCTCAGCCTCCTCGACGGGCGCGAAGACGCGCCCTGAGCGAGCAAAGCCTCGCTCAGCCTCCTCGACGGGCGCGAAGACGCGCCCTGGGCGCGCCCGAACACCGACATCGGACACCGGCGATTTTCGTCCGCGCTCCTGACGGCGAGTGACAAAAATTGTCCGTCCACGATGTCGGCGTGTTCCCTACCAGCCCCAGTTTCTTTCGTTTTTCCCGGCTCCGGGTAGCATGAGGGCTTCTGTCCTCGGGGAGGTTGAGATGGCACGTCGACTGCTAGAGGGCTGCGTACGGATGCCGGTAGATACCTCTCACAAGAGTCTAGTGCCGAGCCTCGCGTCTCGTTCTCTCTCGGTGCGCCTTGCACGTGCGTCGCGCGCCGGCTTCACCCTCGTCGAGCTGATGATCGTCGTCGCGATCGTCGGTGTCCTCTCCGTCATCGCCGTCGTCGGCTACCGCAAGCTCGTTCTCACCGGCAAGGTGACCGAGGCGAAGAACGTGGTCGCTGGCGTCCGCATCGCGCAGGAGTCCTACAAGGTCGAGCGCGGCATCTACGCGGACCTCGGCACGAACCTCTGTCCCTTCCCGGCGTCGGGCACCACGCAGACGAAGGCCCCCTGGGACACCAACTGCAACGGCGGCACCGCGAAGTGGGAGCTCCTGCCCGTCCACGTCGACGGACCGGTTCAGTTCGGATACGCGACCAGCGCCGGCGCCTTCGGCGCGGCACCCCCGGGCATCATCGGACAGCCGGTAGCCTTCGTGACGATCCCCGCCGTCGGTACCGCGCCCTGGTTCTTCGTCACGGCCTCAGCAGACCTCGACGGCAACGGCGGCCTCTTCACCGAGCTCGTCGGCACGTCCTGGCAGAACTCGATTTTCGTGAACAACGAAGGCGAATAAGTCGTCTTCTTCGTCATTTTCCCACCGCGGGCGTCTCGGCCTGCACGCGACTGGGCATTGTGAGGCCGACAAAGGGAGCATCGCACTATGGGAAATCGCGTCATTCGTAAGAGGCTGAAGGAAGGCTTCACACTCGTCGAGCTCATGATCGTCGTCGCGATCGTCGGCGTCCTCGCCGTCCTCGCCGTGTACGGCGTCCGTAAGTACATCGCGAACGCGAAGACCGCCGAGGCGAAGAACTCGCTCGGCCAGATTGGCAAGGACGCGCAGACGGCGTTCGAAGGTGAAACGATGGCCCCTGCGGTCCTCGTCGTCAACACGTCGACCGCGGTGCTCCGCGCGATGTGTGGCCCGGCCGGCTCGCCCGTTCCGGCGGCCGCCCCCGTCGGCAAGAAGTATCAGTCGCAGAAGACGGACTGGGGTAACGCCGCCGACCTCTCGAACCACGCAGGCTTCCCCTGCCTCAAGTTCGAGCTCAATGCGCCGCAGTACTACGCGTACAACTACACGGCGACCGGCACGTACTCGGCGAACGGCAACGAGTTCTCCGCGATCGCCGAAGGCGACCTCAACGGCGACGGTACGAAGTCGACGTTCACGGCCAGCGGCAAGATCCAGGAAAACCGCCTCACGGTTTCTCCGTCGATCGCCGAAATCGACCCCGACGAATGAGCTAGTCACCGCTCGCCTGCTCGTCTAGCGAGCTGCCGCGCCCCGCCGTCCACGTGACGTCGGGGCGCTTCTCATTTCGAAGGTGCGCGTCCTCGGATCTCGCCTTGCGCGCCTCGGTGAGTCTGCGGTCTCATCAGCGCGTGAAGTTCGGCGTCCGTAGCACTGCAGCGTTTCTCTTCTTCTCGGGGGCGTGCGCGCTCGTCTACCAGGTCGCTTGGTTTCGCGAGCTGCGACTGATCTTCGGCGCCTCGACGGCGTCGTCTGCCGCCGTGCTCGCGATCTTCATGGGCGGGCTCGGTCTCGGAGGAGCGCGGCTCGGCAAGCGCGCCGACTCCGCGGCGAACCCCCTCGCGATGTACGCGAATCTCGAGATTGCCGTCGCGTGCGCGGCGGGCGCGACGCCGGCGCTCGTCTGGCTGGCGAACATGGTCTACCTCGCAGGCGGCGGCTCTGCTGCGCTCGGCGGGGCCGGGGCGACCGTGGTGCGCGTCCTGCTCTCCGTCGTGGTGCTCGGCCCCGCCACGTTCCTGATGGGCGGCACTCTCCCGGCAGCGGCGCGTGCCGTGGAGCGAGACGACGACGGACCTCGCAGAAGCGTCGCAACGCTGTACGGCGTCAACACCTTCGGCGCCGTGATCGGGGCGGTGCTCGCCAACTTCCTCCTGCTCGAGGTCCTCGGGACGCGCCTCACGCTGTGGATGGCCGCGCTCGTGAACCTCCTCATCGGTGTCCTCGCGCGGGGAATCGCCCGTCGCCACGAGACGACACCGGCGGCGCGTCCCGAGCCTGCCGAGGCCGAGCCGAGCAGCGCGCCCGTCGCGAGCGGCGCGGCCGAGCTCCCGCGATGGTTTCCCCCGGCGGCGTCGGCGCTCGTCGGCGGCTCCTTCATGCTGATGGAGCTCACGTGGTACCGCATGCTCGGCCCGCTCCTCGGTGGCTCGTCGTACACCTTCGGGCTGATCCTCGCGGTCGCCCTCGTGGGCATCGCGATCGGCGGCGGCATCTACGCGCGCACGAAGGTGCCGGCGACACTCCGGTGGTTTGCGATCACCTGCTCGCTCGAGGCGCTCTTCATCGCCATCCCGTATGCCGTCGGCGACAGGCTCGCGATCGTCACCCTCCTGCTTCGTCCCCTCGCCCGCGTCGGCTTCGGCGCCAGCACCGCGGTGTGGGCGGTCGTCGCAGGCTTCGTCGTGTTGCCGGCCGCCATCGTCTCCGGCATCCAGTTCCCGCTCGTCATCGGGCTCTACGGGCGCGGCTCGAGCAAGGTCGGACGCGACGTCGGCGCGGCCTACCTGGCGAACACCATCGGCTCGATCGTCGGCTCGCTCGCCGGAGGCTTCGGCCTCATCCCGCTGCTCGGGGCCGTCGGGTCGTGGAAGCTCGTGGTGGTCTCCCTCTCGGTCGGCGCGACCGTCGCCCTCATGATGGACGCTCGCGCGACGCCCCCGGCGTTGTCGAGCGCAGTGGCCCGCTGGGCCATGGCCTGGCTGCCGTCGGCGCTTCTCCTCGCCGTCGGCCCGACCGCGCTCTGGCGTCACTCAGGGATCGGCGCAGGTCGCGCCGACGCGCGGATCGACGAGAGCGGCCACGCCCTTCCTGTCTGGACGCACATGATCGCTCGCGACGTTCGCTGGGAGGAGGACGGCCTCGAGAGCAGCGTCGCGCTCACGCAGACCTCGGGCTTCAGCTTCGTCGTGAACGGCAAGTCCGACGGCCACGTGCTCATCGACGCCCCGACACAGGTGATGAGCGGCCTTCTCGCCACGCTGCTCCACGGTCATGCGAGGTCGGCGCTCGTGGTGGGCCTGGGGACCGGCAGCACGGCAGGATGGATCGGCACGGTTCCGACCATTGACCGCGTCGACGTCGTCGAGCTCGAGCCAGCCATCCTGCGCGTCGCACGGGACGCCGCGCCAGTGAACGAGCGCGTGCTCGACAACCCGAAGGTCCACATCCACCTCGCGGATGCGCGCGAGTACCTCCGCACGACGCCGGCCCGCTACGACGTCATCTTCTCCGAGCCGTCCAATCCCTATCGGGCGGGCATCTCGAGCATGTACACCGAGGAGTACTACCGTGCGGCGGCGCAGCGAACGGCTCCCGGCGGCATGTTCGTCCAGTGGATGCAGGCGTACGAGGTCGACGGCTGGGCCGTCGCGACCGTCATCGTCACGCTCCACAGGGTCTTCCCCGACGTGGAGGTCTGGCAGACGATGGGGGGTGACTTGCTCCTCATCGCGCGTGCCGAGCATGCACGCCTCGACGCGGCTCGGCTGCGCAAGGCGGTCACCGAGGAGCCGTATGCCAGCGCGTTGCGCGCCGTATGGAACACGAGCTCGCTCGAGGGCGTGCTCGGACACTTCGTCGCGCGCTCCGATCTCGCCGACATCCTCACCAAGAACGAACTCGGCGCCGTCAACACCGACGACCAGAACTTCCTCGAGTTCGCGTTCGCGCGCAGCGTCGGGCATTCGCGCAACGTGGATGTCGAGCTGTTGAACCTCTCGCGCCGGATGCACACGAGCACACCCGCGATCGATGGCGAGGTCGACAGGACGCGAGTCCAGGAGGAGCGCTGGCTGTTCCAGCTCCACTCCGATGCCGCCCTCGCGCCGTCGCCGCAGTCGTACACCAAGAGCAAGCTCGGGCTCATGATGCGGGCGTTCAAGGACCACCAATATGCGGTCAGCTTGAGCTCCTGGAAGGACCTCGCGCGACCGGAGGCCGACGTCTCCTACGGCGAGACATTGCTGGTGGCCGAGTGTGCGGCACGTGCGGGCACAGAGGCCGACCCTCCGCTCGTCGAGCGTGCGCCGCTGCCCCACCGAGACGTGTTTCACGCCCTCTGGGCCGTTCGCCATGACGACGACGACGGCGCGGCGGCCGCCCTTGCGCGAGTGTTCGTGTCCGCGCGGACGACCCCCTGGTTGCCCCGTCGCCTGCTGACCGTCTCGCTCACGCTCGCCAAGGACATCGCAGCGACGAATCCGCGGAGCGCGCGCATCCTGTACGATGCTCTCCGCGAGCCGTTCGCCATCGAGGCCTCGCGCGAGGAGCGGCTCCTCGCGGCCGTGTCGGTCGCGTCGATGCTCCCCGACCCCGCCGCATGCGTCGAGGCGTTCAAGCCGTTCGAGCCCCCGCCGTGGCTCCGCCCGGTGCTCGAGATCCGCCTGCGCTGCTACACGCGGGCTCATCACGCGCTCGCACAGCAGGCTGCCAAGGACCTCGTCGAAATGAGCGAGTCGGACCCGCAGCTCGGAAGGTCGATCCCCTCACCTCCGGGGCTTCCCCGGCCGCCCGCGGCCGCTTCGCGAGGCCTCCCGGCCAACGCGCCGTCGATCGCACCCAAGGAGGACGACGAGGGCGCCAGCGATGCCAGTCCGCCCTGATCGTGGCCGGCCGCCGCTGGATGACCGTGCCAGAAGCCCGCGTTAACGCTATCGTGCGGCCCGTGAAGGCCGTCTCGATGCGCCACCGCTGGACCCCTGGGTTCACGGCGATCGAGCTCATGAACTTCCTGGCGCTTGCCGCCGTGCTCAGCGCCGTCGCCATGTATGCCCTCGCGCGGTACGTGCGCCACGCCAAGACGGTCGAGGCCATCAGCTCGGTCACCTCCCTCGCGGGTGCCTCGGCCGAGTATTACAACAGCTCCGACGCGACGCAGCCCACGGGCGCGTCGCCGAACGCCGTGCACGCCATGCGGCACTTCCCGCCGAGCTCGCGCGTCCCCGTCCCCGAGGACGCGCTCTCGGTCCGCGGGCGTCGCTATCAATCGAACCTCGCCGACTGGTCGGCGAGCCCGTGGCGCGAGCTCCGGTTCTCGATCGTCCAGCCGCAGTGCTACCAGTACTCGTTCGAGGCCGACGGCGCGGGCGCCACGGCGAAGGCGCTGGTCTCTGCCGAGGGCGATCTCGACGGCGACGGCCTCCGATCGACGCTCTCTCTTGCCGTCGCGCCGGACGAAGGGCTCACCGCCCAGGTGGCAAAGACGATGACGAAGAAGGACGTGGAGGAGTAGCGATGCGGCGCTTCACGCCCGTCGAGCTCGCCATCGGCGTCGCGATCCTCGGGTCCCTGCTCGCCGTCGCCGTCCCTGCGTTCTCGCGCGATCTCCACTCCTCGCGCCTCGTCGAGCCCATCGAGGGCCTCGGGCGCATCGGCACGGCGGCCGTGACGTACGCGGAGGCGAACCAGCGATTCCCCGACGGCGCGCCGCTCACCCCGGCCGTTCCTCCGCGCGGCATCAAGGAGGCTGACCAGCCCGGCACCTGGGACGGACCGACCTGGAAGGACCTCGCGTTCCGCCCCTCGCCCGAGGGCGTCCCGCATGCGTATTCGTTCTCGTTCGAGAGCACGGCAGGAGGCGCGGCCTTCGTCGCGCAGTCGCGCGGCGACCTCGACGGTGACGGGGTCCTCAGCCTGTTCGAGATCCGCGGGGCCGTGCGGCGTGGCGAGGGCGACAAGCCGGCCGTCGCGCCGGGCATGTACATCGAGGCGGAGCTCGAATGAGCCGGCGCGACAACGTGCTCCCCGCGATCGCGATTGTCCTCGTCGGCGTGCTCGGCATCGCGCTCGTCCAGCCGCGCATGGCCACCGACTTTCACGCCGTTCGCCAGCGCGACGACGTGTTCCTCCTCCCGCCCCCCAGCCAGCTGCGCGCGATGACGCTCGGCTACAAGGCCGCGGCGGTCGACGTCCTCTGGGCCAAGCTGATCCTCGAGTACGGCCTCCACTGGCAGGAGAAGCGCGCGTTCACGGACGTGACTCGCTACATCGACGGCATCCTCGCGCTCGAGCCTGATTTTCCGCCGATCTACGACTTCGTAGACACCATCCTGCTCTACCCGATGGCCGGTGTGAGCGCCTCGGAGGCGGACGCGCGAACCATCCGTCGCTATCTCGAGCGCGGGACACGCGAGCGGCCCTACGACCCCAAGGTCTGGGTCCGTTACGGGCAGTTCGTCGCGTTCATGGGACCGCTCTACCTGACCGACAAGAGCGAGATCGAGCGATGGCGCACCGACGGCGCCATGGGGCTCGCGCGCGGCGTGGAGCTCGGCGCCGACGCTCAGCGCTCCCTCGCGGCGTCGACGATCCTCAGCAAATCCGGCGAACGTCAGGCGACGATCGATCACCTCCAGCGCGCGTACGCAATGACCGATGACCCGGAGATGCGCGAGCAGTTCATGCTCAAGCTGCGCGTTCTCCAGGCCGACGCCGATGCCGAGCGCGCCATCACATTCGTCGATCGCGAGCTGCGTGCACACTACCCGTTCCTCGGGCGCGGAGCCGGCCTGCTCATCGGGCCCCGGCGCTCCACGACCGCGTGCGCTGGCCCCGCCTCCTACTCGCGTCGCGGCTGTGCGCGCGACTGGCAAGAGGCGATCAACGACGACAAGTGAGCCGCGCGCTCAGTCGACGACGATCGTGCGCAGGCTGACCATGGTGTGCTCCTCGGACTTGCCGAGCTTGGCCCACACGCTGATCTCGTAGAGGCCAGGCTGCGCGTGATCGGAGAGCGGAACGTCGATGGCGAGCTTGCCGCCGTCGATCTTCACCGGCACCGGCGTGACGAAGCCCGGACCCCAGTACATCTGGAAGGGTTTCGGCACCGGGTAGCTCCGGCGCTTGTTCAGATCGGAGGCCGCGATCGGCCCGGGCTTGACGACCCTCGCGACTCCGACCCCCGTGGGCCTCGCGCCCGCCGCGAGCGAGCCTTCGACGCGCACGACGGTGCCGACCTTCGCGCGCTTCGGGAGCGCAGCGTAGGAGCCGTACCCGTCGGTGAACTCCTGCGCGAAGCACGGCACGGGGAGCTCGGTCGGCGTGGCGATGGGCTGGGCGACACCGATGCCGACCTTCGTGTGCCCGGGCTTCAGGATGTTCTTGCGATGACCGTCGTTCGGCGGCACCTCGTCGAAGAACATCGACTCGGCGCGCTCGACCTGAGCCGGATCGATGAGCGCCTTCGGGTCGAGAGTGCGCCTGGCCTCGTCCGTGAAGCAGAGCGCGTTCTCGAGCACCATGTCCGAGCCGCCGGCCTCGGTGTGGCGTTGCTCGGGGACGGAGCCGTCGCTGCCCCAGTGGCCGAGATAGCCGAGCCGGGCCATGTCCTCCGCGTGGGCCTGACCCGCGACGGTCGGAGCGCCGTCATCGAGCTCGACCGGACCGAGCCCCTGCGTGGCGCGGTCGCGGTTCACGAGCGCGACCATGTAGCGTCGGGCCTCGGCGGCCGTGAGGCGCTTGGTCGGACGCGGGACGGCAGTCCCCGGCGCGGCCGGCGCGGAGGCGGCAGGAGCCGACGACGCTGCCGGCGCGGAGGCGGAGGCGGCAGGAGGGAGTGCCTCCGCGGGCTGCGGCCGTGCGGGAGCGCCGCCCGGGCCGCTCGTGCTCGCGCCGGAGCACGCCCCCGCGCCGCCCACGAGCATGCACGCAAGGACGAGCGCGCGCGCAGGTGCGAGCGCCGAAGAGCACGTGGTGGAACGGACGGCTGATACGTGCGCCGGGCACGGCTTGGAATACCGCTTCATGACCGAAAGCTGGTAGACCATAGCGGATGGTGGGCTCCCTGTCCGTCCTCTGCGGCCAGATGCTCGTCGTCGGGCTCGCAGGCAAAGAGCTCGACGCGGACGAGCGGCGCTTGCTCGCTGCCGGCGAGCGTGGCGGAGTCGTCCTCTTCCGGCGAAACATCGAGCCTGGCGCCAGCGGGATGCGCGCGGTCGCGGCCCTGAATGCGGCCATCTCGGAGGCTTCGGGCGCGGAGCTCCCGCCGCTCGTCGCGGTCGATCAGGAGGGCGGTCGCGTCATGCGCCTCGGCCCGCCGGCGATGCAGCTGCCGCCGATGCGCCGCGTGGGCGACCTCGACGACGAGGCGCTCGTTCGCCGCGTCGCCGAGGCCCAGGCGCGCGAGCTCGCCGCGCTCGGCTTCACGATGAGCTTCGCACCCGTCGCGGACGTGCACACGCGCCCCGAGAACCCGATCATCGGCGACCGTGCCTTCGCGACGACCCCCGAGCGCGTGGCCCGCCTCGGCGGCGCGTTCGCCGAGGGGCTCGCACGCGGTGGCATCCTGTCGTGCGCGAAGCACTTCCCGGGGCACGGCGACACGACGGTCGACTCGCACCTCGCGCTGCCGCGTGTCGAGCGCCCGAAGGCCGAGCTCGAGCGCATCGAGATCGCGTCGTTCCGCGCGCTCGCGAAGAACCCCGCGATCGACTCGATGATGACCGCTCACGTGGTCTATCCAGCGCTCGACCCCGAGCAGCCGGCGACCCTTTCGCGTGCAATCTGCATCGACCTGTTGCGCACGGAGCTCGGCTTCGCAGGCGTCCTCTTCTCGGACGACCTCGAGATGAAGGCGCTCACCATGCCGACCGGTGAGGCCGCGGTGCGTGCAGTGACCGCGGGCTGCGACGTCCTCCTCGTCTGCTCGCGCGCCGACCTCGCCGCCGAGGCCCACGAGGCGCTCGTGCGCGAGGCGGAGCGGAGCCCCGCGTTCCGCGCCCGCTGCGAGGAGGCCTTCGCCCGCGCCATCGCGATGCGCCGCCGTGTGCGGCCCGCGCCCCTGAAGACCGAAGCCGAGCTCACCCGCGTGTTCGAGGCCACCGCGCCGGTCACGGCGGAGCTCGCGGGGCGCCTCGCGGGAGGCACCTCGTGAGCCTCGTCGGCATCGCGGCCAAGCGCGTCGTCACCGCGGATCCGGCGCGGATCACGCGCGACAACCCGCTCGGCGTCGTCGAGGACGCCGTCGTCGTCTACGACGAGCATTCGATCAGCTGGGTCGGCCCGCGCGAGAGCGCCGCGAAGGTTCCTATCGTCGACCACGGCGATCGCGTCATCACCCCGGGTCTCGTCGACGCGCACACGCACGCGGCCTGGGTCGGCTCGCGGCACGACGAGTACGCCATGCGTATGGCCGGCGCCGACTATCGCGCCATCGCCGCGGCGGGCGGAGGCATCCTCTCCTCGTTCCGGGCGATCGAGGCGGCGACCGTGGAGGAGATCGCCGACGTGCTCGCCGCGCGCCTCGGCCGGATGGCCGAGCTCGGGGTCACGACCTGCGAGGTGAAGAGCGGTTACGGCCTCGAGCCCGACGGCGAGCGCAAGCAGCTCCGCGCCATCGCTCGTGCCGGCACCCGCCGCGACCTTCCCCACGTCGTCGCGACCTACCTCGCGCTCCATGCGCTGCCGGAGAGCGCAAGGAGCAGCCGCGATCACTACGTGCTGCGCGCCGCGAGCTCGCTCGTGCCGGAGATCGCCGCGGCCAAGCTCGCGTCGTTTGTCGATGTCTACGTCGACAAGAATGCGTTCACCGTCGACGAGGCTCGCATCGTCTGCGAGTCGGCGAAGCGCGCCGGGCTCGGCGTCCGGATGCACATCGGCCAGTTCGCGGACGTCGGCGGCGCCCAGCTCTGCGCGGAGCTCGGCGCGAAGTCGGCCGATCACGTCGAGCACATCGACGACGCCGGGATCGCGTGGCTGGCGAAGGCCGGAACGGCGGCGGTCCTTCTCCCCGTCGCGAGCTTCACGCTCGCGCAGGCTCCCCCTCCGGTTGCGGCGCTGAGGGCCGCGGGCGTACCGCTCGTCGTCGCGAGCGACGCGAACCCGGGCACGGCTCCCACCGAGAGCCTTCCGCTCGCGATGGCCCTTGCCGTCCGCATGTACGATCTCACGCCGGCCGAGGCGATCCTCGGCGCGACGCGCCTTGCGGCGGCCTCGCTCGGCCTCTGGGGGGGCGGCATGGCTCACCCGCGAGGTGCACTCGCCCCGGGCGCGCGCGCGGACATGGTCGTCTGGGACCTTCCGCACGAGAACGCGATCGTCCAGCCGTGGGGCGGGTCGAAGGCGTGGGCGGTGTTCAGGGACGGCGTGCGGATCGCGGGAGCCGCACGCTGAAGGCAACGCGCCCGGCGCTCACGCCGGGTGCTTTCCGAGCCCCGCCGGCGGTCCTCCGCGGCGCTTGCTGACGAGGACGAGGGCCACCAGCGTGGCGACGAACGGGAGCATCGCGAGGACCTGCGAGGGGAGCTTCGTCTGGTTCTGCAGGACGATCTGGAGCGCATCGAGCGCGGCGAAGGCAAGACATGCGGCCGCCGCCGGCCAGGGCCGCCAGCCCGAGACGATGACGGCCGCGAGCGCGATGAAGCCGCGCCCGCCGCTCATCCCAGCCTGGAACTGGTGGAGATCGTACGCGAGGGCCGTCCCGCCGAGGCCCGTCACCGCGCCGCCGAGCGCGACCGCTGCCGTCCGCATCCCGACGACGTGCACGCCCACGGCCTGCGCCGCCGACGGATCCTCTCCGCATGCGCGCAGGCGCAGACCGAAGCGCGTGCGCGCGAGCATCCACGCGGACGCTCCCACGACCGCGAGCGTCGTGAGGAGGAACGGGTCGAGCAGCGTTCGCGCGAGGAGCCCCCAGCCCTCGCCGAACCGGAGCCCCTGGATGCGGGGCGAGTTGGAGCTCGAGCCATAGAGCGCGCGGAGCAGGAAGCGTGTTCCTCCTGCAGCGACGAGGTTCAGCGCGATGCCGCTCACGATGGCGTCGACCCGCCCGCGGACGACGAGGAGCGCATGAACGAGGCCCACGGCGGCGCCGCACGTGACACCGGCGGCGATGCCGACGAGCGCGCTTCCGCTCGCGTGGGACGCAGCGACGGCGGCGAGCGCAGAGGCGAGCAGCGTTCCTTCGAGGGCGATGTTGACGACGCCGCTTCGCTCGCTGAGCACGCCGCCGAGCGCGGCGCAGCCGTAAGGGATGGTCATGCGCGCGGTCTGCGCGAGCATCGTGCCGGAGAGAATGACGTCGAGCGCGCTCATGACACGACCGTCTCGGCCGCGGTCCGCCGCGCCATCGCCGAATGGCGACCGATGGCCTCGTCCGCGAGCGCGACGGCACACACGACGACCCCGGTGAGGACGTCCATGAGCTCCTTCGGCACGAACGCATTCACGGCCAGCCCCCCTTGCTGGAGCGTGCCGAAGAGGAGCGCGGCGAACACGAGGCCGACCGCGCTGCCCCGCCCGAGGATCGCAACGGCGAGCCCGCCGAACCCCGCTCCAGCGCCGAGGCCCTCCTCGAAGTAGCCCTTGTAGCCGAGGACTGTGCCGAGGCTCGCCGCGCCGGCGATGGCGCCCGACACCACGAGCGCCTGCTCGAGACGCGCGCGGACGGGAACCTTCTCTGCCGCCATCGCCCGCGCATTCTGACCGATGAGGCCGATCTCGCGGCCGAAGCGCGTGCGCCGATACGACTCCGTCACGAGGAACGTGCCCGCGATGCCGAAGAGAAGCGCGAAGCTCGCCGCGCTTCCCTTCAGCGAAGGGAGCCAGGTATCGAGGCGCGCCACGCGCGCTCCGGGGACGACGTCCGCGGTGCGCACCGTGCCGGTGAGCGCGAGGCCGCCGGCGCCGAGCGCAAGGCCGACGGCGCTGTCGGCGATGCGGTTCATCATGATCGTCGAGATGACCTCGTGCGCTCCGAAGCGCCCCTTGAGGAGCGCGGGGACGAGCGCCCAGAGCGCGCCCGCGGCCATCGCGCCCGCGAGCGCGAGCGGCAAGGCCACGAGCGCGGGGGTGCCCGACGGGAGATGAGCGCCGATGACGCCTGCCGCGAGGCTTCCGACGGCGAGCTGCCCCTCGGCGCCGATGTTGAAGAGGCCCGCGCGTAGCGCGAGGTCGACGGCGATCCCCGTGAAGAGCAGCGGAGTGGCCTTGAAGAGCACCTGACCGGCGCCGTAGCTCGTGCCCCAGGTGCCTTCGAGGACGAGGCCCGCCATCGCCCGCGGCGACGCGCCATAGAGCCAGACGAGAACGCAGAACGCGAGCCAGCCGACGGCGAGCCCCGCGACCGCGGCCGGCAGCGAGCGCGACGAGGTGAGCTTCACGAGGCCGCCTCCGGGCGGGCGTTCGGGTCGGCCACGCCGAGCATCCTGCGCCCGAGCTCCTCGTCGGAGGTGGTGGGCGGGAGATCCGCGACGATCCGACCGCGCGCGAGGACGAGCACACGGTTGCAGAGTGCACGTAACTCGTCGAGATCGGCAGACAGGATGAGCACCCCTGCCCCGCCCGCGGCAGCCTCGCGGAGCCGCGCGTGGATGTCGTGACTGGCGCCGATGTCGACGCCGCGCGTCGGCTGTGCCGCGACGAGCGCGCGCGCGCGCTTCGCACCGACGCGAGCGAGCGCGCGGGCGACGACGACCTTCTGCTGGTTGCCGCCGGAGAGCGAGCGTGCGGTCCGGTCGAGGTCGGCGCCTGCGCCGGAGCGCGCGATGCGGGTCGCCGCCTCGGCCTCGAGTGCTCCGAGGTCGAGCAGGCCCACCTTGTTCGTGAACGTACCGAGCTCACCGAGGACGGCGTTGTCGCGGAGCGTGGCGTCGAGCACGAGCCCTTCGACCTGCCGGTCCTCGCGGATGATCGCAGCGCTTGCCCCGGTCACCTCTCCGCTGTCCGGGTGCACCTCCCGTGCGAGCACGGCGACGAGCTCGCGCTGTCCGTTCCCCTCGACCCCAGCGACGCCGACGATCTCGCCCGCGTGCACCTCGAGAGAGACGTCGCTCAGGGCCCGCCCGACGCTCACTCGGCTCAGCGAGAGCACCACCTCGCGGCCCTTCTCGGTCGCGGCCTCCGGCTTGTCGTCTCTGGTCCCCGGCTTCGCCGCGCCGGCTCCCATGATCGCGGCGGTGACCTCGTCGACCTGCGCGTCCACGTCCGCGCCCGCGCTGCGGTCCATCTCGCGTGTGAAGAGGACCTCACCGCGCCTCATCACGGTGACGAAGTCGGCATGGGCTCGCACCTCGTCCATCTTGTGCGTGACGACGACCACCCCCGTACCCGCGTCGGCAAGGCGGCGCAGGGTCGCGTAGAGCGCGAGCACCTCGCCCTTGGTGAGGACAGCGGTCGGCTCGTCGAGGATGAGCAGCTTCGCGTCGCGAAAGAGCGCGCGCGCGATCTCGAGGCGCTGTCGGTCACCGACTCCGAGCGACTCGACGGTCGCATCGAGCGGGAGGTCGACGCCGAGTTCCTTGGCCACCGCCTCCGCCTTGCGGCGCGCAGACGCGAGATCGATGACGCCGAGCGCGGAGACCGGCTCGGCGCCGAGCACGATGTTCTCGAGCGCCGTGAACACCGGCACCAGCGCGAAGTGCTGGAGGACCATCCCGACGCCGCGACGGATCGCCTCGCGCGGTGTGTGCGGCGCGAGCCTCGAGCCGAACGCCTCGACGCGGCCGGTGTCGGGCACCACCATCCCCGCGACGATCCTGAGAAGCGTGCTCTTGCCCGCCCCGTTCTCGCCACAAACCGCATGAATGCGGCCCGCGTGGAACACGACGCTGGACGGGCGAACGGCGACACAGTCGGCGTATCGCTTCGAAACCCCTACTGCCCGAGCGAGCTCGTCCGGCACGCGGCGTAGGATAGGACAAGAGTCCGCGAATTTTCGTATGATCGCAGCGAGGCCACCGATGCTCCCGACGCCCCCTGCTCCTCGATCGGCCACTCGGCCACGCCCGCGCGGCCGATGCGTCCGCGGCGCGACGATGGTGGAGTACGCCCTCATCATCATCGGCGTCATGTTCATCGCTGCCGGAGCCTGGAAGATGCTCGGCTCCAGCATGAAGAAGAACTCCGGTGACAGCAGCCAGGAGCTCGGCGAGCGAGGCGGTGGCGGCGGAAGCGGTGGCGGCGGTGGCGGCGCCGGCGGCGGGGGCGCCCACGCCA
>Ga0335397_10001012_pt1 | contig 37837 bp, 34 predicted proteins | sample MAT04_FD_205740 | JGI IMG/M metagenome (GOLD analysis project Ga0335397, IMG submission 205740) | Freshwater microbial communities from Lake Fryxell liftoff mats and glacier meltwater in Antarctica - MAT-04 (spades assembly) (version 2) ... | reverse complement strand
CGAGGCGAACGGCTGTCCGCTCACGCGCCCCGAGGGCACCCTCGCGCTCCAGCTCGGCTTCGACACGAGCGGCGCGCAGCTCGCCCTGATGACCGAGAGCGACCACCTCGTCGCGAAGCAGGCCGCTTCGCTCGTCGCCTCTCCCGACGTGCGCGTGCTCGTCGTCATCGCGCCTCTTCCGCGCGGGCGTCCGGACCCGAAGCGCGTGGCGCAGCAGCGTAAGGCGATCGTCGATCGGCTCGTCGCGCTCGGTGTCGCGAAGGAGCGCTTCGACACCCGCCGTGCGACGACGGCGGCGACGAGGAAGACCCAGCTCGAGCTGCGCGTCAGCCCGGACGGGGCTCGCTGAGGGCTACGGCCTTCAGGTAAGTGATCCGCATCCTGAGGCCTCGACGATCCAGTTTGGTGCAGGAAACGCCGACAAAAGAGGTGTAGGACATGTGGTATGGACCGTGCTGTGAGAGGGATTGCAACCCTCCGCATGTCGATCCAACTGCCCCGCAATCAGAAGGAGCTCCACTTCACGGGCAGCGTGAAGGCGCTGGCCCCTGAGCGCCCTGCGACAGCGCTCGGGAGGGAGCGGCCGAAGGGGCCCCTTCCGATGCCGATCCGCACGCCGAGGCCCGACGTGTACGTCGCCGAGGCGCAGCCGACTCCGTACGTCGCCGCGCGACCGAGCGAAAGAGCCGAGGCCGCGCACCCGCTGAAGCTCACGACCGTGCGCGGGCAGCTCGCGTCGATGGACGACGACCAGCTCACAGAAGCGCTCGATCGCGACATCATCAACGCGGCGCTCTTCCCCGTCGCGCGCCGGGCGAACGCGGCCGCTGCGCCGCTCAACCTTCCCGTCCCGCACTTCCGCTCCGCGGCAGAGGCGAGGGCGCATCACGCGCAGCCTGCGATCATCCGACCCGCGCGACCGAGCGCCGGTGGCCTACCGCTCAGCGTGTGGCTGATCGCGGCGCTCATCTCCGGCATCGTCAGCTATCAGGTCGCGCCACAAGCAGTCGCGAGCTTGAGCGAGGCCGTGCGCGGCAACGACGCGCGCTGAGCGAGCGCGACCGCTCGAACCTTCGGCCCGTTCGTGCGCTCAGGCTCTCAGGCGACGTGAGCGTGGAGCTCGCCGCCGAGCTTCTTCTGCACGAGCGCCATCGACGCGTTCAGCGTGGTGACCTGGACGAGCTCGGCGTCCTCGATCTTCACCTGATACTTGCGCTCGATCGCCGCGACGATCTCGACGCCCATCATCGAGTCGATGCCGAGGTCCTTGAACGAGACGTCATCGGGGATCTCGTCCTTCTCGGCGATCTCGGCGATGAGGGCCCGCAGCTCTTCTTTCATGTTCGCATTCGACATTGGAGCGATCTCCCTCTGGCTCACACGCTTTGACGCGATTCGACCGCGTTGAGCAAGTCTTTGACGGTAAGGATCCCGGCGAGCGACTCGTCCGGGATTTGAATCTTCAGCTCGCGCTCGAGGGAACCGATGATCTCGAGCATGCCGAGCGAGTCGATGCCCAGCTCACTGATGCTCGTGGTCTCTGCGACGTTGGCGAAATTCTTCTCCGCGACCTCGGTCGCGGTCCGCGCGAAGACCGCGAGAAGCTCTGCTCGTTTCATGAACCCTCGAACTGCCTGCATCATCTAAGAAATGCCTCGAATTGCCGCGAACCGCGCTACGCGCTCGCGCCCGCTTCTTCGGTCTGTCCGGGGGTCTCTTGCACGCTTCGTGCGCGCGCGAGTGTGCCGTCCAGATACATCTGCCGGGTCTTCCGCCGCTGCGGTTTACCGCTCGAAGTCCGCGGTAGCGTTCCTTGCGGAACGATGACCACCTCGTGGGGGGTCAGCGCAAAGTCTGCGACGATGCGCTGCGCGACGGCCGCCTTCAGGGCCTCGGCCTCCGAGGACATGCCCTCGGCCGTGACGACGAGCTGCTCCTCGCCGTCGATCTCGGCGGAGAACGCGACGACGTTGCCGCGGCGCACGCCGGGCATCTCGCTCACGACCCACTCGATGTCGCTCGGGTAGAAGTTGCGGCCGCGGACGATGATCATGTCCTTGAGGCGGCCGCAGATGAAGACCTCGCCGCCGATCATGTAGCCGAGGTCGCCGGTGAACAGCCACGCGCCGGCGTCGGACTCGGCCGACCCTGCGGCGAGGGGCTTGAACGACTCGGCGGTGAGCTCGGGCTCCTGGTAGTAGCCCTTCGAGATGCTCGGGCCGCGCGTGACGATCTGGCCGACCTGACGATCGCCGAGGCGCTTGCCGGTCTCGTCGACGATGGCGATCTCGTGCTCGGGGAATGCGTGACCGCAGTTCACGAGCGTCGCGGCGCCCTCGCCCGCGGGCGCCGGCGTGGCGGCGGCCTGCTCGAGGCCGGCCTTGTCGACCGTGTCGCTACGAACGCCGGTGAACGCCGGAACGAACGTGATGGCGAGCGTCGCCTCGGCCATGCCGTAGGAAGGCAGGAACGCGCGCGCGTCGAACTTGGCGGGCCGCAGCTTCTCGGCGAACTCGTGGAGGGTCTTCGCCTGGATTGGCTCGGCGCCGCAGCCGGCGCGCCGGAGGCACGACAGATCGAGGTCGCCGAGGTCCTTCTCCTTCACGCGCTTCGTGACGAGGGCGTAGGCGAAATTGGGGGCGTACGTGATCGTGCCGCGGTGCTGGTGAATCTTGTCCAGCCAGATGCGCGGGTTCCGCACGAAGCTCGCCGTCGGCATGAACACGACGGGGATGTTCGTGAAGAGCGGGCCGATCACGAAGCCGATGAGCCCCATGTCGTGGAAGAGCGGGAGCCAGCTCACGCCCTTGTCGAAGGAGGAGTCCTTCTCGAGGCCGTGGATCATGAAGCTCTCGCTGTTCCAGGCGAGGTTGTTGTGCGTGACCGTCACGCCCTTGGGCCGCGACGTGGACCCTGAGGTGAACTGGAGGAACGCGAGATCGCCCGGGTCGATCGAGACGTCGATCTTGCCGTGATCCTCGCGGCCTAGCTCGTCGACGGTGACGATCGACTTCAAGGCCTCTGCGCGCGGCAGGACCGGCTCGACGTACGGCTTCGTGGTGGCGGTCGTCAGCAGCATCGAGGCGCCCGAGGCGTTCGCGATGTGCGTGACGGTCTCGTGGTAGGTCTCGACGTTCTTGAACGAGAGCTGCGGGTAGATGGGCACCGGCACGATGCCGCCCATGACCGCGCCGAGGAACGAGAGGACGAACTCGTCGGGATCGGGGACGACGATCGCGAGGCGGTCGCCCTTCTTCAGCCCGTGGGCGTGCAGCGTGGCGGCGCGCCGCTCGGCCTGCGCACAGACCTCCGTCCAGGAACAGAACCGCTCCGTGCCATCCGGCCGCACGAAGACGAACCCTCGCGACCCGGCGTCATCGAGCTGAGCGAGCTGACGGATGGCCGCCGGCAACGTCGGCGCAACGAACTTCGGATCCATCATGGGCGGCGGCTCCCAATACTTCGTGAGCGCCACTCGCGCAAGGCGGCAACTGCGCGTCCGTGCACGTCTTCGGCCAGCCAGGTCCACGTGCGTAATCGAGCGCGCAACGCGAAGCGTCGTACGCATGCCCGAAGTGGTTCAACCATGCGATGAATATGGCGATTTTGCGCGTCACGGGGCACGTCGCGACGTTGCTCCTGCGGCATGGCGCGCGCTATACAGCCCCGGTGCGGGTCTTCATCACCGGCGTCGGCGTCGTCAGCTCGATAGGGCTCGGCAAGGACGCGTTCTTCAACTCGCTCGCCGGGGGCACGAGCGGCATCACGCCTGTCGAGGCCTTCGACGTGAAGAACCTCGGTCGCGCGTTCGCCGGTGAGGCCAAGGGGTTCCGCGCCAAGGATCACCTGACCGCGCTCGAGGTGAGGCGCATGGGCCGCTGCTCGCAGATGGCCCTGGCTGCCGCGCGCATGGCGATCGCAGACTCGGGTATCGACGCCGCCGCACTCAAGGGGCCACGCGCTGCGGTCGTGCTCGGCACGACGATGGGCGAGGCCGACGTGCTCGGTGACCTCGACCACGCCTGGATCCACAAGGGCGCCGCTGGCGTTCGGCGCGCCTGGATTCCGAAGTACGGCTCGACGCTGCTGCCGATCCACATCGCGCGCGCCATCGGGTCCGAGGGCGCCGTGCTCACGCTGCCTGCCGCCTGCGCAGCCGGCAACTACGCCATCGGCTTCGCGGCCGACCTCATTCGCTCCGGCAAGGCCGACGTCGTCGTGACGGGCGCCGCCGAGATGCTCCAGGAGCTGCAGTACAGCGGCTTCGTGCGGCTCGCGGCGATGGCTCCCTCGAAGTGCCAGCCCTTCGACCTCAATCGCCAGGGCCTCATCCTCGGCGAAGGCGCAGGGATCCTCGTCCTCGAGAGCGAGGCGCACGCGACGCGACGCAAGGCGGCCACGCTCCTCGCGGAGGTCGGCGGTCACGGCATGACGTGCGACGCTTACCACATCACCCGGCCGCACCCGGACGCCATCGGGAGCATCGGCGCGATGCGCCAGGCCATCGAGCGCTCGGGCATCACGCCGGACGCGATCGACTTCGTCAACGCGCACGGCACGGGCACGAAGCACAACGACGCCGCCGAATCGAAGGTCATGAAGGACATCTTCGGCGACCGCAAGGTGCCCATCTCAAGCATGAAGAGCATGCTCGGTCACTGCATGGGCGCGGCGAGCGCGCTCGAGGCGATCGGCTGCATCCTCACCCTCGAGCGTGGCGTCTACCCGCCGACCATCGGCTACGAGACTCCCGACCCGGAGTGCGACGTCGACGTCGTCGCCAACGTCGCTCGCTCGGGCGCGCACGACATCGTGCTCAACAACTCCCTTGCGTTCGGCGGCTACAACTCAGTGACCTGCCTCGCCAAGCCGTACAAGCTCCCCGACCCTCCCCCCTTCTCGCGCCGCGCGGCCTGAACCATGACGCCTCGATTCGTCACGGGGCTCGGCATCGCGTGCGCGCTAGGCACGGGCACCGACACGTTCTTTCGCGGGCTCGTCGACGCGAAGCGGCTCTCCGCGCTCCCGGCCTCGGCCGTCACCAGCTTCGACGTGTCGAAGTACCCCGACGCGCGCATCGTCGAGGTGCCCGAGTTCGACCCGACGAAGTACCTCGGAGACAAGGGCCTCCGCACCCTCGACCGGCTGACGAAGCTGCTCGTCGTGGCGGCGCGGCTTTGCTTGCATGATGCAGGCATCAAGAAGGACAACCTCTGGGTCGCCCTCACCCCGGAGCGCGTCGGCGTCGTCTGCTCGAACGCCTACGGCAGCCTCGAGGCCATCACCGAGCTCGATCGCGTCGCGAAGCTCGAGGACGCCCGGTACATCAACCCGGCGAAGTTCCCGAACACCGTCTCGAACAGCGCGAGCGGGTACGTGAGCATCTGGGAGGAGCTCCGCGCGCTCAACGTGAGCGTCTCCGACGGCAACTGCGGCGGCCTCGACGCGGTGGCGTGCGCCGACATCTTCCTCGAGACCTCCCGCGCCGACGCCATCATCACCGGCGGCGGCGAGGCGATGAGCGAGGCGCTCTTCCTCGCCTTCCAGAAGCTCGGCGTGCTCGGCCCGGTCACCGGCGCCGGAGACCGCACCACCAACGGGACGGTCACCAACGACACGCGCCTCGGCGAGGCCGCAGCGTTCCTCGCCCTCGAGGTGCCCGAGGTGGCGCGGGCTCGCGGCGCACGCGTGCTCGGCGAGATCGTCGGGTACGGCACGTCGTTCTTCGCGCCCGAGGAGAGCCCGCTGGTCTACGCCTCGCGCGAGGCGATGAAGCGCGCGATCACCGCGGCGCTCGCCGACGCCCAGGTCGCCGCGGGCGACGTGGACCTCGTCGTCTCGAGCGTCGCAGGCCTTCCGCAGCTCGACGACGAGGAGCTTGCCGGCATCCGGGACGTGCTGCCCGCCGTGGCGGTCGTCGCACCGAAACTCGTTCTCGGAGAGACGCTCGGCGCCGGCGGCACCATCGGGATGGCGGCTTCGCTCGCCTGGCTCGGCGGCGCCCCGATCGCGAAGGATCTGATCGTCGGCGGCGCCCTGCCCTCGCGGGTCCGTCACGTGGTCGTCACGAGCATCGGCTACTACGGCAACGCCTCCGCCGTCGTGCTCCGCGCCGCGAGCGCCTGAGCTCGTTTCGCGCTAGTACCTCGGCCGAGGTACCTATGCCCGACCTTCGCTTCCTCTCGATGCGTTCGACCTCTCACGTCTCGCGCGTGCTGTTCGCGCTCGCCGCCTGCGCCGGCGTGCTCGTGGCGTGCAGCGGCAGCTCGTCCTCGTCGCCCTCGGGCACGACGCCCGCCGACGACGCGGGCGCGGACGAGGACGCGACGACGGCCGACCTCGACGCCGCGACCGCCGTCGACGCCCCCGTCGACGCGTTCAAGCCGACCGGCATGTGCGCGACGACCTTCGGAAGCGCGCTCACCGAGGGCTTCGGGCGGATCGACGGCACCGTCTACGCCGTTCAGAGGCCGAGCGACACGATGTGCACGTTCCCGAACAAGGACCACGTCATCCTCCAGGTGCTGATGAACAGCGCCGTGTATCGCCTCGTCGTGAACGTGCAGAGCGACCGCGCCGGCGGCGACCCGAAGATCCAGATCGCGACCTTGCCTCACGCACTGCCTGCGCCCGCCTTCGCCGAGGGCTGGCACGCGGCGGCACCGCTCGACTACGTGACCTCGCTCGGCGCGCACTCCGACGCGAGCTTCACCCCGCTCACGCTGCACGAGGCGACGACGAAGATCGCCGCCGACGTGAAGGTCGGTGACCCGCTCGCCGTCTACGGCACGAGCGGAGCCGGGCGCCCGGAGAGCGCGCACCTCATCCACCGCAACGCCACGAACGAGGACGGCGCCATCGTCGTCAACCCGACGACGTCACCCAAGTTCATGCTGTTTCACTTCGACAACCAGACGTTCTGACCTGACTTTCACTGCCTCGGTGAGTGATCGACCGGTCAGACCACCGACCGCCGGCATTCACGCGCGTTCACGCTGAGTATGCGGCTCCTGCCGCGTAGACACCTACGCGTTCCGTCCCGCTTGGACCATGGGGGGATTCGTGCAAAAAGACGCGCAATGAGCTGGATCGACGACAAGGCCCACGCGGAGCTGGCGCGTGTGCGCGAGGCGAAGGAGAAGCAGGTCTATCCGTACTTTCGGATCTTCGAGGGCGGCGGTCTGCACACGACCATCGGCGGAGCGCCGATCATCAATTTCAGCTCGAACGACTACCTCGGCCTCACCAATCACCCGAAGGTGAAGGAGGCCGCGAAGAAGGCCGTAGACAAGTACGGCTGTGGGCTGTCGAGCTCGCGCGTGCAGGCCACGACGACCGAGCACGTCGAGCTCGAGCAGCGCCTCGCCAAGTGGTTCGGCTACGACGCGTGCCTCATGTTCACGACGGGCTACCAGGCGATGCTCGGCACGCTGGTCTCGCTCGCCGACAAGGACACCACGCTCATCCTCGACAGCTACAGCCACGCCTGCATCCTCGACGGGACGTTCCTCGCGGCGGGCATCCCGGGCCGCGCGCCCGAGGTCCGCTTCTTCAACCACAACTCGGCGAAGAGCCTCGAGCGCATCCTGAAGTCGCGCGAGCGCAAGAACGCGCTCGTCTGCGTCGAGGGCGTCTACTCGCTCGACGGCGACAAGGCGCACCTCGCCGAGTTCGTCGAGATCTGCGAGCGCTATGACGCCGTCCTCGTCGTCGACGACGCTCACGGCACCGGCACGCTCGGCGAGCGCGGCACCGGCATCCTCGAGGAGACTGGGCTGCGTGCGCGCGTCCCGGTCGTCGTCTCGACGTTCTCGAAGACGTTCGGCGGCATCGGCGGTCTGCTCCTCGGCAGCGAGGAGGTCGTCGACCTCGTGAAGCACAACGCGCGAAGCTTCCTCTTCAGCGCCTCTCTCCCCGTCCCCATCGTCGCTGCCGCTTCGACCATCCTCGACATGCTCGAGACCGACGGCCCGGCGATGGTGCGCGAGCTGCACCAGAAGGCCGCCTACTTCCGCGGCAAGCTCGTCGAGGCCGGCTTCGATCTTGGCGCGAGCAACACGCACATCATGCCGGTCATGTGCCGCGAGGAGCGCAAGACGCTCTTCATGCACGTCGCGCTGCTCGAGTGCGGCGTGCTCATGGTGCCGATCACGTATCCCGCTGTGAAGCACGGCGAGGAGCGCCTGCGCGTCAACATCACCCGCGGTCACACGCAGGAGGACATGGACACGGCGCTCGAGCTCCTCAAGACCTACGGAGAGGCGTTCTTCGTCCTCTCAGGCGAGGACATCGGCCCGATGGAGAGTTAGCAGGTGGGGACCTCCGGTCCCCTCACTCGCTCCGCTCGTGAGCCTCCCCCCGGGAGAATCGGCGCTACGCGCCGACCGGCGTGCGCAACGCACGCCGTTGCTTTGTGATCACCGCACCAGCGAGCGATCTCGAGACCTCACAGGTGGAAGGTCACAGCTCGTCGCACGGCAGGCGTGAAATCGGCGCCGTCTGCGGCGCCGTTCGCCGAAGGCGAAGGCGAATCACGCCGGAAAGTCCACATCGCGGGGAGGCTCGCGAAGCGAGGGGCGGAGCCCCACTAGCCCGCGAGCTTGACGAGCGCCTTCGCCACGTCGTCGACGGTCGCGATGTCGCTGAGGACGTCGTTCGGGATCGTCACCGCGAAGCGGTCCTCGATGTCGGCGACGAGCTCCATGACGCCCAGGCTGTCGAGGCCGAGGTCGTTCTGGATGTGATCGTTGGGCCGGATCGCACGATCGGCGTCGACGTGCTTCTGCAGGATCTCGGTAGTGACCTTCAGCGTCTCGTCGTACGTCGTCATGCCGTCGCCGAAGTTAGCACTCGTCTCGGCGTCCCGCTACGGGCGTTCCCCGGCGAGCGCGCGCGCCGCCGCACGGACTGCGCTCTCGTCCGACGCTTCGCAGAGTGCACGGATCACGGCGACGCCGTCGGCCCCCGCGTCACGGCATGAAGCAGCGCTTTCCGGCGTCACACCACCAAGGGCATACACGAGCATCACCGGCGTACGCCGCGATGCGTCGACGACCGCGCGCGCGGACGCGATCGCTGCGACACCACGCGCCGCCCCCTTCCCCGGAGTCTCGAAGATCGGGCTCACGAGCGCTGCCGTCGCTCCCGCGAGGTCGGCCGCGCGGAGCTCGACGTCGTCGTGAGCCCCCGTCGTGATGACCGCACCGTCGCCGAGCAGCGTGCGCGCGGCGGCGATTCGCGAGCCGAGCGTCGCTCCCGCGAAGCGCCCGGTCGACGGCAGGTGCACGCCGTCCGCGCCGACGGCCTCTGCGAACGCGACGAGGCCGTTGACCACGAACCTCGCGTCCACCTCGCGCGTCACGTCGCGTAGCGCGCGCGCCAGGGCGACGAGCTCCCCCTCGCCGCTCTCCTTGTCGCGCAGCTGCACGAGCAATCGCCCCGGGCCGAGCGCGGCCGCCGACCATCGAATGACGCGCGCCGTGTGCTCGAGGCCGTACCGAGGGTCGGTGACGAGGACGACGCGCGGGATCACTTGCCGGCGTCGGCCTTCGGGGCCTCCGCGCCGGCGGCGCCGAGCTCGGCGCGTACGGCGGGTACATGCCTGTTCGACGGATAGCGCTCGACGAGGAAACGCAGCGTGTGTCGTGCGGACTCCTCGTCGCCCTTCGCCCGAAAGTCCTGGGCGAGCGAGTAGAGCGCGTCGCCGGCGGCGTCCTCGCGGCGAAGATTCGGGTCCGGGTCGTGACGGCACTGCATGGGCGCGGTGCCGAGAGCTGCGAGCAGCGCGCCCGCCGTGACGATACGAATCATTCGATGAGCCCCTCGGTCGGGCTGGACGCGTTCGCGTAGCGGGCGCGCGGCATGCGCCCTGCGAGGCGCGCCTTGCGCCCCGCGAGCACGGCCTCGCGCATCGCGTCGGCCATCATGACTGGGTACTTCGCGTGAGCGATGGCCGTGTTCATGAGCACGCCGTCGCATCCGAGCTCCATCGCGATGGCCGCGTCGCTCGCGGTGCCGACGCCCGCGTCGACGATGACCGGCACCTTCGCGTGCTCGAGGATGATCGACAGGTTGTGCGGGTTGCGGATGCCGAGCCCGCTGCCGATCGGCGCGGCGAGGGGCATGACGGCGGCACATCCGGCGTCCTCGAGCTTCCGGCAGATGATCGGGTCGTCGATGCAGTAGGGCAGGACGACGAACCCTTCCTTGACGAGGATCTTCGCGGCCTCGAGCGTCTGCTCGTTGTCGGGGTAGAGCGTCTTCGGGTCGCCGATGACCTCGAGCTTCACCATATCCGCGATGCCGAGCTCGCGCGCGAGGCGCAGCGTGCGCACGGCGTCGTCCGCGTTGAAGCAGCCCGCCGTGTTCGGCAGGAGCGTCCACTTCTTCTTCGTCAGCAAGGTCATCAGCGACCCGCTCGAGCGGTCGCTGAGGTCGACGCGGCGCAGGGCCACGGTCACGATCTCGGCCCCCGACGCGTCGATGGCACGCTCGGTCTCCTCGACGTCCTTGTACTTCCCCGTACCGACGATGAGGCGGCTCCCGAAGGTCCGACCCGCGATGACGAGCGCGTCCTGCATGTGCCCTGGTTAGCCGGGAACGGGGGGCACGACAAGCGGTGCCGGCGGCTCGCCCCCCACCTCGAGCGGCGCCCGCCACCGGCGGTGGAGCCAGAGCCAGGACGCAGGGTCTGCGTTGACGAACGCGTCGAGCACACGGGTCGACTCGCGGGTCGCATTCGTGATCCACGCATTCGCGGTGGATTCGCCGCGGCCATGGGGCGGCAGCTCCGCGAGCAGGTGGAGCCGCTGCCTGCGGCCCTCACGCGAGGTGGCGACGACGAGCAGCGTCGCTCCGGTCGCCCGCGCGAGCGCGGCCGGGGCGCGGTCGGCGAGCGCCTGCGCCCCGAGGAACGGGACGGCGACGCCGTGCCTCGCGCGGCCGGGCACCTGGTCGATCGGCATCGCAATCACGTCCCCCGCGGCCAGGCTTCTCCGCGCCACACCGAACGCGCCCACGGGAGCGATCAAGACGAGGCCACAAGCCTCGCGAAGGTGCGTGCAGAATGCATGAAAGGCCCCGACCGACTGAGGCTTGACCACGACGGCGAGCCGCCGGCCCTGCGCGGCGAGAGCCTGCGCGGCGCCGAATGCCGCGAGCTCCCAGTTCGCGGTGTGGGATGCGGCGAGCACCACCGGACCACGCTCGCAGGCCTCGTGGAGCGCCACGGCGAAGTCGTCGTCCAGCTGGACGTGCTCGCGGACGGCCGCCTCGCGCCGCTCGGCGCGAACGCCCGCGAGCCAGAGGAGCTCGAAGACACCGGTGCCGAGGCCCCGGTACATGGACGCGGCGACGCCGCGCGGGTCGGGCACACGCGCGCGCCCCATGGCGGTCTCGACGGCCGAGCGCCGGATCCGGAGAACCGAGCCCGCGAGCCATCCGAGAACGGCTCCCGCGCACGCCAGCGCCTCCCACGAGAGGGGCGCGACGACGCGTGCGAGGAGGTCGAGGACGCGCCTCAACAAGCGCGGTGACCTGTCAGAAGCCGGCGGGGCGACGGGCCGTCTGTCCGCTCGCGCCCTCGACGGCGACCGCGAACACGTCGGTGAAGGCGAGCGCGAGCGACTGCTTGGCGCTCTTGGCGTAGACGAGCTCGCCGTCGAAGCGGACGTGCTCGATCTTCTGGAACGAGAGGCTCGCGCCGTCGTGGGCGACGTGGAACGTCACGTTCGACCCTTCGGGGAAGGACTGGCCCTCCTTGTCCGACTTGGCCCCGGCGGTCTTCAGGATGGTTTCGATCTGCTCGCGGGTCATGGCGGTTCCTCCGTTACGAGCCGACTGGTTTACCGTGGGGCGGCCCCGCGTGAAAGAGAGTTCTGAGCCAGCGCCCCAACGCCCGGTGCGCTAGGGTAAGCAGGCCATGTCCGCAGGCGCGCCGCAGCAGCGAGATGCACGCGAGCCTCCGCCGCCTCAGCCGGTCGCGGGCGGCCCTGCTGCGGTCGCAGGCCCGGGAGGCGCCGCCGGGGTCGGCGTGGACGACATCGTCGTGCTCCGCGAGGTGAAGAAGAGCTACGACGAGCAGCAGGTCCTCCGTGGGATCAACCTGGTCGCGCGCCGCAAGGAGACCGTCGTTCTCATCGGCGGGTCGGGCGCGGGCAAGACCACCCTGCTCCGCATGATCGTCGCGCTCGACCGCCCGACGAGCGGTGAGATCCTGGTGGAGGGCGAGAACATCGCCGTCCTCCCCGAGCGAGAGCTCAACCGCATCCGCAAGAAGTTCGGCATGGTCTACCAGTATGCCGCGCTCCTCGACTCGATCAGCGTGCTCGACAACGTGGCGTTTCCGCTGGTCGAGCACACGAAGCTCTCGAAGAAGGAAATCACCGACCGCGTCATGGACAAACTCGAGATCCTCGGGCTCGACCCGAAGGTCGTCGCGCCGAAGTTCCCGTCCGAGCTCTCCGGCGGCATGCGCAAGCGCGTCGGGCTGGCGCGCGCGCTCATGCTCGAGCCGCCGATCCTCATCTACGACGAGCCGACGAGCGGTCTCGACCCATTGACGAGCCGCCTCGTCGACGACCTCATCGAGCAGATGCGCGAGCGCTTCAACGTCACGAGTATCGTCATCTCGCACGACATCGCGAGCTGCTTCCGGATCGCGCACCAGGCGGTGCTCCTCATCGACGGCCGCGTCGAGGCCGTGGGAACGCCCGACTCGCTCGTGAACGGCGACAGCGAGGTCGCGCGCGACTTCATCCGCAACAGCGGCGTCGACGTCCGTTCGCTCAGCCGCGTCACGTCGAACGAACCCTGACGCACGCACGATCCACCCCGGGAACCCGCATCGATCGCGGGTTTTCTCGACCGGGACGTGCTCGACGTGCGCATCGCGGAAGGCGAGTTATGCTGTGGGTTGATGCCGCCGTTCTACCCGTACGGCCCTCCCCCGGGACACGGCCAGCAGCAGCCGCAGCAGCAGGCTCCGCCGTCGCATCTCGGCTACAGCCAGCCGCCACAGCTCCAGCAGCCGATGCCCATGCCTCTCCCCCGAGGCCCCAAGAGTGACACCCGCGCCACGATCGCGCTCGTCCTCGGCCTCCTCAGCATGACCTGCATGGGCCTCTTCGCGGGCATTCCCGCGATCGTGATCGGCGCGATGTCCCGCAAGGAGATCGACCGCTCGCAAGGCGCCCTCACGGGGCGCGGCATGGCCGCGGGCGGCATCGTGACGGGCCTCTTCGGTACGGGGCTCAGCCTCGTCGCGCTGGTCGCGCTGCTCGGCGGCGCTCTCGAGGCCGCGCATCCGCCGGAGCCTCGCACCGAGTCGCCTCTGCGCGTTCCGGTGGCCGCGGGGACGCGTTCCTACGGCTCGCTCGACGTCGTCGACCTCGAGTCATCCGGCGTCCTCGTGACCCAGCTCTCGGAGATCGCGAAGACCGCATCCGGCAAGGGCCGGACGGTGATCCTCCAGACGTACATCCGCTCGAGCCGCGAGTGCGCCGAGGTCGCCGCTGCGCTCCCCGACCCGCGCATGCAGCGCGCGCTCGCGAACGTGACGCTCGTGCGTGTCGACATCGACACGTTCGAGAACGAGCTGAAGTCGATGCGGGTCGACACCGAGTCGGTGCCCTGGTTCTACAAGCTCGACTCGGCCGCACGCCCCACCGACGCCATCAGCGCCGACGAGTGGGACGCGAACGTCCCCGAGAACATGGCACCGGTGCTCGGGAGCTTTGCGCGAGGCGCGCTCGGAGCGCGTCGCTCGCCCTCCCCGGTCGGCACCGCGCTCTGATCTGAGCGACCGTCGAGCGCGCAGCGCAGCGAAGACCGATTGAAGAGACAGAGAGGCGCGGAGACGCGGAGACTGCGCGGAGGGGTACCGCCTCGATCGCTGACTGGACGCTCGTGGGTCCGGGGAGAATCCGCAAAGCCGGATTCACCCCGGTGGGGAGTCCTCCCTACCGTGCTGCGTCCGTCGTTCCTCGCTCCGTTGTCTCGCCCCGCATCGGACATCCATTCATCGACGACCCGTAGAACGACATGTCCGATGCGTAGCGAGACAATGGAGCGAGGAAGGACCTCCGTAGGGCGGGATTGAGTCCCCCCACCGGGGTGACCCCGGCTTTGCGGGTTCTCCCCGGCACGACGCGGGTCCAGTGAGGAAGTGAGGCCAGCCCCCTCCGCGCTGGCTCCGCGTCCACGCGCCTCTCTGTCTCTTCCTCTTCCTCTTCCTCTTCCTCTTCCTCTTCCTCTTCCTCTTCCTCTTCCTCTTCCTCTTCCTCTTCCTCTTCCTCTTCCTCTTCCTCTTCCTCTTCCTCTTCCTCTTCCTCTTCAATCCGCGATCGGAACCCGCTCGAATGATTCACACGACCAATGAAAGACCGAATGAGGCTCAGGCGAGCTCTGCGGCCATCGCTCCGGCGGCCTCGCGCATCGTCACGAAGGTGTAGCCGGCGCGACGCAGCTCGGTCGTCGCGGCGAGCAACGCCTCGAGCTTGCGCTCGTGGGTGACCCGCAGGTCGTGCTGGTGCGGGCGGAGCGCCTCGAGACCGTCCGCGGCGTCGAGCACGTCGATGCCGTGAAGCTCGAGGTTCACGAGCGGCTCGCCGATGCACATCTTCGCGAGCAGCCGCGCGCGTGAAGGGCCCGCGAGCGTTACCGAGGTGCCGATGAACGGGAGACGCAGGCCGCGCGACACCTGCACCGGGATCTCGAGGAGCCCGTCGCCACGGCGCCAGTACGGCTTGCCGATCCGATACGGGCGGGTCGGCGCAAGGAGCACCTTCGGGGTGTCGATGATCGAGCGGCTCTTCCGGCCGCGCGCGGCAATTGCCATGATCGCCGCGGTCTTCGCGGCGAAGTAGGCGGGGCACGGGAAGACCGAGGAGTCGTACGTCACGTCGAGGCCTTCGAGGATGTCGAAGACCTCGTCGGTGATCGTGTATCCGGGCGCACGGAAGCCGGCCGGCCGCTCGCCCACCGCTCGCTCGATGGCGCGCGCGCCCTCCTCGATCTGGCGGGTGATCTCCTCTCTGCCGAGGCGAACCAGATCGTAGCGATGATCGAGCGAGTGGTTGGCGATCTCGTGGCCCTCCACCGCCGCCTCGCGGAGGCCGCGGCTCGCCTCTTCGCGGGCGAGGTCGCTGCCGATCGCGAAGAGCGTCAGCGGGAAGCCGCCTGCGTCCGCGAGCGCACGCAGGCGCCCGAGCGCGACGTCGTAGACGAGCGAGGCGGCCGGGCCCGAGGGCGCACCAAGGCCGTGGATCTCGAAGTAATTGGGGATCTCGTCGAGATCGACGCTGACCGAAGCGAGCCGCACTGAGGCGACAAGTTACTTCGCCGCGGTCGCCTTGTCGTCCTTCGCGTCGAGCGTGAGGTCGCCCACGCCGGTCTGGAAGCTGATCCGGGCGACCATCGCCCTCTCCTGGAGCGAGACGACGTCGACCGTCGCCTTCGAGAGCTTCTCGCTGACCTCCTGGAGCTTCTTCTCGAGGTGCGCCATGAGCGGCCCCGCGGTCTTGACGGCCTTCAGGGTGACGAGCTGCGCGTGCAGCTCGTCCATCCGCATCCGGTACTCGCCCATCTGCTCGCGGGCGGTCGTGATCTGCTGCTCGATCTTGCTCATGTCGGCATTGAGCTTGAGGAGCTTCTCGATCTCCGCCTTGAGCGGGCCCTCGAGCACCGCGCTCGAGAGATAAGCGCGAACGAGGTCCTGCCCGGCCGTCGTACGGATGTCCGTCGAGCGGAACACGGGCGTCGCCTCCTCGACGATCACGTCGGTCTTGCCGTTCGGCTCGAGCTCGACGCGAAAGAGGTGCGCGCCGGCGAGATGCTCGGCGGTGCTCCCCTTGAGGGGCGTCTCCGTGGAGCGCTCGGGGGCCTTGGTGAGCTTGTAACCGGCCGCCACGGTGTGACGGAGGTACACGGTCGCGCGCTCCGGGAGCCGGTTGTACAGCGTGAACGTCGCGCGCTTCGTGTGCTGGATCTGCGTGGAGAACACGCCGCGTTGCACGGTGATGATCTTGGCGATGTCGTCGCGATCCACGTCCTTGCGCTCGACGACGATCTGGCGATCGAGCGCGAACGGCACGAACGCCACCGACTTGGCGGGGATCGGGTCGGCGAGGCCTTCTCCGACGAAGCGGCCCTCGCCGAAGACGCTCACCGGGCCGCTCTCGAGCGCGCTGTCCGTCGGGTTCTTGAAGCGGACCGTCTTGAACGGGTACTGCGCGTTCCCTCGGGGGCTCTCGGCGTCGTAGAGGTACACGACCTCCCCGTCGGTCTCCGAGCGGAGGATCGACACCATGGCCGACGTGCCGCGTGGCACACTCATCGCGGTCGTCGACTCGAAGTGCGAGGTGCCGATCGGTTCGCTGCTGCCGGGGGCCTGGGCTCCGGCGGGCTGGTCGGTGCCGGCGGCCGCGCTCTTCTCGCGCTCCTTCTTCCCGTCGTCGTTCTTGGTCTGCGCCTGCTGGTTCGGCGCCTCGACGATGCGAGCACCGCCGCCCCTGCCCTGCTGCTCGCCCTTGCCGAGCGCGACGACCTTGTTCGGGTCGACTCCGTTGCGAACGAGCTGCTCGCGCAGGCGGTTCGCGCGATCGAGCGACGCGGCGTTCTTGTCCTTGTCCGCCGCAGACGCGTAGCCCTCGACGACGATCGTGTTCGACGTGCCGCGAAGCGACTGGGCCATGCGCTGGATCGGGTCGGCGGGCGGCGCCATGTTGCCGCTCCACGGGTCGCCCGACGCGGTCTTGCCCATCGGGCGCGGCCCGGGCTTGCCCATCGGTCGTGCGGCAGCGCCGCCACCGCTCCCGCCCGCCGGCGTATTGGCCGCGAGCCCCGCGTGCCCGGACGCCTCGGTGCGGCGCTGCTCGTCGCGCTCCGCGTTGGTCAGGATGTCGTCCGTCACGTCGGCGACCACGCGGTGATTCACTCCGGGGCCGGCCTGCTGTCCGTACGAGGCCCCGCCCATCGGAGGCGCCTGCGCGAAGAGATCGTTGTCGTGGAGCGTCTCGCGCTCGACCAGCCGCAAGCCCTTGAGGTCGAAGCGGAACGACATCGCCGAGCTCGCGCCGACGCCGAGCTTCACGTCGCGCCAGTCCTCGCCGGAGGTGTTGTCGACGATCGCCCAGCCCTGGAGGTCGACCTTGCCGCCCTTGCCGACGACGACGCGGTAGCTCGGCTTCCACGAAGGGGCCTCCGTCACGTACGAGAGGCGCAGCCGGCGGGTCGTGCCCGGGGCCCCCGGCTTGCCGATGCCGACCTTCATGTCGATGGTGCCGCCGCCATTCCCGCTCGGGGGGCTCGACGGGTAGGAGATGGGCGAAGGCTCGCCGGTCACGGCGTCGACCACGGTGAGCGACTTGAGAAAATCGTCGACCTTGTCCTCGGGCACGTTGAGCCGCAGGCTGTCGCCCTGGACGTCGGCATAGCGCTCGAAATACGCAACGCCGTTGCGGTAGACGACCACGCGGCCGAGGGTCGTCTCGCTCTTCACGAACGTCGTGCGCGTCGTACCGCAGCCGACCGTCGCGAGCGCCAACAGCGCCACTGACCCAAGCAAGCTCGTTCGCATGTGGATGCTCCTCCGTCGCCCCAGTACGCAGGAGCGTGACGAAGGATCTGAAACATGTCGTTCAGGCCGGCGGCGCGCTGTCCTCGAGCGCCACGGCCCGGAGCACGTCCGTGAAGCTGAGCAAGCCGACCATGCGCACGCCGTCCAGCACCGGGACGCTGCGGACGCCCGATACGCGCATCAACCGCAGACAGTCGGCGATGCTGAACTCCTGCTGTACCGAGATTGCAGGCGTGCTCATGGCATCGGCGACGAGGAGCTGGTCGAGGAGCCCCACCTCACCGTCGCAGAGAACCTGCACGATGTCCTTGCCGGTGAGGATCCCCACACAGGCGCCCGGCTCGGCGGCCGGCACGATGAGGCAGTGGACGTGATGCTCGTTCATGCGCTTGGCGGCGACGCGGAGCGGCTCGGAGGCCTCGATCGTCAGCACGTTGCGGCTCATGAGCTCCGCGGCCTTCATCTGTCGAATGTTCATTTCTTCGGGCTCAGGAAGATCTTGCGTGGACCGGGGTCGAACGAGAATCGTACGCTCGTGATGTCGTGATCGAGGACGAACCGGTGCTCGCCGAGGACGATCATGACCCCGGAGTAGGCCGTCCCCCGGACCTCCACGAATGCCGAGGGCAGGAGCTGCGCGCGACTCCGTGCGAGCTGAACTCTCCGCTCGAGCGCTTCGCGCTGCTGCGCCGCCGAGTCGAGCCCTAGCTTGCCGCCCTTGGCTCGCCCGCCGTCGGCGCGCAGCGCGCCGCCCGCCTGACGCTCGAGCCGGCGCCGCTCCTTGGCGGCCAGGAACGTGCGCTTCGCGTCGCGAAGGGACGGATCGAGCACGATGGCTGCCGCGAGGGTCGTCGACACGCTGCCGTGAGGCGCCCCGGCCTCGTGGGTCACGACGCTCGCCTGGGCCGATGCACGACCGCCCCGGATGGCGTGTGACACCTCCACCCGCTGGGCGCTCAGCTCGCAGTGCGTCGCGCTCTCGAGTGTGATGGCGCCGCCGCACGTGATCGTCGCGAGCTCGGCCTGCCGCGCCTTGACGTTGCCCTGCGCGCAGACCGATCGTGCCGGGCCACCGCGGATGCCGCCCTTCACCTGGATGTTCCCCTCTGCGATCACCGTGCCGCCGTCGATGCGGCCTTGCACGACGATGTCGCCGGCCGCGCGCACGCTGAAGGCTCCGAGGACGTCGCCGCGAATGGTGAGGCTTCCTTCGGTCTCGAGGTTGCCCGAGCGCAGGTCGACGTTGCCTTTGTGGACGAGCTCGCCCGCGACGTCGATGCTCGCGCCCTCGACATAGACGACGACCCCGTCGACGCTCGCTCTCACCGCGCCATCGGGGTCTGCGGTCACGCCCCGCTCGAGGCGGAGGGTCGACGACGTGACGGCGGGCGGCGCCACGCGCTCGCCCCGGACATTCCGCCCGTCGACGCCCGGCACCGGTGGGCGAAACCAGCCGATCACCTGCTGGCGGAGGGCCGGCTTCGTCAGCTCGCGATCGTAGAAGTCGATCGAGCCGTCGCTCTGGACGTGCCCTGGCTGGATGCCCACGTGGAAGGTCGGCTCGAACCAGCCGTTGTCGCCCGGGAGCGGGAGCGTCCCGCGCGCGACGTCCTCCTGCACGCTCGAGAACGTCGGATCGGCGAGGCTCGAGGCGAGCGCGACCACCGCCTGCGCGTCGATCCCGAAGGACACCTGGGCCAGGACGAGGGCCTCGTGGAGCTCCGCCGCTCCGGCGACGTCACCCGCGACGACGCAGGCCGACGCGGTCATCCCGTCGGCGGCCACGCTGACCACGACCCGCTCGCTCTGGACCGGAGGCGCCAATACGGACCAGGATACACCCCACAACGACGAAAGCCGGTCGACCTCACGGTCGACCGGCTGGGATGCGTGAGGCTCTGAGCTCCCGCTCGTGACCTCTCGACATCCGGCGGTGTCTACGCGCCGATGGTCTTCGCGACCTCGTCGGCCAGGTTCTCGACCTTCTTCTCGATGCCTTCGCCGAGGCCGAAGCGCACGAACGAGGTGACCTTCACCTCGCCGCCGAGCTTCTTGCCGAGCTCGCCACGGATCTTGTCGACCGTGCCGGCGCCCTGCTCCCAGACGTTGTCCTGACCGAGGAGCGTGACCTCGTTGAACCACTTCGAGATCTTACCGTCGACGACCTTCGGCCACATGGCCTCGGGCGGCCCCTTCTTCGACTCGGCGTGCTTCAGCTCGGCCTTCAGGTCGGCCTCGTTGAGCCCATGGCCCTCGCCCTTGAGCTCCGCGATGCGTGCGAGAGCGGCGTCGAGCTCCTCCTTGAGCTGCCCGACGTAGATCTCCTTCTGCTTCTCGATGGCCGCCGCCTGAACCTCGTCCTTGTGGACGACGATCGGGCTCATCGCCGCGATCTGCATCGCGCAGTTCTCGACGAACGCCTTGAAGTCGGGGCTCTTCGCCACGTCGGCGACCGTGCCCTCGGCGGCCACGAGGACGGCGAGCTTGCCGCCCATGTGGACGTACGAGTGGACGATGGTGTTCGGCGAGGTTGCCTCGAGCACGTCCCAGCGGCGAACGACGATGTTCTCGCCGATGCGGCCGACGAGGTCCTGACGGACCACGTCGATCGTCTTGTCGGAGCCGGGGTACGGCTGGCTCACGAGGTCCGAGTCCTTGGGGAGCGTGGAGGCGACCTCGAGGACGGTCTTCACGAACGTCTTGAAGTCGTCGCCGCGCGAGACGAAGTCCGTCTGGCTGTTGACCTCGACGATGACGCCCTTCTTGCCGTCCTGGCTGACCCAGGTGGCAACTTCGCCTTCCGTCGCGACCTTGCCGGCGCGCGACGCGGCCTTCACGAGGCCCTTCTTCAGGATGACTTCGACAGCCTTGTCGAGGTCGCCTTCGGCCTCCACGAGCGCGTTCTTGCAGTCGGACATGCCGGCCGAAGTGCGCTCACGGAGCTCCTTGATCATTGCGGGAGTGATCGCAGCCATGGTGATTCTCTACTTTCAGGAAGGCTGGTTTTCGGGAGTGCCGGCGGGCGGAGCCGCGGGCGCTTCGGCGGTGCGATCGGCTGCAGCCGGGACGTCGGACGCCGCCGGTCCGCGGTTACGTGCGTACTGCACGTCTGCCGGGGGACGGCCACGGCCGGTACCACCACCACCGCCGCCGCCGCCGCCGCCGCCCTGGCGGTCGTCGTCACGGTTGCCGTGATCCTTGCGGCGCTGCGTACCCTCGACGACGGCGTCGGCGATGCGCTGCGTGATGAGCTTGATCGAGCGGATCGCGTCGTCATTGCCCGGAATGACGTAGTCGACCTGATCCGGATCGCAGTTCGTGTCCGTGATCGCGAGGATCGGGATGGAGAGCTTCTTCGCCTCGCTGACGGCGATCTGCTCCATGGCCGGGTCGATGATGAAGACGGCCGCCGGGAGCGAGCCCATGTTCTTCAGACCACCGACGTACTTCTCGAAGCGCTCGCGCTCCTTCTCGAGGCGAGAGACTTCCTTCTTCGGAAGCTGCAGGTACGTGCCGTCTTCCTTCATGCGCTCGAGCTGGCGCATGCGATCGAGGCCCTGCTTGATCGTGCGGAAGTTCGTGAGCGTGCCGCCGAGCCAGCGGTTGATGACGTAGTACGAGCCGGAGCGCGTCGCCTCTTCCTGGCAGATCTCCTGGGCCTGGCGCTTGGTGCCGACCATGAGGATGTTGCCGCCGCGCGCGACCGTCTCGGTGACGAAGTTGAACGCGCGCTGGAACAGACGTGCCGTCTGGTCGAGGTCGATGATGTGGATGCCGTTGCGCGCGCCGTAGATGAACGGCCTCATCTTCGGGTTCCAGCGCTTGGTCTGGTGACCGAAGTGGACGCCCGCGTCGAGCAGCGAGCGGAGGGGCAGCGGGAAATCGTTCTTGAGCTGGGGAACTTCTGCGGACTGAGTCATGTGAGCGCGCTCCTTTTCGGTTGGACCTCCGCTTCCCTCCGAGGCCAGCGTTGCTTGGGGTCTCTCGACCTTCGGCGCCGCACCGGACCTGCGGTTTGCGCAGGGAAGCGTGTGGATTACCCCGATCGTGGACGAGCCCGGAATGAGCGTGTACCGACCGAGGGACCGCGCATCCTAGTCTCAGGCCCAGCCACGTCAAGAGCCGAAAATCAGCCCGGTTTCAGGGGCTTTTGGGCTGGCCGACGCGATAGATGTACCCGCCTGAATCGCTTGCGGCGTAGAGCGCGCCGTCGATCGGGGAGATCGCGACCCCCGCGAAGCGCGGCTGGTCGGAGTAGTCACCGCTGACCCAGCTCCAGGCGCCGTCCGCCGGGGCCGCCGCGTCGCCGCCCCCGAGGACGACCTCGTACGGGAAGGTCGTCTCGGTCATCGACGAGGTCGGCATCGGGGCCTTGCCCGAGGCATCGAACGGGATCCAGATGACCTTGTAGCCCGTGGCCGGGCTCCGATTCCACGACCCGTGCAGCGCGACGAAGGCCCCGCCGCGGAAGCGCTCGGGGAGCGCGCCGCGGGGATGGTCGTCGAAGAACGTGATGTCGAGCGGGGCCGAGTGCGCCTGGATGAACGTCGCGGGAGGCGACGAGTGGGTCGCACACCACGCGTCGTCGTGCACGGTGCCGAACTGCAGCTGCGTTCCGGGGGTGACGACCTGGCCGGCCGCGATCACGCGCTGCGCGGTGAAGCAGTACGGGTAGCCGTACGCCTTGCCCATCGCGATCTCGACGACCTGCTCGCCGGGGTTGTCGTTGTGGACGTTCTGCCCGCCGTAGCTGATGTCGTCGAGCCCGTTGACGACCGCGTACATGCGGCCGGCGGCGTTCTTCGTGAAGCCGTTCGCATTCCGCAGACCCTTCGTCACGACCTCCCCGGAGAGCCAGGCGAACGGGGTCGCTGGGTTGAACCCCGAGAGCTGGAAGCGACGGATGAGCGAGCGCTCGTCGTCGTACTCGGGGCTCTTCGGGTCGCTCGCGTTCGAGGACGAGCCCGACTGCACGTAGAGGTAGCCGTCGTAGACGTGCACCGTGTGCTTCGAGTGGCCCGTCGCGGGCTGGCCCGTGACGACGTCCTCCCCCGCCCCGCCGTCCGTCGCCGTCGGGCTGTACGGCCAGCGCTTCACGCCGCTCGTCGTGCCCGCGTAGAGGTAGCCGTTCGCGACGTCGATGTGGCAGTTGTTCCCGTTGCCGCCCGTCTGCGCGTACGTCGAGATCTCGCCGAGCTGGAAGAAGCCATCGCCGTCGGCGTCCCGGAAGCGCTTGATGGCGCCGCCCGCGGTCACCCCGAAGAGGTCGCCGTTCGGCGCGAACGTGAGCTGCCGGATTGCGCCGAGGGCCGAGGCCACGACGCTCGCGCACATCCCGCCGGGGACGTGGTGCTGATCGACGGGCAGCGGAATGCCGCGGCACGGATCCCCCGCGGCCAGCGGAAGTGCCGATGCGTCGATGCCCGTGCCCGGCGTCGGAACGCTCGAGTCAGTGCCGTCGCCGCCGTCCGGTGAGGTGGCGGTCGTCGCTCCACCGGGCGCGTCGGTGCCGCACGCGACGACGACGGCAGGGAGCGCCAGGAGCGTGACCGCAAAGCAAGGGAGGATCGTGCGTCGCATGGCCATCACAGCGTATCGCCCGTTTCGCATCGCGCCACCCGTATCGAGAGCCGAAGACCCCTTGCCGCCTCGGCCCTGCCAGGCGATAGGCCAGCCATGCGACTCGTCCTCGTGACGCTCGGAAGGTCCGCTGTCGCCCTTGCTCTCGGCGGTCTCGTCGTCGCCTGTCCGACGCCGCAGAGCCCGAAGGGGCCTCCGCCCGAGTACGAGGAGCCCGCCGCGCCTTCATGGCTCGACGGTGGCACGCCGGCCCCGAGCACGGATGCGGGCGCCGACGCGGCGCAGTACATTGCTCCCTGACATGGACCTCGACCTCGAACAGCTGCGTCACATGGCCGTGCTCGCGGAGCTCTCGCTCGGCGAGGAGGAGGAACGGCGCCTCGCGGTGGAGATCGGACACATCGTCGCGTACGTCGCCGAGCTCGACGCGATCGACACGAAGGGCGTGCCGCCCACCGCGCACGTCGCCGGTATCGAGCCCGCGGCGTCCGAGGAGGGCTGGCGCGAGGACGTCGTGAAGCCCGGCCTCTCCCACGAGGAGGCCCTCGCCGGGGCCCCGCGCGCCGAGCACGAGGGCTTTGCCGTCCCGGGCTTCGTCGAGTGAGGCGCGCGCGATGACCGACGACGTGATCGCGATCGCGGGACGGGTGCAGCGCGGCGAGACCACGGCGCTCGCCGTCGCCGAGCAGGCGCTGGGGCGCATCGATGCGGCCAACGCCGAGCTGAATGCGTTCCTCACCGTCGCGCGCGACGAGGTGCTCGAGCAGGCGCGCGCCATCGATGCGAAGCGCGCGCGCGGCGAGGTGCTCGGGCCGCTGGCGGGCGTCCCGATTGCCCTGAAGGACGCGCTCTGCACGCGTGGTGTGCGGACCACGTGCGGGTCCAAGATCCTCGAGCACTGGGTCCCGCCCTACGACGCCACCGTCGTGACGAAGCTCCGTCAGGCCGACGCGCTCCTGCCCGGCAAGACCAACATGGACGAGTTTGCGATGGGCTCGTCGAACGAGAGCTCCGCGTTCGGTCCGGTCAAGAACCCTCGCGATCTCTCGCGGGCTCCTGGAGGCTCGTCGGGCGGCAGCGCCGTCGCCGTCGCGTCGGGGATGACTCCGGCCGCGCTCGGCAGCGACACGGGCGGCTCGATCCGGCAGCCCGCGTCGTTCACCGGAACCGTCGGCGTGAAGCCGACGTACGGGCGCGTCTCGCGCTTCGGCCTCGTCGCGTTCGCGTCGAGCCTCGATCAGATCGGCCCGTTTGCGAGCGACGTCCGCGGCGCTGCGCGCGTGCTCTCCGTCATCGCCGGCAAGGACGACCGCGACATGACGTGCCTCGCGGCGCCCGCGGCCGACTTCGAGGGCGCCTGCGGAGCGAGCGTGAAGGGCCTCCGCATCGGCGTGCCCGAGGAGTACTTCGCCAAGGGCCTCGACCCCGAGGTCGAGGCGAGCGTACGTGCCGCCATCGCGCGGCTCGAGGCGGACGGATGCACCGTCAAGAAGGTGCATCTTGCACATACCCGCCACGCGGTCGCGACGTACTACGTCCTCGCCACGGCGGAGGCCTCGAGCAACCTCGCCCGCTTCGACGGCGTCCGCTACGGACTACGTGTCGAGCCCGAGCGCCGCGGCGGGGTGGCGGGGGCAGGCGGCGCCGGGGCGAGCCCCGCTTCCGCGCAGAAGAGCGCGCTCCGCGCGATGTACGGCGCGACGCGTGACGCAGGCTTCGGCGCAGAGGTGAAGCGGCGCATCCTCCTCGGGACCTTCGTGCTCTCCGCCGGCTACTACGACGCGTACTACCTCAAGGCGCAGAAGGTCCGCACGCTCATCCGGCGCGACTTCGACGCGGCGTTCGGCGAGGTCGACGCGATCGTCTGTCCGACGTCGCCGACGCCGGCCTTCCTGCTCGGCGAGAAGACGTCCGATCCGCTCTCGATGTACCTCTCGGACGTCTACACGCTGCCCGCGAGCCTCGCGGGGCTGCCCGCGATCAGCGTGCCGTGCGCGCCCACGGCCGCGGGGCTGCCGGTAGGGCTCCAGATCATCGCGCCCGCGCTCCACGAGACGACCATGTTCACCCTCGCGTCGGCGTGGGAGGCCGCGCGTTCGTGATCGAGGTCGAGGCGTTCTCGCCCGCGCACGTCGATCGCTTCGCCAAGCTCTTCGAGGCCGCGTCGTCTCCCTGCTACTGCCGTTACTGGCACTTCACGGGCACGAAAAACGACTGGCTCGACCGCTGCGCGCACCGCCCGGAGGAGAACCTCGCCGAGCAGGCCGAGGCCGTCCGTCGAGGCGACGCATCGGCGCGAGGGCTCGTGGCCGTCGACCGGGACGCCGGCGACGCCGTCGTCGGCTGGATGAAGCTTGCTCCCCACGAGTCGGTCCCGAAGCTGACGGGCTTGCCGGTGTACCGCGCACTCCTTGCCGAGCCGGGTACGTGGACGGTCGGGTGCTTCCTCGTCCACCCGGGCGAGCGCCGCGAGGGCATCGCGCGCGCGCTGCTCGCCGCGGCCGAGTCCCATGTGCATGCATGGGGTGGCCGCGTGCTCCTCGGCTATCCGCGCAGGTCGACCGAGCCGCTCCACGACGAGGAGGCCTGGCAAGGGCCGGAGCGGCTGTTCGTCGAGCTCGGATTCACGCCGATTCACGACGTCCCGCCGTATCCCGTGTACCGAAAGGTCGTTGTCCCGGGAATGACATGATGTTCCGCCACGAGCGTGTGGTCAGGTAGACTCCATCGCGGTGGATTCGAGCTTGCCCGTGCTCGTGACGCGGCTCCCAGACCGCAGAGCGCTCGCGCAGTTGCTACGCGCGGCACTTCGGCACGAGGTGGCGCAGGTGGCGCTCGCGGAGACTCCGCGGCACGGCACGTACACGCTCGACCTACGTGTGACGGGCTCGCCGCCCGTGCTGCTGATCGCCGAGTCCGCGGGCAGCCCGCAAAACGGACACTTTCCGGTTCGTCTCCGGCCGCTCCATCGCACGCAGGCCGCCGAGCTCTACGCGCTCCTCGAGGGCGACGGCGCGATGTCCTCGCAAGGCTCGCAGGAGAGCCTCGCTCCCGGGTCGCCTCCGCCGGACACGGTCGCACAGCCGCCGCGCACGGTCGGCTACGAGGACTCGGCGCCGATCATGCGCGCGATGTCGGGCGAGGCTCCCCCGCCCGCCGCATCGGTGGCGACCGGCGCCCCCGTCGACTTCCGGATGACGGCGCGCATGAGCTGGCAGACGACGCCCGCTCCTTCGCCGCTCGCCTCGACGCTCTCCAGCGCAACGGCCGCCCGCGCCGACGACCCGCGCAGGACCGCTCAGAGCGCCGTGTGGGTCGCCCCTCCGACGCCAGAGAAGCGAACCACCTCGGACGCGCATGCGCGCGCCATCGCGACCCCCGAGATGCCGGTGCAGCCGGGCGTGCACGAGGACGTGCGTCGCACCGCTCGTAGCGTCTCCTGGGCGCCCGAGGCGATGGATGCGGTCGCCAAGGAAGCCGAGGAGCCCGAGGGGCACGCGGCCGACGATCGGTCGCTCAGCGTCAGCGTGGTCTTCGAGCCCGACATGCTGCCGGGGGCGGTCGCCGCGGCGACTGCGGCGGCGATCGCGTCCGCCAAGGCGGAGGCCGAAGCGGCCCAGGAATCGCTGCCCGCCGACGACGACGGTCCGAGCCTCAGCGTCAGCGTCCGCTTCGATCCGGACGTCCTGCCGGCCATCGAAGCCGAATTGGGCGACGGTGCCCCCTCCTCCGTGGGCGCGATGTCCGACTCGCCGCACACGCCGGCCGTGCTGCAGATCGTCGACGAGGCCGAGGTCGAGCTCGAGGAGGGCACCGACTCGGCCGACCTCGCCGCGGCCGCCGCCGCGGCTGTCGGTGGTGGTGGTGGCGGCGGCGACTTCTTCTTCGACGAAGACTTCGCCAACATGCCGATGGCGCTGCCCGATAGCACGGACGGTCGGCACGACGCGCCCAGGTCCGCGCCGGTCTCCGACGCACCCCAGACGATCGGTGACAGCCCTGTCTTCACCCCGCGTGTGAACGAGGTGGCCGCGAGCTCCGACTACGGCCTCGAGCCCGTCCCTCCGCCGGACGACGACGACGACGACTTCGACACGCTCATCCGGATCCCGGGTCGCTCGGAGAACCTGCCGGCGGCCTCGGCCATGCCCTCCTCCCCGGTGCCCGCGGCGGGCCGGCTCGCGGAGGACGACGCACGCACCCGCGCTCCCATCCCGCCGCCCGTGGTCTCGCCGCATGCACGCGAGGAGCTGACGCCCACGCAGAACCACGTGCCCGTGCAGAAGAAGTCGAGCACCGGGCTCGGTGGTCGAAAGAAGAAGTCGACTCACGGCCAGAGCGGCAAGTCGACGGGCACCGGCGCCGAGAAAAAGAAGAAGAAGCCGACGCGTCATCCCGCGGACGCCGAGTCGCACACGGCAGAGTCCCCCGCGCACCTGCAGACGCAGGCGGCGGCGGAGGCTCGCGCGCGTGCAGAGTCGAGCACCGACGAGACCGACCCGTGGATCGGTCGCAAGATCGCCGACGGCAAGTACGCCATCCTCTCCGCCATCGGCAGCGGCGCCGCGGGCGCTGTGTACAAGGCGACCCATCGCGAGCTCCGGCGCACCGTCGCCATCAAGGTGCTCCATCCGCACTATCAAAAAGACCCGCACTTCATGAAGAGCTTCCGCGGCGAGGCCCTCGCCGCGAGCCAGCTCGATCATCCAAACGTCATGCGCGTCCTCGACTTCGGTCAGGAGCCCGACGGCCTCGTCTACATCGTCATGGAGTTCCTCTCCGGGCGAACGCTCCAGAGCCTCCTCGACGAGGAGAGACGTCTCCAGCCCGATCGCGCCGTCGAGATCATGATCCAGGTCTGCGCCGCGCTCAGCGTCGCGCACGACAACGGGATCATCCATCGCGACATCAAGCCCGACAACATCATGCTCGTGCCCAGCCGAAACGACGAAGGCGGCACCTTCGAGCTGGTCAAGGTGTGTGATTTCGGAATCGCGGCGCTCCAGAACCCGACGCGCGAGGACGCCGAGCTCGGTCTCGACGACGGCTCGATCGCCGGCACGCCCGAGTACATGTCGCCCGAGCAGGCACGCGGCAGCGAGATCGACGCGCGCTCGGACGTCTACGCCTGCGGCATCTGTCTCTACGAGCTCGTCACCGGCAGACCGCCGTTCCTCGGAGAGAACGCCGCCGAGATCCTGATCAAGCAGCTCGACGAGATGCCCCGGCCCCCGTCGCAGCTCCTCAAGGGGCTCGACTCGCTCATCGAGGAGATCATCCTCCGCGCGATCCAGAAGGAGCCACAGAAGCGGCAGCAGTCGGCGCGTGAGCTGCGTGTCGAGCTCAAGGACGTCATCGCCGAGGGCGAGGGCGGAAGCGCGGCCGACGAGGACGAGCGCAGCATCGTCGAGAACGTCCCCGTCCTCGACGACCCTGCCTCCGGCTTCCCCGGGTTCTTCATCGCGCTCTCGAGCGCCATCCTCCGATTCGGCCGGTTCGAGCGAGGGCATCCCGAGGCCTCGCAGGCGATGAAGGAGCTGCTCAAGTCGACGAAGGCCGCGCTCCGCGGACGCGTCGAGCTCACCTTCGCGCGCCGCGGCTCGGCCGACTCCGGCGGCTTCTGCGTCATGACCGGCTACGGCGAGATCGTCGACCTGCGTCGCCTCCTCGGCTCGCAGCTCTTCGGTAGCTTCGGCTATCCGTTCATCGAGGCGGTCACGAAGAAGGGCATCGCGTCGATCACCCTGCGCGAGGGCATCCCCGACATCGAGCTCGCGTATCTCATCGAGATGCTCCTCGGTCCACACACCGACGAGGAGCTTCGCAAGGAGCTCGCGAGCAAGCCGATCCGGAGCGTCTCGGTGCTCTTCGTCACCGACGTCCTCGGCCGCGACCGCAAGCTCTCCTGGAAGGTCGGGCTCTGTGTCGCGCGGCTCGCGCGCGATCTCAAGGCGCTGTCGAACGTTCGCGGCATCAGCTTGAAGAAGATGCGCGAGATCCGCGAGGACCTCGTGACCGGCGTGGCTCACCTCCTCACGAAGGGCGACGAGGTCCGGCAGTTCCTCTTCAATGCCGACCTCGTCGACGAGGCGGTCGCGAACCTGCGTGGCTTCTCGAGCTTCCAGGTCGCGCCGCTCATCTTCGAGCGCCTCCTCCACGAGCCGTGCGTCGAGGCCGTGACCCTGTTCCTCGCGGACTACGACCGGAACGAGATCGACCCGGCGGTGATCCGCGGCTACCTGCGCGCGTTCGCGATGCGTCTCGTCGGTGAACGGTCGCCGAAGTCCGACGCGGCGGTCGCCGAGCTGCATCATCGCGCCATCGTCACGGACGTCGACGTCCCCCGCGATCTCCTCGAGACGATGCGCGCGACGTCGCTCGCCGACGCGCTGACCCGCGAGCCCACGCAGTTCCTCCGCACGCTCGACTTCGTCCAGGACCCGGACGACTACGGCCGGGAGCTCGCGACGCTCGAGGCCGCGATGGCCGTGCTCGCGCGGCGTGGTGAGGCCGGCGCGCTCCTCGCGGCGGTTCAGGTCCTCGTGCGACACGCGAAGGGTGCAGGCAAGCCCGGCCCCCGCGAGATCCACGCGCTGCGGACGATGAAGTCGATGATCGACAAGCAGCGCCTGCTGCCGATCGCGAACGCTTCGATCTTCGGCCCGGGGCACCAGCGCGAGGCGGCACGTCAGCTGCTCGTGATCGCCGGGAGCGCCGGCGCCCACGCGCTCTACATCGCGCGCGAGGGGCTCAAGGACGCGAGCGCGCGCCCGCAGTGGGTACAGGTCTTCCGCGAGACGGGCGCTGCAGGTTGGGGGCTCCTGTCCACCGCCTTGCCGCGCCTCGAGGTCCACAGCGACAGCGACATCGCCTTCATCGAGGACCTGCTGCGGGCGATGCCCGAGCGCCAGGACTCGGCGCTCGGTGACGCGGTCGCCAAGTTCCTCGCACACCCGCGGCTCCGGCCGACCGCGCTCGCGGCGATTGTCCCGCTCTGGGGCGAGCGCGCGCGCAAGCCGCTCATGGACGCGCTCGAGTACGCGGAGGAGCCCGCGCGCATCGTCGCCGTCACCGAACTCCGCCGGATCCGCGGGATCGACGAGGCGACGCTCAATGTGATCGAGCGGCTCCTCACCATGAAGGGCAGCGCCAGCGACGAGCTGCGCGCCGCCTCGGCGGCCGCACTCGCGGATGTCGTGCAGCCGATGCGCGCGCGCGCGATCACCCTCCTCAGCAAGGGCGTCGAGGGCAAGCGAGGCTTCGTCGCGATGCTACGCGGGGACGGCGGCAGCGAGGAGAGCGTGGTCGTGACCGAGGCCATGGCACGTGCGCTGATCGCTCTCGATCGCGTCGAGGGTGTTCGTGCCGTGAAGGGGCGCCTCTCGAAGAGCGAGGGCGTGCTCCGCGCCCGGCTCACGGCGCTTCTCCAGCAGGGCTGAAGGCGCGCCGTCACGCGGCCGTGCGCGCCTACTTGCCGAGCGGAACGGCGGTGAACGCCTTCCAGCGCTCGGATCGGAGGAGATCGCAGGAGAGACCGCAGAAAATGGCGCGGAGCGTCTCCTCGCGCGTCGCGAACTTACGCGTCGCACGAACGACGTCGCCGATGAGCGTGGGGTCCTTGATGCTCTTCAGGACGTTCTCCTCGGCCTCGGCGAGGTGGAACGCCTCGATGCGCACCGGAAGCGGCAAGACGGGCGCGACGAGGTCCTCCTCGAGCGGTCCGAGGATCGCCTCGAGCTCGCCCGCCGGATAGTGCTCGCGCACGCCGCGGAGCACGAGCTCGAAGGGGTCCATGCCGAGCGGGAACGTCTCCTCGTGCGAGCGCGCCCCTCGGACGAACGCGACGCTCCCCTTGCGCCACGTGAAGACCTCGAGAAAGCGTTCCTGGGTCTGCTGGTGGATGGCGCGGAACAGCTCGATGGGGCGAAGCACGCCGAGGCCGCAGAGCGCGTCGCCGAGCCGCCCGGAGTACCGAGGCAGCATGGCGAGCCCCATCTCGACCTCCATGCGCAGAACCTGGCCGCGCGCGACGAGATGCTCACCGAAGAGCTCCCGCTTGTCGGTCGACATGACGAACTCGGGCACGCCCTCGACGAGGTAGATCTTCTTCTTCTTCGCGCCGTCGCGGAAATGGAGCGCGCCGGTGTCGCGCCGGAGCGCGAGCTGGAACATGCGCGAAGGCAGGAGAACGCGGTCGATCGGGCCGACCTCGTTCGCGGCCGAGAACACGCTGTCGTCCCAGCGAAGAGCCGCGCTCTGCACGAAGCGATCGAGCTCCGTGAAGGTGCTCGCGTCGCGGAACGGCCCGCTCTCGCGGGAGATCTGCGCGCGATGATCGATGCCGCCCGTCACGAAGAGCTCCACGAGGCGCGGATAGCTGAGAGGACCGACCGCGGGGCCCGTGGGCATGCGCACCCGGTAGATCTGCGGTGAGACCTCGCGAGGCTCTCCTGGCCCCGGAGACGAGGCGGGCGGCGCCGCGGCGTTCGCGACGGCGGCGGACGACGCGATGCCGCCGGGCGGCAGCGTGGGCCGCAACGCAGGGTCGCTTGCAGCCACGGCCGCCGCCGCCGCCGCCCCGAGGTTGGCCGTCTGACGGATACTCGTCTCGCTCGGCGACTCCTCGCCTTCGGTGCTCGGTACGAGCCCGAGACGCTCGACCCAGGCCGCGAGCTTGGCCGGACCGACCTGGAGGCGCCTCCGGCGGAGGATCTCCTCGATGCCCTCGGCGAACGCGGCAGCGGTCGGGTAGCGGAGCGCGCGATCCCGAGCGAGGGCGCGGAAGAGCACCGCACGGACGTCGTCCGGGACGCGTGAACCGGCACGATCGAGGACGCCGAGGTCGGCATCGCGGATGCGCATGAGGACGTCGATCTCGCTGGGGGCCGAGAAGAGCGGCCTCAGCATCACGAGCTCGGCGAGCACGATGCCGACGGTGAAGAGATCGCTACGTGCGTCGAGCTCGCGGCCGACCACCTGCTCGGGCGACATGTATCCGAGCTTGCCTTTGAGCTGGCCGGCGTCGGTGCGCCGCTCGATCTCCGCCGCCCGCGCGATGCCGAAGTCGGTGAGCTTCACCGCGCCCGAGCGGTCGATGAGCACGTTTCCCGGCGAGACGTCCCGGTGGACGAGGTCGAGGGGCTTTCCCTCGTCGTCGCGGGCGTTGTGCGCGTAGTCGAGGCCGCGCAGGACGCTGAGGGCGATGTAGAGGGCCGCCTCGAGCGGCACCTCCTCGTTGCGGCTGGCCGCCGCCCGCACGAGGCGCGCCGCCGTCGTGCCGTCGACGAACTCCATCGCCATGTAGAGCTCGCCATCGTGCTCGCCGAAGTCGAACACCTGTACGATGTTCGGATGCGCGAGCCGGGCACACACGCGAGCCTCATCGACGAACATCGCGACGAAGTCGGCATCCTGGGCCAGCTGCGGGAGGATCCGCTTCACCGCGACGACCTTCTGGAAGCCATGCGGACCCGCGCGCCTCGCGAGGTACACCTCGGCCATCCCGCCCGTCGCGATTCGCTCGAGCAGCTCGTAAGGGCCCAGCATGAGCGGGGCCGGATGGATCGACGCGCTCATCGAGGGTAGAAAGCGTACCGCATGGTGCTCCCCAAGCGTAAGAGTGCGTTCCCGCCGGCTGCGTCTTCCGGCCATGACCGGGCGCCTCCCCATGCGGATCGCGCGGCGGAATCGCCTGATTCACGCGATTCACGTGCTGAGCTCACGCGCGCGGGCGCAAGGGATTCGCTCGGCCGGGCTGGCGGTTCGGTCGTGACCGTGACCGGGGCCGCGTCGTTTCTCGGCACGAACCTGGTCGGCCTCCTCGAGGAGGACGAGCGTGTCGCGCGAATCGTCGCGATCGACATCAAGCCGCCGGTCACCGCCCAGCGCAAGACGCGCTTCTACGAGGTCGACTTCACGCAGCCGACCGCCGAGGCGCGCCTTTCGGAGATCTTCGCGGCCGAGCGGACGGACACGGTCGTTCACCTCGCGTTCCTCGCTTCACCCTCGCACGGGCTCGCGGTCGCTCACGAGCTCGAGAGCGTCGGCACGCGCCATGTGCTCGTGGCGGCGCGCCATGCGCGGCTCCGCAAGGTCGTGATGTGGTCGCAGACGACGCTCTACGGTGCCGATCCGTCGAATCCGAACTTCCTCACGGAGAAGCACCCGCTGCGCGCCCCCGCGAGCGAGCCCTTCTTCGCCGACAAGATCGAGGCGGAGGCCGAGGCCGCTCGCTTCGCGCAGAAGGTGCCGGGGGCCATCGTGACGGTGCTGCGGACGGCGCCCATCCTCGGGCCGACCATCCACAACTACGTGACGCGCTACCTCTCGCGGAAGATCGTTCCCACGATGATGGGCTTCGACCCGCTGCTCCAGTTCGTCCACGAGATCGACGCGATCGCGGCGTTCAAGCTGGCGATCGATCGCGATCACCCCGGCATCTTCAACATCGTCGCCGACGGCGTGCTGCCGCTCTCGACGGTGATCAAGCTCGCCGGCCGGCTGGCCGTGCCCATCCCCCATCCGCTCGCGCACACGCTCGGCGCGGCGCTCTGGCTCGCCCACATGAGCGAGGCGCCCGCGAGCTTCATGACGCACCTGCGCTTCCTGTGCGTCGCGGACGGCGAGAAGGCGAAGGTCAAGATGGGCTTTCGCCCCGCCTACACGACGCGTGAAGCCGTGCTCGACTTCACGAGCGCTCAGCGGCTCAGGGACGTGAAGCTGCTCCAGGAGACCCCGGCATGACGACGCGAACCAAGAAGACGACCGCCGCAGCAGCGGCGAAGCCGAAGCGTGCGACCCGGGCCCCGGCTCCGCCCGTGTCGAAGGAGGTTCCCGCGAAGCCCCAGCGCAAGCCCAAGCCCAAGCCCAAGCCCAAGCCGGAGCCCAAGCCGGAGCGCGCTCGTCGTGCCGCCGCGGCCGCGCCGGACGCAGACCCCTCGGTCGTCGCGCAGATCCGCGAGCTCGAGGCGCAGCTCGATCGACTCATCGACGAGGCCTCGCGCCACGATGTCTCCTCGCTCGATCCCGAGGATGCCGAGACCTGGCACGGCGAGCCGACCTTCGAGCCGGGCGACCCGGTGCCGAGCGACCCGGTGCCGGACGTTTCCGAGCCGAGCTTCGACGCCGAGGTGACGCTGCCCATCGCCTCGACGACCGGCACGTGGCCCGAGTCGGGTCCAGGTCCCGCGTCGGTCGGTGCAGGGCCCGGCGCCGGCTTCGGCGATGGCGCGGGCCCCGCGGCTTCTCCGAGCTACGGTGCAGGCGCGGTGCCTCCTGCCCCCGAGTCGGTCTTCGACACGGCGCGCGAGCTCCTCTCGAGCGACTTCTACCTCCGCAAGTGGGGCCGGCTCGCCATGCGCGGCCGCTCCGAGGAGGTCGACGACTTCGGCTTCGACCCGATCTACGACGCGAAGCTGAAGCCCGTCCTCGACTTCCTCTACGATAAGTACTTCCGCGTCGAGACGACCGGGATCGCGAGCGTGCCGAAGACGGGCCGATGCCTGCTCGTCGCGAACCACTCGGGCACGCTGCCGCTCGACGGCGTGATGATCAAGGCCGCGGTGAAGCGCGAAGGCCGCGACGTGCGCTGGCTCACCGAGGATTTCATCTACCACATGCCCTATCTCGGCTCGGCGATGAACCGGCTCGGCGCCGTGCGCGCCTGTCAGGAGAACGCGGAGCGCCTCCTCGCGAACGAGCAGCTCGTCGCCGTGTTCCCCGAGGGCGTGAAGGGCATCGGAAAGCTGTTCGCCCAGCGCTATCGGCTTCAGCGCTTCGGTCGCGGCGGCTTCATCAAGCTGTGTCTGCGCACGGGCACGCCGATCGTCCCCGTCGCCGTGACCGGCGCCGAGGAGACGAACCCACTGCTGTTCAAGATCGAGCACCTCTCGAAGGCGCTCGGCGTTCCCTACGTGCCGGTCACTCCGACGTTCCCTCTCCTCGGACCGCTCGGTCTCCTCCCCGCGCCGACGAAGTGGACGATCCAGTTCGGCGAGCCGCTGGACCTGTCGTCCCACGGGCCTTCTGCGGCCGACGACGAGATCCTCGTGGGCAAGCTCGCCGAGCGCGTGAGGGCGACCATCCAGGGGATGCTCGACCGCAACGTGGGCTCGAGAAAGAGTGTGTTCTTCGGCTGATGGCGAGCTGTCCTGCGTCGGTCCTCGTGGTGGACAAACCGAAGGGGCCGACGAGCCATGACGTCGTCGCGAAGCTGAGGCGTGCCCTTCGCACGCGTTCGGTCGGTCACTGCGGCACGCTCGACCCGATGGCGACCGGCGTTCTCGTCATCGCCATCGAGGACGGCACGAAGCTCGTGCCGTGGCTGACGGCAGACGACAAGACGTACGAGGCGACGATCCGTCTCGGCGTCGCGACCGACTCCTACGACGCAGACGGCGTCGAGACGGCGCGTGGCGAGCTCGGCGCGGAGCTCGCGAGCGAGCTCGCCGCTCTCGCAAGCGCGCCGGTGGGTGCCCCTCTTCCGCCGTCGATCGCGCGGGCTCTCGAGCACGAGCGCGCGCGCACGATGCAGATGCCCCCGGCGATCTCGGCGCTTCGTGTGGGCGGTGAGCGCGCGCACGAGATCGTCCGTCGCGGAGAGGTGCCCGACCTCGCGCCGCGAGAGATCGCCGTCCAGCAGCTCGACATCCTCGGCGGGGGCCTCGAGCCCGAGCCGCACCTTCGCGTCGTCGCCCACGTCGCGAAGGGCTACTTCGTCCGCGCTCTCGCGCGCGACCTCGCGGCTTCGCTCGGGACGTTCGGCCACCTCACCGCGCTCCGTCGCACCCGCTCGGGCGCCTTCCGGATCGAGGACGCCGTCTCGCTCGAGGCCGGGCCCGAGGCGTTCCGCGCGGCGCTCCTCCCGATCGCGAGCGCCGCCGCGCGCGCCCTGCCCGTGAGCGTGTGCACCGAGGAGGGCGTCGTCGCCGCGGGCCATGGCCAGCGGCTCATGCCCGGCCAGCTGCGCGACCCGCACGACGCTCCCTCGGCGTGGCTCGACGAGGCCGGCGCGCTCGTCGCGATCGGCGTCGTCGACTCGGACGGCGGAGGCCGCGTGCTCCGGGGATTCCCGAGGGCGCCCGAGCCACCGTCGGGAGCGTGAGTCCGAGGAGCGGAGCCGCTACTTCTTCGGCCCGGGCTTCTCGGGCTTCTTCTTTTCCTTGGCGAGCTTCGACTTCGCCTCGGCGGCCTTGGCGAGCGGGCCCTTTGGCGCCGCCTTCAGGTAGGCGTCGTACTCGGCGGCGGCCTCCGCGAACTTCCCGTCCTCGTGGAGCCACGAGCCGAGCCAGTAGTGCGCGGGGGCGAACGCGGGGTCCTTCGTGACGGCAGCCTGGAGATCGGCCATCGCGCCGGGCTTGTCCTTCGCGACATACTTGCACTGTGCACGGTTCGTGCGAAAGTCGGCGTTGTCCTTCACGGCGATCGCCTTGTCGAAGGCGGCGATGCAGTCGGGCACGGCGCGGAGCGTCTTGAACTCGTAGCCGATCGTTCCGAGGAGCGCGGGGTCCTCCCCGGCGACGCGCTGGGCCTGCTTCAACTTCGCGATGGCGTCGTCGGTCTTCTTCGCCGCGCCGAGGTGCTGCGCGTATGCGAGGTAGAACTGCGGGTCGTTCGGCGCGAGCTTCACGGCGTCGTCGAAGGCCTTCGAGGCGCCCTCCACGTCGCCCTTGCCGGAGAGCGCGAACGCGAGGTTGAGCTGCATCCCGGAGTTCTTCGGGTTCTTCGCGAGCGCCCTCTTCGCGATGACGATGGCCTCGTCGAACTTCTGCCCCTCGACGTAGATCGCGGTGAGGTTCTCGGCGGCCTCCTGGAGATCGGGCTGGAGGTCGAGCGCGGTCTTGTAGCTCTTCTCGGCGGCCGGCTTGTCGCCCACCTTGTCCATGACGAGGCCGAGGTAGTAGTGCGCGTCGGCCTGCTTCGGGTTCTTCTTGATGGCCGCCTCGAACGCCGCGCGAGCGCCCGTCCAGTCGCCGGCCTTGATGGCGGCGGTGCCCTTCGTGACGTCCTCGCTCGACGATGCGGCGACGGGACCGTCGGCGCCGCCCGGAGTCGCCGTCGCGGTGGCGGTCGTGCCGGAGGGCGCGAGGCTCGGGTCGGGCCTGTCGGCGGGCTGGGCCGGGCCTCCGCACGCCGCGAGGGTGAGGCAGGCCGTGATGCAAGCCGCGAAGCCGGGCGCGAAGTGCCGATTCATACGCTTTCCTCTTTCTCGTTGGCGTTCGTGGTCACGGCCGAGAGGAGCGCCTCGCGGACCGCTTTGAAACGGGCGCCGGGTGCGACCTTGGAGCCGTCGAGCTCGTTCACGTAGAACACGTCGGCGACCTTCGTCCCCTCGGTATTGATCTTCGAGAGGGCGATGCTGAGGCCGAGGTGGTGCATGGCTCGGGCGAGACTGTAGAGCAGACCGGGCCGGTCCTTCGCGAAGACCTCGACGACCGTGTGGCCGGGAGACGCGCGGTCGTCGAGGACCACCTCGGAGAGGACGGCTGGGCTGGGGCGCTCTCGCCAGGGCGAGGTGGTGCCGATTCGCTCGCGCAGGAGCTCGTCCGCGGAGCGCCTGCCGGAGCAGAGGCTCTCGAGATCGCGGACGAGGCGCGGCAGGGCCTGGATGACGCCGCCCGAGCTCCCGCGCGCGTCGCGCACCCAGAAGAGGTCGACGGCCTCGCTGGCGCCGGCGCCGAGCGC
>Ga0335397_10001010_pt1 | contig 37885 bp, 28 predicted proteins | sample MAT04_FD_205740 | JGI IMG/M metagenome (GOLD analysis project Ga0335397, IMG submission 205740) | Freshwater microbial communities from Lake Fryxell liftoff mats and glacier meltwater in Antarctica - MAT-04 (spades assembly) (version 2) ... | reverse complement strand
CCCACTTCCACGAGCCCGACTCACGGCGAACGACCGCGAGCGTGCTCATGCACTGCGCGGCCAGCACGAAGAAGACCATCAAGGAGACGCCGACCAGCGGGGTGAACACGGGCGTGCCGTCGGGGCGGCGGGCAGAGCGCAGGCGATCCCGCAGCGGCTCGCTCGCCTCGTCCGCCTCGTCGCCAACGCCGTAGACGATACCGAGCGTCGAGACCAAGACCTCGCGCGCCGCGAACGACGCCAAGAGACCCACGCCGATCTTCCAGTCGAAGCCCAGCGGCGCGATGACGGGCTCCATCCATCGACCGATGGTCCCGCCGATGCTGCGCTCCATCTCGGTCTCGGCTAGCTGTGAGTCGAGCTCGAAGATGCGCGCATCGAGCGCCTCGCCCACCAGCTGTCCTTCTGCTTCGGCGACCGCGACGTCGTGCTCGGCGACGGCCGCGGGGCTGCCCGGCATGTTCAGGAGCGCCCAGAGCACGATGGTGATCGCGACGATCACGGTGCCGGCGTTCACCAAGAACTGCCAGGTGCGATCCCACGTCGCGCGCAAGAGATTCCGCAGCACCGGCAGGCGATAAGGCGGCAGCTCGAGGATCATCGTGGGCCTGGGCCCCTTGAGCACCGTCCGCCGCATGATCGCCGCCGCCGAGAGCGTGGTGACGACCGACAGCGTGTACATCGAGAGCAATGCAATCGCGCCGGTGGAAAGGCCCAGCCACGAGCCATCGGCGGGGAATGCGACAGCGACCACCAAGATGTAGACGGGCAGGCGCGCGCTGCACGACATGAGCGGCAGCGCGAGCATGGTGAGCAATCGATCGCGGCGGTTCTCGATCGTGCGGGTCGCGATCACCGCGGGCACCGCGCACGCGAACCCGGACAGCAACGGTACGAACGCGCGCCCGTGCAGCCCCACCGATCCCATCAAGCGATCGATCACCAGCGCGACCCTCGCCAGATAGCCCGTGTCCTCGAGCACGATCAGGAAGAGCGAGAGGATCGCTATCTGCGGCACGAAGACCACGACGTTGCCCGCGCCCGCGATCACCCCCTCGACCAACAGATTGGCGAGCGCGCCTTCGGGGAGGATCGCCCGGGTGAGATCCTGCAGGCCCGCGACCGCGTCCTCGACGAAGCTGACCAGCGGCTCGGACCACGCGAAGAGCGCCTGAAAGAGCCCCGTCATCACCACGAAGAAGGCCAGCAACCCGAGCACCGGATGGGTGAGCGCTCCGTCGAGTCGCTCGGTCATCGACGGCCCCTTGCGCGCCGCGCGGGTGACGACTCCGTCGAGGAGCGAGTCGACCAGCGTGTAACGGGCACCGATGATCTCGTGCTCGATCGCCGGGCGCTGCCTGCGTGCTTCTTCGACCGCAGCTCGCACGGCAGGACGCACCACGAGGTCCTCATCGTGCTCGGGTGTGCTCAAGAGCGCGAGCATCGCGAGGGTCCGTCGATGCGAAGGCGTTCGCTTGCCGTCAGGATCGATCACGGCCGCGACCGAAGCGACGCACGCCTCCGTGTCCGCGCCGAGCTCGAGGGTGATCGGCGCAGGGACTGCGGCGCCCTTCAGCTCTGGTCCCTCTAGTGTGGTGGCCAGCAGTGTGGTGGCCAGCAGTGTGGTGGCGAGCGCCTCGCCCAACGCAACGAGGCCCGTGCCCGCGCGGGCCGACACGCTCACGACGGGGCAGCCGAGCTTGGCCGAGAGCGCCGCCGTATCGATGCGCACACCCCCCGCTTCGGCCTCGTCGGCGAGGTTGAGCGCGAGCACGGTCGGCAGGCCCACCTCGAGGATCTGCACCGCGAAGTAGAGGTGCCGCTCGAGGGTGCTGCTGTCCGCGACCACCACGACGGCGCTCGGCGCGCTCGCGCTGGCCTCGGGGAGGATGGCCTCGATAGCCACCGCCTCCTCACGCGATCGCGTCGTGAGGGAGTAGCTGCCGGGCAGATCCACCAGCTCGACGCTGGATGTCGCCAAAGGCCAGCGCCCTACCCGCCGCTCGACGGTGACGCCGGGATAGTTCCCGGTGCGCGCGCGTGCCCCCGTCAGCGCGTTGAACAGCGTGGTCTTGCCGGCGTTGGGGTTGCCCGCGAGCAACACCACGGGTGCCCGCGCGCCAGTCGATGCTGTGCTCATGGCTCGTAGGCCCGCGCAGTGGTCATGGCGCGATGCGCTCGATCTCGATGTGCCGAGCTTCGCTCGCGCGAACCGACAGCTCCGCGCCCCGCACCGCGATCACCAGGGGGTCTCCCAGCGGCGCGACGCGCACCAGGCGAACCGTCCCCCCAGGCAAGAGCCCCAGCTCCATCAGGCGGGTGGACACGCTCCGCTCGGCCCGAATCGCGACGACCCGTGCGCTGTGTCCACGGGCCAGTTCGGTGAGGAGCATGCGGAAGCGAGAATAGTTCTCAGAACCCTGAGCGGCAAGTGATCCGCGGTGTCTGGAACCGAACTTGGGCGCGCAGTGTTATGACGCCCTCGTGGAAGCCTCCCTCTCGTTCCTCAAGACCTCGGGCGTCCTCTTGGGCCTCTGGCTGGCGTTGCTGGGCGTCGCCGCGATCATGGGTGTCGTGCCGCCCGAGGGCCACTGGGTCCTGAGCCGCGAGGCCGGTGAGGAGGCGGAAGCCGAGCTCGAAGCCGCAGCGGACGCCGAGGCGGCGGCAGAGGCGGCCGAAGCGGAGAGCGAAGCCGAGGAAGCCGCGGACGAAGAGGCAGAGACCGTCGCCGAAACGGACGAGGCCGCGAGCGAGACGGAGACCGCGCCGAGCGCCGATGTCGCCGAGCCCGCCGTCCCCGCGGCGGTCGATCCAACGATCCCCACCGAAGCCGTCGCGACCCCCGAGGTCCCGACCGTCGTCGAGCCCACGGCACCGACCGTGACCGTGACGACGCACGCCGTCTGCCCCGAGCCCTCGACGGCGCCCTCGCTCGCGGTGCTGCACATCCTCGGCCCCGCGACGGGCGAGGGCGCGCGCCCCGAGGTGATCGTGGGCTGCGGCGATACCTGGCACCTCTTGGCGTTCGGCACCTCGCCCGTACCCGGTCGGGTCGCTCGCATCGTCAGCCCGCTCGGCTCGGGCGGCCTCTCCGCGTACGCCGCGGCGCCGGTCTCGCTCGATTTCGACGGCGATGGTCACAACGATCTGGCCCTGCCCTTCGTGCGCTATGGCGCGGGCGGCGCGACCTCGGGAGGCGGGCTCTACGTCCTGCGCCACGACGGCTGGAACGCGCTGGGCCAGGTGCGCGCTCTTGCCCCCATCGCTGCGGCGGCCGTCGCCGTCGGCGCGATCGATTCGCGCGTCGGCGACGACTTGGTGGCGATCAACCAAGCCAATCCTTTCGCGCGGCTGAACAGCGAGGGCTGGTCGTTCTCTGGAGGATCCAGCCCAAGGCGAACCGCGGTGATGCGCGCCAGCACCGGGGCCCGCGCGGTCGCGCTCCTCGATGTCGACCTCGATGGCTCCATCGATGTGGCCATCGCCTCGAGTGACGCGGGTCGCCTCGACGTCTTCTTCGGGAACGGCGCCGGCGTGTTCGCGCGGCACCGCACATTCGACGTGAGCTCCGCGAGCGGCCTCGCCGTCGCAGATCTGGATGGCGACGAGCACGTCGACTTGATCATCGAGGCGACCACCCCCGCCCTCATGTTCTCCGCGCCCGACGCGGATCTCGCGGTGCTCCCGCTCACCGAGGTCGGCGCGCTCCGCGGCCTCGAAGCGTTCGACACCGACGGCGATGGACGCGCCGAGATCCTAGGCTTCGCTCCCCCACAGCTGACCGAGCTCCACCGCACCGAATCGGGCACGTACGAGGCGCGCACCATCCTCGAGCTGGCGGACGCGGCGTTCGGGGTGCGAAGGCAGATGGTGGTCGATCTCGACGGCGATGGCGCGCGTGAGGTGGTGGTGTTGGGCACCCGCACCGACGGTGAGACCCGCACGCTCGAGCTGGTGATCATCCCGAGCACCGAACGAGGGGCGGTGGCGTTGCGTGCGGGTTCGGTCATCGCGAACTCGCCGTGGGTGGTGGAAGTCCCGCTCCCCGAGGCCCAGCCCCTCTGACCGAGGGCCCCGACGGCACCTTTCGGCTATCCTTGCCCGATGCGGCAGCCGCCGAAGGCGCATGAGGGGAGCTCGGGAGCCCAGGACGGTGGCTCGCCTCTCGAACAGGCGCTCATCGAGGCGGCCCGCGACGCGCGGGTACACGAGCTCGCTCGGGTGCTGCGCGACCACGATGATCGTCTCGAGGAGCGCCGAACCGCGCGCGAGCAGGAAGAGCTCCGCACCATCGAGCGTCGCCGTCACGGGGCCCGCGCCCGGCTCGCAGCACGCCGCGGCGCGTCCGCTGCGAACGAAGCAGCGAACGAAGCTGCGAACGAAGCTGCGAACGAAGCAGCGAACGAAGCTGCGAACGAAGCAGTCGAGCCCACCTCTGGGGTCGCTCCTCGGCCCGCGAACACGGAGGACGAGTCGGACCTTCCGCTCGCGGCGGTCCTTCCCCTAGAGACCGTGCTGACGTTCGCGATCCTCTCCTTCGCCGCGCATCTCGTCGTGATGCTGCTCTTGCCGACCCCCAACGCGACGCGAACGTTCGCCGCCGTCCCGGTCACGGTCGAGCTCGCCGCGGCGTTGATCCCCGGCGAGGGGCCAGCCACCACCGGCGGTCGAGTGCCCGACACCGCCGCGAGCGAGGTCACGCCCGGCGGCGCCCATCCCCTGAACCAAAACGTCGACGCGGCCGATCCAGGCGTGGGCGGCGATGGGCGTGGCGCTATCGAGATCGTGCTGCTGGTGCCGCACGCCGATCCCATCACCCTCACCGACGCGCCCATGAACGCGGCGGGCCCCAGTCAGAGCAGCCGGATCGACGTCGCCGACGATCGTGCGACCTTCGAGGAGCGACGTGCGACCCCGAACCCGAGCGACACCGCCTTCGTCGCCAGCGGATCAGGCGAGCACGCGGAGCGGCGCCCCGACGCGGAGACCGACGCCCGCGCGGGCGCACGGACCGCGCCGCTCGCCTCTTCCGCGGGGCTCCGCACAGACGCCCGCTCGGCGAGCCACGCCACCGAAGGAGCGGGAGACGAGCGCGTCGTCGACAGTGATCAGTCGATGGCGCGCGAAGGTCGCGTCGATCGCTCGGACGCGGCCGCCCATCGCGACTCACCAGGCCTCGGTATCCTGGGCGGTGAAGGCGAGCGGGCGTCGGAGGCCGCGCGGGTGGCCACCGGACGGCCGGCGGTCGATCGGGGAACAGCATCGACGACCGCGGATGCGCGCGGGCGAACCCGCGACGATGTCGACGCGGAGCTGCTCGCCGCGCGGCCCAGCGAGTCGTTCGTCGAGTCTTCGCGGCGCGCGGGGATCGTCGTCGGCGAAGGTGAAGGCGCGCGCGACGCGCTCGGGGCCCCGGGGGTCGGCGGCGGTCGCGCCGAAGGTGGCCGCGCGCGCGCCGTGGGCACGGGTGACGGCGGGTTCGAGGCCCTCGATACCCGCGACGGACGCTATCGCCGCTGGATGCTCGATCTCACCCGGCACCTCGAGGAGCAGATGGTGTGGCCGCGCGCTCGGGTGCTCGCGATGGATCAAGGATCGAGCGTCTTCCGAGTGACCCTGCGCCGCGACGGAACCCTGCTGGCGATGCGCCTGATCCGGTCGAGCGGCTTCGACGATCTCGATCGAGCCGCGCGCGCCGCGATCGAGAGCCGCCCTTTCGATCGGGTCCCCGACGAGATCGGCCCGGGGCGCGACGAGGTTACCGTCCCCATCCGCCTCGAGTGGGCCAACCCGATGGTGCGCTGACTCGCTCGGCACTCGTTTCGCTTTTGCTCAGCGACGGGTGAGGAAGAACGTTCGGTCGACGCGGCCCGTGGAGTCGAAGCCCACCACGAGCGTGGGACCGGCGGGCAGGCCGGGATCGCCGGGCGCATGTCCCACGTCGTAGACCCAGTCGCTGCTCCTGAAGTCGTGCTCTACGCACACGCTCCGCCCGCCGCAGTCCTGACCACGGCCGATGGCAAGGGCGACGTCGCGCTGAAAGAGCCCTTCGAGCGCGGCGCCGTTCACGACTTCCTCGGTCAGGCGGTTGTGGCGCTCGAGCACCTCGGGAGAGCTCACCTCGGTCGTCATCGCCTCGTGCAGCGACGACAGGGTCGTGGTGTGATCGGTCGCGGTGTGATCCTGGCGAGCACCACATGCGGGCGCGGCGACGGACAGGAGCAGGACGAGGGCGGAGAGCGGGCGAGCGATCATGGCGCGACGCTAGCACGGTGGTCAGCCGCGGAGCGTCACCAGCTCCTCCGCAGAACTCGGGTGGATCCCGATGGTCGAATCGAGCTGCGCTTTGGTGACCCCGCAGGTGATCGCCACCGCGAACCCTTGGATGATCTCGGCTGCGTCGCGCCCCACCATGTGGATGCCCAACACCCGATCGCTGGGCTCGTCCACGATGACCTTCACCAGGGTCCGCTCCGTGGAGTGAGAGAGCGTGTGTTTGAGCCCCTTGAACTCGCTCGTGAAGATCCGAACCGCGTGGCCTTTCGCGCGCGCCGCCTCCTCGGTGAGGCCCACGGATCCGATCGGAGGAAGCGTGAACACCGCGGTAGGTACGTTCGCATAGTCGATCGCCGGGAGCGGCCCCCCTCCGAACAGATGCCGCGCGAGCGCTTGCCCCTCCGCCAGCGCGACCGGTGTCAGCTCCGCGCGGCCCACCAGATCACCCACGGCGTACACGTTCGGCGTGCTCGTCTGCATGCGCTCGTCGACGACCACGTGTCCTCGCGCGTTGGTCTTCAGATTCAAGGGCCGGAACGCATCACAACGGGGATCGCGGCCCGTGGCCAACATCACTCCGTCGACGATCACCTCGCGCCCGTGGACCGTCGTCAGCCGCAGCGCATCACCCGCGCGCTCGATGGACTTCGCCCCGTCGTGCATGTGGAAGCGGACCCCGTGCTTCTCGAGCTCGGCCCGCATGAAGCGTGCGATGGCCCCATCGAAGCGCGGCAGCGCGTGCTCGCTGCGACCCACCAGCGTCACCTCCGAGCCGAGACCCGCGAAGATGCTCGCGAACTCCACCCCGATGTAGCCCGCACCGATGATGGCGACCCGCGCAGGCAGACTTGGCAGATAGAACGCCTCGTTCGAAGTGAACGCGAGCTCGGCACCCGGAAAGACGCCCCGACGGGGCGCGCCGCCCGTCGCGAGCAGCACGTGCTCCGTCGTGATCTCCTCCATGCCCACCTCGACCACGTGCGGCCGCGGGACGAGACCGTGCGCTTCGATGATCTCGACACCCGCTTTCACGAGCGTGCCTCGGTAGGCCTCGTTGAGCCGAGCTATCTCGGTGTTCTTGGCCTCGATGAGCGACGTCCAGTCGTGTGCCGATGCACCGATCGTCCAGCCGAATCCGCCAGCCTCGTGGAGCTCGTGGGCGACGTGCGCCGCGTACGACAACAGCTTCTTGGGGACGCAGCCCACGTTGACGCATGTGCCGCCGAGCTTGCCCTCCTCGACGAGCACGACCTTCGCGCCGAGCTGCGCTGCGACGCGCGCCGCGCGCACCCCGCCCGAACCTCCTCCAACGACCACGAGATCAAAGCGGCGAGCCATGGGCCGATGGTAGCGCGCGCCGGACCGCCGCAAGCCGTCGTGGTATCGCTTGCCGCCATGCCCGACGCCCCCACCCTCGCCCTCTACCACTATGACTCGTGCCCCTACTGCCGCCGGGTGCGCACCGCTATCGATCGCCTGGGACTCGCCGTAGAGCTCCGCGACATCGACGAGAACCCCGAGCACCTGCGCGCGCTGATGGCGGCGCGGGGTCGCCGCACCGTCCCGGTCCTTCGGATCGCGTCCGAAGAAGGCGCGCAGTGGATGCCCGAGTCGGCCGACATCGTGCGCTACCTCGAGCAGCTCGGCTGAAGTTCGAGTCTTAGCGGGCGGGCGCGGGGGTGGGTCGGACGGCCTGCTGCAGCATCCGCACGACGCCCCACAGGACGAGCAGCATCCCCGTGATCGCCCCGAGCACGAACGAGTCGCGGAGGACATCGGGCACTGGGAGGATCCCCTCGCCCGCCAAGATGACCGACAGCGACACCGCCAAGAGCGTGAGCCCCACGAAGGCGAGCCACGCCATCCGCATCAGCGCGCGAATCCAGAAGTAGAGCAGCACCAGCGCCACCAAGAGGCCCAGCACCAATACGCCCAGACCGATCAGCGCAGCCTGCTCGAGCGGGGTGTCGAGCCACCCAGAGAGCGCCTCGCCGAGCGCGACGTCCCAACCCAGCGGTCTGCCCGCGCCCACCCCGAGCAAGGCCGCGCCCGATCCCAGCGCGAACAGCCGAGCCCGCAGCGCCACCGCTGCGTTGGTCAGCGCGCGAAACGCCAAGACCAACACGACGAGCCCGAACACGATGGCAGCACCGGCCACCAGCGAGGGAGCAAACGTCTCCGCGGGGATCGCGTCCACGATCGCGCTATACCGCGGCCTTGATGCTCCCCGCCAGCTTGCGACAGGTCCGTGTTTTGGTTTCGATCGCGCTCCTCGGCTCCGCCCTCGTCGGGTGCGGCGAGTGGGACGACCAGGGCGCCGCCCGCGACTTCGCCCGCGAGCAGATGGGCTGCTTCGACGTCGAGATCGAGCGCACCGAGGCCCACCGATTCGCGGTCGAGGGGTGCGCGCGACAGATCGACGTCGTGTGCTCGGAAGGATCGCTCCATCCGATCTGCATCGAGGTCGCGCTTCGTGGCACATCGGGCGGCGAGGCCGGCGAGATCGACGACCCCGGGCACGAGGTGGTGGATCTCGATCCCCGCGTCGAGGAGGGCATCGACGAAGCGCACGCACGCGTCGAGATCGAAGCACCCGGACCTTCGCCAGCAGAGACCGCGATCCGACGCGGCCTCGACGCGCGCAGCGCCGACATCCTCGCGTGCGTCGACCGCTCGACGGTCGCGGTTCGAGTGAACCACGCAGCGGACGGGACGCTGTCGATCACGCTCTCCGGGGATCTACGGAGCTCGCCCGAAGAGGGCTGTGTGCGCGCGGCGATAGGAGACGTCCGGGTGCCGGGAGCAGAGCCCGGCGTGGTGGTGCATCTGGTCCGGCCGCGGCCCGCTCCCGCGCCTCACGACGCAACGGAGACCCTCGAGACGCCGGCCCCCGAACCCATGCTCACCGGCGCAGTCGTCGAAGAGCTCGACTGATCACTTCTTCTTCCGGACGAGCGAGCTCGCCGGCACGTCGGGCCGCTTGCTGGCCCGCGGACGCGCAGGCAGCACGAGCTTGCGAACCAAGTAGCCCACGGCGAGCAACTCGATCACCACGACGAGGGCGGTCTGCCAGTCCAGGTGCATCGCCGTCACCTTAGCAGCTCGATGAGCGCGATTGCCCGAGAGCGGATGCCGTCCGACACCGCTGCAATCCGGGCCTCGAACCGCTCTGTGTGCCACACCACCCGCTCTCATGCGCTCCTCCCTCACCCTCGCCACCACGATCAGCGCCTGCGCCTGCGCGCTCATCGCCCTGAGCTGCGGCAGCTCGAGCGACGAGGCCGAGCCGCCGGACGCCCCGTCGCCCGATGTCGGCATGCTCGACGCGGGGGCCGACGCCGGCCTGCCCATGCCCGACGGACCCGCCAAGCGGCTCTTCGCCAAGCGCTTCGTCGTGAAGGTCCACTCGCGACCCGATCGCGACGCGGACAGGCTCGGCTACCTGCGCGCGGGCGTGGTGATCGACGCTACGACCTCGGGGCCTGTCGCCGTCGCCGGCGGCTGCCGCGAGGGCTGGTACGAGCTCGCATCGGGCGGCGGCTTCGTGTGCAACGGACGTGATGTCACCGCGTTCGATGGACGACGGCTGCCGGCCCGGCCTCCCGCGCAGCCCGACTTCGACGCGCCCTTGCCCTATCGCTTCGGTCGGACGCGGCGCGATCTGACGCCGATGTACCGGCGCCTTCCTACCGACGAGGAAGCGGCCGAGTTCGAGGGCTACCGAATCCCCGGTGCCGAGCCCGCGGCCGATGCCGGTGAAGGTGCTGGCGAAGCCGAAACCCCCGAGGCGCCGCCTGCTGTCCCGATCGTGGAGCCTGGCATCATGCCCGCCTCGGGCTCCGCGCTCGTCGCGTCTTCCGAGGAAGAGATCGAGGCCGAAGAGCTCATCCCCACGCTCGCGTCGCTCGAAGGTGAGCGTGGCGGGGTGCTGATGCGGCGGGTACTGCGCGGCTTCATCGTCTCCGTCGATCGCGACATCCGGGTCCGCGCCCGACGCTACTGGCGCACGCTCTCGAATGGCTTCGTCCCGTACTTCGCGTTGGGCCTGGTGGAGGGTTCGGACTTTCACGGCGAGCCGCTCGTGCCCCCGCCTCCTCTGCCGTCTGGCGCAGACGCAGACGCAGGCACGGACGCGGGCATCGATGCGGGGCGCGGACGCCGAACTCCCCCGCCCGAACCTGTCTTTCGACTGCCGATGGGCTGGGTCACATCGTCCAAGACCAGCGGGTACGTACGCGCCAGCAACGGTCGTCCCCGTCGGGGTCGCGCGCCCGGCTACCACGCGGTCTTCCCCATCGTCGGCGAGGAGACCCATGCGGACGAGGCGTATGCCGTCGCCCACGACGGCGCGATGTACCGAGTCCGCGACATCGCAGTGGCCCGCCCCGCGACCGAGCTCCCGGAGGGTGTTGGAGAGAACGATCACTGGATCGACGTGAACCTCGGACAGCAAACGTTGGTCGCGTACGAGGGGCTATTGCCGGTCTACGCGACACTGATCTCCAGCGGACGCATCCACGATCCCACCGACACCGAGCACAACTTCGAGACCCCGAGCGGACTGTTCCGCATCACCAGCAAGCACGTCACCCACACCATGGATGGCGACCACGCGGTGGACGGTCCGTACTCGATCGAGGACGTGCCGTACGTCATGTACTTCCAGCTGGCGTACGCGATCCACTCCGCGTTCTGGCACAACAGCTTCGGCCATCCGCGCAGCCACGGCTGCGTGAACATGGCGCCGCTAGATGCCCGCTGGATGTTCAACTGGGCCTCTCCCGCGCTGCCGGACGGATGGCACGCCATCTTCCCCACCGACCGCGATCCGGGCACGTGGGTGTACGTCCACGAGGACACGCCCGAGACCTGAACGGTCCGGGCGCACCTCGATCGAAACAGAACCGCTCAGAGTTCGGCGTAGCTCACCGGGGGAGCGGCGGCGAAGTTCAGATAGAACCACCAGCCGGGGGTCGTGCCGTCGGGACCGACATCGAGGTCGCTGGCCATCGCGCTCGAACCACACCCGCCGGGCGTGGAACCGCCCGTGCTGGTGGTTCGCAGGAGCGACGAGAGCGGCTCACCATCGATCGCTGCCTGGCCGGTGGTCCCCTCGGGGATGATCGTGGCTTGTGCCTGGGCGTAGCTGATGAACCCACGAATGAGGCCGTCCCGAATCTCGGTCGCCGGTGTTCCGAAGTAGCGGCCCCCGATGCTCGCGCTCGCGAGCGTGATCGGGATGCCGCCCAGGTCGAACATGATCGTACCTGCCGCCGCGCTGTAGCAAGTGCCGCCGCTCGGCGCGGTGGGGACGGGGAACGTGTAGCGCGTCGTCATCGGCAACGTGCCGAGACAAGTGGCACCACCACCCTGATTCGTCGCCACCACCGTCGCCGTACGATCGGCGTCGACCGGAAGGGTGCACATCGTCGCCGTATAGGGGGTGGTGCACTCGGGAAACGTCACTCGGGTCATCGTCGACGACCCTGCTGTCTGCACCAAGGGGGCGAACGTCTCGACGATGGACAGATCCAGCAGGCCGTCAGTCGGTGAGTCGCCGTCGGTCCGAATGTTCGTCTGCAGGAGAGGATTCACGCCGTCCACCCTGATGAAGAAGACGGTGACCGTGTTGGTGACGTCGCGACACGCACCTGCCACGTTGGCCCAGAGGTGGGGATCGCGGATATCGAGGTCCGTCATCCGGAAGGCCGTCACCGAAGCGGCCTCCGCGCGACAGGTGGCCGAGCAGCCGTCGCCGGCCGTCGTGTTTCCGTCGTCGCAGGTCTCGGGCGCAGTGGTCACACCATCACCGCAACGCGCCAGGCAGTCGCTATCGTTGCCGATCGTCGCGCCGGTCGGGCAGCACCCATCGCCGTTGCTCGGCGTGGTGATCGCTGTGAAGCGACACACCGCGGTGCAGCTCCCTGCGTTCGCCAGCATGTCGCTCGTACATGCCATTCCATCCGAGCACGTCGTCGGACAACTCCCAGGCCCTGAAGCTATCGCGGTATCGCAGGTCTCCGGCGCGGTGCGAACGCCATCGCCACAAACCCGTGGACAATCGTTGTCGGTGCCGATTGTCGCGCCCGACGGACAGCACCCATCTCCGTTCGCGGGTGCAGTGATCGGCGTCGAGGTACAGGCGGCTGAGCAGGTTCCTGCGCCGGTCAACGTGTCCGCCGTGCACGCCATCCCGTCGTTGCAGGTAGCTGGGCAGCGCCCGGGCATCCCTGCAGCAATCGCGGTGTCGCAGTTCTCTCCCGCTTGCAAGATCCCATCGCCGCACGCGCCACTACAGTCGTTGTCCGTCGCCATCGTGGCGCCGGTCGGACAGCAGCCGTCCCCGTTCGTGGGCGTCGTGATCGGAGTCGCAGTACAGATCGCGTTGCAGGTGCCCGCGCTGCTCAGCACGTCGGTCGTGCAGGCGAGCCCATCATCACAGGCGCTAGGACAACTCCCAGTGCCCGACGCGATCGCGGTATCGCAGGTCTCCCCCGCCGACAGCACGCCGTCCCCACAGGCAATCGGGCAATCGCCGTCGGTCCCCACGGTCGCGCCTGTTGGGCAGCAGCCATCGCCAGCCGCAGGAGCCGTGATGGGCGTGTTGGTGCAGATCGCGTCGCAGGTGCCCGCGCCCGAGACCCCGTCGCTGGTGCAGGCCATTCCATCGTCGCAGTTGGTTGGGCACGCACCGACGGATCCGGCCGCGATCGTCGTGTCGCAGGCCTCGCTGCCTGTCACCAGCCCGTCGCCGCAGCGCCCAGGACAGTCGTTGTCGCTGGTCGCGTCGGCCCCAGACGGACAACACATGTCGTCATGCGCAGGCAACGTAATCGGCGAGTGGGAGCACGTCACCGCGCAGCCGATTCCCTCGGTGGCGTCTGACGTGCAGTCGTCTCCATCGTCGCACGATGCGGGACACGCCCCATCACCCGCCGTGATCGCGGTGTCACACGCCTCATCACCGCTCACTCGGCCATCTCCGCACTCCAGGGTGCAGTCGGCGGCACATCCATCGTCCGCGTCCTCATTGCCGTCATCGCAAGTCTCGCCCCCCTCGACGATCCCGTTGGGGCAGGTGCCGCCGCCACCCGTGTCCGCACGTGGACCCCCGTCGATCCTCGGGCCGCCATCCCCACCTCCATCGCCAGCATCGGCCCCAGTGTCGCCCGCGCAGTCGCAACCGCCGAGCATGAGGAGGGAGACACAAACGACCCAAGTAGTGCGAGAGAACGACATCAGGGGCCTCCAAGGTGATCGCTGGATCACCAAGGGTCGCTGACCGACGTTCGCCCGCACAAGGGGCGGGGTGTGGATCGAGACGCGGTGCGTCAGCCCCAAACGACACGAGGCCGGCTCCCATCGGGAACCAGCCTCGCATCTCGTGAGCACGGAACTCAGCCGAGGATCACTCCTCGCTCGCCGCCGCCATCGCGTCGTCGCGATCGAAGTCGCCTGCCGCCTTGCCGTCCTCGACCACCATGTCCAAGCGCTTGTAGGCGTTCAGACCGGTACCCGCGGGGAGCAGACGACCCATGATGACGTTCTCCTTGAGCCCACGGAGCTCGTCGAGCTTGCCCTGGATGGCCGCCTCGGTGAGCACCTTGGTGGTCTCCTGGAAAGAGCTGGCCGAGATGAAGCTCTCGGTCGAGAGCGACGCCTTGGTGATCCCGAGCAGCAGCGCCTCGGCGATGGCCGGCTGGCCACCACGGAGGAGCACCTTCTCGTTCTCGCGCTCGAACACAATCTTCTCGACCTGCTCGTCCATCAGGAAGTTGGTCGCACCCGGGTCCTTCACCCGCACGCGGCGCAACATCATCCGCACGATGGCCTCGATGTGCTTGTCGTTGATGCCGACGCCCTGCAGTCGATAGACCTGCTGGATCTCGTTCACCAACCAGGCGGCCAGCTCCTTCTCACCACGAATCTTGAGGATGTCGTGGGGATTGGCCGGACCGTCCATGAGGGGCTCGCCCGCGCGGACGTAGTCGCCTTCCTTGACGGTGAGCGCCTTGCCCTTTGCGATGAGGTATTCCTTCGCCTCGCCGCCCTCGGGACGCACCAGCACCTTGCGCTTGCCCTTGGTGTCTTTGCCGAACGTCACGAAGCCGTCGACCTCGGCCACGATGGCGTGGTCCTTGGGCTTGCGCGCCTCGAAGAGCTCGGCCACCCGCGGCAGACCGCCGGTGATGTCCTTGGTCTTCGTGGTCTCGCGCGGCATCTTCGCGAGGATCTCGCCTGCGTCCACGTCCTGTCCGTCCTTCACCATGATGTTGGCACCGACGGGCAAGAAGTAGCGCGCGAGGTTCTCGCCCACGCCCGTCTTCTTCGTCTCGCCGTCCTCACCCTTGACGGACAAACGCGGACGCATCGAAGAATCCCGAGATTCGATGACCACGCGGTTCGAAAGGCCAGTGACCTCGTTCAGCTTGTCATCGACGGTGACACCCTCGTTGATGTCGCCCTCTCTAACCGTGCCGGCGACTTCGGTAAGCACCGGAATGGCGTAGGGATCCCACTCAGCGAGCTTCTTGCCCTTGTCGACCGCCTGGCCCTCCTTGACGTGCAGGAAGGCGCCGTAAACCAGGTTGTAGGTCTCCTTCTCACGGCCCGACTCGTCGACGATTTTGAGGACGCTGTGGCGGTTCATGACCACCACCTGACCGTCCTTCTTGGTGACCGTCTTCGCGTTCTCGAGCCGCACGCGGCCCTCGAACCGATTCTCGACGCTCGACTGTTCGATCTTACCGCGCGCGGCGGTACCGCCGACGTGGAAGGTCCGCATGGTCAGCTGGGTGCCCGGCTCACCGATGGACTGCGCCGCGATGACGCCGATCGCCTCGCCGATGTTCACGCGGTAGCCGCGCGCTAGATCGCGGCCGTAGCACAGTGCGCAGATGCCGCGCCGAACCTGGCAGGTGAGGACCGAGCGGATCGAGATCTTCTCGATCCCGGCCTCTTCGATCGCATCCACGATCTCTTCCGTGATGTCGCCGCCGGCGGCCACGATGACCCGCGACTCATCCCGGGGATCGGTGACGTCTTCCAGGACCGTACGACCCAAGATCCGCTCACCGAGGCGCTGCACGATCTCGCCGCCCTCTTCGAGCTTGGCGACCTCGATACCATCGAGCGTGCCGCAGTCGAACTCGGTGACCACCGCGTCGTGCGCGACATCCACGAGACGACGGGTCAGGTAGCCCGAGTTCGCGGTCTTCAGCGCGGTGTCCGCCAGACCCTTCCGCGCGCCGTGCGTGGAGATGAAGTACTGGAGCACCGTGAGCCCCTCACGGAAGTTCGCCGTGATGGGCGTCTCGATGATCTCACCCGAGGGCTTGGCCATCAGACCGCGCATACCGGCCAGCTGACGAATCTGCTGGTTCGAACCACGGGCACCGGAGTCGGCCATCATGAAGATGGGGTTGAACGAAGCGGTGATCTTCGTCTCGCCATTCGGCCCAGTGAGCGTCTCCTTCGAGATGCCCTCGATGAGTTCCTTGGCTACCGTGTCCGACGCCGCCGCCCAGATGTCGACGATCTTGTTGTAGCGCTCGCCGTCGGTGATCAGACCTTCCTGGTACTGCTCCATGACGGCCTCGACGTCGGCCTGCGAGGTCTCGAGGACCTCGGCCTTTGCGGCGGGGATCAGCATGTCCTGCATGCAGATCGAGATGCCGCTCTCGCGCGCCATGTCGAAGCCCAGCGTGCGGAGATGATCCGCGAGAAGGACCGTCGCCTTGTTGCGCTCGGCGCGGTAGCAGCTGTCGATCAGCTCCGACAGCGCCTTCTTGGTGAGCACGCGGTTGACGAGACTGAACTCGATTCCATCGCCCGGAAGGATCTCGTGTACCAGCACGCGACCCACCGTCGTCTCCTCGAGCTTGCCCTCGATCCGGCACTTGATCTTCGCGTGGAGCTCGACCTCGCCCGCGTCGTAAGCCCGACGGACCTCGTCCGGCGAGGCGTAGATGCCCCGGAAGTCACCCTTCAACTCGTTGCCGCCGTACTCACCACGGGCGAACGGTCGCTCGCGGGTCATGTAGTAGAGGCCCAGGACGATGTCTTGCGAGGGGTTGATGATCGGGCGACCGTTGGCCGGCGAGAGGATGTTGTTCGTGCTCATCATGAGCACGCGCGCCTCCATCTGGGCCTCGGTGGACAGCGGCACGTGGACCGCCATCTGATCGCCGTCGAAGTCGGCGTTGAAGGCGGTGCAGACCAGCGGATGAAGCTGGATGGCCTTGCCCTCGATCAGCACGGGCTCGAACGCCTGGATGCCCAAGCGATGGAGCGTGGGCGCCCGATTCAGCATCACCGGGTGCTCGGTGATCACCTCTTCGAGGATATCCCAGACCTCGGGCTTCTCCTTCTCGACCAGCTTCTTCGCGCTCTTGATCGTGGTGACGAAACCACGCTCTTCTAGCTTGTTGTAGATGAAGGGCTTGAAGAGCTCGAGCGCCATCTTCTTGGGAAGACCGCACTGGTGCAGGCGCAGCGAGGGGCCGACCACGATGACCGAACGGCCCGAGTAGTCGACGCGCTTGCCGAGCAGGTTCTGCCGGAAGCGGCCCTGCTTGCCCTTCAGCATGTCGCTGAGGGACTTGAGGGGGCGCTTGTTCGCGCCGGTGATGGTCTTGCCACGACGACCGTTGTCGAAGAGCGCGTCCACCGCCTCCTGGAGCATCCGGCGCTCATTGCGGATGATGATCTCGGGCGCGTTCAGCTCGATCAGCCGCTTGAGGCGGTTGTTCCGGTTGATGACGCGGCGGTAGAGGTCATTGAGATCCGACGTCGCGAATCGGCCCCCGTCCAAGGGGACCAGCGGTCGCAGATCGGGCGGCAGTACGGGGATGTGCGTGAGCATCATCCACTCGGGGCGATTACCGCTCTCGCGGAACGCCTCGATGACCTTCAGGCGCTTCGCGTGCTTCTTGCGCTTCGCCTCGCTCGAGGCCTCGCGCATCTCGGTGCGCAGGTACTCGGCCATCGCGTGGACATCGACGTCCTTGAGCATCTGCAGGACGGCCTCGCCGCCCATGCCCGCCTTGAAGCGATCGGTCCCGAACTCGTCCTCGAGCTCCTGGTACCTGTCCTCGGTGAGGACCTCACCCTTCTCGAGCGGGGTATCACCCGCGTCGAGAACGATGTAGCTCTCGCAGTAGAGGATGCGCTCGAGATCCTTGAGCGTGATGTCGAGGATGGCGCCGATCCGTGACGGAAGGCTCTTCAGGAACCAGATGTGCGCGACGGGGGTCGCCAGGGTGATGTGGCCCAGGCGCTCACGACGCACCTTGGACTGAATCACCTCGACGCCGCACTTCTCGCAGACGATCCCGCGGTGCTTCATGCGCTTGTACTTGCCGCAGATGCACTCGTAGTCCTTCACTGGACCGAAGATCTTCGCGCAGAAGAGGCCATCACGCTCCGGCTTGAACGTCCGGTAGTTGATGGTCTCCGGCTTCTTGACCTCGCCGAACGACCACTCCTTGATCTTCTCGGGCGACGCCAACGAGATCTTGATCGCGGAGAACGAGAGCGGGTCCTTGGGCTTCTCGAAGAACGAGAAAATGTCCTTCATGACTTTCTACCCTTCCTGACCATAGCGGTCAGCCTGCTGGTTTCTTCCGAAGCGTTGAGAGGGAGAGCCAAGCGCTGACTCATTCCTCCTCCGCGACCATGACGTCGTCCTTACGCGCGCCGGCTTCCACCAGCTCGACGTTCAGACAGAGCGCCTGAAGCTCCTTCATGAGGACGTTGAAGCTCTCCGGCAGACCGGCTTCGAGCTGGTAGTCGCCCTTCACGATGGACTCGTACATCCGAGTGCGTCCCTGGACGTCATCGGATTTCACGGTGAGGAACTCCTGCAGCGCGTATGCGGCGCCGTAGGCTTCCATCGCCCAGACCTCCATCTCGCCGAGACGCTGGCCACCGAACTGGGCCTTGCCGCCGAGCGGCTGCTGAGTGACGAGCGAGTACGGCCCGATGCTCCGCGCGTGGATCTTGTCATCCACGAGATGGTGCAGCTTCAGGATGTACATGACCCCGACGGTCACATCGCGGTGGAACGCCTCGCCAGTACGACCGTCGAAGAGCACCGTCTGACCGGAGTCGTTCGCGCTCGTGTGGTAGAGCGGGGTCTTCATGTCGTGCTCTTTGGCGGTGTCGCGCACCGTCTTGAGCAGACCCTTGATCTCGTCTTCCGTCGCGCCGTCGAAGACGGGCGAAGCGAGCTGCATGCCGTCCTTGAACTTCAGCGCGAAGTTCTGCAGATCCTTGTCGCCGAGCTCCTCGATGAGCTTCTTGGTCTCACCCTTGTTGAAGACCCGGGTGAGCTGCTTCTTGAGAGCGTCGCCACCGAGCTGCTTGGTGTGGATGAGCTCCGCCATCTGCCGGCCGAGCATGAGACCCGCCCAGCCCAGGTGGACCTCGAGGATCTGACCGACGTTCATCCGGCTGGGGACGCCCAGCGGGTTGAGCACGATATCGACCGGTGTACCGTCGGGCAGGTACGGGAGATCCTCTTCCGGAAGGATCCGGGAGACGACACCCTTGTTGCCGTGACGGCCGGCCATCTTGTCGCCGACCTGAAGCTTGCGCTTGATGGCGATGTAGACCTTCACCATCTTGATGACGCCCGGAGGAAGCTCGTCGCCCTTGCTGAGCTTGCCGATCTTCTCCTGGAAGAGCGTCTCGATGGCGCGGACCTGCTCGTCGAGCTGCTCGAGGATCGACTGGACCTTGTCCTGGCCCTTGTCTATCTCGATGTCCTTCCAGTACTTGCGGGGGATCGCCTCGATGGCCTCGGCCTCGACGGTGACTGCCTTCGCAAGAAGGACCTTGCCCTTGTCGTCCACCAGCTTGCCCTGGGTGATGCGACCCGTGAGCAGCTTCTTCACCCGTGCGTAGGCGGACTCACGAATGATCTTGATCTCATCCGCCATGTCCTTCTCGAGCTTGGCGCGCTCGCCATCCTCGATCTCCTTGGCGCGGTCATCCTTGTCGGTGCCCTTGCGCGAGAAGACCCGCGCGTTGATCACCACACCGCCGACGCCCGGGGGGACGCGCAGCGACGTATCACGGACATCCCCCGCCTTCTCACCGAAGATGGCGCGAAGGAGCTTCTCCTCCGGGCTCAGCTGGGTCTCGCCCTTGGGCGTGATCTTGCCGACCAGGATGTCGCCGCTCTTCACCTCGGCGCCGATGCGGACGATACCCGCGTCGTCGAGGTCCTTGAGGGCCTCTTCACCGACGTTGGGGATATCGCGGGTGATCTCTTCCTTGCCGAGCTTGGTGTCGCGAGCGACACACTCGAACTCCTCGATGTGCACCGAGGTGTAGATGTCTTCCTTCGCGATGCGCTCGGAGATGAGGATCGAGTCCTCGAAGTTGTATCCACCCCAAGGCATGAACGCGACAACCACGTTCCGGCCCAAGGCGAGATCACCCATGTCGCAGCTGGGACCATCCGCGAGGATGTCGCCCGCCTTCACCTTCTCACCCGGCCTTATGATGGGCTTCTGAGTGTAGCTGGTGCTCTGGTTGCTGCGCTGGAACTTGGTCAGGCGATAGATGTCCGGGAACGCGCCCGCTTCACCCTCGGCCTTCACCACGATCCGAGTCGCGTCGACCGAGTCGACCACACCATCGCGCTTGGCGAGGATGCAAACGCCCGAATCGCGAGCGACCTTCGCCTCGAGCCCCGTGCCCGCGATGGGCGCATGGGTCCGAACGAGCGGCACCGCCTGGCGCTGCATGTTCGATCCCATGAGCGCCCGGTTGGCGTCGTCGTGCTCGAGGAAGGGGATCATCGAGGCCGCGATCGACACCAGCTGGTTGGGGCTGATCTCCATCAAGGTGATCTGGTCGTGGGGGACCATGACCGGGTCGCCGTTGTAACGCGACGGGATGAAGCCAGGGGTGAGGCCGCTGGTCTTCTTGTCGAGCGGGGCGTTCGCCTGCGCGATGTAGTGGCCTTCCTCCTCGAGGGCGGAGAACCAACGAACGTCCTCGCTGACGGTACCGTTCTCCACCTTCCGGTAGGGGGTCTCCACGAAGCCGTACTCGTTCACCCGCGCGAAGGTCGAGAGCGACGCGATGAGGCCGATGTTCGGACCTTCCGGCGTCTCGATCGGGCAGATACGACCGTAGTGGGTCGTGTGAACGTCGCGGACCTCGAAGCCCGCGCGCTCGCGGGTCAGACCGCCAGGCCCGAGGGCCGAGAGGCGACGCTTGTGGGTAACCTCGGAGAGCGGATTGGTCTGATCCATGAACTGCGAGAGCTGGGAGCTACCGAAGTACTCCTTCACCACTGCCGAGACCGGCTTCGCGTTGATGAGATCGTGCGGCATGAGGGTCTCAATCTCTTGAGACATGCTCATGCGCTCTTTGATCGCGCGCTCCATCCGAACCAGACCGATGCGGTACTGGTTCTCCATGAGCTCGCCGACCGCGCGCACCCGGCGGTTGCCGAGATGATCGATGTCGTCGACCGACCCGCGGCCGTTCTTGAGCTCGATGAGGTGCTTGACGGTGTGCAGGATGTCGACCGGCGTGAGCACGCTGGTCTCGATGTCCGGACGGCCCGGATCCTCGTCCTTGTAGAACTTGTAGTTGAGCTTCAGCCGGCCGACCTTACTCAGGTCGTAGCGCTCGGGGTTGAAGAACAAGTTCTGGAACAGGGTCTTGGCGGTCTCGAGCGTCGGCGGATCGCCCGGCCGAAGACGGCGATAGATCTCGAGGATCGACTCATCCTGCGACGCGACCTTGTCGACGTTCAGGGTGTCGCGCAGGTAGCTGCCGACGTTGAGGCCATCGATGAAGAGGACCTTGAACTGCCCGAGCTTGGCCTCGCGTACGCCCTCGAGCTTGGCCTCGGTGACCTCTTCGTTGACCCCAAGCAAGACCTCGCCGGTCTCCTCGTCGATAACGTCCTCGGCGCTGACCTTGCCAACGACCTCGGTGACGTCCATTGGCAGACGATCGAGGCCCGCGTCACGGAGCTTCTTGATCGCGCCGCGGGTGAACTTGCGGTTCTTGCGAACCACGACCTCGTCCTCGATCTTGATGTCGCGAGTCGCGCGCTGACCGGCGAGCAGGTCGAACTCGATCGACTTGCTGTACTTGCCGCTCTTCTCGACGAAGATCGTCTCGGTGTCATAGTAGAACTTGAGAAGATCCTGGGTCGAGTACCCCAGCGCCTTGAGCAGCACAGTCGCGTGCAGCTTCCGCCGGCGATCGATCCGGACGAAGATCAGGTCCTTGGGATCGAACTCGAAGTCCAGCCAGCTGCCGCGGTAGGGGATGACCCGCGCTTGGTAGAGGAACTTGCCCGAGCTGTGGGTCTTGCCCTTGTCGTGATCGAAGAAGACACCAGGGCTGCGGTGCAGCTGGCTGACGACGACGCGCTCGGTCCCGTTGATGATGAACGTACCGTTGTCGGTCATCAGGGGGATCTCACCGAAGTAGACCTCCTGCTCCTTGATGTCCCGGACCGTCCGCTCGGCGCCCTCGGTGGAGGCGTCGTAGATGATCAGCTGGATCGTGACTTTGATCGGTGCGGCAAAGGTCATCCCCCGCTGCATGCACTCATCGACGTCGTACTTGGGACGCTCGAGGGTGTAGCCGACGAACACGAGTTCGCTCGTGCCGTTGAAGTCACGGATCGGAAAGACGCTGCGGAAGACCCCCTGAAGGCCGATATCCTCACGCTCGTTCGGCGGGATGTTCGCTTGAAGGAACTTCTCGTACGAGCGCTTCTGGATATCGATCAGGTTCGGAATCCCGATGATCTGCTGGATCTTTCCGAAGCTGTGGCGTGCTCGGAAATTCGTCTGGATCGAGGCCATCGTGGTCGTACCTCTGCGCTTAGGCGTGGAAGGGAGAACAGGAAGCGTGGGGACGGGGGCGGTCCGAAGGCGCTTCGCGGCGGTCGGAATCCGACCGGGGGCGGAGGCGTATCAGAGCGAATGCATTCGCGCCAGTCTGCGGAACAGAATGTGCAGCCGACCTGTGTGGGGCCGGACCGCAAGATCGGCCAGGGGCGAGATTGCAAGGCAATTCGCGGGCAGACCGACCGCTGAAAATGGATCACGGCGAGAGGGCCGAAGTGGCCCTCTCGCCGCAATCAAGAAGCTTGCGGAACGAGTCCGATCACTTCATGGACCCGATCACTTGAGGGTGACCGTGGCGCCCGCGTCGGTGAGCTTCTTCTTGATGTCCTCAGCGTCGGCCTTCGCGATGCCTTCCTTGAGCATCTTGGGGGCCGCCTCGACGAGGTTCTTCGCGTCCGCCAGGCCGAGGCCGGTGATCTCACGAACCACCTTGATGACCTCAATCTTCTTCGCGCCAGCAGCGGTCAGCTCGACCGAGAACTCGGTCTGCTCGACGACAGCCGCTGCGGGGGCCGCGGGGCCTCCGCCGGCGACCACTGCAGGAGCGGCCTTGACGCCCCACTTGTCCTCGAGGGCCGTGATGAGGCCAGCGACCTCCATGACCGTCCACGAGGAAAGCTCCTCGACCATCTTCTCCTGCGTCATCGATGCCATGTTCGTATCCTCTTCCTTACGTGAAAATCAGTTTCGCGAAACGCACGCTTTTCGCGTGATGTGTGAGTGATTCAGCTCTCGCCGCCATCCAGCTTACGCTTGGCTTCGAGGGCATAGACCAGGTTCTGCGAGGGCGCCTGGAGCAGCATGACCAGCTGCTGCATCGGAGCCTGGAAGGTCGCGAGGAGCATGGCGCGGAGCTCGTCCTTACCGGGCATGGTCGCGAGGGTTCCCTCGACGTCCTTGCCGGTCATGACGCTCTCGTCGAGGACGCCGCACTTCACCTCGAGCTTCTCGTGCTTCTCGTCCTTGCGGAACTCCTTGACGATCTTCGCGGCGACGCTCGGATCTTCGAACGAGAACGCCACGCCGGTTTCCCCGCGGAGCGCGCCGTTCAGCACATCGTTGTTCTCGAGCGGGGTGCCCTTGAGGGCCTGCGCGATGACGCTGTTCTTGTAGACCTTGTACTCGACCCCTGCCTTGCGGAAGCGGTCGCGTAGATCGGTGACAGCCATGACGTTCATGTGGCGAAACCCGAGCACCACCACCGAAGTGGCCTTGCTCCAGGTCGCCTTGACGTCTTCGACCTTGGCCATCTTGGCCTTGAGGTTCTGCGAGATCTGCGTGTTGCTCATGATCAGGCCTCCGCCGCGGACTCGACGTCCGCCGGATCGATGCGAATGCCAGCGCCCTGGGTCGTGCTCAGCGTGATGCTGCGCATGTACACGCCCTTGGCGCTCGAGGGCTTGGCCTTGAGCAGGGCACCGAGCAGCGCGCGAATGTTGCCCTCGAGGAGCTCGGGGTCGAACGACTTCTTGCCGACCTGGCAGTGCACGATGCCCGCCTTCTCGACCCGGAACTCGACCTTACCGCCCTTAGCCTCAGTCACGGCCTTGTGGACGTCGAAGGTGACCGTGCCGGTCTTGGGATTGGGCATCAGACCACGCGGTCCGAGCACCCGACCAAGCTTGCCGACCTGACCCATCATGTCGGGGGTCGCGACGACAGTCTCGAAGTCGAGCCAGCCGCCCGTGACCTTCTCCACCATGTCTTCGGCGCCCACGAAGTCTGCGCCAGCGGCAGTCGCCTCCGCGGCCTTGTCGCCCTTGGCGAACACCAGGACGCGAATTGTCTTGCCGAGTCCGTTCGGAAGCACCGCAGCGCCTCGCACCATCTGATCGGCGTGCTTGGGGTTGACCCCGAGCCGCACCGCGATGTCCACGCTCTCGTCGAACTTGGCGAAGCTCGCCTTCTTCAAGAGCGCGCAGGCATCGCCTATCAGGTAGCGCTTGTCGCGATCGACCGCTGCGATCGCGTCCTTCCGCTTTTTCCCTATCTCCATCACTACCTCCTTCGACGGCGCCACCAGTGGCGACTCGTCTCCCACCATCAGTCACCGTGCCAGTGGGCAGTGGACCTGGGTGGTACCTTGGGGGCGCGCTTCTTACGACGCGGCCCAGAGAATGCAACCAGAAATTCTGGCGAGCGACTCTCGCACGAAGACCCTCGCTTCCGGTCGGCGCGAGGGTCTTTGAAGCAATCGCCCTTCTGGAAAGGGCGAATGCGCTCAGTGCGTGACCTCGACGCCCATCGACGCACAGGTTCCGGCCAGCGTTTTTGCGCACGCCTCGAGGCTCGCCGCGTTGGTGTCCTGGATCTTCTCCGCAGCGATCTTCATCAGCTGCTCCCAGCTGATCTTGCCGATCTTGTCCTTGTTCGGACGAGGCGATCCCGAGCCCGGCTTCTTGCCGATTTTGAGCCCGAGTTCGCGCTTGATCAGCACGGAGTTCGGCGGGGTCTTGGTGATGAAGGTGAACGATCGATCGGAGAAGATCGTGATCACCACCGGGATGATCAGTCCCTCTTGCTTCGCGGTTCGGGCGTTGAACTCCTTGCAGAAGCCCATGATGTTGACGCCGTGCTGACCGAGCGCGGGACCGACGGGCGGCGAGGGGTTCGCCTTGCCTGCGGGGAGCTGGAGCTTGACCTGTCCTGTGACCTTCTTCATGTGTCTACCGTCCGCGAGAAATCACAGCTGCCTGCAGCTGCTGGAAAGAACAAACTCAGGTGGTCTTCTCGACCTGGGCGTACTCGAGCTCGACAGGCGTGGCGCGGCCGAAGATCGACACCAAGACGGTGACCTTCTGCTTGGCCTGATTCACTTCCTGCACCGTGCCCGTGAAGTTGGCGAACGCACCGTCGGTCACGCGCACGTGATCGTTCGCCTCGAACGAGACGCGGGGCTTCGGGCGCGCAGTGCCCTCGGCGACCTGCTGCTCGATGGCGTTGATCTCCGGCTCCGGAACCGGGGCAGGATGACGACCGCCGATGAAGCCGCTGATCTTCGGGGTGTCCTTCACCAGATGCCAGGTGCTGTCAGTCAGCTCCATCTGCACGAAGATGTATCCAGGAAAAAAGTTGCGGGTGTGGGGGCGGCGTCCGCCCTTCTCCTGCACGCTTTCCTTCGGGATGAGGATCTCACCGAAGGACTCCTCCATCTTGTTCTGGCGAATCCGCTCCTCGAGCGAGGCCTTCACTTTGTTCTCGAAGCCTGAGTAGGCTTGGATGACGTACCACTTCATGCGGAGCCTCAGCCGTAAACGATGTTGGTGAGGGTCGACCAGATGGCGTCGAAGGCGCCGGTGTAGAGCGCAGCCACGAGCGAGGTCGCGATGACGACGATGGTGGACATCCACACCTCGTCACGGGTCGGCCAGGTGACCTTGGAGAGCTCGCTCACGACTTCGTCCGCGAGCTTGTTCACGGTCGGATGGCGATAGAGCGCGAACGTGCCGAAGATGGCGGTCGCGCCCGCCACCGCCGAGACGATGGCGGGATCGGGCTCGTCGAACCGACCCCAAATGAGAGTCGTGAAGCGATCGGTCAGGAAGAAGATCGCGACGCCAGCTGCAATGAACGCGAACTGCACCCATCGCTCCGGTCCCAGGAGGACCGCCATCGTGTCGTCGTCCAACGCCTCGGCTTCACGCTCTTGCTGACGCGCCTCGGCCTCGGCCTCGCGCGTCGCACGCCTCTCGAGGTCGTCGTCGGACTCGCCCGCATAGTCGTCATCGGACGACGAATCACCCGACCGCTCGTCGGAAGGACTCTCGTCCACGGGGCGGGATGACTCCTCGGATTCCGACCCCTGGTCGGATTCTTCGGTCGACTCGTCGTGTTCGGTTTCGTTATCTTCGGCCATCGTCACGTCGCTCTCTGGATCAGGCCAGGAGGGATTCGAACCCACAACCCGCGGATTTGGAATCCGCTGCTCTACCGTTGGAGCTACTGGCCTATTCCACGCTGCATGAGGCTACTTGCTCTCCCGATGCAGCGTGTGTTTCCCGCAGGTGGGGCAGTGCTTCTTGATCTCCAGAGGACCCTTCCCGTCCCGGGCTGCACCCGGGCGAACGGTGGTTCGGTAGTTCCGAGCGTCGCAGACGCTGCAGACCAGCGTAGTGCGCACTCGCTCCGACACAGGACCTCCAGAAAAGTGGGCGGACGCTCCAAAGAGAACGTCCGCCCCATTCGTTACTCGAGGATCTTGGTGATGACGCCGGCGCCTACGGTCCGACCACCCTCGCGGATGGCGAAGCGCTGGGCCTCTTCGAGAGCCACGTTCGTGATGAGCTCGACCAACATGTTCACGTTGTCACCGGGCATCACCATCTTCACATCCTCGGGGAGGCTGATGGTGCCGGTCACGTCCATCGTCCGCATGTAGAACTGCGGGCGGTAGTTGGTGAAGAACGGCTTGTGACGGCCACCCTCCTCCTTCTTGAGCACGTAAACCTCGGCCGAGAACTTCTTGTGGACCTTGACCGAGCCCGGCTTCGCGAGGACCTGGCCGCGCTCGACGTCCTGCTTCTCGATGCCGCGCAGAAGGCAACCGACGTTGTCACCCGCCTCGCCGCGATCGAGCAGCTTGCGGAACATCTCCACGCCCGTGACGGTGGTCTTGCGGGTGTCGCCGAAGCCGAGGATCTCGACCTCGTCGCCAACGTTGACCACGCCACGCTCGATACGCCCGGTGACCACGGTGCCGCGGCCCTTGATCGAGAACACGTCCTCGATCGCCATCAGGAAGGGCTTGTCCGTCTCGCGGATGGGGTCGGGGATCCACTCGTCGAGCGCCTTGAGGAGCGCGAGGATGGTGTCCTCACCGTCCTTGTCGCCCTGCATCGCCTTGAGCGCCGAGCCGCGAACGACCGGGATCTTGTCTCCGTCGAACTGGTACTTGTTCAGGAGGTCGCGGACCTCCATCTCCACCAGCTCGAGCAGGTCGGGATCCTCGACCGCGTCGCACTTGTTGAGCCAGACGACCATGTGGGGCACGCCGACCTGACGCGAGAGCAGCACGTGCTCCTTGGTCTGGGGCATGGGGCCGTCGAGGGCCGAGACCACCAAAATCGCGCCGTCCATCTGCGCGGCGCCGGTGATCATGTTCTTGATGTAGTCGGCGTGGCCGGGGCAGTCGACGTGCGCGTAGTGGCGGTTCTTCGACTCGTACTCGACGTGGGAGACCGCGATCGTGACGATCTTGGAGCCGCCGTCACGGACAGTGCCGCCCTTCGCGATGTCGGCGTAGCTGATCTCCTTGCCGCCGTTGTACTTCGCCGCGACCTTGGTGATCGCGGCAGTGGTCGTGGTCTTGCCATGGTCGATGTGACCGATGGTGCCGACGTTCACGTGGGGCTTGCTTCGGTTGAACTTCTCTTTGGCCATGGTCTCGCTCGCTCCTGTGTCACCCGCTCGTGCGCTGCCTACCGCTGGGTAGGCTCGAGGCTGGGTTCACGCGTGTCTAGTCGCGTGGGTCTGGGTTGGTCGTGTCTTTTTGGGGTCGAGCCCAGGAGGAGAATTGAACTCCCGACCTCCTCCTTACCAAGGAGGTGCTCTACCACTGAGCTACCTGGGCATATCGTGTGTCGAGGTCTTGCTGTCGTATCCGATCCTTCCGCTTGGTGGGCGGAGGGAAGAGCGGGAGATCGGGTTCGAACCGACGACGTTCAGCTTGGAAGGCTGACGCTCTACCAACTGAGCTACTCCCGCGATTGTCGAGCTCGCTCCCACACCGAAGGCACCACTCCGGCGCTGCGCTGAGGGAAGATGGAGAGTGTTGGATTTGAACCAACGTAGGCATAAGCCGGCAGATTTACAGTCTGCTCCCTTTGGCCGCTCGGGCAACTCTCCGTACTTCTTGGCGTTCTCGTGAATCTAGTGAACCGTGTCGGGCCTCCTGGCCATGAATCTAGATAGCTGACGACTGGATTTGAACCGGCAACCGCCTGTTTACAAAACAGGTGCTCTACCGTTGAGCTACGCCAGCATGTGTGGTTGGCGACCAGTGGCCAGCGACCAGCTCGAGCTCGCTCAGGCTCGCTCGAACTCCCCACACACGGCCTGGTGCGCGACGCGCCGTGCCGGCTAGGAGACAAAGAAACGCCCTCGCCAACCTGGCGAAGGGGGCGCGTTATGTACGCGGGGTCCCCTGGGCTGTCAAGGCGGATCCTGGCGGTGTCGCAGCGGGGATCATTCCGCGCCGTCAGATACGTGCCGGCGAGGGTCGGCTAGCTCTGCGCCGCTGCCCTCTCGCCCGATCGTATCGGGCAAAAGGGTGCCGAGGAGGAGCTCGCGCGCGTGCTCGAGGTCGGCCCGCGTGCGGTCGGCCCACGCGGTTCGGACGCCCGTGCGCTCGACCATCATGAGGGTGAGCTCCCAGTAGTGGATCGCATGCCGCACGAGCGGACGAACCCGCTCGGCGAGCGCCTGACGGAACTCATCCTCGTAGATCCGCAGCCCTTCCGCTGAGAGTTCGTGGACTGGTGGGGGCGTCGGCGCGGTCATGATCAGGTGAAAGAGGCTCTCGTACATCGAGCCGATGCGATAGCCGGCGGCAGCCGCCCAGTGCGCGTCTGTCATCCGGATGGTGTCGTAGTACGTTCGCTGCGCGTCGATCATGAGCTGCGCGCGGTGCTCGAGGTACTCGTGCTGGACCAGCGCGTCGGCCTCGGGGAGCGTGATCGCCTCGGCGCGCGCACGGATGGTCTCGGCGAGTACGAAGCTCGAGCAGGCCGCGAAGAACTCGTCAGGGAGCTGCTCGCGGTGAACCCGGTAGTACGCGATACCCGATCGCGCGGCTGCTTCGGCGTCTTCGACGCGGCCGAGCCCGAAGAGCGCCTGAGCGCGGCGCGCCAGAGACTCGAGCCGCTCGGGCTCGCTCAGGTCGTCCCGGGCCAAGAGCGCGTCGGCTCGCGGGAGGGCCGCGTCGTAGCGCTCGATCTCCACGAGCAGTCCGGCGAGCTCGAGGGTGGCGTGTTTGGCGTCGCCGCCGTCTGGTACGTCGCGCAGAAGGCGCTCGAAGTGAGCGGCTGCTTCGACGAAGGAGCCCGACTGCATCAGACACAGCCCAGCGTTGTAGAGCGCGGGCGAGAGAAAGCGGGAGCTGGGGAACTCGTCCGCGAGCCTGTCGTAGCGAGTGACCGCGTCGGGGCAGTGGGCGTCGCGGACCAGGAGGTTCGCATCACGGAAGAGCTCCTCCGCGGTGTAGGCCTCGAAAGAGAGTTCCCCACCCTCAGTCCTCGACGCCACGATGCGGGTCTCCTCGACGCTGTACTCGGGCGGGGCGAGGCGCGCTGTGCTCGCACAGGCAGGCAGGCAAAGGACCAGGACGACGAACGGATGGACGGGGCGCATGGCCCAGAGACAGCGCCGCGAGGGGAAAGGTTCCGTCGGGAACATCGACGATCTCGCGCTCGTATGTTGGCCGACGCGTAACACCTGGGGGGTGTAACACCGTAACCGTGGGTTGCGATCGGGGGCGTAACAGCGAGGCGATGTTACGGGCGTTCAGCACACTCGTAGTGCATTTTCTCAAGCAATTACAACACACGTTCGCTCCAACTCGCGATGGCACGCCCGATGCTGAAGGGCCGGCCAACCGAAGATGGAGAACGTCATGTCGACCCCTGCCCCCCTCTCTGCTGCCCCTACCGCTGCGAGCCTCTGGACCGATGAGGACCTGCTCTCGCGGATGCTGTCCCGGCAGGAGGTGGCCTGGAAGGAGTTCCACAGGCGCTTCGACCGCCTGGTCTACCGCTGCATCCACAAGGTGACGTGCCGCTTCCCGGGTTCGATCGGGAGCGACGACGTGCGAGAGATCTACGCGCAGTTCCTGTTCGGACTCTCAGCGCGTGACATGCACAAGCTGCGGAGCTTCGATGCGGACCGAGGCAACAAGCTCAGCTCGTGGATCGGGCTGCTCGCCACCAACACCGCCTGGGACTTCCTCCGCGCGGTCGCCCGTCAGCCGCAGCAGACCGAGCTCTCCGATGCCGAAGAGCTGGGGCTCTCGGACCGTGACCCCTTCGATCACCTGCTCGAGAAGGAGCGCTGGTCGCGGGTGAACGACACCCTGCGCGAGTTCTCGGACAAGGATCGCGACTTCGTTCGGCTCTACTACATGGATGGCCTGACTCCCGAGGAAGTCGCCGAGGAGATGCAGATCTCCGTGAAGACGGTCTACAGCAAGAAGCACAAGATTCGCTGCCGTCTGCAGCGCGCGCTCTCGCCCATGATGCGGGACACCCTCTTCCAGGCCGCGTGAGGTTCCGGGCCACCTGAGCGTCCGCTGCGGCTGAACTTCGCGGATTTAGGCGCGCGGTCTTTGACCAGGTGATCTGCAGCCCTGTACGATCCGCCCCGACCCTCGTGGTCGGTTCGGAGCAGCACACGGATGCAAGAGTGGGTCTGGGAAGCGCGCGCCCGAGGAGGCGAGACAAAAAAAGGCGTCATGGAGGCCGAGAACGAGGCCGCCGTGCAGCGACGCCTCACGGCCCAGAACCTGACGCCGGTCAAGGTCAAGAAGAAGCCACGCGAGATCGAGATCCACCTCGGCGCGCCCGTCTCGCAGCAAGAGCTCGTCGTCTTCACTCGCCAGTTCGCCACCATGATCGACGCCGGCCTGCCGCTTGTGCAGTGCCTCGACATCCTCGCGAACACGGGCGAGAACAAGTTCTTTCAGCGGTGTCTGCGCGAAGTGAAGGGCAACGTGGAGCAAGGGGCCACGTTCTCGGAGTCGCTTCGCAAGCACCCGAAAGTGTTCGACGCGCTCTACGTGAACTTGGTCGCGGCTGGCGAAGCGGGCGGCATCCTCGACACGATCCTCAACCGGCTCGCCGTCTACATCGAGAAGCGCGTCAAGTTGGTGGCGCAGGTGCGCAAGGCGCTCGTGTACCCGACGGCGGTCATCGTCATCGCGATCGGCGTGATGTGCGTGCTCCTCGGCTTCGTCATCCCGAGCTTCCAGTCGATGTTCGCCGACTTCGGATCCGAAGGTGACCTCCCCGCCCTGACCCAGTGGGTGATCGACCTCTCCGACGGCTTCCTCAACTACTGGTACCTCTTCGCGGCCGCGCTCATCGGCACCGTCTGGGGCGTGGGCTACAGCTACCGAACCAAGCCAGGACGAAAGTTCTGGGACAAGTTCCTCCTCACCATGCCCATCATCGGGCCGGTGCTCCGGAAGATCGCCGTCGCCCGCTTCACCCGAACGCTGGGGACGCTCCTGTCGTCGGGTGTCCCGATCCTCGATGCGCTCGACATCGTCGGGAAGGCGTCGGGCAACGTCGTGCTCGAGGAAGCCATCCAGAAGACGGGCGATCGGATCCGCGAAGGCAGCACCATGGCGGAGCCGCTCGCTGCGACGAACGTCTTCCCCGCGATGGTGGTGCAGATGATCGGTGTCGGTGAGCAGACCGGCGCGCTCGATCAGATGCTCAACAAGATCGCCGACTTCTATGACGACGAGGTCGACATGGCGGTGGCGTCCATGACCTCCCTGATCGAGCCCATCATGATGGTCGTCGTCGGCGGGATGGTGGGCACGATGCTGATCGCGATGTACCTGCCCATCTTCGACATCGCCGGGAAGATTCAAGCGGAGTAGCCCGCGTGACGAGCGGGAGCGTGGACGCGACGGATCGTCCGCTCGACGGCCTACGACGCCGGGCGCTGGCGGTCTTGGGAGCCCGTCTGCTCGCCACGGCGTTGCTGCTCGGAGCGACCGTCGCGTTCCTGCCGGAGGACTCCTTCGCGGGGCAAGCGCTCCTCTGGCTTATCGCCACCGCGTTCGGCACCACGGTGGCGTTCGCGATCGCGCTGCAGCGCGGCGCGCCCATCGGCCTGGTCGCGGGTGCGCAAGTCGCGGTCGACCTGGGCCTGGTCACCGGATTGGTCTACCTCACGGGGGGCGCGCACTCAGGCTTCGGGTCGCTCTACGCTGGCGTGGTGTTGGTGTCGGCGCTGCTGCTGGGACCTCGGCCGACACTGGTCGTGAGCGCCTCGGCGTTGCTCTTGTACTTGGGCGTCGGAGCGGCCCTCAGTGGACCGTGGCTGGGAGCGGTCCCGCTGACGGCGAGTGACGAGGCCCTGCCGGTCGCGCTGATTCGAACGGCCGTGGGATTGATCGTGGTCGGTGGCCTGGCGGCGGTCCTCGCCGAGCGCCTCTCGCGTGCCCAAGGCGAAGCGGCGCGAGCGACCCAGTTCTCCGATGACGTCGTGCGCTCGATCGCGGCGGGCCTGGTGACGGTGGACGTCGAGGGAAAGATCCTCAGCGCGAACGCGCTGGCGCACGAGGTCCTCGGCGCGCCCGAGGGTGGCCTGCCAGGAAGGGCCATCTCCACGCTCTTGCCCGTCGACCACCTCACGTCCCGCGCGCGGATCGATGGGAGCGCGACGCGGCTCGATGGGACCACGTTCCCGGTGGGGCTCACCCGCACGCCCTTGCTCGATGCCGGTGGTCAGGTGCATGGCTCGCTGCTCCTCTTTCAAGACGTGAGCGAGCTGGTGATGCTGCGCGCAAAGGCCGAGCACGCGGAGCGTCTGGCCGCGCTCGGGCGCCTCGCGGCTGGGTTGGCGCACGAGATTCGCAATCCACTCGGCTCGATCTCGGGATCCGTCGAGTTGGTGCGGGACGCGGGCTCCCTCGACGAGGAAGACCGACGACTGCTCGATCTGGTGCTGGAGGAAGCGGCGCGCCTCGATGACTTGGTGGGAACCATGCTCTCGCTCGGCCGGCCGTCCGCACCCGAGCGAGCCGAGCTGGATGTGGCTGCGCTGGCCCGTCAGGTCATCGAGGTGGCGCGAAGCAAAGCCCACGTAGCCATCGAGCTCGTCGCCGACGACGACGCCCGCGCCTACGCCGACGGCTCGCAGCTGCGGCAGGTGCTTTGGAACCTGATCAAGAACGCGGCGCAGTTCTCGCCCCGCGGGTCGAGCGTCGAGGTGCGGGTGCAACGGCGGGCTGCGGGCGTCGCGGTGGAGATCGAGGACCACGGCGAGGGCATCGCTCCGGCCGACCTGGAGCACATCTTCGACATGTTCTTCACCAAGCGCCCGCATGGCGTAGGGGTGGGTCTGGCGCTGGTGAAGCAGATCCTCGACGCCCACGGCGCGCGTATCCATGTTCGCTCCGCGCTCGGCCAAGGGACGACGTTCCGCATCGAGCTCGAACGGCGCGCTACGCCCGTCCCGCCCTAATGCTTGCGCCGCTCGTCTTTGGCGGGCTCATCGACCAGCTTCGACGGCTTGCCCCGCGCCCGACGCGACAGATCCATGACGGCCTCGACCACGGCGAGCAATACGTAGCCCACCAGCAGCCAGACCAGGGCGAAGCTCGGGTGATAGACCACCGCGACCACGATCGCCGAAGCGACGGTGAGCAGCACCATCACCACGCTGCGCACGGACAGCTTCACGTCTTTGAACGAACGGAAGCGAACCGTCGACACCATGAAGAACGAGAGCGCGAGTACGACCCCGACCACGACCGTCGGCTCGGCCTCGAGCAGTCCCGTCACTGCGTAGTTGGCGACGATCAGCGAGACCAGGATGCCCGCCGCGCCGGGGATGGGGAGGCCCATGATGAAGCGGCTAGGCTTCTTGGGCGCGCCCTCGGCGCCCATCGCCAGCACGTTGAAGCGCGCGAGCCGGATCGCACCGCATGCGAGGAAGACGAAGCTCGCTAACGCCCCCCACACGCCGAGCGTGGCGAGGGACCAGCGGTAGACCAGGATGGCGGGCGCCACGCCGAACGACACGAGGTCGGCGAGCGAATCGATCTGTACGCCGAACGCGCTCTGGGTCTTGGTGAGGCGGGCGACACGGCCGTCGATGATGTCGAAGAACATCGCGAAGACGATGAGCAGGGACGCTCGAAAGAAGGCTTCAGGTCCCTCTACGGCACCGGGAGCGTCCTCGGAGGTACACACGACGATCGCGTAGAACCCACAGAAGATGCTCGAGAGCGTGAAGAGGTTGGGGAGGATGAACAGGGCTCTCTTGAGATTGAAGCGCACCGATCGATCCTCCAGCACCGCGGCCGCCACCATGACGCGATCCGACGAAGCGCCGATGGTGGGCCGAGCCGACCCTCCAACGCAAGCCGGGGCGCTCGACCGATGGCACTAGAGGAGCGGCGACATGAGACGCGCCGCCGACTCGCCGAGCCGCACCAGGAGGGGCTCACGCTGCAGCGTCTTCGGTTGGACCTCGCGGGTAGAGGCGAGATCAGCCTCGAAGGCCTCCCCCAGGCGTGCGGCCAAATCGGTGCTGTACACCGCAGCGACGACCTCGAAGTTCAAGCGGAAGCTGCGGTTGTCCAGGTTCGCGGTCCCCACCACCGCGAGATCGTGATCGACGACCATGGTCTTGGCGTGGATGAAGCGCCCCTCGTACTCGAAGATGCGCGCGCCGGCCTGGAGCAGTTCGGGAAAGTACGAGCGCGCGGCGAAGTTCACCAGGCGGCTGTCGCCGGCGCGCGGGACGATGATCCGGACGTCGACCTTGCGCATCGCGGCCGTGCTGATCGCTTCGAGGATCGGCTCGTCCGGGACGAAGTAGGGTGTGGTGATCCAGACCCGATCCTTGGCGCTCGTGATCGCGGAAAAATAGAGCTTGTGGATGGCGAACACGTCGGTGTCGGGTCCCGAACCGACCACTTGAACCAAGTGATCACCTCCCGTGCTCGGACGAGGCAGATACGGCAGGCCCGTCGGGGCGTCACGCTCGCTCGCGAAGCCCCAGTCCTCGAGGAAGAGCCGCTGCAGCGCGAGGACGGCGGTCCCTTCGAAGCGGAGGTGGGTGTCACGCCAAGCGCGCCCTTCGCGGAACTCCGCGCCGTGGCACTCATCGACGTTGATCCCGCCCGTGAAGCCGATGCGCCCGTCGACCACCAGGATTTTTCGGTGGGTTCGAAAGTTCGCGCGACGGAACCTGCCTCGAAGCGGATTCACAGCGTTGAACCACTCGACGGTCGCGCCCGCCGCTCGCAACGGAGCGAGGAACCGATCCTTGATGGAGAAGGCCCCGATACCATCGAGGAGCAGCCGCACCTCGACGCCCGCTGAGGCGCGCTCGATCAACGCGTCGCGCAGCCGCGTCCCGATGCGATCGGGCTGCCAGATGTAGTACTCGAGGTGGATGTGCTGCTGCGCCCCGGCGATCGCGTGGAGCATCGCGGCAAAGCAGGCGTCCCCCTCGGTGAAGAGCTCGACCCCATGGGCGGGCAGCGGGGGCGCCTCCCCGGCCGAGACGCCGAGCTGGGCGAGTTGGGTGCGGGACACGTCGTCGGTCTCGGCATCGACCAGATCGATCGCGGCCCGAAGCTGGCTCTTGCTGGCCGCGCGTTTGCGTTTCTTGCGTGCGAGGCGGCGCGGGCCGAGGAAGAGGTAGACGATGATCCCGACCGCGGGAAGCAAGGCGAGCGCGAGGATCCACGCCAGGGTCGCCACGGGCGATCGGCGCTCCAGCACGAGGCCGAGCGCGAGCGCGACGACCCACACCAGCTCGAGGCCCCCCAGCATCGTCCAGGTCACGTCATCCATGTCGGATCCGCAGCACGCGAGCCTCGATCAGGAAATGATCCGATGGGACGCTGGCCGACGCCGCGTCGCCTTTCGGCGCGAGTTGGCTATCCAACACCGAGCAGCTCGACCTCGAACACGAGGGTCGAGTTCGGCGGGATGACCGGCGGCATCCCTCTCGCGCCGTACGCGAGCTCGGGCGGGATCACCAGCTTGCGCTTGCCGCCCACCTTCATGCCCGCGACGCCCTGATCCCAGCCTTTGATCACCCGGCCGGCGCCGAGGGTGAAGCCGAAGGGCTCACCGCGATCGACCGAGCTGTCGAACTTATTCCCGTCCGGGAACCTGCCCGTGTAGTGCACCTTCACCTGCTTGCCCACGACGGCCTCTGCGCCGCTGCCCACTTCGATGTCGGTCTGTTCCATGGGCGCTGTCCTACCAGGAGAGCGGCCGGGGGCTCAAGCCATTCGGGTGCGGCGGTAGCTCGCCCCTCGAGGCTCGATGTCGCCAGAGAGGACGAGTTCGAGCAAGATGCCTTGCAGCTCTGCGATGGGGAGCCCGAGCGCGTCGGCCAGCGACGCGGAGGTGACCAGCTCTCGCCCGAGCAGGCCGAGCACCTGCGCGGCCATCCCCTCGTGCTTCGTCCTCGGTTCGGGGTCCACCGCGACGAGCTTCACGCCCATGCGCGCCGCGAGGTCGACCGCGTCGCGCACGGCCCGCGCGTGCTCGTCCACGAGGAGGCGCACCGTGCCAGCGCCCTGTTCTTCGAGCGGGGACCAGGGGCACGCGTAGAGCGACCGTTTCAAGGCGCGCGCCACGGCTGCGGTGGACAACGCGCCGGACTTGTGGGGCGCCTGCACCACCAAGCACGCATCGGCGCACGCTGCGATCAAACGGTTTCTCTGGAGGAAGCTCGCTTTGCGCACCGCATCGCCCGCGCGGACCTCGCTAACCACCGCGCCGCGCAACGCGATGCGGCCGAAGAGGTTCGCGTGATCCCGCGGATAGGGAGGCTCAAGCGGCGTGCCCAAGATCGCCACCGTCATGCCGCCTCCGTCGAGCGCCCCCTCGTGCGCTGCGGCGTCGATCCCATACGCGCCCCCCGAGATGATGAGCACGCCTGAGCGCGCCAAGTCACGAGCGATCCGGTACGCCAAATCCGCGGCGTCCGTGGTCGGCTGGCGGGTACCGACGATCGCCAGCGTCGGGAGTTCGCGGGGCCACTCGCCGTAGAGTTCGAGCGAGGTGGGGGGCTTGGGGAGATCGTCGAGGCCGAGGGGCCAAGCGTCATGACCAGGGGAGATGCGATGGGACTGCACGGCGCGCGCTATCGCGATGGGTGGACCTGCGTTTCGCGTGACCGAGGGGATTGGGCTAGAGAGGCGCCCATGACGAAGTCGGTCACCATCGTCGGCGCAGGCCTCGCGGGATGCGAGGTCGCTTGGCAGCTCGCCGAGCGCGGGATCGACGTGACGATCCTCGAGCAGAAGCCGCTCGCCCGAACCCCCGCGCAGACCAGCGATGAGCTCGCCGAGCTGGTGTGCTCGAACTCGTTCCGTGGGGCGGCGCTCACCAACGCGGTCGGCCTCATCAAAGAAGAGATGCGGCAGGCGGGATCGCTCGTGATGGCCGTGGGCGCCATCGCGAGGGTGCCCGCCGGCGGCGCGTTCGCGGTCGATCGCGAGCACTTTGCCAAAGAGATGACCCGGGTGATCAAGGCGCATCCTCGGATCCGCGTCGAGCCGCGCGTCGTCGATCGGATAGGCGACGAGCGCCCGCTGGTGATCGCGACGGGACCCCTGACCGGCGAAGCGCTGGCGGCGGACATCGCGCGCGTCGTCGGCAGCGAGCACCTCGCTTACTACGACGCCATCGCCCCGATCATCGAGGCCGCGTCGATCGACGAGAGCAAGACGTTTCGGCAGAGCCGCTACGACAAGGGCGAGGACGACGCCTACCTCAACTGCCCGTTCGACCAAGAGGGTTACGAGGCGTTCGTCGCCGCCATCGTCGCGGCCGAAAAGGTGGCTCCCAAAGCGTTCGAGAAGGTGAAGTACTTCGAGGGCTGCTTGCCCGTCGAAGTGATGGCCGAGCGCGGTCCCAAGACGCTCTCGTTCGGTCCGATGAAGCCGGTCGGCCTCACCGATCCTCGGACCGGCAGGCGGCCCTGGGCAGTGGTGCAGCTGCGCCCCGAGGACCTCGATC
>Ga0335397_10001007_pt1 | contig 37917 bp, 27 predicted proteins | sample MAT04_FD_205740 | JGI IMG/M metagenome (GOLD analysis project Ga0335397, IMG submission 205740) | Freshwater microbial communities from Lake Fryxell liftoff mats and glacier meltwater in Antarctica - MAT-04 (spades assembly) (version 2) ... | reverse complement strand
AGAGGATGTTTGAAAAGTCTGATCAAGCACCTCAATTCTGGAGATCCCCCTAGATCCCCCTTAAGAAAGGGGGACTTTGAGTTCCGAAGCCCCCTTTCTTAAGGGGGGTTGGGGGGATCGAGCGTAAAAGTCTCGTGATTTGCTACTTTTCAAACATCCTCTTAGAGAACGATCTCAGCAACCCCAGATCTAAATGCTCGTGAATACCGCCGGACTTAAGGCGATCGCTGCAATTCCTTTAACAATCCCCAGCAGGTTATTGCTGCCCGTGAGTTGGATCAGCGTATCCTTGGCGTTGTCTCCTGTGCCTTGGGTCAGAGTAAGTTGCGGAAAACTGACGTTAATCAGGGCAATGCGATCGCCTTCCATCGCGTTGAAATCAACGATAGTATCGGTGCCTTCGCCCATTGCAAAGCGATCGCCACCCTGTCCGCCCAGCAACGTATTTTTTCCAGCACCACCTCGCAGTAAATCATCCCCTTCACCACCTGAGAGCTTATCATCGCCCCCCAGTCCCAAGAGGGTATCATTACCACCCAATCCTTTGATTTCATCCGCCCCGTCACTCCCCTTTAATTCATTAGCTTTAGCGTTACCCACAAGAGCGGGCTGCACCTCAAACTGACTCACGATGGTGGGAGTCCGGCTAGCGATTTCACTAGGATTCGCTTTGAGTTCGGCTTCGGTGTAATAGGGAATGCCGTAGGTCGTAACGGTTAACTTTTGGGTTGCCGGATCAATATCAAACTGCGTCCAGCCATAGGTTTGAGTTGCCAGATAATCGCCTTGAAGCAATTTGGCATTTATTTTGCCATCCGCCACAGCCAAATTATCATTCAAGCCCAACGGATCGTAACCAAAGGGGTTGAGCTGACTATTCACCAATTGCTTAATGAAGTCGTCTTTGTCATTGAGCAGACTGTCTGTGTCATTGGCAACCGGAAGCAAATCGTAGAACGCTTTTTGCTCGGCAGGAACGAGGTTCAGCGCACTCGCCAATTCAACAACCGTGGGTCCAAAGGGGGCATCAAAAGCAACAGAGCCAGTGGTAATTTCAAAGGCACTGGTGGCAATTTGGGCTTGTCCGGGAGCAGTTTGGTAGGTGAGGTTATTAACCAGGGTTGAATGGATATCGGCAGCAATAAAGACGACGTTGCTGATGTCGTTTTCGTTGATGAATTTGAGGATCTCGGTGCGTTCGGCGGCGTAGCCTTCAAAGCGATCGCTCGCTGCCACAACCCCCAAATTCTGGATAGGCTCGGGCGCTACGATGTATTTCCAAGTGATGCCCTGCTGTTCTGCGTTTAGTAAGTCGTTTTTGAGGTCGGCGATTTGCTGCCGCCCTAGAAAGGTGCGATCGGGATTGTAAGATTGCACCAAAAAGTTCGTCACTTGGCTGACATCGGCAGGATTGGTTACATCCACCAGTCCTTTATCCCGGAAGGAACGGGCATCAAGCACAAAAGATGCAGCATCACTGCCATACGTGTTGTAACGATATAGCTTGCGTTCTCCAGCCGTACGCGCATCCCCGGTTTCGCCGTAGAAATCATCCCGAATCGGGTTGTATTCCTGGAACGCTTGCAGACCGTCATCATAAAGCGCGGTGTCGTTGACCAGTTTGCCGGGAGTCGCGTCTTTTAGGCGAGGATCGGAACTCGCTAAAGCACCGCCTTCAAAGTCATTGATCACTTCGTGGTCATCAATGGTCGCTAGAATTGACGTAGAAGAACGGAGATCGCCCCAGGTATTTAAGCCGTTCCGTTGACTGTATACTTCATCGTGTTTTAGACGGTATTCTTCGAGTGTTTCGGCTTGAGGTTTATTGAGGGCGGGAGATGCATAATCAGCGTAAATTGTATCGCCCAGTAAGATGAAAAAGTCGAGACTTAGTTGGTCAGCGTTGGCGATCGCCGGGTAAGGACTCAGCTCTCCTCGCCAGTCACCCGCTGCGCCAAACCTTAAGCCTGCGCGCGTTCCCACCTCAGCCGCCGTGTTAAATCGACCTGCTCCCATGACACCTGCTGCATCAGTGACACGATAGTAGTAAGGGGTATTTGGTGTTAGCCCCTCTACTTGAACTTTAACGGGCTGTAAAGGATTAGTAACCGTAACGGTTTGGGTTCCGGCAATTTGGCTAAAGTCAGAACGAGTCGAGTATTCAAACTTGACTGCGCCCGTCACTTCACTGCGCGTCCACAAAACTGTAGAATTTTGCGTTGTATCGCCACTGGCAACTTGGTTGGGCAATGTCAGAGGCTTGAGATTGCGAGGGGCAACTGGGTTGGGCAATGCTTGGTTAGGCAATGCTTGGTTGGGCAATGTCAAAGGCTTGAGATTACGAGGATTGAAGCTGGTGTCGATCGCCAATGCTGGAGTCAACGCTTGGGCAACTTGTTCCCAGGGCACAAACTTAAAGTTGGTGTTGATATTCTCATCATCATCGATGACAGCCGGAAGATTATTGCCATCTTGAGTAATAAATAAACCCTGTGGATATTTGTCACCCAGCGGTAAATTGATCACTTCGGTACCGTCAGATTCTTGCGCACCATCGATCGCGCCATTGCTGCCGACCGCAAATGAACCGAGATAGCGATCGCCATCCCGACTATAAACTGCATAAGTGCTGTCGCCTTGACTCGATGCCAAGAGATAGCCCGTGCCGTTTTTGCCGTAGTAAATAGTCAAACCCTCGACATCTGCCGTCAGTTCATTGCCTTCGGGCTTGACGGCTTGGATTAAGGTGCCTTGGACATCTGCGGTTGGCTCTGCCTGAAACTTCCAAATTCCCCGCTGCTCTTGCCCTGCATAAAGGTAGCCCAGTTCTTTATCGACGACCATGCCTTCAAACTGCGAATCTTCCAGTTTCTTCCCCGCTGGGATGGGCGCTGAAAGGGTGCGAACTGTTTTTGCGTCAATGGTGCCGTCGCTGTTGGCAATCAGTTCGAGTTGGGCGATTTGATTGCTTTGGCGTTGGCTGATAAAAGCGTAGGATTTACCGTTAGCGCTGGTGTAAGTGGCAAGACCATAAGCCGTTTTGCTGCCATTGTCGATGCCAAAAATAGAGGCTGATTTGGCGCTAAGAGAGGGCGCGGTGATGTCTGTCAGTTGCCGGGTTGCCGGGTCGATTGACCAGATCGTTAGGGTGTCGTTGCGGCGATCGGTGGCGATCGCCAAATCTACAGTTTTGCCACCCACGTTAAAGTCGTACAAAACATCAACGTTGTTGTAACGGCGATCGCCATAGGGAACAACGCTCAAATCTTGAGCCACCGTTCCATCTAAATTAAAAGTCGCTAATCCACCATTTTTCAGCGTGCCTAGCACCAGGCTATTGCCTGCATCGTTGGGATTGACCCATACTGCTGGATCATCCGCATCGCCGAGGAATGCTGGGGCGGGAGCGAGGGTGCGATCGTCGCTATCAATCACTGACGGTGTTTCGGCAGTCGGCAACACCGTCAACACTCTCTGAGGTGTCACCTGAATATCAGCCCAAATCAACCGATGATCAGAACTAGGAAAGCCCCCCGGCAACTTGGGGTCAAATGTGCCGACCAGTCGAAATAACGGGTCGTCATTGGAGGGCCAGAAGACACGAGAATCCGTGACAGTCAAATCAGATGAAGGCAACACATAATCGACGCGCAAGTTGCCCGGAGCGGTATCGGCAAAGTCAGCCGTATCAAAGCTAGGGTTGCCTTTTTGAGCAAGGTTCGCCCCTGCCTGAAGTACAGATTGTTGAGGTGCGCCGGGACTGGTAGGAATATTCGCAGTATTGATTTTTGGGTTCTCAAGCAATTGTCTAATGGCATTATCAAAGCTATCTCCATCCACTGGATCAGCATTTTGGTCGCCCATGATCACAAAGCTAGAACCCGTGTTTAGTCCGCCTTTCTGTCCCTGATCATCGTAAATGTAATTTTCTGAGGCAATGTAATCAGACCAGAAGCGAATCTCGTCATGATTCCGTTTGCCATTGCGGTCTTCAACTCCGTCAAATGTTGGTGGCGTTGGATGGCTGACCAAGGCGTGAATGGTCTTGCCATTGACTTGAAGAGGCACGTCCCAATGGCTCTTAGACGAAAGCCGCAGGATCGCTTGCTCCTCCGATGAGTAGAAGGGAGCACTGCCATCTGTGCTGATGGTAGGCAGCAAAGAGTCGGGCATATCCTTCCACAGAAAGTTCTGGAAGGTGCGAACGTTGGCGGTATCAATCGGATATTTCGACAGCAGCAACATCCCAAATTGTCCTGGAAAGTTGCCAAACCCAAAAGCATCATTCCCGTATCCAGCAGCGCCTACTGTGGTGACGATATTTCCGTCATTATCTAAATCCAACCCCGACGCAACACCCGTATTAGAAGGAGCAATATAAACGTAGGGGTAATCTACGGGATTTGCGCCATTCTGACTTACCGCCAAATAGTTTTGCTTGAACAAATCAACGGGCTGGAGTGGATTGCTGGCAACGTAATCAAATTCATTAATTAGCAGCACATCAGGATTCGATCGCTGAATAATTTCAGCCACAGATTTTGCCTGAGCGTTGTCGGGCGTGGATAAATCTCTAACCAAATCTCCTTCATTGTTGCGATTCAACGAAGCATTGAACTGAGAAAATCGAATTGTTGACTTAGGCTCGATAATGCTTAACTTCACGGGAGTTGGCTCAGCGTTCAAAGACACGGTGCCGTCACCTTTAGCGGGGTTTGCCTGTAACCCAAAATCATTATCGTTTAGCAGGACGATCGCCCCACTCCCCGTCACTGCTAATCCCTCAAGCTTTTCAACACCCGTGTAGCCCAGCGTTGCAGCATTCGTGACCAATCGCTTACTCACCGCTTGCAAGTTCGCATCCTGCAATTCGGTCGCACTCAACTGTTCGATCGTCTTCCCAACTGGAATCTTCGTCAGGTTCGCAGCACTGTTGATATTCGTTGCGCCCGTCAGATCAATCTCGTAAATCAGCTTATTCGCATCGCTGCCGCTGCGATCGTCCCGTTCTACTACCAGAAACTTACCGTCGCCCAACGCGACTGCATCCCCAATTTTGTCCGTTCTGGCAGTACCGCTGCCGCTAATAGCATCTAACCGATAAAGATATTCGCCTGTAACAGTTTGGGTCGTCACATCAAATTCTAAAATCCTCAAATTCTGCGAGCCGCGAGAAGTGGTATCCGCCGCCGAGTCAGGATTATCGATCGCACTCTGAATAAACGCATACAGCTTCGTTCCTTCCAGCGCCACCGCCTCAAAGCCTCGATTATTGCGTCGCTGTGCATACACATCGGGCAAAGCTGGCGTGCCAAATTCGCCGCCGGCAGTGGGGTTGCCCTTGGGAATAAATCGGTCAATCAGTTGACCCGTACTATCAAAGTGATAAATGGCTGGACGATATTCATCCACCGTCCAAAACGTGCCGTCACTCGCGACCACAATGCCCTCCAAATCTGCGCCCAAGGCATCATTGGCAAGGCGATTACCAAATAAATCGATCGCCACTTCATCGGTGTAAGCTGTTCCTGCTGCGCCACTTTGCACGTTTGGCAATCCGGTGAGGGCTGTTCCATCGGGACGCTTCAAGCCAATTCGCTCGGTGATGGTGATTTGACCCGTCGTCCGATCGAGTTCAAACCGCACTAGTTCGGGCTGAAAGTTGGGCAGCGCAAACGGGCGCTCGTTGCCTGGAATGCTAGGGATTAAATCTGTGGGCTCGCCATTGGGGCCGCGATCGGTATGGGTGATGAATTTAAGATTGCCGTTGGCGGCTTTGCCTTCGTAGTACAAGCCCGAAAAGCCGCCCAGGGTGATTTCTTGTCCGGGTGTAGTCTGGCTATTGTTGCTGGGATTAGTGGTGGCAGTTGTGCCCAAGCTGGGGCGATCGCTCCACTCGTAAGTCGTTAAGACCGGATTATTCAGCGTAAATTCTGCCATAGTGACGTTCAGCTCTCTAGTGGGGTAGATGGTAGATAACTTTTGCAAAAAGCGGAGTTCAAGGGCGATCGCCAAGCAACAGATGCACGCAAAAATTAAATCAAATCGAGAGCTGCCCGGTGAAAGTTTAAGAGATCAAGGAAGTCTGGGTCTTCAATCGAATCTCTTTGCCTAGAACTCACCTATGCAAAGTACCATTCCCCTACCTAAGAGGGTGAGTCTTCTGGAATACAAGGGCATTAAAAATCTGAGAAGGCGCAGCATTTGCATTAATAGGCTGGAGACATCGCTGAGATTTCTAGGCAGATGCTGCGCCCCTATAAATGTGCTTTTGATTAGAGCTGCAACTCCCGCCGTAATACCACCATCTTGGAACCACTAACTTCGGCTTAAATCTTGTCGAACTTCGTAAGGCTGCAACTCCCGCCGTAATACCACCATCTTGGAACCCACTACTGGACTTCGCGCTAATTGTTTAGCTGCGGCATCGGCGATCGCTAACTGGCTGAACTTGAGCTTGAGCGATCGCTTCCACAAATCATTCGCCAACTGATCCTGCTGCGCTGGATCTAGCCCATACCAACCATCGCCCATTTGCACGGTCAATCTTTCTTTGTTAGTGTTCGCTCGCACCCCATCAATGAGTTTCGGCGCATCTAAGCTCGGCGCATAGGGTTCCGCCACTTCTGCCATCTGAGTTTGAATCTCTGCTAGCTTTGCCGGATCGAGTGGGGCAACTTTGGAAGTACGAGCCATGCCAGCGGGAGGAGTTTTGGCAACCGTCGGGCGGCTAGGGAACAGTAGCGAAGTGGTTAACCAAAAGAAGACAACCAGAAGCGCGATCGCCCCGCTCGTCATCATCCGATCGGTCAATTTGTCATTCCAAGACTGCGGCAAAATGCCCCGAATCTTTGGCAGCGTCGCGCCCCACCAGCGCTGTACCTTGGGCTGGGCGACATTCCACCAAGCTCTAGCTTGCTTCCCCAATTGCACCGTAGTTGACCCAGTTTTGATCAGCACAGATTGCACCGTTTGCCACAACTGCTTTACTTGTTGCAGCGTAGAGGCTTTGGGAGGAGATTTAGCAGTGGCTTTGGAAGAAACTGGAGCAACCGAGGGAGACGGTTCAGAAGGCTGAGGGTCAGGAGATGGAGTGTGATCTTGAGACATGGGTGCAAGCGTTCCTGCTATTTTAGGAATGTCTGAAGTTTACTACACCAAGGATTATGGGTTTCAACCGTCGGCAGTTTTTACTTCTAGGGGGAGCGGTAGGAGGGATTGGTCTATCCCTTGCTGCTCAAAGATTATTGGCTGTGAATAGAGCTGCTAATGTAACTTCAGCGCCCTTGCCGAAGTTACAGAACGTGACAAGTCCCCCGATCGCCCAAAGTTCCCCCGCTTCAGGCATCTTTAACCCGCCCCGTGGCGATGCACGCATTGTCGTGATTAGTGATCTCAACAGTCAGTACGGCTCCACTGACTATGAACCCGAAGTTGATCAAGCGATCGCCCTCCTCTCCACCTGGAAACCCGATCTCGTCCTTTGTGGCGGCGACATGGTGGCAGGACAGTCGCCCTCTCTCTCTAGCAGCGAACTTGAGGCGATGTGGGCAGGGTTTGATCAGCACGTTAGCGCTCCCATGCGACAGGCTAAAATTCCCTACGGCTTTACCTTGGGCAACCACGATGCTTCAGGAGCGATCGCCAATGATGGCGGCTTCCTGTTCAACAAAGATCGAGATGCAGCCTCAGCCTATTGGAATGATCCTAGCCATAATCCAGGGCTGCAATTTGTCGATCGCGCCGGGTTTCCCTTCTACTACACCTTCCAACAGAACGATATCTTTTTCTTGGTGTGGGATGCTTCAGCAGCGATCGTTCCCGCCGCACAAATCGCTTGGGCAGAAAAGAGCTTAGCCAGCAGCGCGGCACAGTCGGCAAAGCTGCGGATCGCCATCGGTCATTTGCCGCTGTACGCCATCACCATCGGACGAGATGAGCCGGGAGAATATTTAGAAAAAGCTGAGGAATTGCGATCGCTCCTCGAACGCTACAAAGTTCACACCTACATCAGCGGTCATGATCACGCCTACTATCCAGGGCACAAAGGCAACCTAGAACTTCTCCACTGCGGTATTTTAGGATCAGGAACTCGACCACTGCTTAACGGCAACCTTCGCCCCCAAAAGACTCTCACCGTTGTCGATATCAGCCTTTCCCAAGCCGACACCACCTACACCACTTACGACATGGCAACCCTGGCGTTAGTCAATCAGCAGCAGCTCCCCAAACTGATTGCCACTCCTACAGCCAAGGTGCTCCGACGAGATGTAGAGTGGGCATCACTGACCCCCGCAGAACAAGCGCTAGAATACACGCCTAGCTATTAACATGGCAATTACCGTACAGCAACTGACTCGCTTCAAAAAAGAAGGACGCCCGATCGTTGTCCTCACCGCCTCAGATTATCCCTTTGCGCAGATCCTCGACCAAGCAGGGACGGATGTAATTTTAGTGGGCGATAGCTTAGGGATGGTGACATTGGGCTATGAAACCACGCTCCCCGTCACCCTCGACGAAATGATCCATCACGCCAAAGCCGTTCGCCGAGGCGTGAAACACGCTCTGATGGTTGTGGACTTACCCTTTATGACCTATCAAGAAAGTCCAGAACAGGCAATGCGATCGGCAGGTCGAGTGATGAAAGAAACCGGGGCGCAAGCCGTTAAGCTAGAAGGCGGTTATCCCGATATGGTGACCACGATCACCCAACTCGTGCAAGCGGGCATTCCCGTGATGGGGCATCTGGGATTAATGCCTCAATCGGTGCATCAGGTGGGCGGATTTCGCCAGCAGGGGCGATCGCCAGCAGGCGCAGAAAAAATGATGGAAGAAGCGATCGCCCTTGAGCAAGCCGGATGTTTTGCGATCGTTCTCGAACATATCCCCGACGAGCTAGGACTGCACATTAGCCAAAAACTCACCATCCCCACCATTGGCATTGGCGCAGGCTCCCAGTGCGATGGGCAAGTTCTTGTTACTGCCGATTTGCTGGGCTTATTCGACTGGCAGCCCAAGTTTGCCAAGGTCTACACCAACATCAGGGAAAGCATCACGCAAGCTGTGCAAACCTTTAGCAGCGAAGTGCGTGAACATCGCTTTCCTGAAGGGTAGTTAGGGAGTAGCAATGAAATAACGTCCCGATCCGCCCCCTAAATCCCCCAATTTTGGGGGACTTCTGAGCTTTTCAAAGTCCACCAATTTTGGGGGATTTAGGGGGCTAGCAAGCTAGCGCATCCCACTGGGACTTTATTTCAATGCAGATCCCTTACTTCTATGCTTTGCCCTAGGTGTACAGCTTTGCGACATATTCTCCATAGCCGTTATAAATCAGGCTGGGCACTTCTTTCCACTTAAAATCAGGGCCTTCTGCAATCAGGCGCTCTTTTTTCTGCGACCAACGAGGATGGGAAACATCGGGTTCCACATTCGACTCAATTTTGTACTCGCCAGGACTGATGGTATTCCAATAGGTAGCAGGCTGGGTTTCAACAAACTCAATTTTAACGATCGACTTTGCCCCCTTAAAACCATATTTCCAGGGAATCACCGCCCGAATTGGTGCGCCATGTTGTTTAGGGAGCGATCGCCCATAATTACCCACTGCAAAAAACGCCAAATCATTCGCCATCTCGTCCACCCGCAGACTTTCGACATAGGGAAAAGGCAAAAACTGAGAAGGCGGAAAGCTTGGGCCCTTCATGACTTGAGGGTCATAGAAAGAGGTGAACTTGACAAATTTTGCTTTAGAAGTCGGCTCCACTTGTTTCAGAATGGCATTCATTGGAAAGCCTAGCCAAGGCACAACCATTGCCCAAGCCTCAACACACCGAAACCGATAAATCCGTTCTTCTATCGGAAATTTCAATAACTCATCCAGATCATAGGTTTTAGGATTATTGACCAGTCCACCTACTTCAACTTTCCAGTTATCAATCGGTAGAGCTTGGGCATTTTGCCAGATTTTTTTAGTGCCGCCGAACTCATAAAAGTTGTTGTACGTACCCGCCAAAAGCTCGTTGGTAATAGGACGTTCTACTTTTGCAAAAGCTGGATTCAGACTCGCTTTAAGGTCATGCGTTCCGAGAAAAGGCGTTTCTGCCGCAGTCGGCTGTCTTTGGCAACCCATGAGCGGTAGTGCAGATCCGGCAATTCCGGCGCCAATTAACCCTTTCAAAAATTGCCGTCGGTTGTGAAATGCTGCTTCTGACGTCACTTCGCGATCGGATTGCCAAGGTTTAGGAAGATGAATAAAAGCCATAGTTGGAAATGTAGTTTGTTACTTTTTTTAATATAAAGGCTACGCAGTCAACAATGACTTTTCAAACCTCTCCCAGAGGATGTCTGAAAAGTAATGAATCACGAGATTCTTACACTCAATTCTCCCAACCCGTTAAAAAAAGGGCTTCGGAACTCAAAATCCCCTTAAAAAAGTGGATTTAGGGGGATCTTCAAGGTTGAAGTGCTTGGTAAAGACTTTTCAAACCTCTCTCAAAGCAGCGATCGCTTTAAGACCTCCACAAGGTTGGTTCAAGATGCTTAGCAATGAATCGATATTTAGGGTAAGCTACCGTACTTTTTGCTAGAAAGTTTTTCTATTTATTCAGTATTTATTAAAAGATCCCATTTAACTCTCTGCAAACAATAATTTGACAATAACTCTCTTTTGTTTGTGGTGTTGAATCATGAAAATATATAACCCTCAAAAAAATCTGCCCTTTAACCCAGTTTATTGATTTTCGAGGCTTGAACCTTGATGCAAAATAGGTATTGCTCGATGCAAGATAGGTATTAAGAATTGTAATCAATCGCTCTTCTCTCCCTCCAAAGATAGAAGAAGACAGAGCACAACAGTTCTAATATTAATGAAATATTTAGGAGAACAGTTACCGATCGCCTTTCAGTCTGCCAAAAAATAAGGTCGCCAAAAAAATAAGGCGAAGCCAAAAGCTGGCTTCACCTTAAGCTCAAATATTTCTCTAGTTAGAAATTAGCTGTCTAACTTTTGCTTCATCATTGTGACTCGTAAAAGAATAAGTGCCACCCTGTCACTGTAATGACAGAACTCAGTCTTCCAAATAAGTCTGAACATTCACCTCAGGACTGTAGAGAATACGCCTTCGGAACAGATCTGAGATGACTCTTTTCACTTACAAAATGTCAGCGAATTGAAGTAACGGTCAGTAGCTCTTCTGCTTCATCTTCAGGAACCCGCAGGCTAGGGAACAGAAAATGATTTTCTTCAACATACTGCGCACCAAACAGACCCTTCTCAGCCCAAAAATATCGGTCTGTGGTATGTTCGTTGCGTTTTACCAGGAGCAGGGCTGGGGGCAAAATGCCTTCAGCTTGGATGTACTTCCTAGCGGCAGTAACAGGTTTGTCTTCACCACACTCAATACTAAACTGAGGTACCATCTCTAGAATTCTGCGTCCTTCTAGCCGACGACGACTTTTCCGCTTACGTCTTCTTGCCAACCCTGTTACCTCCTTACTACACTACTATTGTAATCCTAGTTACAAAAATCACTAAGACTTGAAAGAGTATATAGGCTAGGCTCTAGGATTTCAACTGTCTTTAAACTTTTGATACAGAGTCTAAAGAAAACTATGAGCTAGTTCATAATTCTTGCAAAGTCCTACTTTTAGCGAAACCCATAGACTCAATTTACTGTAGAACTTTGGGGAACTTAGCTGTAAGAAATCATCTAAATTAAAGAAAAGCTTGGAAGAGGATTAAACCTGCAAAACATCAAAGTACGGATAATAACCAGTTATATGATAATCTGCTTCTAAAAATAGTAGTATCTCAGCTTAAAAATTTATAAGATTGAAACCTTAGGTTAATTTTTATAGTTTTTCTGGATTGCCTCATGCTGATGCCTGCTAGCACCGAATTTGTTGCCCTTTGTCAAGCACAGGTGGCTCTGCTGACGCAAAGTTTGGGTGCTGCGTTGAGTATTGTCTATCTCACCGAAGAGCTAACTGAAGTAGCAGATGCCAAGCTGGTGCCAGTAGTGGCTTACCCTGAAGCGATCGCCACTTGGGACGAAGACCAAATCTTGTCGCTGCTCTCCCGCAGGCAACGCCGCAATAAGCCCCGTCTCCTGGCTGCAAAAACTCCTTCTGCTGACAACCCGGCATCATTAGCAGTTTTGTCAGCCTATCCTGATCAGTCGGAATCCCTACCTTTACAAGCCGCCGAAAAAGCACTCTTGCGGCAACAACAAATTATATTGCCGCTAATCCATGAAGAAATGGTGATGGGTCTGTTAGTGACGGCGCGTTCAGATCGGGCATGGAGCGAGGCAGAGCAAACGCAACTTAAGCAAGTTGCCGAAACATTGGCAGTCGCCTGCGTTTTAGATCAGCGATCGCAGTGGATGGCGCAAGACCTTCGCCAACAGGAAATGCTATGGGAACAACGGCAGGATTTATTCGATGATTTGCTCCATCAATTCCGCAATCCGCTGACGGCGCTCCGCACTTTTGGCAAGTTGCTCATGCGCCGACTTCAGCCTGGAGATACCAATCATCCTGTTGCAGATGGCATTGTCCGCGAAAGCGATCGCCTCGAAGATTTGCTCAAACAGCTCGACATTGCTGCCGATTTGGATGACCTCAAACTCTTACCCACCCCCACTACGTCTGTCGCACTATTACCCGAATCTCTCACGGGCGCAGCGTGCCAACTGCAACCCCACGCCATTATCGAGGTCTTAGCACCTTTACTAGAATCGGCAGAAGCGATCGCCCAAGACCGCCAGCTCACCATCCAAAGCCAAATCCCTGCTCATTTACCGCTCGTTCAGACTGACGTGAAGATGCTGCGTGAAGTTCTCAGCAATCTCATCGATAATGCCCTGAAGTACACGCCTGCGGGTGGTGGCGTGTGGGTGCAGGTAAAAGATCAAGGGAAAATGCAAGCGATCGTTATTGCCGATACGGGGTCAGGCATTCCGCCCCAAGATTTGCCTCGTTTATTTGAACGCCATTATCGAGGAGTTCAGGCTAAAACCACAATTCCGGGTTCTGGGCTAGGGTTGGCGATCGCCCGTGAACTGCTCCACACCCTAAAATCTGACATCGAAATTTTTAGTCCTGCGCCCACCTGCGGGTTGTTGCCCACCGACTACCCCGTCACTGGAACTGCTGTCGTTGTTTGGCTACCCACAGCCGCAAGCGGAATCGTAATGACGAACTGAGTTCCCTGTCCTGGTGCAGAAATACAATCTAATGTTCCACCATGTTTTTCAACAACAATTTGACGACTAATCGAAAGTCCTAATCCGGTTCCTTTGCCAATAGGTTTGGTGGTAAAAAAGGCGTTAAAGAGTTTAGCTTTCGTTGCTTCGGTCATACCCTTACCGTTGTCGGCAATACTAATGACCACTGAGTCTGCTTGAGCTTGTGTGGAGATGTGAATGGCAAGATGATCGGGATGAGGAACTTTTTGAGGAGAATTAATAGCGTCTTCTTCTAACACATCAATGGCATTTGCCAAAAGGTTCATAAATACCTGGTTAAGCAACCCTGCATAACAAGAAACTAAGGGCAAATCACCATAGGTTTTGGTCACTGCAATCTCAGACCGATAGGATTGATCCGTTAATCGATGTTTCAAAATTAGCAACGTGCTATCGATGCCTTCATGAATGTTCGTGGGTTGCATTGAGTCATCTAACCGCGAGAAGTTCCTTAAGCTCACTACAATTTCGCGGATGCGTTGAGTGCCTGTCTGCATGGAAGCAATAAGCTTAGGAAAGTCTTTTAGAACGTAGTCCAACTCGGTATTTTTTAAATGCTGCTGAATGGCAGGATGAGACGGGCAGTGAGTTTGGTAAAGGGCGATCGCCGCCAACATATCTTGGGTATATTTCTCAGCGTGAACCAGGTTGCCATAAATAAAATTCACCGGATTATTAATCTCATGGGCAATTCCTGCCACCATTTGCCCTAAGCTCGACATCTTTTCGGTTTGTACCAGTTGAGACTGAGTTTCTTGAAGATTTTCTAGAGTTTTCGCTAGTTCCTCTGTGCGTTCTTGCACCCGTGTCTCTAGCTGTTCATTGTTTTCTTCTAGAAGCGTAAAAGATTGATGAAGTTGACGAGCAACTTGGTGAACCGTATCTGCAAGAATTCCCAGCTCATCTTGGGCTTGGTTGATGGGGTGCAGAGACTCTATCGTTTCGTGGGCGATCGGGCTTAAGCGCCCTAATCTTTCGGCATCGGCAGTTCTAAGGATGTTACATTCTGCCAAAATAGGTTTAAGCCGTCTGTTTAAATTCCAAATAAACACAAATATAACCAGCAATAAAACAACGCCTGCCCCCCCGGCACTAACCGTCATATAAACTAACGCAGGTCGCAGAATAGCGCGCTTTGGCACCACTGCAATCATCAGCCAGTCAGTGCCCTTAACCCTTTGGTATGCCCATAAATGTCCCTGAAAATCCATTAAGCCACTGTGTTGATTTTGGGCTGCCTGCCACAGCACCTTTAAATTTGGAACGACCTGATAGTCTTGCTCTTCAGTTTTAGCCGGATCAGGCGGATAGCTCAGGAGCTTTCCTTCTTGGCTCAGCATAACGAAATAGCCTCCTTGAGAAAGCACCGGAATATTGGTGAGTTTTCCAATTGCCGTCACGTTAATATCCAAACCTATTACGCCCAGCATTTGCTGCTGATTATCGCAGAAAGGATGCATGAGACTGGTCATGGTCACACCGTACCAATAGTACGGCTCAGTCCACACGCTTTTTCCAGACGTTACAGGAGCCAAGTAATAATCTTGAGTCGGATAGTTGTCGTCGGCAAACACGTCCGAATAGCGAGTGTGGTGATTAGGAGCAGGCAGTAAGGTGCCAACTGAATCCGAAGCCCCTTGATCGGCGTAAAAATAGTGCCATATCCATTGGCGATCGGGCATCAGTTGGTAAGGCGTTTGACCCACGCCGATCGCCATTGTTAAATTAGGGCGTTTTTGAAAAAACTCGAAGGTCGTTTGTTTGTAAGCTGTCAAATCTGTGATTCCTAACGCTTTCATTTGTTGCAGCGCCACCCCGAAGGCGATCGTGTATGCCTCTGCTTGGGTAATCTGTCCTTCAACACGCCCCACTTGGGTATTGAGCCGACTGATCATTTCGTCCTTAGCTCGATTTTCCAATGCCCGATAAAAAAGATAGGAGACGCTGCCTAAAGCGACCAGAGTAGCCCCCAAAACTGAGAAAAATAATTTCGCTCCAACAGAATGTAATAATCGGAAGCGAGGCTGCGCCAGATCAACAGATTTAGTCATGAGAGCGGGTGTACAGACGTGAGACGGGTAGCCCTATTATGCCCAAATCCCCTTTGCCCAAATCTCCTTTTCCCAAATCCCCTTGTTGAATAATGAAACCTTCATCAATCTTGACTCTGCTGAGCGACTTTGGACTCAATGACGTATACGTAGGCATGATGAAAGGCGTGATTGCCCAAGTCAATCCCCTACTTAAAGTCATCGATCTGACCCATCAAATTGAGCCTCAAGATGTGATGGCAGCGCAATTTAATTTAATGAATGCCTATCCTTTTTTTCCACCAGGCACGGTACACGTAGCGGTGGTTGATCCCGGTGTGGGCGGCAAAAGACGGGCGATCGCCATCCATCTGACAGACGGTTTTTTAGTAGGTCCCGACAATGGACTTTTCACCGGACTACTGGCTAATAGAGCGATCGTTCATGCAGTAGAACTCACCCATTCTCAATACTGGCGCGATGCCAGCCCTAGCAGCACCTTTCACGGGCGCGATATTTTTGCACCCGTGGGCGCTCATCTAGCCAGCGGCGTGGCGATCGCTCAACTGGGAGAGGCGATCGATCCAGCAACGCTGGTGCAGTTACCCATCCCAGTCTGTACCGATACCGCCACAGGCTGCACGGGCAGCGTTCAATATATCGATCGCTTTGGCAACGTCATTACTAATATTCCCGGTCACATAGTTCAAGGAAAAGCGTGGTCAGTGACGGTTGGCAAACTCACCATTCCGGGCTGTCGCACTTATGGAGAAGTTCAGTCTGGTCAGCCTCTAGCGTTAGTTGGCAGTCATGGCTGGGTCGAAATAGCGGTCAGTAATGGCAATGCCCAGTACCAACTGCGACTCACTTGGGGCAATGAAATTCAGGCAGTGTTCGACAGCTAGTGTTTTAGTGCGGGCGTTGCTGAATGAAAGTTGAATCCTTCAAAGTCCCTTTCCTTTAGGAGAGGGATTTAGGGAGAGGTCTATCTAGCGGCGTTCCCGACTCAACCTAACCCTCTTCCCTACCAGGGCAGGGGAACTGGATTTTCATACTGCAATTCAGCAACGTCGTATTTTAGCGCGTTTTAGATTATGCCCTACTCCTTTTCACCTACGAAGTGTTCAGGCTCCACTGGAACAAAAATTGCTTCGCAATTGCCTCACAATGGCTTCACAATGGAAGATCGGGGGGTGCTCATTCCCTGAATTGCTGCTCGATACAAGAGGTTTACAAGTGATGGTTGCGCAAATTTCTGAAGCTTACGAAACCCAGACCCAAGCGATCGCCCGTCGGCTCTTATCTGCCACCCGCGAAAACCGCTCATTTTTTGCCCAAGTCCGCGATCAAATGCGCTGGGATGACAAGCTGCTGGCTTGGACAATGGCTAACCCAGGGCTAAGGGTGCAGCTTTTCCGATTCATTGATTGTTTGCCCGCGCTCCATAGCAAGGCTGAAATTGCTCACCACATGCAAGAGTATCTGGCAGATGAGTCGGTCGAGCTGCCCAATGCCCTTAAGAGCCTGCTGAACTTTACTAATCCTGAGTCTTTACCCGGTCAAGTGGCAGCTACCACAGTTTCCACCGCTGTTGAAACGTTGGCGCACAAATACATTTCTGGGGAAGAGATTAAGCAAGTAATCAAAACTTTAGAACAGCTTCGGAAAGACAAAATGACCTTTACGGTTGACTTGTTAGGCGAAGCTGTAATTACTGAGGTAGAGGCGCAGTCTTACCTCGATCGCTATTTAGAAATGATGGAGCAGTTAACGGTAGCGTCTCAGCGTTGGTCAAAGGTAGAGGCGATCGATTGGGCAGACGGTGAAGCGCTATCAAAGGTACAAGTTTCGGTCAAACTAACGGCGTTTTACTCTCAGTTTGATCCATTAGATGAAGCAGGTAGCCGTAAACGAGTCATGGAACGAGCGCGGACATTGCTGCGGCGGGCTGGAGAACTGGGTGCAGCAGTTCACTTTGACATGGAACAATACGCCTACAAAGACCTGACTATTTCTATCTTGAAACAGCTTTTGATGGAAGATGAGTTTCGGACTCGGACAGATATTGGGGTGACACTGCAAGCCTATTTGAGGTCTGGACAGCAAGATTTGCAAGGGTTGATTGATTGGGCAAAACAGCGAGGTAATCCCATCACCATCCGATTAGTAAAAGGGGCTTATTGGGATCAAGAAACCATTAAGGCGGCACAGCGGGATTGGGCGAAACCCGTGTTTTCTCAGAAGGCTTCGACCGATGCTAATTTTGAGCAGATGACGCGGATGCTGTTAGAGAATCATGAGCATTTGTATGCCGCAATCGGCAGTCACAATGTGCGATCGCAAGCTTATGCAATGGCGATCGCCCAAGAGCTAAAAATTCCCCGTCGTCGCATTGAGCTACAGGTTCTCTACGGCATGGCAGACAAGCTGGCAAAAGCGCTAGTTGAACAAGGCTATCGGGTGCGAGTTTACTGCCCCTATGGCGAACTGATTCCAGGAATGGCATATTTAATTCGTCGTCTGTTAGAAAATACTGCTAATAGCTCTTTCCTGCGGCAAAACTTAGAAGAACGTCCGGTTGAGGAATTACTAGTTATCCCTACTTTGGAAACTGAAGAAATGAGTTTATATAGTCTTAGTTCAGCCAGCGCTGATTTTCAGAATGTGGCAGATACGGATTATGCCGCAGTAGAGGAACGCGATCGCGCTCAGAAAGCATTCCAAACTGTTCGTCAACAGCTTGGAAAGACCTATTTACCATTGGTTAACGGCGAACGAATTGATACGAGCGATCGCATCGATTCAGTCAATCCCTCCAATCCGTCCGAAGTCGTTGGGCAGATCGGGTTACTCAGCATTGAGCAAGCCGAGCAAGCCATTCAAGCGGCAAAAGCAGCATTTCCTGCATGGCGAAAAACGCCTCCCCAGCAACGGGCAGCAATTTTGCGAAGAGCAGCGGAATTAATGGAACAGCGACGGGCAGAACTGTCGGCGTGGATGGTGCTAGAAACAGGTAAACCGTTGGGGCAGGCTGATCCAGAAGTGTCAGAGGCGATCGACTTTTGCCGTTACTATGCCGATGAAATGGAGCGACTGGATCAAGGCTATGCTTATGATCTGCCTGGTGAAACCAACCGCTATCATTATCAGCCATTGGGCATTGTAGTCGTCATTTCTCCCTGGAACTTTCCCTTAGCTATTCCGACAGGGATGACTGTTGCCGCGCTCGTTGCGGGTAACTGTACGTTACTCAAACCTGCCGAAACTTCGTCTGTGATTGCGGCAAAATTAGCAGAGATTTTGGTGGAAGCCGGAATGCCAAAAGGTGTATTTCAATACATTCCTGGAAAAGGTTCTACCGTCGGCGCACATTTGGTAAAACATCCGAATGTCAACATGATTACCTTCACGGGTTCTCAAGAGGTAGGCTGCCGAATTTACGCCGATGCTGCCATTTTGCAACCGGGGCAAAAACACCTCAAGCGCGTCGTCGCAGAAATGGGCGGCAAGAACGCCATTGTGGTCGATGAGAGCGCCGATCTCGATCAAGCGGTGCAGGGCGTGGTTTACTCGGCATTTGGCTACAGCGGTCAGAAATGCTCTGCCTGTTCGCGGGTGATTGTTTTAGAAAGCATTTACGAAACGTTTGTAACCCGTTTAGTAGAAGCCACGCGATCGCTTAACGTAGGCGTTGCCGAGCATCCCAGCACTCAGGTGGGCCCTGTGATTGATGCGATCGCCCAAAATCGCATTCGGGCATCGATCGACCAGGGTAAGTCAGAGGCAACGGTGGCGCTTGAAATGCCTTCTCCTGAACCCGGATATTTTGTGGGACCCGTGATTTTTAGCGACGTTCCGCCCACTGCCAAGCTGGCTCAGGAAGAGATTTTTGGGCCTGTTTTAGCAGTGATAAAGGCGCAGAATTTTGACGAGGCGATCGCCATTGCTAACGGCACAGATTATGCGCTCACGGGCGGATTATATTCGCGCACTCCTTCCCACATTCAACGGGCAGAAGCTGAGTTTGAGGTCGGAAATTTGTATATTAATCGCACCATTACCGGGGCGATCGTGGCGCGGCAACCCTTTGGCGGCTTCAAGCTTTCTGGGGTTGGCTCGAAGGCGGGTGGTCCTGATTATTTGCTGCAATTTTTAGAGCCACGCGCGATTACTGAGAACGTCCAGCGCCAAGGATTTGCGCCGATTGAAGGAGCGGATTAAGAGGCAAAGATCCCCGGCTTTTCAAAAAAGCTGGGGATCTGATTCAGTTACATTTATTCAGATATGTAAGCGCCAGGGTGTGAGATTCTGAAAAGCATGACGCTTAATGGAGTTTAGAGAACATGGCACAGCAATCAACCGTCGTCATCACGGGGGCTTCTTCAGGAGTGGGCTTACAAGCCGCCAGATCTCTGGCACAAACGGGGCAATGGCACGTCGTGATGGCTTGTCGAGATATCCCCAAAACCGAGAAAGCGGCTCAGGCTTTAGGCATGTCGCCCGATCGCTACACGATCATGCACCTCGACTTAGCCAGTCTGAACAGCGTTCGAGAATTTGTTCAAGCCTTCCGAGCCAGCGGCAAATCATTAGATGCTCTCGTCTGCAACGCCGCCGTCTATTTGCCGCTGCTCAAAGAACCGATGTACAGCCCGGATGGTTACGAGTTAAGCGTTGCCACGAATCACCTCGGACATTTCCTGCTCTGCAATTTAATGCTGGAAGATTTGAAAAACTCTGGCAACCCAGAGCCGAGGCTAATTATTTTGGGAACGGTTACGGCTAACCCCAAAGAACTAGGCGGCAAAATTCCGATCCCCGCCCCGCCAGATTTGGGAGAACTGAAAGGATTTGAGGCAGGATTTAAAGCCCCGATCGCCATGATTGACGGCAAGAAGTTCAAATCGGGTAAGGCTTACAAAGACAGCAAACTCTGCAACGTGCTGACCATGAAAGAACTGCATCGGCGCTACCATGATTCCACGAACATCACCTTTAGTTCGCTGTATCCGGGGTGCGTTGCGACCACGGCACTCTTCCGCAACAGCTATCCGTTATTTCAGAAAATCTTCCCCTGGTTCCAAAAGAATATTACGGGCGGATATGTTTCTGAAGAATTGTCGGGCGATCGCGTTGCCGATGTTGTCAGCAAACCTGAGTACAATCAATCGGGGATGTACTGGAGCTGGGGAAATCGGCAAAAAGAGGGGCGGCAAGCTTTTGTGCAAGAGGTTTCTAATGAAGCTAGCGATGTTAAAAAAGCTAAGCGGCTCTGGGATTTGAGCGCTAAATTGGTTGGGCTATCTTAAAATTTATGTGTCAGAACTCGTTTTCTGTGGTGCAATTGTTCTACAGAGCGAGTTTTGACTAATATTTTTGGACGGCGCATGGAAATCCTCTCGGTTACCCTCAAGAATTTTAAGTCGCACAGCGATCGCCAGTTCATTTTTCAGCCTGGAACTAACGCTATTTGTGGCGAAAACGGAGCCGGGAAAACCAGCATTTTAGAGGCGATCGCCTGGACGCTCTTCAATTACCGGGGCGGATACAACAAAGATGACTTAATTCGCAATGGAGCAGGCAGCGCTCAAGCCAGAGTTGCTTTCATCTCCAGCCGAGACGGACGCACCTACGAGGTAGAACGCTGCACGACCAAAGGCTACATACTGTTTGATCCACAGCTTAATGTGCGGCTCGATTATAAGCATATTGAAGATGAAATCATGCCCTGGCTGCGGCAGCAGTTCGGCGTGGCTCCGGGGACAGATCTAGGACAGCTTTTTGCTAATACAATTGGCGTTCCGCAAGGGATGTTTACTGCCGACTTTTTGCAAGCTTCTGAAAAACGTAAGCCGATTTTTGATGCAATTTTGAAGGTGGGTGAATATCGGCAGGCAAATCAGCAAATGCTGTCGTTGGAAAAGCACGGCAAAGCGGCAGTAGAAAAGCTGGAAGCGGCGATCGCCCAATACGAAGAGAGTCTGCAAGAATGGCAGCCTTTGCAGCACCGCCAGAACATTGTCAGCCAAGAAATTACAAATAATGAAGCCAGTTTGCAGCAGTTGCAAGCCGAGTTGAATGAACTCCAAACTGAGAAGGAGCGCCTGTCAACACAAGCCCAGGCTGTGCAGACTATTACTTCTCGGTTGCAGCAAATCACGGTTAAAACCGAAGCCGCGCAGCAGGCACAGATGAGAATTTTGCAATCGGTGGAGCGATCGCAATCGGCTGTTGACATTTGTACGCAGAACAAAGATAGCTACCAAGCCGTTTTGAAAGCTGAAGCCGAGCTAGAACAATTCGATCAACAAGTTAAAAATCGACAGGCATTAGCAAAACAGCGAGAGAAACAGCAAACGGCAATAGGGGCGCAGCAAACCCAACTCACCAGGCTGAACTTGCAATTAGAGAATCTCACAAAAGCCGCCGCAGAAATTGAACAACTCCAGCCGTTAATCGTGCAGCAGATTGAGCTAGAGCAGCAGCAAGCCGCCATTATTGACCAGTTCAATCAACTCCAAGCAGTCAAGTTAGAACAGCAAAGTTTGAGCCGCCAAAAGTCAAAACTCCAAGCCGAGCAAGCCAAGCTTACACAAGAAATCGATCGCATTCAGGCATTAGCAGCAGACGTAGACCAAATTGCTGACCAAGAGCAAAAGCGCGATCGCCTACAAGAGCAACTTAGCCGAGTCGAAGCCGCCAAACAGTTTGAAGCCGAATTGCGACAATTGGTTAGCGATGGCGAAACTAGGGGCGATCGCCATCAACTGCAAGCCGAAGACACCATCGAAGCCCTCCGCAAAATCTTACAAGCTTCGCCGATCCCTGCCGCCCAACTTGCGCTAGAAACCATCGAAGCGGGGATAGAACTCAACACCGAGTTAATCAATTCACTATGGAAAATTCTGGCAGATTTATCTGAGCAGACCTCTGTTCCCAAACTTCAGCAACAGCTTCAACAACTCAAAACCAAACTGGATGCGGCATACCAATCGCGTGCCGAACTTTCTGGTTTAGCCGCCAAGCAAGTACAGCAAGTTAACCTCCAGACAGAAATTAATCAAGCAGACGATCGCCTGACTGCACTTACTCAGCAGTTAGCATCTGAGCCGGAACTCCAACAGAAGCGATCGCAACTCCTTGCCAGCCTCACTCAACTTACCGATCCACGCGGTCGTAGTCAGCTTTTAACCAGAGATCTGCAACAGCGCCCTAACTTAATCAACCAACAGTTAACCATTGTTGAACAATGCGATCAGATACAAACGTTGATTACTCAACTTGACGATCAATTTAATGAATTTGCCGATCTAGAGACACAAATTGAGCAACAGAAACAGAACCGCCAGGATCACCAGCCTGCGTACTTAACTTACTTACAATATCAAAACGACGCTAACCAACTTCGTAAACTAGAGCCAGAATTACAAACAGCCATCTTTCAGCTACAAGAATTACAAGTAGAACAGAACGAAACCCAGACTGAGAGCGATCGCCTCCTCAAAGACTATGATCCCGCCCTCTGGCAACAAGTCGAAACTGCATACAGCCACAGGCGCAGTCAAGCCGATCAACTTTCAGGAGGACTACCGCCACAGCGCAAGCGACTCATGGAAATTAGCACACAAATTGCAACACTCCAGGGTGTTATCGAGAAACGCGATCGCGCCGTTGCAGAACTCCAACAGACCGAAAAAATTAAGCGCTTTATCTCCTTTGCCCGCAAGGTTTACAAAGAAGCAGGACCACGTATCACCGAACGCTACGTGCAAAATATTTCTCACGAAGCCGATCGCCTCTTCCGCGAACTAATCAATCGCCCCAACGTAGCGCTGGAATGGACAAAAGATTACGAAATTATTGTGCAAGAAGGCGCACACAATCGCCGATTTATTAACCTCTCCGGTGGCGAACAAATGTGCGCAGCGTTAGCGGTACGGTTAGCCCTACTGCGCGTGTTGGCAGATATCGACATCGCCTTTTTTGATGAACCCACCACCAATATGGATCGCCCCAGACGCGAAAGTTTAGCAGAAGCGATCGCCAACATTAAAACCTTTCGTCAACTCTTCGTGATTAGCCACGACGACACCTTCGAGAAGTTCACAGAAAACGTTATTCTAGTGGTGCGCGAATAGGCTAAGCAGAAGATATTGAGTAAAGAGAAATCGTGGAGATCTCAGAAGATGTTTGAAAAACATTGCCAATCATCTGTAGGGGCGCGGCATTCGGCTAAAAAGTTCTCAGACACACCAAAAAGTAATCGTCCGAATGCCACGCCCTTAACCCAAACGTCATATCAACAACTTTTCAAACATCCTCTTTAATGTCAGCAATTACAAGGCTTAGCAAACAGATCCTATCTCACCTCAAGCCCTATCTCCGCTGGGTCATCTTGGGTGGAACCGTCTTTTTCATTGCGATCGCCATTCACCAAAACTGGCAAGAGGTCGCCGCTATTCGGATCACCGCAGCCGGATATCTTAATCTGGCGATCGCCCTTCTCGTCACTTTGTTCGCCCATATCTGGTCAGGCTGGGTTTGGAGTTGGATCTTACGCGAACTCAATCAACCCGCACCAGGACTTTGGAGCATCAGAGTTTACCTCACCACCAACCTCGCCAAATACCTTCCTGGTAACGTTTGGCACTTTTATGGCAGAGTTGTCGCCGCCAAAAACGCCGGGTTCTCCGTTGGAGCAGTAACTTTAAGCGTATTGCTAGAACCTCTGCTCATGGCAGCAGCAGCTCTGGCGATCGCCCTTACCACAGGCATCCGTACCAGTGGACTGATTCAACTCCTCTGCCTGTCTGCCGTGTTAATCGCCATTCATCCCAGATTTCTAAATCCGCTGCTCCGACTCGCCAGTCGCCTCAAAGGAAAATCTCAAGAAGAGGCTGTTGAATTGGAACAGCCTGTTCCAATTCAACAGCCTGTTCCAATTCAACAAACTATTCAAATTCGACGATATCCCCTCTTACCCCTGTTAGGCGAAGCCGGATTTGTAGCATTACGGGGGCTAGGTTTCTTGCTAACTCTGTCGGCATTAAGTCCGATCGCCCTCACCCAAATTCCGATGATATTCAGTGCATTCAGTTTTGCCTGGGTGCTTGGACTCGTTGTTCCAGGTGCACCTGGAGGGATTGGCGTATTTGAATCAACCGCGATCGCTTTGCTCAATTCCCATATTCCTACAGGGACTATTATTGGCGGCGTAGCGCTCTACCGAATGATTAGCATCTTTGCCGAAGTTAGCGGAGCAGGCTTAGCAGGGGTCAAAACTCGGTAGAATAGAGCCTGTTTCACAAGGCGAGTCTTATGAGTACGTCATTCGTGCCCGAAGGGTCACAGGGAATATCTGGGTTTCGCCCTGTTCAATTCAAGGTTTCGGTCGTAGTACCCATTTACAACGAGGTCGAAAGCATTCCTCGTTTAGTCGAAGCGATCGCCACAGCTCTTCAAGACCAACGCATCGCCTACGAAACCATCTGCGTAGACGACGGCTCCAAAGACGGTTCTGCCGAACTGCTCAAGAAACTCGCCCAAGATCGCACTGACCTGCGCGCCGTTCTGCTGCGTCGTAACTACGGGCAAACTGCCGCTATGGCAGCCGGATTTCATCACGCTATGGGACAAGTCATCATTACCCTAGACGGCGACTTGCAAAACGATCCCAGCGATATTCCGCTGCTATTAGAAAAGCTCGACGAAGGCTACGATATGGTCAGCGGATGGCGCAAACAGCGGCAAGACGATATGTTCACGCGCCTCATTCCCTCTAAAATTGCCAACTGGCTGATCGGCAAAGTTACCGGAGTCAACATTCACGACTACGGCTGCTCACTCAAAGCCTATCGCGCCGAGTTAGTCATGGATATGAACCTATACGGCGAACTTCATCGCTTCTTGCCTGCTCTGGCATACATCGAAGGAGCCAAAATCGCCGAAATGCCCGTGATTCACCACGCTCGCCAATTTGGGCGCAGTAAATATGGGCTAGGGCGAACCTTTCGGGTGCTAATGGATTTATTTACCATCTTCTTCATGAAGAAGTTCCTCACCCGCCCCATGCATGTATTTGGGTTGTTTGGACTGTTGGCAATGCTGCTCGGCGTGGGAGTCGGCGGATATCTGACCTTCCTAAAGTTGGGGTTAGGGCAAAGCATTGGCGATCGCCCCTTGCTCATTCTCGCGGTCGTCTTGTTCTTAACGGGCGTCCAACTCTTTAGCTTTGGCTTATTGGGTGAACTGCTGATGAGAACCTACCACGAATCGCAAAACCGCCCCATTTACCGGGTTCGGGAAGTCATAGAATCTGAATCCAATTAAAAAGGAGCAGAATTTATCTGCCCCCATCAAGCCTAGTTAATCAATCCTAGTTAATCAATCCTAGTCAAAGAAAACCTACTAGTTGCTCCCAGTAAAGGCAACTTCAGGAAATCTAGCTTGCGCGTCATTCATCGAGATGCGCTTGCCTTCTTCTTGCCAAAAGTTGATGACTTCAGTAGCTTTGTTGAGCAACTCAAAGCGATCGCTCTCTGCAATCCAGTGCTTGGCTTCTAGCTCAGCTTTCAACTGTTCCCAAGCGTCATTCCGAGGCCAAAAGAAATATGAAGTCAAAGGGCTGGTGCCTTTACCTACAATTTGATCAACCGCCAGCGCCACATTCTGTTCTAGCCAGAGAACCTTTAAAATAAACTTTGTCAAACAACCCTCCCGAACGACTCTTGCGTTCCCAAACTTTACAATGATCCCTTATTGTATCTACAGATCTGAAGAAAAAGATAGCGTCTGAGGAGGAGTGTTGAAGCAGTGAAGAACTTTGCCACAGTAATTTTTGACATTGACGGCGTCATTCGAGACGTGGGCAACTCCTACCGTCGGGCATTGGCAGACACCGTTGAACATTTCACTCAAGGGGCATACCGCCCTAGTCAAGCCGATATTGATGAGTTAAAAGAAGAAGGGATCTGGAATAACGATTGGGAAGCCTCCCAAGAATTTACCTACCGCTACTTTGAGCAGCAAGGGCAACCCAGAGCAAAACTTGACCTTAACTACGAGGCGATCGTTGATTACTTTCAACGCCGCTACCGAGGCACAGAGCTAGACAACCCTGACCAGTGGAACGGCTATATCACTCAAGAGCCGTTACTGCTTCAGCCTGCTTACCTCCAGCAATTAACCGCAGCTGGAATCCTTTGGGGCTTTTTTAGCGGAGCTACCCAAGGGTCAGCTCGCTATGTGCTAGAAAAGCGGCTGGGGTTACAGTCCCCCATCTTAGTGGCAATGGAAGATGCACCTGGCAAGCCCAATCCCACAGGGTTATTCCAGGCGACCCTAGCGGTATCTGCGAAGCAGCGTGCCCAGTTAGAATCTGCTCCTTTGCCCGTCATCTACGTAGGCGATACCGTTGCAGATATGTACACCGTTACCCAAGCGCGCGCTCAACAACCCGATCGCCAATGGATTGGAGTAGGCATTCTGCCGCCCCATGCCCAAACGCCTGCCAACTATGCGACCGACTACACCCATAAGTTAGAGGAAGCTGGCGCGGCGATCGTGCTTAACAACGTCGAGCAGTTGCATCCTGTGCAAATTAGCGGGCTGCTCAGTTAGCAAATGGTGCGATCGCCATAAGTCGCATACCGGGGAGCTTCTACCAGTCGAGTGGGCTTAGGCAAGCTAGCCCTCAGCAATCGCTCAACTAAAGCAATAGGAATGACCAGAGGAAAAAGGGCAGAGCCGACAAACACAGCGATCCAAGAAACGACATCTGCTTTAGACGCGGAATTATCGGTTAGGAATCCACCCAAAAAGATACAGAGCATGAGAAAGGCGATCGGCAGGTATAAAGCAATTAAATTTCGCATAATCCTAATCCAAAGGGCTTAGTTCATCAAAACATCACACCGCAAGGCAGTGGATACCTCAATGCTTACAGTTCCTTCATGTAGGGATCAGGACAGTTTAGGATTATATAGAGTGTTTTTCAATTCAGTGAGGTGCAGACAAGGGGCTTAGGGCGTGTTTTAAAACCCTTGGATCCTCCCTAACCCTCCTTAATAAAGGGAACCGACCCCTTCAAAGTCCCCCTTTTTAAGGGGGATTTAGGGGGATCTCTAAGACTAAAGCGCCTACTAATAGGGCTTTTAAAACACGCCCTAAGCCCTTTGTTCTAGGCGTGAAGTTTGCCTCATTTGTCCAGGAACAGCCACAGAAAGAAGGAGCAAATCATTCTCTGCGAAGCATTACTGAAGCCCTACAGCGAATAGACTTGCCCATCGATCAACAGGCGAGTAATGCCCTTAGCTTGCAGGTATGGTCTTACCTTGCTAAAAACTCTGCCATCTGGAACTTTAACTACTCGCTGCATTCTTCGCATGAATCGCTTAGCAATTCGATGATTGTCAAAAATTGGCAATGTTTTCTCTTGAACTTCATCCGATGGAATTTGCCCTAGCTCTGCAAAGTCTTTCAAAGGGCGAGTAATCAGCTCAGAGGCGCGATCGACAACGACATAGCAGATTTTAGGAATCGCATTTTCAACTAAAGGCTGAACTTGAACAAACCCTCTACTGTCAACCTGAATCGTACCGAATGAACCCATCTCATCAGTAAGTTCATCATGCTCGTCGTCATCAAGTTCATCATCAAGTTCATCATCAAGTTCATCATCATCCAAATCGTCGTCTAGCTCATCATCTAAGTCAGAAAATTCCTCATTGGCTAGGAGAACAGACTTGCTGACGGGTTTTTCAAACCGAGCTGATTCAGAAGATTCGTCAACCTCCGGTGAGATATAGAGTTGCGCCGATACAGGCAGTGCAGACTCTACGCCAGGCTCTTCAGAAACCTGGCGATTTCGTCGGATGATAGGAGCACGGCTCTTGACAGGTTCAGGGGTAAGTTGAGGCTGTTCCAAATCAGTAAAGGCTTTGGGAACAGTGAAGGCTTCAGGATCTTTAGAAATCTGAGAATCAGTAAAAATCTCAGGTGAGACTAGCGCCGCGATTCCAGGAATAGTAAGACTTTCTTCAGGTTGCGGCTGCCCTCTAGAGGCTCCCGATCGCTTTTGTTGAATCAGTGCCTCGTACTCTGCTTCAGGCAAATTCTGCTTCAACAGTCGGCTGATGGTGCTGGTGCTAACACTGTAGCGGCTGGCTAGCGTAGTGGTGGATTCCTCCAGCACTTGTCGGTACAGGTTGAGGATATCTTGCTTATCGGATTGAGACAGTTTTTGGGGAGCCATACCGACAAATTTCCTCGACCAGTGATCTTAAATCATGAGATGACGAGCTTGCATCGTCTCAGCTTAGGACAAAATTTAGAATTTGCTTCAGCAGGCTTGACGATTTTATCTCAGATCTATGAACTTGTGGGGGAGAAACCTTTAGGCTCTTCTACGGGCACCACGCCGACGGGTGGACAGATCGAACTCTAGCGCTGCACCGATGGCAAACAGGCAACCGCTAAAGATCCAAAAGACTTCGGGTAGTGCCCCGGTTTCGTAGTTGGCAATGTATCGAGTGGCGTAGTTGAACCAGAGGTCGGCAATGTAATAAGAGAGAGAGGCGGCAGCAATGAAACGCCAAGATAAGGAGAACCGCCCGCCCCAAAATGCTAAGAGTAGGGTGGTTGCCATCACCACAAGAATGACATCACCAATGATGTAGAGCCAACCCACAATACTAGCTAATGGCGTTAGCTGATTTTCAAGAGCGATCGCCCAAGTTGGCACTTCTTTGGCAGCCTTCTCTGGTTCTGGGCTGACAGGTTCCGGGCTAATCGGTTCTGGGCTAACGGGTTCTGAGGTCGCAGGTTCTGGGCTAACAAGTTCTGGACTAGCAACGGGAGAAGCAGCGGGCGATGCGATCGCGGGCGATGGCGACACAGCAGGCGCAGTAAAAGGCTGTAGCGAAGGAGAGGCGATCGGCGAGGCTAACTTCTGAGGCGATGGCGCAGCTCGAACGATTGCGGGAGGAGTGGCAGCATTAGCTGAACTAGGAGCGAACAAAGTTGCAATCATAATCCCAACCGCAGCCATACCTGCCACAATCATCCATTGCAAAGGAGCCAAGTTGAGCTGTTTAGAAGTGATCGCTTTGAACAAGCCAAAGCCCAAAAATAAGTAGGTCAGAATAAAAAAGAGATCACCAGGCGACACTTCAGGAGAATTACCCAAACCAATTTCCCAATATGCCAACAGCAAATTGCCGAGTGAATAAGAAAACATCCCTAGCCCGATGGACAGCCACACTAAACCGCCGCTGACAATTTGCGAACTGCGCCAGTTCCGAAAGCATAGGTAACCTGCTCCCAAGAACGACATATTCTCTAAAACGTAAGTGGTGATTGTATACCAGGCTGGACGACCTTCATCGGATGTCGCGGCGCTAAACAGAAGAAAAAACAGTAAAGCAACGACTGACCACGCCGTTGCAACTAAGACAACGACCTGGACAGATGGAAACGATTGGGTAGAAGACTTGTTGCTCAAGGGACTGCTCCTCAGAAAGCGAATGCGCGACAAAAACTCATCATTATCGTGCCCAACGTTCAGCGAAACTAACCTTGTCTTTTAGCAAAGACTTCGCCTACTGCCAAAGCCTATTGCCAAAGACTGCCCATGGGCGATCGCTTCAGCCAACTTAAAAATTGATTGCGATCGTGAGACGGCATTTCTTGCAACGATTCCATGACCCGCCGAGTAAAGCTCGCGTTGCCAAAATGCTGCTTCCCTAACCGATGTAGCTCTTGCAACAATGCCATCAAGTGCTGCTCTCGCCAAGGCGGCACCTGAAGAGATTCCAGCGGATCTCCCTTAAGAATTTGGTTAATCGCATCAGCAGATTCTGTCTGAGGAAAACGTCCTTGCTGAAAGACCATCGTAATTTCTTTATGAAACACACTGAGCTGCCGGGTACCCAACATATCCTCAATATCCATATAAACCGATTGCAGCAATAGCAAAGAGGCTTGGATAAAAGCCGGAGAAGCCTCTCCTTTTTGAAATTGAGGCTCTGGTGAAGCTTCGGCAGTTAATTGCTCAAGATGAATTTTTCCCCAAACGCTAAATCGTTCAGGTTCTTCGAGCAAAACACAGGCTTTGCCTCGGTTATCGGTTAAATCTCTCCAGAAGGACTTTGCTTCTTCTTCTTGTGCCGCTTGAAAAACGCTAATTAAGCGAAAAGTTTGTCCCTGATAGGTAAGAATCGGAACTTGCTGATCCTTCTTGGGATGTTGAATGCTAGAGAGCTGGACATCCTGCCTTTTTAAGATAAACATGGTGTGGCGCTCTGACTCCTCTCTGGGGCGGGATGGGCAAACTAGCCAGGTGTAATGCTATAGTGATGCACAATTCATATCGACGAAGCTGTCGATATTGCCCATAGTCTGCCCACGTTTAGGGTTTAGCATAACGAAGTGGGAAAAGTCTGCTCCAGTAGCTCAGTTGGATAGAGCATCTGCCTTCTAAGCAGACGGTCACAGGTTCGAGTCCTGTCTGGGGCGTAGGTTTTAAGGCGATCGCTATGACTCAAGCAAAACCAAGATTTGCCACTTTTGAAGAGTATCTGTCCTACAGCAGTGAGATGGAAGGACGTTTCCAACTGATTAATGGGGAGTTGATTGAGTTGCCGCCAGAATCTCGGTTTAACAGTACGATCGCTGTCTACATACTGCTGGCACTTATCAAGGCAGGGATATCAATAGAACTCATTCATCCCGGCAAGTGTGAAGTGCAAGTTCCCATCCTGAACTTGGGTGATGCTGCAAATCGCTTTCCCGATCTCGTGACCCTGCGCGAAGAACATCTAGACTTAACTCGGCGGCGGCTCACGATAACCCTGGATATGCCGCCGCCGAGACTGGTGGTGGAAGTGGTGAATCCGGGGAAAACGAATCGAGACAGAGACTACATCAATAAACGAGCGCAGTATGCGGCGATCGCAGTTGATGAGTACTGGATTATTGACCCCAAAGCTCAAACGGTTCTGGTGTTGGAGCTAACGGATGAGGATTACAAAGAAGTAGGACAGTTACATGGAAGCGACTCCGTTATATCTATCACCTTCCCAGAATTAGCACTGACAGCTCAGCAGATTTTTCAGACCGAAATTTAGCAGATCGACATCTAGGCGCGATTCCCCGATAGAATTAGTTGGGTTAATCCTCATGAATATTCACTCTCAGGCGGCGCAATGCGGATCTCTTTGAACTGGTTACGGGAACTTATCGATATCAATATGTCCCCAGAGGAATTAGCAGAAGCGCTAACTATGGCTGGGTTTGAGGTCGAAGAGATTGAAGATCGACGAACTTGGGCAAAGGGCGTCGTGATTGGCAAAGTGTTGACCCGCGAGCCTCATCCCAATGCCGATAAGTTGAGCGTTTGTACCGTGGATATTGGCGGCAGTGAGCCTTCAACGATTGTCTGTGGAGCAGCAAACGTGCGAGCAGATATCTATGTTCCGGTAGCAACCTTGGGCAGTTATTTGCCGATTGTCGATCTCAAAATTAAGCCTCGAAAGCTACGGGATGTCCCTTCAGAAGGCATGATTTGCTCGTTGGCAGAGGTGGGGCTGGCAAAGGATTCTGAAGGAATTCATATTTTTACTGAAGAGAATTTGCAGGTGGGGACAGATGCCCGATCGCTGCTGGGGCTAGATGATGTAGTGTTAGACCTAACTTCGACGGCGAATCGAGCCGATGCCCTGAGCATGGTGGGAATTGCGCGGGAAGTGGCAGCCATTACAGGGGCAGCGTTGAGGTTGCCCGAACCTGAAGCGATCGCCACGCAGCAATCTAGCGACTTAACGATTCGGATTACCGAGAGGCAGGCTTGTCCGATTTATATCGGAACAGCGATCGCCGGGGTGAAAATTGCGCCCTCTCCTCAGTGGCTCCAGCGACGATTGCAGGCAGCGGGCACTCGCCCTATTAATAATGTGGTAGACGTGACCAATTACGTGCTGTTGGAGTGGGGGCAGCCGCTTCATGCGTTTGACCGCGATCGGCTTCAGTCCTTCGTTCCATCTGGCGCAACCGCGCTTAACATGGGCGTGCGCTTTGCCGACTCTAGCGAAACCCTCATGACCCTCGACAGCCAAAAGCGCGCGCTGCAAGAGCAAACTTTGGTGATTACGGCGAATGACCAGCCCGTCGCTTTAGCGGGTGTGATGGGTGGCGAATCGACCGAGGTTTCTGAGGAAACTCAAAACCTAATGCTAGAGGCAGCGATTTTTGACCCCGTTGCGATTCGGCGATCGGCGCGATCGCAGGGCATTCGGACAGAGGCTTCAACCCGCTATGAACGAGGAGTCAACCAGGCAGCCGTTGGGATTGCCTGTCAGCGGGCTTTGGGTCTTATCCTTGAACTGGCGGGAGGAACGGTAGGCACCCAAGCCATCACTGATACTCGTCCGGGAAAAACTGAGGCTGCGCGCACTATTGAGCTGCGTTTAGAGCGAGTCAACCAAGTCTTAGGCCCCATTAACCTCACGCCCAACGACGAGGAAGAACCAGAAGTTGCCGACTTACAAGCAGCAGATGTAGAACGCACCCTAACTGCTTTGGGTTGCCAGCTTACACCCACTCGGATGGGAGTCTGGTCAGTCACAGTCCCCCCTTATCGCTACCGAGATTTAGAGCGAGAGATTGATTTAATTGAAGAAGTGGCACGGCTCTACGGATTTAACAAGTTCTGCGACACGCTGCCCAGCAAGACGGAGCCAGGTTTCCTTTCAGTTGAGCAAGTGCTAAGCCGCAAGATTCAGGCGGCGTTTCAGGCGGTGGGGCTAACGGAGGTGATTCACTATTCTTTGGTCAAGGCGGAGTCTCAAGATCAAGTTTCGTTAGTGAACCCTTTGCTCGCTGAGTACTCGGCTTTGCGGACGGAGCTAGTACCAGGCTTGATCGATGCGTTTCAGTACAACCTGGAACAGGGCAATGGTGCATTGAATGCCTTTGAAATTGGGCGCGTGTTTTGGCGTGATGAGGAGGGGCTGGCTGAGGCTGATAAAGTGGCGGGAATTATGGGCGGTGATGCCAAGCAGGGGCTGTGGACGCAAAGCGGACGCGAACAGCCGATGAGCTGGTTTGAAGCAAAGGGGAGGCTGGAAAGTGCCTTTCAGCGGCTGGGACTAGGGGTAGAATATCAGCCCGATCGCCGGGATGCATCGCTTCATCCCGGTCGGACGGCTTCGCTGTGGGTGCAGGGCGATCGCCTGGGCACCTTTGGTCAACTCCATCCCCAACTTCGGCAAGAGCGAGGGCTACCGGATGAGGTCTATGTCTTTGAGTTGGATTTAGATGTGATGTTCGATCGCCTTGATCAAGACGAGCAAATTACCCCTGTCTTTCAGGTTTATTCCCCCTATCCTGCTTCTGACCGGGATATTGCCTTCTTTGCCTCGGTCAAGATTTCGGTAGCAGAACTGGAGCGAACTATCAAAAAGGCGGGCGGAACACTCCTAGAATCTGTCACTTTGTTTGATGAGTATTTGGGGGAGAATGTGCCTGAAGGGAAACGGAGCTTGGCGTTTCGGTTGGTGTATCGAACTAGCGATCGCACCCTCAAGGATGAAGACGTAGAGCCGATTCACAAAAAAGTGCGGGATGCGTTGGTTGAAAAGTTTAGTGTGGATTTGAGAAGTTAAGTGGAAGTCTAACCCATGCCGAAGTACATCATGTGGGGCAGCTATTGCCAGGATGTTTTAGAAAAGCGCGTCCCGTTTCGCCAAGCGCATTTAGAAGGTTTGGCTCAGCAAAAAGCAGCCGGGACTTTAATTACAATTGGACCCACGCAAGATTTAACGCAAGTTTTTGGCATTTATGAGGCAGAAAATGAGGCGATCGTGCGGCAATGGGTCGAGGCAGATCCTTACTGGCAAAATCGGGTCTGGACAACCTACGAAATTAAGGAATGGATACAAGCTTTCTAGAAATAGCTTTATTCTGTTAAACAATGCTTAACTAAAGTCTTAGTAACTTAACTAAAGTTTTAGCAAAAAGTTTAGTTAAACAGTAGTCCGGCAAGTCTATCTCAGGAGCGGGGTCGTGCCTAAGTCCTCAAAGTATCTTTTAGTGGGGTCTTCAGAAGCCTACAGCGGTAAATCGGCTGTGGTTCTGGGGCTAGCAAATCAGTTTAAAGAAAAAGGAATTGACATCGCCTATGGCAAGCCGATTGGCACTTGTCTCAGCGAATCTCAAGTGGATACGGTCGATGAAGACGTCCGATTCATTACCCAAACACTTAACTTGCCAGAGAATCGTCTGCTGCCAACGCTGCTATCTTTGGATCAGACCACGATCGCCAAAAAGCTGTCTGGGCAAGATCCGGTTGATTATGTTGAAGCCCTTCAACACTATTCGCCGACCTCAGACCTGGTGCTCTTAGAGGGTTCTAGCAGCCTGGAAGAAGGCAGACTATTTGATTTGGCGATGCCGCAAATGGCTGAGATCTTGGATGCCTCGGTCATTTTAGTGGCGCGCTGTCAGTCGGGATTGGTGGTCGAAAAGCTAATGGCGGCGAAGCAGCAGTTGGGCGATCGCCTCATTGGGGTCTTGCTCAATGACATTCCCCTCTCACAAATGGATCTTACCGAAACACAGATCAAGCCCTTTCTAGAGAAGCAAGGCATTGATGTCTTAGGAATGCTGCCTCATAACGACCTGTTACGTAGTGTTAGCGTCGGTGAATTAGTTCGTCGATTAGGAGCTGAAGTACTCTGTCGCCCCGATCGCATGGAGCTAATGGTGGAAAGTCTCAAAATTGGGGCAATGAACGTTAACTCGGCATTGGAGTATTTTCGGCGGGCACATAATATGGCGGTGGTGACCGGAGGCGATCGCACCGATATCCAGGTCGCGGCACTAGAAACCTCTACCCAATGCCTAATTCTTACCGGACATCTGCCCCCTACAGACACCATCCTCAGCCGCGCCGAAGATTTAGAAGTGCCCATTCTTTCGGTCGATCTAGATACTTTGACAACGGTAGAAATTATCGATGATGCCTTTGGGCAAGCGCGATTGCATGAACCGATTAAGGTGCAAGAAATCTGTCAGATGATGGCAAAGCATTTTGATGGCGATCGCCTTTTGGCAAAGCTAGGGTTGGAACCTGTGGCGACACCTTAACCTGCAATTTTTGCGAACTGACTCAAAGCTTTCCGTAATTCAAACCCAAATAGGTTAAGAAATCTAACCAAGTTTATATCTTAGTTACAAGATAACGGAGTTAAATTCATCCCCGAATGTTTAGATGATAGGTTGATTAGATACGAGGATATGAAATCACATTTAATCAACCCATTCATACTGAAACAATGTACAAAGACTCCAAAAAAGATTGGCTGGGTGGTGCCGTAACAGCGGCTCTGGGTGCGGGCGTTGTGACTTCTTTTGCCATTAGTCGCGGGCAACATCCCCTACTCGCACTGGGCATTACTGCGATCGCAGTGACAGCAACCCTAATGATTGATCACTATCTTCCAAAAAACTAAGTTCAAAGAATAGCCTGCCAACTTCCGTATTCCTAGAGTGTGGAAGTTTTTTTTGCCTCAAATTGCCCTATTTTTCAGAAATCGTGTAAAATATTTGCCTGAAAGAGAAATGCAAAAACTAGCGCCGCTTATACAAAGTTTGACAAGTATTCCATTTGCACGGAAGCCATATATTTTTCCTACATTCGTAGGATATGCTGACGTGAACGGTACTAAGTTGTAACTTTTGCGTTGCTAGCTCTCTCTTGTAGAACGTTGCTCTATCGCCTTAATCAATTCATAACAATGGGTCATTGCACTATGAAAATCTTTCAATCTACCTCCTCAGCCTTGATGTTGCTTTTGGCAACTGCTGCCTTAGCTCCTGTAGCTAGTGCAGCGTCGGCTCCAGCCCCAGCACCCTCCTTGGTTTCGTCTTCTTCAGCTCAACTCATTAGCCAAACTCCGCCAGTGCTAATGCTTGGAGATACTGGCACGGCAGTCGGTGATTTGCAGAATAACCTAGCAATTTTGGGCTACTTCAGCGGCAACACCTCGTCGTACTTTGGCTCGGTTACCCAAGATGCAGTCAGACGCTTTCAACAAGATGCTGGGCAACTTGTCGATGGAGTGGTGGGTCCCAGCACCGATGAGGCAATTCGTCAGAGAGTTGGTTCATCGGGTGAAGTCCCGATTAGAGGAGCTTTAAGGCTTAACGATTCAGGTGACCAAGTTCTTGAATTGCAACAAAGACTGGCTAACTTAGGATGGTTCACTGGCCCAGAAACAGGATTTTTTGGAACTCAAACCGAAGCTGCTGTCATTCGATATCAGCGAGCCAGAGGGATATCGGCAGACGGGATTGTCGGCGGGGAAACGGCAGATGCATTGCGGGCAGGAACTTAGGCAAGGAACGGCAGACATATTGCGGCTGTAGGCTTGTGCTGCGTGCCTGCCAAAACTGCTTCATGTTTCAGGACTTTCGTAAAATGCTCGCCTAAAACGAGAAAACGTAAACCCTTATGTTATTTACACCACTTGACGAGTATTCTATTCGTACCAAGTGGTGTAATTTTGTGCGTCGGCATAATATGCTAGTGCAAACAGTAGTATTTTATAGCTTCTGAATGGCTTATCGCCTTTTCTGTAGAGAGTTACTCTATCGTTCTAACCAATTTACGATCATGAATTATTAGCAGTATGAAAATCTTTCAGATTTCGTCTTCAGCCTTACTATTATTGCTGACAACCGTAGGATTGGCTTCTATAAGCAGTTCTGTGTCAGCTTCTGCGCTCGAAAATCGTCTTTCGGTTTCAACTCCCTCAGCTCAACTCATTAGCCAAACTCCGCCGGGGATGCTGCGTCTAGGCGATGGCGGCAGTGCAGTCACTGTTCTGCAACAGAACCTATCAACTTTAGGCTATTTCGGTGGCGTAGCTACAGGATACTTCGGCTCTGTTACTGAAGATGCAGTCAAGCGCTTTCAACGGGATGCTGGGCTACTTGCCGATGGGATGGTAGGTGCTGGAACTGATGAGGCGATTCGGCAGAAGATTGGTTCCACTCCAGCACCCGGCAGCGGGGTGTTACGGCTTAATGATACAGGCGATCAAGTTTCTGCGCTGCAAAGAAGGCTGACTGACTTGGGATATTTCAGTGGCCCCGTAACGGGCTTTTTTGGTTCTCAGACTCAATCTGCTGTGATCAATTTTCAGCAAGCTAATAGGCTAACAGCAGATGGAATGGTAGGCGCAAGTACGGCAAGTGCAATAGGGCGAACAGGGGAGACGGGAAGTCCTGCTATCCGTCCTCCAAGCACTTTACTGCGAAGGGGTGATACCGGAACACAGGTTGCAGATCTGCAAAATCGCTTGCGGCAACTTGGGTATTTTAGTGGCCCGATGACTGGTAATTTTGGTGCGGTTACTGAAGATGCGGTTAAAGTGTTTCAGCGATCGCAGGGTTTACTCGACGATGGCATTGCCGGGCCTGCTGTTAATGCTGCATTAGCGCGACTGGCTCCTTAGATTGACCCGAATAAGTGAGCTTAGGGAGTAGCAATGAAATAACGTCCCGATCCGCCCCCTAAATCCCCCAATTCTGGGGGACTTCCGAGCCTTTCAAAGTCCCCCAGAATTGGGGGATTTAGGGGG
>Ga0335397_10001005_pt1 | contig 38010 bp, 34 predicted proteins | sample MAT04_FD_205740 | JGI IMG/M metagenome (GOLD analysis project Ga0335397, IMG submission 205740) | Freshwater microbial communities from Lake Fryxell liftoff mats and glacier meltwater in Antarctica - MAT-04 (spades assembly) (version 2) ... | reverse complement strand
CCAATGATTAAATCTACTTGCAGCGTTTTTGCCGTGCCTTCAACGTTGCCATCAGAGTGATCGGCATAGTGAAGGGTGTAGGGATCGATATTGTTTGACGGAATATCGACACCGTGTACCGTACCGTTGATCAACTTTGCGCCTAATTTAGCAGCGCGATCGCGCAAGAAGCCATCTAGTACTTCCCGACGACACATCCCAATATATTCGCCATCTTTGAGGGTTTGACCAATGTTGACCTCAACGTTGGAAGGCGAAATCATTTTCATCTTGCGCACTTGGCGATCGATGATTTCGGGCGGCAACTCAAATTCTGCCACCATGCAAAGCGGAATTGCCCCACCACAAGGCTTGGCATTGTCCAGCTTGCGTTCAAATAAATAGGTTTCGATTCCAGCTTTTACTAGAGTCTCGGCAGCAGAGGAACCCGCCGGACCCGATCCAACAACAGCAACCCGTAGTGTCAAAGGTCTTCTCCTAGTCTCCTGTGGCATATGAAGTGGATGGTATCACGGTGGTTGGGGCGTTTTCTGAGTTTGTGTGGCAGATAACCTTCAATTGAAACAGTCCTTAATATTTTGCAATGAAATTTCTCCTTTTTCGCCATAGTGCAGCAACTGACAGAATAAAACCTTAGAACAAAGTAAAGATTGAAACTGGGTATGCATTCGGGGAGCTAGACAAAATTAAAATCGTGCCTTAATCAATAAAGTATGAGAACGTAAGAAGTGAGTTTTTGCTCTTTTTAAGTTTCCAACTTCCTGTTGTCTATTCTTCTGCCCTTGCCATGCCGCTGAAGCCTTCTCAAATCCACGAAATCTTAAACAGTAAGCGCAAAGAATTTTCTACTTTTAGCCAAGAAACTTGGCATCTGTTGCAGCAATATCGAGCCGTGTTGCCCAGGCTGGAGCCAGAAGAGCCTGCTTTACGAGAGCAGTTGGAGGAATTGCCTTTAGACGTAGGGGCGAGGCTATTGGAGCCATTAGGTGAGTCGAGTCATGGGGTGATTCCTTCTAGATTGGTATGGCAAAGCCGTGAGCAGAGCTTATCTTGGGTGCGCGATCGCCTCACGGGGATCACGACTTTTGCGGTCGATGGCTCCCAAATCTACCCTGGTAAAGATCTTTCCATCCCCATCGCCCTCGTCCAAATCGGCTGGTTTGAAAATTTGCACCTGCCCGCTGGCGGTTATGAAAAAGATACTAATTTAGATGTAATGACTCCTTCAGATCTAAAGGATAGCTCTGGTGAATCAGCAGATCAGCGGGTTAATATGCGCCGCTTTGAAATGGAAACCCAGAAGCTGATTGACTATATGAAAGCCAATGCTAAGCGGACAGATTGCCTGGTGTTTCTAGATGGTTCTCTGGTCGTGACGTTTGCCGATCGCTTTGACGAAGAAAGCCGCCAGTTCTATGTAGACTGTGCCTTAGAATTGCTGCGCGCCAGCGAAAAATATCAGGTGCCGCTGGTTGCATATATCGATACCAGTCAGGCGGATGACCTGACTCATATGCTGCAACACCTGTTTCAACTGCCCGAATCAGAGTCGATTCACGACGCTCAAATTCTAAATAAATATATGGAATGGGGCGATCGCACTCCTCAATTTCTCTGTCAACGCCACGGCATCTTAGAGCGCTACCAAGAACAGCGCCACCGCGTTGCTTTTACCTATCTCAAAACGACCCAAGAAAATTTCCCCGCCCGTTTAGAAATGCCGCTGTGGATGCATGAAGCGGGAATTGGCGATCGCGTGATCGACTGGGTGAGGGGAGAGGTGATTATTGGCGGCGGCTACCCCTATGTGATTGAGACAGCTGACCAAACTGCGGTGCTGAAAGCTGAAGATCGCCAGATGTTTTTCCGCATTGTCCAAGATTGGGCAGAGCAGGAAGATTTGAAGCTGCGGTTTTCTCGAAAAATGGTGAGTAAAGCACGGCGGCGGTAGGCAGCAATAGTTTTTATTCAATCCGAATTACGTCCCGAATGCCAAGCCAGTTGTGCCGATGAATTTTCCAGGGCACCACGATCACAAGGAGCGCACAGAAGATGGCGATCGCCCCACCCATCCAAGGACTCAGGGTAAAACTTGCCCCTAGGTAAGCCAGCAGAAACGTGCCGGGAATGGTTCCTAGCAAAGTTGTCGTCGCATACAGCGGAAAGGAGAGGCGGATCATACCTGCGCCATAGCTTAGTAAATCAAACGGCACGATGGGCAGCAGATGGCTAAAAAACAATAGCCAGCCAATGTAGGGTTCGCCTCGATGCTTGGAGAGGTGGATGGTTTTTCCCGATAAAGCCTGAATCAGCGATCGCCCCAAGGTTCGTCCTAAAAAGTAAGCCAGTACACTTCCCACAAACACGCCTAACGTGCCGTAAATTCCGGCTGTCCAAGGACTCCACACCGCGCCTGCTGCAATTGTCAGCGGCGTACCAGGAATGGGGCTGATCACAACTGCTAGAACCAAAATGCCTGCATAGATTAACTTACCGATGAATCCTAGGTCGTGGATCGAGCGCAAAAGTTGGGAGGGATCGAGGGTATTGACTGATAGAAATCTGATGCCCAAAATGAGGCAAACCACCAGGAGAGAGAGGGCGATCGCATTTTGAACGGTCAGGAGAACTCGCAGCTTTTCAAGACGGCGCATAGAGGCTTCAATTGCAAAGATTTATGTAGAGTGTACAGTCATTTAGCTAAATTTCTGAATCGCTGAATCTTCTGAGCAAAGTTCAAATGACCCAACAACGACATAATGGATACTGTTGAAAAATGCAGCGACTTTAAGCAATGCCTGAACGCACGCCCTCTTCTCCACAAGCCCAATTATTTTTGGGAACCCTGGTTCGTTATTTGGTGCTGGGGGCGATCGCCCTGGTCATGCTCCTGCCTCTCATTTGGCTGGTCAGCACAGCCTTCAAATCTCCCACTGAAGATATTTTCAGCTTTCCGCCTCAGCTCATTCCAGCCCAGCCCACCTTCCAAAACTTTGTGCAGGTTTGGCAATCTAATCCTTTTGGGCAATACCTTTTTAATAGCGTGCTGGTCGCATTCCTGACCGTTGGACTGAACCTCCTCTTCTGTTCGTTGGCGGCATATCCCTTAGCGCGTCTAGAATTTCGGGGACGGGAATTTATTTTTATGCTGGTTGTCTCTACCATTCTGATTCCCTTTCAGATTGTCATGATTCCGTTGTATATCTTGACGGTGCAGTTGGGATTACGAAATAGCTATTTGGGATTGATCTTTCCAGCGATCGCCTCCGCCTTTGGCATTTTTCTGTTGCGTCAAGCCTTCCAAGGCGTTCCTAAAGAACTAGAAGAAGCCTCCCGTATGGATGGATGCACTGAATTAGGAATTTGGTGGTTTGTCATGCTGCCTTCCATCCGTCCGGCGCTGGTAACTCTCGCCATCTTCGTCTTCATTGGCTCTTGGAGTGACTTCCTCTGGCCCCTCATTATTTTAGATCGCCCAGAATATTACACATTGCCCCTTGGAGTCGCCAAACTTGCTGGAGCCTTCTCATTAGATTGGCGTCTGATCGCGGCAGGTTCCGTCATTTCGATCGCCCCTATTCTGATTTTCTTTGGCTTCATGCAGCGCTACATTGTGCCAACAGAATCAGGCAGCGGTGTTAAGGGCTAAGATCTTCGATATTCCTCTGTTAATAGGTTCGCCAACGTTATGAAATGGGTGCTGATTGAATTAATCAAAGGTTATCGGACGTTCATTTCGCCGCTCTATCTGCCGACCTGTCGATTTCAGCCGACTTGTTCGCAATATGCCATAGAGGCGATCGCCCGCTTTGGGGCAGGGCGCGGTGGTTGGCTTGCCGCGAGGCGTATCACCCGTTGCCATCCCTTTCATCCGGGCGGCTACGATCCAGTTCCTCTCAAAGAGACAGACAAGACGGGCGAAGATTAATCCCTTTCTTGCCCCTGTAATTCCTCTTCATCCTCTTCATCTTCCTCTGGATCGTCAGTCATGTTGGGACTAATCAACGTAATGTCATATTCATCAGGAGGAACCGTCGTAATCGCTTCTCGCTTCAATAGATAATAGATTGCCTGAACCTGCGGACCAAAAATCACTCGATCTTGGTCATGTAAATCATGCGCTTGGAGCTTACGCCCGTTAATGAGTAGCCCATTAGCACTGGGCTTTCCTTTTAAATTGCCGTCAACAATGCGGTAATAGCAGCTCTCATCTTCGTTAGGGAGCTGCACTAAGGTGGCATGACGGCGAGAGACAAACTGAGAAACCAAACGGATGTCACATTTGGGATCTCTGCCAATGGAATAGACCGGACTGTCGAGCGTGTACTCTCGCCGTCCTTTGTCATCTTCAATAATTAATAAATGGCTTTGGTGCGGAGCTGAAGTCATCAGTCATGAAGTTCGAGCAACTACTCAAAATGGCTATACTACTAGCAATTGGGACTCAAAAATCAAGGGATCATTCGATATCCTGACCTATCCTAGCTTTGAATCTCATTTTTCAAATGATAAATCTCAAATTCTAGGATATTTAATGCGCCGTGCTGGAATCGAACCAGCCTGAAGGCGAATTATGAGTTCGCTACCTCCCCAATCGGTCAACGGCGCCTGACCCAAACAAGATTCCCAAATTTCCGAAAAAGAATCTTTTGACCAAACCTTAATTTTCTAACACTCGGCTCCTATTGTATCCTGATGCAGTATAAGTAAGCAGTTCTAGAAGCGATAGATTGTGAAAGTTAATCCGACCGTAACTTTGACCTTGATTTTGCTGTTCCTCATGGTGACAGCGGGCATTACCAGCGCCTCTTGGGGGTATAACTTAGGCAGAGAAGCCTTGAAAGGAATTACCCAACCCGATACTCGCCCCGTTAATAATGTTACCGATTCCCAAGGCAAGGCTTTGCGTCGGGAGGGAAACCTCGCCTTTTTAAAAGAGAATGACATTCTCGCTAACGTCAAAGCCCGGATGGGTGGCACTGCCGAAGCTGCTGCCAGTCCAGACAAAGCCGCGAAAGCAGAAGCCCCTGCTAAAGCTAGCCCCAACCCTGACGCTGCATCGGGGTTGCCCTTGTTTGCCGAAAGCCGAGCCGTGACGTTAGGCGTGCAGGCAGTTCGCAAACAGGGAACCTCTTTGGTTTTAGAGGTCAGTATGCAGAATAGCAGCGCCAAAGCGGTGCAGTTTCTCTACAGCTCTATGGAAATTACCAATGATCAGGGAAGATTGTTGAGTGCTTCTACTCAAGGATTACCGGAGGAGTTGGCTCCCAATGGCAAACAAGATAAGGGAACGATTACTGTGCCACTGGACTTGTTAGATGGGGCAAAAAGCTTGTCTTTGTCGTTGACCGATTACCCTGAGCAGCAAGTCCAACTTCAGCTATCGGGCATTCCAGTGGAGAAGTAATGCCTTCCTTTTTTCTCGTCGCCGCGATCGCCTCTGATCCGCTGCCCTTACTGACCGGGGCAGATGTGTTTATGCGGCTATTCGCAGTATTTCTACTGATTACCATCAATGCCTTTTTCGTCACGGCTGAGTTTTCTATTGTCTCGGTGCGGCGATCGCGCATTAACCAACTGGCAGCAGTGGGAGACGTTCAAGCAAAAACAGTTCAGCACTTACAACAAGGGCTAGGGCGTCTGCTCTCTACCACCCAGTTGGGTATTACCCTGTCTAGCTTGGCTTTGGGGTGGATTGGGGAAAGCACGATGGCAGTGCTGATGGCAACGCTATTTCAAAAGCTGCCTTTGCCCCTAGCAACTCGCCAAGCCTTATCCCACTCGATCGCCATTCCTGCCGCGTTTGCGTTGATTGCTTACCTGCAAATTGTGTTGGGCGAACTTTGCCCTAAATCCTTAGCGCTGCTTTATCCTGAGCAAATCGCTCGGTTTTTAGGAACGCCTAGCTTGGCGATCGCCCGTTTCTTTAACCCCTTTATTTGGGGCTTAAACCAATCTACTCGCCTACTACTGCGCTTAGTCGGCATCCAGTACACCGGGCAAGGCTGGTATAACCGCGTCACGCCCGAAGAACTCCAACTCATCATCAGCACGACAGCCGAGTCACCTGGGCTGGAAGAAGAAGAACGCGAACTGCTCACCAACGTTCTGGAATTCGCTGAAGTGAGTGCCCGCGAGGTTATGGTTCCCCGCACTAGCCTCACGGCAATTTCTAGAGAGGCAACCTTTCAAGATCTTCTCCATGAAATAGCCGAATCTGGTCATTCTCGCTACCCTGTCATGGGCGAGTCGCTAGATGAAATTTTGGGGATCATTTACTTCAAAGAATTGGCGGAGCCTCTGGTTCAAGGCGTTCTGACCTTAGACAGCCTCATTCACCCGTGGATTCTACCTGCCCAATTCGTGACTGAATATATGCCGCTCAACGAGCTACTCAGTTTCATGCAGCAACGAGGACAAGCCATGGTCATGGTGATTGATGAGTTTGGCGGCACAGCAGGATTGGTGACGTTAAAAGACTTAGTGGCTGAAATCATTGGAGAAGCCCGCGAAGAAAGCCCCGCTGAACCCAGCATCCAAATGATTGATGAACAAACTTTTCTAGTGCAAGCGCAAATGAATTTAGAAGAGGTTAATGAGTTCCTTAGTATAGACTTGCCACTGGCAGATGAATACCAGACTCTAGGCGGCTTCTTAATTTACCAAATGCAGAAGATCCCCGTCATGGGTGAACAATTCTTTTACAATGCCTGCGAAATGACAGTAGAGACTGCCGAAGGTCCTCGTCTTGATAAAATCCAAATTCGGCGACAGATCCCCGAGTCGATGGAAGAACAAGACGAATTAGTTGAAGACGCCGCGACTGCTCACGGAGAGCTTGAAGCGATCGCCCCATCCACCGAGACTTCCGCACCTGAAGGGCAGTCCGAACCCAGGGAAAATTTCACTCGCATTTCCTCAGACACAGAATACCCATGAACTACTGGCTGATGAAATCGGAACCTGATGTCTACGGCATTGCCGATTTAAAGCGCGATCGCACCACCGTTTGGGATGGCGTTCGTAACTACCAAGCCCGCAATTTTCTTCGAGAAATGCAGCCCGGCGATCGCGTCTTCTACTACCACTCCAACACAACTCCTCTCGGTATTGTGGGCTTGGCAGAAGTAGCGGAAGCAGGGATCAACGATCCTAGTCAGTTTGATGTAACTAGCAAATACTACGATCCCAAATCATCATCCACTGCTCCCCGTTGGCAAACGGTAACCGTCAGATTCGACCAAATGTTTACGAAGATCATTACCCTTGAAACTCTACGCCAAACCTTCACTCCCGAAGAACTCCTAGTTGTGCGGCAGGGCAATCGGCTATCGGTCATCCCAGTACCAGGATCAGTGGCAGAGAGGATTTTGGCGATCGCGCAAGCCTCATAACTCACCCCCTATCTCACTTAATTTCCATTTTGCAATAGGGTTCAGTACCATAAGAATGGGTACACATCCACATTAGGTGGAAACCGATCGTTACCATGCACCAGCCTGTCGTTATCTGCGTCGATGATGAACCCATCATTCTAGAAAGCCTACGAATTCTGCTAAAAGAGGTCTTAGGCAACCATTGCCTTGTCAAAACGGCGAAAAGTGGGCAAGAGGCACTTGAGCTAATGGATGAACTTCAAAAAACAGGAGATGAAATTGCTTTAGTTTTAGCAGACTACATGATGCCAGGGTTGAAGGGCGATGAGCTGTTAAAACAAATTCATCTGCGATCGCCTAATACCCTGACTATTATGCTCAGCGGACAGGCAGACTTAAGCGGTGTCAGCAACGCCATCCGCGATGCCAAGCTTTATCGTTACATTGCTAAGCCTTGGCAGTTTCAAGATTTAAGCCTGACCGTCAGCGAAGCGGTGGCAAGCTACCAAAAAGATCGGCAGCTAGAAGCCCAAAGAATCAAGCTCCAATCAGCGAACCAAGAGCTTGAACGACTGGTGCATCAACTGGAACAATCGAGAGAGGCTCAACAGCAGTCTGAAGCCAAGTTAGAGGATGTTGTCAATAGCGCGATCGCCTCTATTACTAGCTTTCGCGTTTCTACCGAAGGCGTATGGAACTACGAATATCGCTCCGCAGGCTGCGAGCGCGTGTTTGGCTACAAACCGCAAGAACTATTAGAAGATAAAAACCTCTGGCGATCGCGCGTTCATCCTGAAGACCTGGAACGCATCATTCTCCCTACCTATCAAAAAGTCTCCCAAGGGATGACGCCCCCGACCATCGAGTATCGCTTCTTTCGCAAGGATGGCTTCTTGTGTTGGATCTCCTCAGCCCTGACCTCCCGCCGTGATAACGTTGCTAACTGCTGGATTGTGACCAGCGTCGAAACAGACATTAGCGATCGCAAAACCGCCGAAGCCGCCCTCGCCGATCTCTACCAACAAGTCCAACAGCTTAATGCCAACCTTGAACAGCAAGTCGAAGAGCGAACCGCCCAACTGCAACAAAAAATGCAGGAGCTGGAGAATCTCAGTCAACTCAAAGACAGCTTCCTCCACGCTGTTTCCCATGATCTGCGTACCCCCCTGATGGGTTCATTGTTGGTACTCAAAGATCTCCTCAGTCAACCTGGAAATTCTGTGGCAATCTCTCGCTCTGTGGTGACACGAATGATAGAAGGGAGCGATCGCCAACTTCGTTTACTCAACTCCTTATTAGATGCCCATTACAATGAAATTCAAGGCATGGAACTCCACCTTGAACCCGTCAACCTCAGCGCTCTAATCTCAGAAATCATCCTGGATCTCACTCCCTTCGTTAAGGTCGGCGAAGCCACCCTGACAAGCCTAGTTTCTTCAACCTTCCCCACCTTCAGCGCCGATCCCAGTCAGCTTCGACGAGTCTTTGAAAATCTTATTACCAATGCCTTAAACCATAACCTTCGAGGCATTGCCATCACCATACAAGCCACTTTAGAACCCACTGTCATTCGATGTCGCGTCACAGACAACGGTGAGGGCATTGAACCAGAAGACTGTAAATTTTTGTTTGAACGCTACACCCGCAGCAGCCGTAACCATCGCTCTCCCGGCATTGGTCTAGGGCTATACTTGTGTCGGCAAATCATCTCGGCTCATGGCGGCGAAATTGGCGTGATTAGTGCCCCTGGGCAAGGCTCCACATTTTGGTTCACGCTGCCCTACACCGAGCCATCTGACTTAGCCCCCGATCGCAGTTGCATGATTAATAATTGAATCCCTAATGCCACTAAACCTAAGGTCGAAATGGCAAAAATCGCGGTGCCTAGCGTACTCGTGCCCACGACCAAGGTGCGCACGGCAACAGCGATATTCGTAGTCGTAACATTGCCTGTAGGAAGAGGTTTACTCGCAAATGAACGAGCAATTGATGAAGTGAGAGCATAAAGCGCGATCGCTAAACTCCCCGAAATCAAAGCTCCTACAAAACATCGCAATGGGGTAGCTCGACTGCTGGACGTAGAAGAGGATAAATTTTCGGTCTGGGTTGGAGTTGCCATTGCTGCCCTTATTTTCTTCTAAAGATAATCTTCTAAAGATAAAAGATGAGTTCTCTTCCTGGCTAATCTTATCGTGAGTGGGTCGTACAGCGTTCGATAGAGCCGCAGTCTACGAAACCACTTGAATCCCCATATTGATCAGCCGCGTTGTCCAAAGCCCTAGATTCGGATCAGGCAACAGCTCTCGTAGCTCCTGCCGAACTCGCTCTGCTTGAAACTGCGACGATACCAACGCAAACACCGTTGACCCCGATCCTGACATCATCACTCCTAGTGTTTCAAGCTGTCCAAGCTTATCTCGTAACTCCGCCACTCGGGGATGGGCAGGCAAAACCACTTTCTCCAAATCATTGTGTAACAACTCTCCAATCCGCTGACTATCTTGCTGGGCGATCGCTGCCACCATAGCTCCCGAATGCACGCGCTGCTTGCGGTCTGCCAAATTGTCAAGGGGGATGTAGGTATTTTGAAACTGCTGGCGATAGGTTTTGTATGCCCACACCGTCGAGACAGGCAGATCTTGGTACTTAGCTAAAACGGCATAAAGGTTATCTAAACTGCGAAGCGATGATAGCTGCTCACCGCGCCCCGTGGCGATCGCCGTCCCGCCCACAATACAAAACGGCACATCAGAACCCAGCCTTCCCCCCAATTCCTGAAGCTCCGATTGCGTTAATCCCAAGCTCCACATCAAATTCAGCCCCACTAGCACCGCTGCCGCATCCGTCGAGCCACCTGCCAGCCCCGCCCCCATCGGAATCCGCTTCTGGATCGAGATTTCCATCCCACCATAACGACCATAAGCTTCTGAAAACTCCCCTGCCATCAGCGCTGCCGCCTGGTAAGCCAGATTACTTTCATTCGCTGGAACCTGTGGATCATCACAATGAACCCGAATAGCTTGCGTTCCATTAGGGCGCAGATCTACACGATCCGCCAGGTCAATACTTTGCAGCAGCATCGCTAACTCATGGTAACCATCGGGGCGATCGCCAATGATTTCTAAGTACAAATTAATCTTGGCTGGGGCAATCAGGGAATAGGAATTCATGGTTTGATTTAATCGACTTGATTTAATTCAGCTTGATTTAATCGGTTACTAAGCGCTACCCAATTCGCCACGCTCAAATCTTCAGCCCGAACCTGGGAGTTTAGACTCAATTCTTCCAAAAGCTGGGCGAGGCGATCGCGTTCTATCACACTGGTCAAATTGTTTCGCAGCATTTTTCGCTTCGTAGCAAATCCCATTTTTACCAGGGCGTCTAAGCGCTTCGGATCGTTCGCAGGTGGCTCAGTGGGGCGAGGCGTTAGCCGTACCACTGCCGAATCAACCTTCGGTGGCGGCTGAAACGCTCGCGCCGGAACCCCACAAATCCATTCACAGTCCGCTAAATACTGCACCCGCACCGAAAGCCCCCCAAAGGCTCTGGAGCTAGGACGCGCCGACAGCCGCTCCGCCACTTCTTTTTGCACCAACAGCACAATGCTATCGAAGGGATGAGGATTAGGAGTGGCGATCGCCCCCAACAATTTCTCTAAAATTGGTCCCGTGATGTTGTACGGAATATTGGCAACCACCTTATTAGGACGTTGGAAGTTAGGAAAACTTACTAACGTGTCCGCCAAATCCATCGTCAAAAAATCTCCCTGAAGCAATAGAAAATTATCTCGCTTGCCCAATTGCTCGACCAACAATTTGCATAAGTCGCGATCGATTTCCACTGCCAAAACGGCTTGCGCTAAAGGCAATAGCCGCCGAGTCAAAATACCTGTACCGGGTCCAACTTCTAGAACGCGATCGCCCTTTTTTACCGCTGCCGCTGCCACAATTGCATCCAGAGCCGCCTCGCTCTTTAACCAATGCTGACCAAATTGTTTGCGAGTCTGAGGAGGCATAGAATTGCGAACCAATCGATTAAAGAGTACGTTTCTAAAACGGTAACCTATCTAGCAAGACAGATTAGAGATGCCACATTAGGAGCATCAGGATACCATTCAGTCCCATCTATTGCTCATCAATAATGCAATTCTTTGTGAGGAGTTCCCAATGAAATCTTTAATGTCTGTCAAACGCTCAACTGGCGTTTTCACTGCTCTTCCCCTTTTGGTAGGGATCTTAAGTTTAACAATGGCAAATCCAGCAATGGCAGAACAACAACAAATGCTGAGAACCTTAACGGTCACGGGTCAAGGCACAGAAATGGCTCCGACAACACTATCCCGCGTTCAGCTTGGCGTTGAAGTACAAGGCGATACCGCAGAAAAAGTTCAGCAAGAAGCTGCTCGGCGATCGGCAGCAGTGGTTGAACTGGTGCGATCGCGCAAGGTCGATAAGCTGCAAACCACGGGTATTTCTCTCAGCCCCCGCTACGACTACAGCAACAACGGTGAGCAAAAAATTGTCGGCTACACTGCCACCAACAGCATCAGCTTCCAGGTCACCACTGACCGGGCAGGCATAATTATGGATGATGCGGTCAAAGCAGGCGCGACTCGGATTGATGGCGTCAGCTTTATTGCCGATGAAGGCGCGATCGCCACTGCTCAACGTCAAGCTATTCAGGAGGCAACCCAAGATGCCCAAGCCCAAGCCGATGCGGCTCTAGGCGCTTTAGGACTGGCTCGCAAAGAAGTCGTTAGCATTCAAGTAAACGGTTCTACTCCACCACCACCTGTACTTTATCGCAGCGAAGCATTATCAGCTAGAGCTGCAGATGCTCCCACTCCCACTCCAGTTGTAGGCGGCGAACAAGAAGTCCAAACCTCTGTAACGCTTCAGTTCAGTTACTAACTCACGCCACCGGGCAGGGCACAGCAGAGGTTTTGTTTAATTACACGCTGTGTCCTTAGCCGTGCGCATCGCCCCCAAAAGTGTCTCTACAACGACACAGCGTTTTGAGCCAGTGGCCGGGGGAGCCGTCACAGCAATCTTAATACCCTGCGCACTGATGTCATTGACGATATTGCCGTTGGCATTGAACTCAATGCAAGATGTGGTTGTGCAACTAGGGCTAGTTGAGCCATTAACGATCGCCATTCCTGCCATGCCAGGTTTTAGGGCACCGTTTCCTAAAACAGTGGTTGTCCCTAATGCAGTAATTGTCGGTGGGTTGGCAGCAGTATTAAAAACGACAGTTTGACTCCGCTTGGTGCGAATTGACTGCACTTGAGTTTGTCTGAGCGCTTGCAAAATCTCATCACTGGCGGAGTTGACCCGACGACCATTCAAAAACGTTAGCCAACTTGGGGCAGCGATCGCCGCCAAAATTCCCGCCATCAAAATCACAACCAACAATTCAATCAACGTAAACCCACTATCATTTGAACACTTCAGCGGTAGTCTGTTCATCATGCCTCGAATGCATAAATCAAATAACTTAGTTGGTGGGCAGTCTACCCAAAACACCCCGACTTAAAACCCGAGTCTCCAAAGTCGGCAGGAAGGGATTAGCACCCGAACTTCCAGGTCTACCAGCAACGTTGCCTCGCACATAAATTAAGACATCCTGGCTATCTCCAATCGTCGCTCGATCGTTGACGCAAGCATAAAAACTCCGAACGCCCGTGGTAGGCGAAATAACATACTTGACACCTGTCGTTGTGTCATTAGGGCATGCTCCACCCGAACCTGCGGTATCAACAAAATCAACCAGGGCAGCAGGTGTCGCATTGGCAGGACGAGCAGTTTGGAGGTTGACCAGTCCAGTTTCGTTTGTGCCGTAAGGCCAAGCATCAAAGTTATTATTATAAACTCCTGGATTCACATAGCCGCCTGTCGCTACACCTAGAGAGTTGAACTCTGTGAGGGCATAGCGAGTAATTCGGGCGTTTCCTTTCCAAGTGTCATTAGGATCGTATGTACTCAGCGAATAGACAACTAACGCATAAGAACTTCCGTTGGTGCAGGCAACTCCTGCTGGTGGAGTGCTTCCAGCACATTTAAGTTTGACTGCATCGGGAAAGGGCTGCTGCTTCCAGAAAGCGATAACAGGGACACTTTCTGTCGTGAGGTTGGTGGGCAGAAAATCCAGGAGGCTTTGTCCATTGCGACGACTAGGATCTGCCGCCAGTGAGGTGCCAGTGTAGACGTAAACTGCATCTCTCATTTCTGTGCTGATGTAGTTTAATGCGAGCTGCATTTCCCGTTGAGTTTCAGATTGTGCAGATTCACGTTGGTCAACGCTCATTAGTTGAATCACAATGAACAGTAAGCCCGAGACAATGCCCCCGGCGATCGCCGTCGTGACCAGCAACTCCAAAAGCGTAAAGCCTTTGACACGATCTCCACGACGAGAAGAAAACCAAAACCGTTGGAACCAAGATAACAGTTTACGTTTAGCCATTGCTTTAGAGCCTAATACCAGTCAGAGTTTTACCAAAAGTGTGCGTTAAACCTAGTTGCAAGAAGCGCTTAATCCTCCTGTCCGCCCTCCTCCTGGGTGATACGAGCAGAGTGTATCGCTCTGATCGCTTTGGGAAAAAGGAGTGTACAAAACAGCTAATGGTCGAGTTCTTTGATTACCTTGACCGTTCACTATTTGTAAAGAAGCAGGTTTGGTTCCTAAAGTCCCTGATGAGCCTGCTGCCAAAATTGAATACACACGAACACCCATCTGAAAATCGGATGGAGTCAGGGCAGTCCCTCTAATCGTCCCTGCTGTCCGAAAGGTCTGCACAAAGAAATCAGCCTTACAGTCTCCCTCTATGTCTACTCTCAATCCCTGAGTGGCGGGAATTTGCTCACCGTTGTTGGAATTTCCTCCCCCACAGGTTGCAGCAGACTTCATAGGAGAGTTGGTTAAAGGTCGAGTAGGTGCCGCAAAGCTTTCTAAGCTGCCGCTGACTGAGGCTACAGCAGGTAACCGCGCTAGAGTCACATTTTGACGATTTTCTCTAGCAACCATGGCTCGCACTCGATCAACCTCGCCTTGGGCAATTTGCATCGCTTGCTCTGCCCGTTTGTTTTGTACCCGCGTGGCGGCGGCAATGACTAAAGGAGGCGTAATCATTGCCATCGTCAAACCCATGACAACAATCGCCATCAGACACTCAAGTAACGTTAGTCCTTGTTCTGAAGACTGTGGCTGCTGCACTTGAGACTTTGCCAGGGTAGCTTGTCTCATACTGGTTAGTTTTCGCAAACAGAAAAGGGGTAAAGACATAAGTCGAATTCTCTTACAAGAGGTGAGTTACTGGCAGTTTGTCGGGGTCGGCGAGATAGCTCGGCACAGGTTTTTAATGTAAGGATCGCTTGCGGCAGGCTCGCTGTAGAACTCGCTGCGAGTCGGCAGAGAAGACTTGAACCGTTGGGCAACTGGACCCGCGGGCGCATACTGAAGCCCTACGTCATAGCCCCAAATCCGGTTAGGAGGCTTGTAGTATCTAATCCATTCATCATTTCCACTTCCGGTTATGGGTGCAGCCTCACCAGGTTGCCAGTTTTCTTGGTCAAAGGGGGCAGTGGCGTAGGTGCTGAAGTTTAGCTGTAGAAATGCGCCAGAGAGGAATAGTTTTTTGCTTGACCAATCCTCAAGGAAGCGAGGGAAGTTGTGTAGACCGCCATAAGATTGACCCTCGCGAGAAGGCACAATGCCACTGACCATAATCATATTCATTTGAGTCCCGTCGGCTCCATCAATCAGACCGCGACCCTTATCAAGGGTGTCATAAGCGCCTGGGTATTCGCCGTCTTTAATAGTCGTAGGGTTGCCATGGGGGTGAATGAAGATCGGAGATTCTCCTTCAACTGGTCTACCGCTGCCTGTGACCTGCGCAGGCCATAAGCTGTCTATGACATTAGTGCGCATCCATTTAACGCCGTTTATAGCGGTGACTGAACCTGTCAGCTTAGGCTGGTTTCCATAAGAAGTTTCACCTCCACTGGTACTACAGCCATAGCGTTGACTCACAGTAGTTCCGTCAGGAGATGTGAAGCTGTCTTCAATACTGCCATCACAAAAGTTGCTCGATAGCGGCGTCACGGCATCTGCCAAGACTTCACTGGGTCGCCATTGATCAACAGTAGGTCTAGAGAACTGGGTGCTATCTAGAGTGTTACGAGTGTAAAAATTGCTGAAGTCAGCGGTATTTAGTCTTTGTGCGGGCGTAATGAATTCCTCTAACCCAGTGCCTCCTTCTGTTTCAGTTGCCCCAAAGGTTTGATGTAGATTGAAGGGTCCTTGAACATAGGCTGGATTATCTGTAATGAACGATAAACCTATGCCATTGTCTCCTGTACGCCTGACTGTGACGCCATTACGAAGCCGGAACCCATAAGGGCGGCGATCGGGATCAGCAAAGAAATCTACAGGTTTGGGCGTAATCCCAAGCGGGCTAAGAGGAGGATCATAGTTAAGGTCGTAGCTATCGCTGGTAAGCATCCGGCAATTATCACTACTTTGCAAAAGACCAGGTAATGCCGTATCACCGGCACAGGTTTCCCAGCCCCCTTGTTTGGGTCGAGAGAGATGTGCTTCAGAAACGGCATCTTCCCGGAAGGCGTAAATGATGCCACTCTTAGGTAACCAAAAGTCGCCAGCGGGCGTAGCACTGGTTCGCATTAGATCTAAATCTAGATCGAGAGTGCGAACACTCATGAGTTCTCGACCGTTATAGAAGCCTGCATCCTTAAAGGGAACACGATACCGATTAGCCGACACCGCTGGGGCGCGTCCACTGGTATTTTGAGGCTGAGGCTGAGAGCAAGAACCTGTAGCGCAAACCTTAATGAGGTTTTGACTATTGTTATTGGGTGTGGTGCCAGTGGCGGCAGCGGCAATAGGCAGCTTCCAAGCTTCGGAACTCCCCATGCCCTGTGTGCTCCGAGGGAGTGTTGCAACACGTTCAGGTTTAACTACTTTGTACTCAGCCCCTGCATTTGCGCGCAATCTAATATAGGTATCATCAGCATCGATTCGGTCTCGTACAGCCCGGTGTTGATTCACTGGACGTTCTGAGTTGATATCCCCATGACCTTGAAAACCAGTTGGTGAAGAATACCCATTTGCAATAGTGGTGAATGTAGGGGGGAGTGTGGTTATTCTGGCAGGGAAAAGGGAGTAGAGAATGGGATAACGAGGGCGAGAAGAACAAAGTCGTCTGAGTTCGTCCCCTTTATTTGCCCAGTCATTACATTCTCCAAGGGGGGTTATAGGAAAATCTTTAATTGCTGAACCATAGGTGCCAAAGAAACCATAGGTGCGATCGCGCGCCACTTGCTCTCTAGTAATCAAAAGCTGAGCGAGATAGATAGCTTTGTTCAGCTTATCGTATTCAAGATCTGTTGTTGGCAATGTGTCACGCCAACGTTCCATTAAACGAACATAGGTTTCTGGGTTATCAGATGCAGCAGAATCCCCAAAAGTATCACTAGAACGAATTTTCCCGACCATCTTATCCATGTCTCCTTTCAGGAGAAGTTTGATTGCTGCAGGAACCTTATCGAGACTACGGTCATTGTCAGGAATAGGATCAACATTTGGACCACTATTTGTGTCATCAATAGCAGCCTTAATGAGTCGGAGGTAGCCTCTTAACCCTCTACTTGCTTCACGATTACCAGAAGTCACAGGAAGACTAGGATTAGGAGTCAGAGTAAGACCAGGCGTCCCAATCAAGTCCACCGCATCACTAGGATTTGTGAAGCTTGTAGCTAGGACATCTACTTTAGGAAGCTTCTCTAAATAATCAATGTTGTATGCCAACATCCCCAAGGTGCAGCCTGCTGTGTGCAGAGTAGTTTTATCCGCAGGGCTAAGGGCATCATAAGAAATTCCGCTCCCTTCCATTAAGTCAATGACTCGCCGCAGCATCGAGAAGTCTCCCCACATTGACATGAGTGGAGAGGGAGTAGTAGTAAGAAGCGCCGTCTGTGGTGGTGGCGGAAAGGATGGTATACCACCAACAGGATCGCCTGCAAACTTTGCCAGGTTTCCGAGCGCTGTTCGTAATGGGCTAGTAGAGTTGCTAAAGTCTGCAAGCGAAGGAACTTTGTATTCCCACCCATTGGTTCCTCTGCCTCGGAAAAAATCGCTAATAATGAGGGGCTGAGCAGCATCGGTGTAACCAGCAATGGCACTGCTAGGCAAGCCATACGCCAGGTTTTCAAAGGTGCCACTTTTATCGAGGGTTCCAGCCGTACCAGGGTGTACTGTAGTGGCAATGCAGGCAAGCGGAAAATCTGGATTGCTACTTGCATCACCAAAGGCATGATAAACCGCTGTGGCTTGTACAGATGCCAAGTTATCCCATAGGGTTTTCCTCTGGCGTGCTTCATTACAACGAGGACTGTTGTTGCTGCTACATCCAGCCCAAGGACGTAAGGGTTCTTTGCTAACACCGTAAGTATCGTCGCTAGGGGGATAAATTACATCTGTAGGGTTGATAAGTGTTTCTCCAGGACCACCCCACCCAGCCGGATCACCTAGTTCAAGTCGCTGACCTACAATCAGGCGCAGTCCTTCTCGACGGGCGCGGCGTTCCCAGTAGCCATCTAACCCTACGTTCGTACTATCTGCACCCGGAGCCGGGTCATTGCCTGTTAATTCAACTTTTCCAACAATTTGGCTGCCGATCGCTTCGATTCGTTGTCGTTGGTTTCCCCAACGAGGCTTAGGACCCCAGCGGTTATCTGCTCGGAAAGTGTCATCCACATAGGGAGTATCTTGGGGCAGATTGTACATCCGCTTTTTCTTGTTCAAATCCCTGTTTTTCCAGTTTGGATCTCTCTCACTGGCAGGATTGGCAATGTTGCGGTTGCGGCTCCTTGAGACATCGTCGGTATGCAATTTCACAGGATCAAGGGCAAAGTCAGCAGGTTTTAAGCCGTTTCGCTCTAAGACAGAGTCTTTGCCTGTGTCCATTGTGCTATTGCGTATAGGCATCACGCCAGCACCATTCCAAAGATCAAAACTGGGCGAACCTGAAAATTTATTGTCTCTAACGGTGCCTGCCAGAAATTGCCCTTGGAAGGCGTTATTTATTCCAAGGTTAACATCAGCCTTAACGTCACTGGTGGTAATTTCGGAAGCATCCTGGGTGTAAAGACAAGACGCGATCGAGCTAATCATGTAGCCCTTGAAGTTGCCCTCAACGATGACGTTCCCCTCGCTGTGCATTGCTCCATTCCAATTAAACGCAGGGCCAGGAAACACTTCTATGTCATTACGAAACCAGGCTGCCCATTTAAAGCCCTGGTTAGCCTGTCGATCTTGTTGAAACTCTATAGTGGCGATCGCCCCATTAGGACTGTCTGGCAGAACATAAACATCGACCTGAAAGTTCTTACGAAGGATAGTCGTATTGATTGGATCTTTAAACCAACCTTCATCGTTGGTTTGAGGGACACCGCCAGTGCTACCAGTGGCGGGTCTACAACTGCTGATCTGGGTAGCACTGCTTAACGGAGTATTGCGAATTTGGAGTTTGCCAGCTCGATTAGCTGCTCCCACATTGTCTCTTGTATCTTTTAACTCGTCCTTATTGGCAGGCGCTTGAAAGATAATAGAATAAGCAACGGTTGCATCTAGTGTACCGTCTCCATTGGTATCGGCTCTGTACTTCCAAGCATTGTCCATGCCTCCACCGTTAACGTCGAGACGGGTTTCGTTAAGAGTTGCATTGCTATCTGTAAAGGTATAGGGGTCAATGCCGCTCGCGTGAGCTGCCACGCTGCCCCCTGCATCGTTCAACATCATGTGCAGGAGTGTTTCTTCTTTTGGAACAACCCCCCCCCGTGGATCGCGATTGATATCAAAGAGAAATTCTAGTTTTGCCTTTGCCCGGTCAAGGGCAGGAGTCGCAGCGTTGTAAATGACTCGTTGCTGACGTTCACCAATAGTTTGTTGAGTTCGGCTGAACGTCCGAAAGCCGATCGCTCCAACAGTCAAGGTGACGACCAACAGGAGTAGGACTGTGGTAGGCAAGACAAACCCGGCTTTTGACCAGTGCGGCTGTCTTCCCAGTACAAGCAAACTACGTAGTAGCCAATTGATCAGTCCTTTCGTGAAGGCTCGCGCCATTCGGCTGATCTGATGCAGAAGCGTTTGGGCGGCTCTGATGATTCTGGGCGTTGACATATCGCTGTCTTCCTATCAAACGGAATGGCTGGGAAGTTAATGCTAGAGCCAAACAGGAAAGTCCTGGTTCGCTTCCTGGTAGATCTATACGAACTTAGGATGCCCAGCTTAATTAGGAAAACAATCAGGCGATCGCCAGATCAATGTAAAAAAAGATTCCTTTACTCCCCTGTAAAATACGTAGATGAGCGACAAGACTGCCCCTAGTCTTCCTTAAGAGGATGTCTGAAAAGTCGTAGATGTGACATCCGAGAGTCAGGGCGCGGCATTCGGACGACCATTTTTCGGTGAGTCCGAGAACTTTTAGACAGAATGCCACGCCCCTACAGATGATTGACGATACTTGTCAGACATCCTCTAAGAATCTGCTCATAAAAAAGTGGGACAAACTCCTAAAGCTTGCCCCACTTCCTTTTAACAGAAAATCAAAATCATGCAAGTACTGCAAGGATTAATACTTTCTAAGGTCAATTCCCGCTTCCTTTGCCATTGCATCTAGACCTTTACGCTCCAGAGTTTTGATGGCTTTAGTTGAAATGCGTAGCTTGACCCAGCGTTTGCCTTGTGCCCACCAAATGCGCTTAACCTGAAGGTTTGCTTGTTGAACCTTTTTGGTACGTCGGTGAGAGTGGGAAACGGCAAAGGCATTATTTGCCCGTTTACCCGTGAGGTCACAACATTTAGCCATAGAAATTACTTGGGGTGCTTGGTCAGAGTCCATCATTATATAGGGTGTTGAGAGACTTTGCTCCACAAGTTTAAAATTGCCCTAGGCTACAGGGTTAGAGAATATTTGAAAAGGTAATTGGCAATACTTCTCAAACATCCTCTTAGGCAGCTATCTCTTAGTCGGCTATTGGGTCAGGCGAGTTAGCACCTGGTTAGATCGTTCTACAAAAGACTTCATGCTGTCTGCATCAAATCCTTTCTGAGCGATCAGCGCCAAATCATAGACGTGCTGACAGATAAGCGTGGCTAATTCGGCAGACGGTGATTGTCCGCCTTCGGCAATAATGCTGCCCTGATTGAGGTTGACGAGGTTTTGAATCAGAGGGTGGGAGGTGTTGACCAGAAGCGTATGGTCTTCGGGAAACTCCACCATTTGCTGCATGATCAGGGCGTTCATTTCTTGCCGTCGCCGAAGTTCCTCAGGGAGCAGAACGATCGCCGGGGGAGACGTTTGAGCATTGTCGGACTTAAGCGCCTCGGTGCGGATCGTGACTCTAGGCTTGCCCAAGGATTTTTCAAACAGTTCCTTAATTTGCTCGCTGCGGGTTTTGTTGGTAGTGGGGTCAACAATTTCGGTGGCTTTATCTTGATCGATCAGGGTTTCGTCTAAATCTGCATCGACCCGTGAGAACTTCACGTCTGAGTGTTCTCGCTCTAGGGAGTCGATGAAGTGGCTATCGATAAAGGAGTCCATAAATAGGACTTCTAAACCTTGGCTCTTGTGGAGTTCTACATAAGTAGCTTGGGAAGCAGCATCGGTGCAGTAGTAAACCCGGTTTTCGTGACGAGTTTTATTGCGCTCTAGATACTCGTTCAGAGTGGTATAGGATTTTCCGTCTAGGGAGTTGTTGGGAGTGGCAGCTACTTCCTGCCATGCATCTCCTTCAACAGGCTGGACTTCTACCGTGGCGTCGCTTACTGTGGCATCGCTCACTGTGGCGTTATGGGGAAGGCTGAGGTCGGCAGTGGTGCGGTAGATGAGGATGTCTTCGACTTGCTTTTTGAACTTGTCGTCGTTCATGGAGCCGAATTTGACAAAGGTGCTGAGGTCTTGCCAGCAGCGAATGTATTGGGTGCGATCGTCGCGGTAGAGTTCTTTGAGGCGATCGCCCACTTTTTTGGCAATGTAGTCGGCAATCCGGCGAACGGTGCGATCGTTTTGCAAAAAGCTACGGGAGACATTTAAAGGAATGTCGGTGCTGTCAACCACGCCCCGTAAAGGCAGCAGGAAGCGAGGAATGACTTCTTCGCAGTTGTCGCTGACAAAAACCTGATTGCAGAACAGCTTAATTTGTCCTTTGGTCACATCCACATCGGGCTTGAGTTTAGGGAAGTAAAGGATGCCATTGACCACAAAAGGATAATCCGTGTTCAAATGCACCCAAAGCAGAGGTTCTTCTTGAAAAGGATAAAGGTAGCGATAGAACTCCAGATAATCTTCGGTGGTGAGGTTACTGGCAGATTCTTTCCAAGGCGCTTTTTGCTGGTTGATTTGCTCGGCTTCGAGCTTGATAGGGAAGGGCAAAAAGTCGCAGTAGGTTTTGACGAGCTGCTTAATCCGGTGATCTTCCAGGTATTCTAATTCTTCGTCTTGAAGGGTCAGGGTGATGGTGGTGCCCCGTTCAGTTCGGTCAGAGTCGGTGAGTTCAAACTGAGTAGAGCCGTCGCAAGACCAATGCACTGCCTGAGCGCCTTCTTGGTAGGAAAGGGTGTCGATTTCGACCTGAGTTGCCACCATAAATGCCGAGTAGAACCCTAGCCCGAAATGCCCAATGATTTGGCGATCGCTACTATCCTTATACTTTTGGACAAACTCTTCAGCGCTAGAAAATGCAACCTGGTTAATGTATTGCTTCACTTCATCAGCAGTCATGCCAATGCCGTTATCGGTAATGGATAGCTTCTTACTATCTTTATCAACGGTAATTTTTACTTCGGGTTCGCCCAATTCGCCAGAAAATTCACCCGAGAACGATACCATCTTCATTTTCTGGATGGCATCAACGGCATTAGAAATTAGCTCTCTCAGAAAAATCTCATGATCTGAGTAGAGCCACTTTTTAATAATGGGAAAAATATTCTCGGTGTGGATGCTGATGTTGCCTTGTTCCAGAATAGTTGCCATAAGGTCTGCGATTAGTAAAGGATGAGAGATCTATCTATTGAATCAAAGCCTGATTTGTTCAAAGCTTAAAGCGACTTAAACGCGCGATCGCTTTCATTTTATCTAGGGTTCTGACGATGCGAGATCGGATTTCCCTACTACAGTATTTCCGGATGTCAATTCTTTTTCTTTTTTGAAAAGTCTAGAAAGCTTATCAGGAGAGAATTCATAAAGATTTGATGCTTTTCGGTAAAGATTTATAGAGAAATCCTCCAAAAGCAATGTAAATTTGAAGCAGCCAATTTACTCAAAAAGGGTGGAAAGCTTTGCTAGTTAGCCAGTTCGCAATTTTTCTAACCCACTTTGCTCTGTGGGCGATCGCCCTGCTTCTTGCTATCCCCGTGATCGCTCTATTCTTAGAATGTACTGCGGCAGTTTTTAGCCCACGTAAAAATACAGACGTTGCAAAAATTTTAGACAGAGCAGCTCCAAGAATTGCTGTCCTCGTGCCCGCCCATGATGAAGCAGTCGGGATTCGCTTGGTGCTAGAAGGGCTATTGCCGCAGCTATCACCCCAAGACAGGTTAGTGGTCATTGCCGATAACTGTAGTGACAATACGGCGGCGATCGCTAGAGAGGCTGGAGCGATCGTGGTTGAACGGCATGATGCTCATCTCAGGGGTAAAGGCTATGCCCTTGACTACGGGATGAAATTCTTGGAGTCTGACCCGCCAGAAGTCGTGGTGTTGGTCGATGCAGACTGTGTGGTTGAGGCAGGAACTTTGGCGCGGATTGCGCAGCAGGCGATCGTGACAAACCAGCCCGTTCAAGCGGTTTATTTGATGGATCGCCCCACTCAACCCACTGCTAAGGATGCAGTTTCAGCCTTAGCCTTTTTGGTCAAAAATCAAGTGCGTCCGCTGGGTTTAGGGCAATTGGGCTTTCCTTGTCTGTTAACCGGGACTGGCATGGCATTTCCCTGGTTGGTGCTTCGAGGCGCGAAGCTTGCAAGTGGCAATATTGTTGAAGATATGCAGCTCGCCGTTGATCTCCTCATTGCCGGACATCCCGCTAGTTTTTGTGCTGAAGCCAGGGTAAATGGAATTTTGCCCCAGCAGGAACGGGCTGCTAGAACTCAAAGAACTCGTTGGGAGCATGGTCATCTTAAAACTGCACTGACCCAAATTCCCCGGTTATTACAGGCTGCAATTCAGCAACGACGCATTGATTTAGTGGCGATCGCCCTTGATCTATGGATTCCTCCTCTATCTCTACTGGTGGTCTTGTGGGCTTCAGCATTAGCCTTTGCTTTGATTGCTGGAGCCTTTGGGCTTTCTATAGGGTTATTAGTTTCATTCCTGGGCTTGGAAGGGGGATTGATTTTAATCTCAATCTTGGGCGCTTGGACAAAGTTTGGACGAGAGCTGCCCTTATTATCTTTACTGGTTGTGCCGTTTTACATTCTTTGGAAGTTGCCGCTCTACCTATCTTTCATCATTAGCCCCCAAACAAAATGGGTGCGCACAGAGCGAGATATTAATGTGGCAAAACCTTAGATAGGATTAGAACCAATTAATTACAAGCCATTGCAGGGGCTTCATGCGATCGGTCATGTAAGTGATAGACCGTGAAGAGTAGGTAAAGGCAGTCTCTTCGCTCCTGTAATATTTCGCAGTCGTCGGATAGGATATTTTCGTGCATAACTCTCAAAGTTAAGCATTTTATAGATTAAGCAGCTTTATAGATTGAGCAGTACATGTCCGGCATTTGAGGTATTTGGGTGAAAGACATCTTACTCATCGGCAAGATGGGGCAGGTCGGTCAAGAACTGCAACGAACCTTAGCTCCCATCGGTACAATTACGAGTATTGGGCATGAAAGTCTGGATCTATCTCAGGCAGACTTAATTCGCCAAGTTATTCGTGATGTTCAACCCAGGTTAATTGTTAATGCTGCTGCCTACACAGCAGTTGACAGGGCTGAATCAGAGCCTGAGCTAGCAGCAGCAATCAATGCAGAAGCTCCCATCGTTATGGCAGAAGAAGCTCTACAAATTGGGGCTTCTTTAATTCATATTTCGACAGATTATGTTTTTGATGGGCGTAAGAATACGCCTTATCTTGAACAAGATGTTCCAAATCCTACTAATGTTTACGGGAAAACTAAGCTTGCCGGAGAATTAGGGATTTCTCAGGTTTACACCCAGCCTTCAGAGATTCCTTACGCGATTCTTAGGACAGCTTGGGTGTATGGAACTCAGGGTAAAGGCAATTTCGCTAAAACCATGTTGCGACTGGGATCTGAACGCGATGAGGTGAAGGTAGTTGCTGATCAGATTGGTTCGCCAACTTGGGCATCTGATATTGCTGGGGCGATCGCTACGCTCTCAAGTCACTTCCTGAATCCGGTCGAAAATGTAGTCCCTAGTGGAATTTATCACTTCACCAATAGTGGTGTTGCCAGTTGGTACGATTTTGCAGTAGCCATTTTTGAGGAAGCCAAAGCCCTAGGGATCCCGCTGAAGTGCGATCGTGTGGTGCCCATTACAACCCAAGATTACCCGACTCTCGCAGCTCGTCCCGCCTATTCAGTTCTGTCCTGTCAGAAAATATCGACGGTTTTAGAAGCTTTCCCCACCCACTGGCGGCAAGCACTCAGACAAATGCTCACCGAACTCTATTCACAGACTCCATGAAAGCAATTATTCTCTCAGGCGGTAAGGGTACTCGGCTTCGCCCTCTGACTCATACAGGCGCCAAACAGCTCGTTCCGGTCGCCAATAAGCCCATTCTTTGGTATGGCATCGAATCAATTGTTGAAGCGGGCATTACCGAAATTGGAATTATTATTAGTCCCGAAACAGGAGAAGAAGTCAAGGCCCAAACTGGAGATGGCGATCGCTTTGGGGCTCAGATTACTTATATTTTGCAAGATCAGCCCGCCGGGTTAGCCCATGCCGTTAAGGTGGCTCAGAATTTTTTAGGGAACTCGCCTTTTGTGATGTATCTCGGCGATAACCTGGTTCAGAGCGACTTGGCACTTTTTATCGAAACGTTTCGGGAACATCACCTAGATGCGCTGACTCTCCTCTGTCCAGTCGCTAACCCTAGCGCTTTTGGTGTGGCTAAAGTGGATGAGAACGGCAAGCTTTTACAACTAGTCGAGAAACCTAAAGTTCCGCCCTCTAACCTAGCGTTGGTCGGAATCTATATTTTTGCGACCACGATTCATGATGCGATCGCCTCTATTCAGCCCTCTGCTCGGGGCGAACTAGAAATCACAGATGCGATTCAGTCACTGATTGAGCAGAACAAAGCAGTCGAGGCTCGTCAGATCCGGGGCTGGTGGCTAGATACTGGGAAAAAAGACGACTTGCTAGAAGCCAACCGCGTGATTCTTGATACGTGTCTAGAACATCAAGTTCAGGGCGATGTTGATACCCAGAGCCAAATTATTGGACGGGTGAAGATTGGGCAAGGCTCAAAGGTTCTGAACTGCACGATTCGGGGCCCGGTGATTATTGGGGAGAACTGTCATTTGGAGAACTGCTTTATCGGTCCTTATACCAGCGTTGCCGACCAAGTTACTCTAATTGAGACAGACTTGGAGCATAGCGTCATTTTGCAAGGCGCTAAAATTGACGCTGTTCATCACCGCATCGTCGATAGTGTTATTGGTCAGCGTGCCCATATCAAAGAAGCGCCTCGCCGACCCAAAGCGCTGCGTTTTATGATTGGCGATGATTGTCAGATTGAGTTGAACTAAATCAGGTTAGGAGGCGAATTATGTCTAGAGAACCCCGCAAGCTTCTAGTAACTGGAGGAGCTGGTTTTATTGGGTCTAATTTTGTACATCACTGGTATGGTCAATACCCTGGCGATCGCATCATCGTCCTAGATGCCTTGACCTACGCAGGCAATCGCCAAACTCTTGCCGATGTAGAAGGCAAGGCAAATATGCGATTTGTTCAGGGCGATATTTGCGATCGCCCCCTAGTCGATACGCTGCTGAAGGAAGAGTCGATCGATCTGCTCGTCCACTTTGCAGCCGAATCTCATGTCGATCGCTCCATTTTGGGGCCTGGTGCTTTCGTTCAAACCAATATGGTTGGAACTTTTACCCTTTTAGAATCCTTCCGTCAGCATTGGATGTCGGCAGGACAACCTAATAGCTATCGGTTTCACCACATTTCTACAGATGAAGTCTATGGCAGCCTTGAGCCAAATGCTCCGGGTTTTAGTGAAACAACTCCTTATGCCCCCAACAGCCCTTACTCTGCCTCCAAAGCGGGGAGCGATCATTTAGTTCGGGCATATTATCACACCTATGGGTTACCCACTTTAATGACCAATTGTTCCAACAATTATGGTCCATATCACTTCCCAGAGAAACTCATCCCCCTGATGTGCATTAACATCCTTATGGGGAAACCTCTACCCGTTTATGGAGATGGGCAAAATGTCCGAGATTGGCTCTATGTGGAAGATCATTGCAGCGCCGTGGATGCAGTGATCCATCGAGGGACTCCTGGCGAAACCTACAATATTGGAGGCGATAACGAGGTCAAAAATATTGAATTGGTTGAGATGCTTTGCCAGTTGATGGATGAGATGGCTCCCAATTTACCAGTCCGTCCGGCTCAGAAACTCACTACCTTTGTTAAAGATCGTCCTGGACACGATCGCCGATATGCCATCGATGCTACCAAGATTCGCACTGAACTAGGATGGACTCCCGCCGAAACTGTAGAAGGTGGATTGCGCCGTACAGTTGCCTGGTACTTGAGCCATCAGGATTGGTGGCAGCCATTATTATCAAAAGAGTATCAAGACTATTATCGTCAAATGTATGCTTGACGATAATAGGTTTTAGCGAGATTGCTGAAACGCCGGGCAAGTCTTCTCAAATCTGTCTAGGTTACCTTAGTGGTGCAGAAAACTTTTTGAGCCTCTTTTGAGCAAATGTACTACAGTCTAAAACCTCGTATCTTCGTTGACCTTCTAGCTATTTTCAATCTAGTACGGGTAGATTCCCCGCCGCTCTGCGGCGAAAACAACTGGCTTGCAATCCGAATCTAGAATTCGGGAGCAAATCTGCTTCCATACCCCGTCCGCTTGCGGCGGGGTCGCTTGATTAAAAATCCTTATTGAGAATAACGAGTTTACTGGGTTTCAGGAGTTTTCTGCGCCACTAAGCTAGGTTACACAAAAATTTCTTATGAAGTCATCTTCTCAAACCATTAATTCTTGAAGAAGAGGCTTCTGTCGGTCTGGCTTTGAACGAAACAGTGTGCATAAATGAGTCAAGGCTTTCCTATTATTAATTAGGACTGTGCTCAAGAAAACCCCAAATCAATTCCTTTCCACTCCAGCTATGACTTTAGAACTGGTTAAGAGCTATTATGCTGAGGTTGCTTAACAGTGCGTTAGTTCGATTTATGAAGGGTAACTCTGCGGATCTGTCACTTACCAGCCTTTCTGTGTGACACAAAATATTTAAATGTGGAAAACCTAATCATGCGTTTCGTATTTTTAATTCCAGACCTCGATATCACTCAGAACTGGCAGATTTGGTCTACGCTCATATGTAGTACCAAGAATAATTTTTTGAATAATTTTTTGAATAATTTTTCGCAATTCCGACGAATGCGAACTTCTCAATTATTCGGTGGCACACTTAACTTGATGCGTCATTGTCTAGCAGCTCGTCAGTGTGGGCTTGATGCCGTGCTGGCGACAATACGAGGAAAAGATACATACGGTGATTTTGCTATTCCTGGACTACCGTTTATTCGCTGGGCAGACCGCCGTCCCGATGATATTTGTATCGTTCCGGACTTTGTGTCGGATCTTGCGGATAACGTAAAGGGATCTGTGATTGTTTATCAGCAGTCGCCCCTACAAATTCATACTAACTTCAACTATCGTCCTGAGCGGGTCAGTATTTGGACAGATTCCCCGCATATGCATCAGCTTTGTGAGACAGTATACCCTGGAAAAATAATTGAGATTGTTCCAAATATTGTAGATGATAAAATGTTTCCGTTCATTTCTCAGGCTCAACGAGAGCAAGGGCTATTAGTTGCTTTTCCTCGAAAAGGCGGAGCAGAATTTATTCAAGCCACTGAGAAAAATTATCAGGCTTTAGGAGGAAAATTCTGGAGTTTTCAACTGCTTGATGGGCTGTCTATCCACGACTTAGCCAAAGAATTTCGTCGCCCTCAAGTGTTTTTAGCTTCCGTGGAAGCGGAGGGCTGCGCTTTGCCACCCCAAGAATCTATGGCTGCGGGCATTGTGGTAGTGGGTAAAAATGCAAAAGGTGCAAACTTCTGCATGGAACATAAGGAAACTGCAATGATCGCTGAAACGCCTAAAGATGCAGCCCAATGTTTAATTGAATTAGAGGATGCTGAGTTGAGAGAAAGGTTGGCGCGAAATGCCTATGCTTACATTCAGCGTTATTTCCCAGCGGGCGAACCCCAGCAGTTCTGGCAGACGATCGCTCATAGATATTGCCCGGAACGTTATGTGGAGCCTGTTAAGGCTGAAGAAGTTTGTGTTAAAGCTGTACTTGACCTGAATTAGTAAGTTATGGGTGAGTGTGGGGTTATGGAAAAATCTGCCGTTTTAGATCAAATTTCATTAGTGGCGCGTAACTACGGAGATGGAATTGTTTTTGAAGAAGTGTTGCTTGACTGGTTTGACTTTTTAGGAGGCAAACCGGGAGAAGTTGCGATTGTTGATGCTGGGAGCGATCGCCAAACTCAAGATATTTATTGGAAATTATTTCAGCAAGGCTTGCTCGACAAGCTGTAACGGTGTATGAACGCAGGTACATCTGCTGAGCCATCCGATCCGAGTAAAGCGCTCTATTACGGTCAGCCACCCAATCGAATCAAGCAACTCAGGGTTGCGTTTGGTCAATCGCTGTTAGGTGGTTATTGGCAGATGATAAAGCAAAAATTTCTGGTCAAGGTTAGCGATTAATTAAATAGATGATCACGAGGTAGGCGCAAATAAAGGTATGTTTTGTGGGCAGGTATCTTATCTATGTTTTATTACAACCGAGATATTTGTCCTAGGTTCGATTTAGTCCGCCTACTGACCCTCTAGTCAAGTAACAAGGAGATAGAGATTTTGGCACAGGTTGGGCTGGTGGCGATTGGGCGGAATGAGGGGCAGCGATTGGAGGTTTGCTTGAAATCTGCCGTTGGGAAAGCTGCTGCTATTGTTTATGTCGATTCTGGCTCGACAGATGGTAGTGTTCAATTGGCGCGATCGCTTCAAGTTGAAGTCGTTGAGCTAGATTTATCGCTGTCGTTTACAGCGGCGCGTGCCCGTAACGCTGGCTTTGCCCGTTTGCTAGAAATTGCACCAAATTTAGAGTTCGTCCAGTTTGTAGATGGGGATTGCGAAATTGTTGAAGGTTGGATTGACTGCTCTCAACAAAAATTGTTGGATCAGCCAAATGTTGCGGTGGTCTGTGGGCGGCGGCGGGAGCGGTTTCCAGAGCGATCGCCTTACAACCGCTTGTGCGACCTGGAGTGGGACACACCCATTGGTGAGGCATCTGCTTGCGGCGGCGATGCCATGTATCGCGTGGCTGCATTTCAGCAAGCACAAGGCTTTACTCCAACCTTAATTGCTGGAGAAGAGCCTGAACTGTGTTTAAGGCTGCGTCGGCAAGGGTGGAAGATTGTCCGGCTAGATGCCGAAATGACTCTGCATGACGCTGACATGATGCGGTTTGACCAGTGGTGGAAGCGGGTTTTGCGGGCAGGTCATGCCTATGCGGAAGGAGCGTGGCTGCATGGACGTGAGCCAGAACGACACTGGGTTAAAGAAAGCCGCAGCATTTGGATTTGGGGCGGGTTTGTGCCTCTGCTGGCTTTAGGAGGAGCTTGGTTTACACAAGGCTGGAGCTTGCTGTTGTTTGCTATTTATCCATTGATTTCTTTTCGGATTTATCGCTACGGTCGGCAACGAGGCTGGGGAACTCAGGATTCTCTGCTCTACGCAGGCTCATGCACGGTAGGTAAGTTTCCTAATTTAGCTGGACAGATCAAATTTCATTGGAATCGTTTGCTAGGACGCCAAAATCAGTTGATTGAGTACAAGTAAGAGTGAGCTTTCTCAGTTCGATGGCTGGCAATGATTTCGTTGCTGCCATCAATGTAATATTTGATAGTAAATGTTTTGATAGAGGCTGGGTTTCAGGGAAGGCGAGGGCTGGCTTGTCCTTTAAAGATCCCTGAGAACCTGACCTTAAACTGATGAAATAAGATCTAACAAGGCTTCTGCACTGCGCTTGCTATGGAACTGTTGGATGACTTTTCCCCGTCCTGCACTTCCAAGCTGTTGAGCAAGCTGGCGATCGCTCAACAGCTTCAAAATCGTATCCGCTAATTGTTGCGGCACTTGGGGTTCAACTAATAAACCATCCACACCCTGTTCGATCAGCTCTTTCACGCCCCCCGAACAGGTCACGATAACGGGTACTTCCATTGCCATCGCCTCCATGATGGCAACTCCGAGCGGTTCCTAGAAGACTGGCTAGGGCAAATACATGGGCGTTTTCGAGGGCGTTCTTGATGGTTTGTTCTGATGTAGCTCCCAGAAGGCGCACCGAGTCTGCTAAATTGAGCCGCTGAATTAAAGATTCCAGTTCTTTGCGGTATCCGATGCCGCCTTGCTCATCTTCTCCGGCGATTTCTAAGGTGGCGGGAACACCTTGCTGGCGGAGGAGGGCGATCGCTTCAATTAAATCAGCGTGTCCTTTGCAAAAGTTGAGCCGTCCACAGGTAAAAATGCGGCAGGCTGTTTGTTGATCCCAGGGTTGGTAAGAATGGGTGCGTTGGAAGACGGAAGCATTGACACGGTAAGTGGAGTTAGATAAATGGTTCGGCGCTGAGCTTCTGTTGTCCATGTATGAGACATGAGGCTAGGGGCGGGGAACTGAGCAGAGATAATATCGACCTGGGCGTTGTTGCAAGTGAACAGGTATCATAAAGTACATGGTCGGCTTACCGCAATTTCACTTGTGCCTTAGTATACGTTTTGTATCTGTAAAGATACTGTGAATCTTTTAAGTGCGGGTGTTTCTTCTGTCTTTATGGCGATCGATCGGCTCGTATGTCAGGGTGGGAGGAAATTGCCTAAATCCTGTCCTAAAGGGTTTAAGTGAAGACTAGAGAAAAAAAGAGAGGCGGACTGATCAGCAGTCCGCCTCTCTTTTTTCGCTGAGGGCAAGAGTTTTCTAGCCCCCAGGCGATCGCCCCTTAAGGAAGAGGATGGAATAGTAGATCAGGGAAGAATCGATTAAATTCAATGATGATCCCTGCCGTAATAAACATCCAAGCGGTTGCCAAGACTGGGGCAGTGGAAAGATATTTCACAAAGTACTTAGACTGCATAGACATACTCCAAGAGTGAACGGACTTTTAGCCTAGCGGGGTGAGACAGTAATCTCGTCATTCTTCGCAGTCAGCTTGCCTGTTGTGAACTCTCCGAAGGCGGCGAGGGGCCAAGCAAAGCCAGTCAACATAATTTTGATGGCGCGAGGAACATCGATGATCACTTCCTTCATTTCGGGATCTTTGTCGCCCCGAACCGAAATGACGTAAGCACGACCGACCCAGCCGATCCAGCCTGCAATGTACAGGAAGAGCAGACTTGGGATGGTGAAGTCACCTGCATGGCTAAGCCGACCATCTACGATCAAATGAGGCAGACCATCGGTACCACAGAGGGCTTGTTGACCATAAGACTCAAAACGAGCCTTAGCTTGAGGCGTTTTAGGGGCGTTCGCGGCACGCTGCAAGAAGGCTTTGGACTCACCACAGGGCGTTAATCCGGCAACATCAGCAGCAGCCGGAGGAACAAAGTTGAGCCAAAGACCCATCAGCAGGATCAGAGCAAACAATCTTCGCATGGAGTTGTTTCCCATATTTTACAAAAAGCAAGTTTTTCGTACAAAAATTAAAGTTATCTGTACAAGAAATTTGGACTGTCAGAGCAATAATACCCTCAGGAGTAGCCCCTACAAGATAGGCTGTTAAAAGATCTTTACGTTTCTTGATAACACTTCCCATGTCAACGGTCTTAGCAATTGAGACAAGCTGTGATGAAACTGCGGTGGCAATTGTTCGCCACGACCCTTTACTGGGCGATCGCCACCTCCTCAGTAACATCGTTTCATCACAGATTGAAATCCATCAGCAGTATGGCGGCGTGGTGCCTGAAGTCGCTTCGCGGCAGCATGTGGAGACGGTTAATGGGGCGATCGCCCAGGCATTTCAGCAAGCCCACTCAACCTGGGCAGACATTGATGGAATTGCTGCCACTTGCGCCCCCGGACTCGTAGGCGCCCTGCTGGTGGGGCTAACCGCAGGCAAAACACTCGCCATGCTTCATCAGAAGCCTTTCTTGGGCGTCCATCATCTAGAAGGACACCTCTACGCCTCCTACCTCAGTGCGCCTGATTTAAAGCCGCCTTTTCTATGCCTGTTGGTATCCGGAGGGCATACTAGCTTGATCGAAGTCAAGGATTGTGGACAGTACAAAACGTTGGGACAGACCCGCGATGATGCAGCCGGAGAAGCATTTGATAAGGTAGCGCGGCTGATGCACTTGGGCTATCCCGGCGGCCCTGTGATTGATCGGTTGGCGAAGGACGGCGATCGCCATGCGTTTCTGCTGCCGGAAGGGCAGGTATCTTTGCCAGAAGGAGGCTATCACCGCTACGACTCTAGTTTTAGTGGGTTGAAGACGGCGACTTTGCGGCTAGTGCAAAAGTTAGAGCAGACGGGTGAGCCTTTGCCAGTGAATGATTTGGCGGCGAGTTTTCAAGAGACAGTGGCGCGGGCGTTGACGAAACGGGCGATCGCCTGTGCTTTAGACTACGGGTTTACGGCGATCGCGGTGGGCGGCGGTGTGGCGGCTAACAGTGCCCTACGGGAACATCTCCGAGCCGCTGCTGAGCGGCACAACATTCGGGTTCTGTTTCCGCCCCTCCAGTTTTGTAGCGACAACGCTGCCATGATTGCTTGTGCCGCCGCCGATCATCTCAATCGCGGACAGACTTCGGCTTTGACGCTAGGGGCGCAATCAAGACTAGCGATTTCTGAGGTCATGCAGCTATATCAAGTATGAGATCAAGTATGAATATCAGAGCTGATGCATCGCCAAAATCCGCCGAATCTCGTTGGCGATAGCCTCAGGTTGCTCTAGCATTGCCAAATGTCCGCAATCTGCAATTTGAGTCACGTTACTACCGCAGCATTCAAACGAGGGATGAAAACTGGCGAGGTGATTCACGTACTTCGGTTCCATGATGGTATCGTTGACGCCGGCAATGAAATGGACAGGCTGATGAAGTCGCGCGACGACTTGGGGCAACAGATGAACTTCAGATTCAGTCGTGGAATCGAGGAGGGCGCCGATCGCCGCCTCAGGTTGGGCAGTGAGCAGATCTAATAGACGTTGTTTCCCCCAAGAACGGGTTAGGGTTTGAGTCACGTTCATCCGTGTTAGCGCCAAGCCTAGCAGCGGCATGGAGGCAAGCCATCGGGGGCGAAATTTGACAATTTGTTGACCCGCAGCCCGAAATTTTTCAAATTCTTCTTTGATATAAATGCCGCCGCCAGAGTTGACGCAGATCACGCCCAATATTGTCTCAGGAGCTTGATCGGCTGCCCACAGCGCGATCGCGCCACCCAAAGAATGACCCACCAACCAAGCACGAGTAATATTCAGGCTGTGCAGTAAAGCATTGAGGTCTTGAGCGTAAGCAGTTGGGGAATAAGCACGAGATTCGGCAGTCGGCAGTACCGTCGTAGGCTCTACGCTAACTTGTGAGGAGTGGAGTGAAGCCGGGGATCTCAGTCCAGTAGCGACCTCTTGCGGGTACATTAAAGCGATCGCTTTTTCTGGCACTGACACAGCTTGTGACGCTGCGCCTTTAGGCTGAGATTCGCCAAATCCTCGCAAATCGTAAGAAAGACACTGAAACTGTGGAGACAACTGCTCAACGACGGGCTGCCAGTAAGTCCGGCTCAAAAGCCAGCCATGAACAAATACTAAAACAATAGGAGAGTCAGTTGGCTCTGACAACTCATAGGCGTGGGGAAAGCCATGAATGCGAATGGTTTCAACCATACTGGATGGTGTCTGCTCGTTGCTCGAAGAGGATTAGAGGAAAGTCAGGAACAAAGGTAATGCTTAGATTTCTCTTTTCCATCATAAATTCGCAAGCGTCATGTTTCCAAGTGATTAGAGTGGGTAAAATTAATCTTCCCCGATCTCCCTAGGAGAGACGATCCACGAGATCGCCGCCTACCTTGAGTTACGACGATGCTAAAGCTTTTTTGTAAGCTGCCCAGCCGCCGTAATCAGAAATATCAGGCCAGTTGTACTGCTCGACTAAGTCACGCGGATAAAAAATCGCCGTCACGGTTTCCCCATTCTCTAGAACAATATCGTCAGGATACATATCGGGTGGTTCGGTAGAAATCAAATGGTCGTACTGCTCTGCCGTCAGCTCATAAACCTCTCCAGGAATAGAAATTCCTCCTTCTGCCACTGCGTAAATGGCAGGATGCCAACCATCGGCGACCGCATGAAAGCGATATGACGGACTGGTTTTAGCTTCGCGGATAAACTGAGCAGCTTGAAGATTTTGGTGTTCGGGTTGACCCTTTAGCGCCGAACCACAGATGAAGACTCGTTTAGAGCCTGAATTAGTTTGAGTCATTTCAAGTTAATGATGGATGGTGCAAACTCAAGTATCCCAATTGTCAGTCTGATTCCAATAAAATTCGGGAAGTATATGACAGGCAGAGCCAACTCACTAGGTCGTCTAATGAGGTAAAACAATGTGCTCTATTCAAACGGCAACATCATTGACCAATCAGGTTTACATTGACTGACTCTAATCAACAAAAGCCTCGATTTCGCTAAAATCGAAGCCCATAGGCTCGAAATCCACCCCGCCAAATTCCTTTCAACCTTCTTAGGTGGTATAATTTACGCTATCCAGATGCAGGCGATCGCAAGAACTATTCGCTTTCAGGTTGAATCTTTCTCCAGTCTGTCTATCGGCACGGATGCCGATGAAAAACTCCTCCGCCAAGTCTTGCTCAATCTTCTCGGTATTGCCGTTAAGTTCACCGAACAAGGTCGAGTTACTTCACGCATCTGTTCAGAATGTCCTTGTCTAGAGGTTCCGGTGGAACGTCTCCCGATCGAGAATAGCAACTTGATATTCCTGCAATGCCTTCGCTTCGAGGTCAGTGATATTGGTCTGGGCTTGACTCCAGCGCAACTCGAAAAAAACTTCCGACCGCTTAAACAGGTTGGAGACGTCCAATCTCAAGCCGCTGGAAATGGGTGGGGGCTAGCTATGAAGCAGCACTGGGTAGCACTTATGGACGGTGTCAGAGCTGCCAGCGAATGGGGCAAAGGGTCGAGCTTTTGGCTTGAAGACATTTGCCCTGGGGTCATTGCTCCCCCAGAATTGACTACCTATCAGACTAAGCGGGTCGCAGGGTTCATCGGACTTGCAGGGCAAGACGATCGCCATATCTCCCTAGCCAATAACCTTAAAGACTTAGTACAGGGATTTCCAGAGAAGGCGATCGCCATTCTAGCTAAAAAATATCTCTATCCGGAGAGAAACCTGTGAACCACCACCCCCTTCTGTCGGTTCCCGGCGTCCCTCCTCCCAACCCCACCATCCTCATCATTGACGATAACCCCAACAATCTCAGTTTCGCGGTTTATTCTCTCGAAGAGAGCGGCTTCAATGTTCTGGTCGCTCAAGATGGCAGCAGTGGCTTAAAACGGGCGCAATCTGTCCAGCCACAGCTGATTTTGCTTGATGTCGTGATGCCCCACGTGGATGGTTTTGAAACCTGTCGCCAGCTTAAGCTCAACGAGGAAACCTGCGACATTCCTGTGATTTTTATGTCGGCTTTATCAGATACCGAAGATAAAGTTAAAGGATTTGAAGTCGGCGCAGTAGACTATGTGACGAAACCCATTCAGCGCGAAGAGTTGCTTGCCCGCATCACAACTCATTTACGAATTCAAGCACTAACGCACCAGCTCCAGCAACAAAATCAACAGCTCCAGCAACAAGCGATCGAACTGGCGCAAGCGAAACAAGCCATAGAAGACGTGAACCAAGAGTTGCAGCATGTGGCTTATTTTGATAGTGTGACGGCGATCGCCAACCGTCGCCATTTCGATATGCACCTGCGGCAAGAGTGGCAGCGTCTTGCCAGAGACCAAGAGCCGCTTTCCCTCATCCTGTGCGACATCGACTACTTCAAGCGCTACAACGATCACTACGGGCATCAAGCCGGAGATGTTTGTCTAAAAGACATTGCCCAATCAATGCATCGGGTCATGAAACGCGCCGCAGATTTAGTGACTCGTTACGGCGGCGAAGAGTTTGCCATTATTCTCCCCAATGTTCGCCTTAAAGGGGCAGTACACATTGCACAGCTCATTCAGATGGAAATTCGCCACTTAGAAATCCCCCACGCCCAATCTACGGTCAGCTCCAATGTCACCCTTAGCCTCGGCATCAGTAGCCAAATCCCCAACCTGCAACAACCTCCAGAATCGTTGATTACAGCCGCCGATCGAGCGCTCTATCAAGCTAAGGCGCAGGGGCGAAACACTTACGCATTGGCACTATCAAATTAAATAATCGATAGATGCGCAACGAACCGATCCCAAAAATTTCAAACTCCTCTTAAACCCCTTTCGACAGACCTATGGAGCGCCTGAAGGTGGTAAGTTTAATGAGAGACAGATGCTTTGCGTCTACTTCATTGAGGCGCCTAAAAGCCCTAGTCTGTCGTTGGGAACGGAGGAGATATGGTCAGGAGACGGGCAGCGGGTTCAACAGGCTCAACAGATTCAACAGACAAAACCGAAAAAGAGGCTCCCTTGGAGAAAACCGTTGGGCTAGAAGCCACAGTTTTAGACTTAAAAGCAACTTTAGACGCAGTTCAGCCTAAGGATTCTATCCTTCTAAAGCAAATTAGCGATCTTAAAGCAGACCTAGAAGCGAAAGGTAGCCTCATAGAGAAGCTACAAACAGAAATTAAGCAAGCTGGGCAAGAAGTTAAGCAAGCTGAGCAAGTCAAAGCCGAGTTGGCAGAAGCGAAGCAAATGATCCTCAAGCTATCTGAGGTAAATGCTAAGCCGTTAGCGGCGATCGCTCCCATCCACACCCCTGCTGCTCCCAAGCCAGAGCCAGAACCAAAATCGACCTTACAAATCGAGTCTGCTGCGATCGCCCACAAAACTCAGCATGAAACAGCACTCCGCAAAATTTTCCAGCACCCTACACAGCCAGGCTCCCCTCCCCCCATGTCCTCGGAAAGAGAAGGGCAACTTTCTGAAATTGACATTGGATGGATGGATTAGGAGCTTAAAGCAAAACGTTGATCAAGATCTTGATCAACGTTTTGCCCTCTTAGAGGATGTTTGAAAAGTCTGATCAAGCACCTCAATTCTGGAGATCCCCCTAAATCCCCCTTAAGAAAGGGGGACTTTGAGTTCCGAAGCCCCCTTTCTTAAGGGGGCTTGGGGGGAT
>Ga0335397_10001004_pt1 | contig 38016 bp, 34 predicted proteins | sample MAT04_FD_205740 | JGI IMG/M metagenome (GOLD analysis project Ga0335397, IMG submission 205740) | Freshwater microbial communities from Lake Fryxell liftoff mats and glacier meltwater in Antarctica - MAT-04 (spades assembly) (version 2) ... | reverse complement strand
GGCACGCTCTCCACGATCGTACTCACGGCCCTCCAACGCACGCTCGACCCGCTGGCTTGGTTCGAGCGCCTCCGGCAATCACCGCATGCCCTACACCTGCCCCGGACGGGGCGGTAAACAAGTACCTTCCATTGAGGCGCGAGCATTGGAGAGTCGTAGCAGAGGTTTTTCGTCACCAGATTCTAAGGGGCTTGGTTTTGGTTTTCGGGTTTGCCTCAGGCATGTCGATTCGATGCCTCCCAACTCCACAACTCCAGACACCCACAAATCCCTGCCCCAAGAACGGTAGTTTCTACTGGGATTGCGCAGCATGGGCGGTGCTGAGATGGCGGCCGACTAAGTTGCCGGACCCAACCTAAACGGCTGCGGCAGCAGCTCGGCCAGGGTGAAGTCGCCCACACCATCGACCAAGATAAACCCTTCCGCCCAGGTGAACTCCACGACGCGAAGCCGCGCGGCCCCATTTTCCTGCCAACGCCTGAACGCCGTGGGGAATACTTCTTCCAGCACCGCCCGAATACGGGTGCGAGCCACGCACGCTTCCTCTTGCCATGCGGCAATGCCAGCGTTCGTCGAACCGCTGGCGCGCACGGAATCGTCGCCAAGCCCCGTCACTTCTTTTGAACCTTGAGGATCTCGCCATGGCTCCCCTTGCGCGCTGGATGTTCGTCTTCGCATTGGTGTTCTGTTGTGCATCGCGTGCCGAGGCCCAGACGGGCCTTGGCGGAGGGCAGACGGGCCTTGGCGGAGGTGCGCCCTCATGGCCTGCTTCCTACATCGCGCTGGTTGCCGAGGGGCCTGCCCCCAAGAGCGAGCCGATCGATAACTTCAACTACGAGGACCTCGAACATCTGATCACCTCGAGCGGGGCCGTCCGTATCGAAGAGGTCCTTCCCAAGCTCCCCGTGGAGCTGCGCGAAGGACCTATTCTGATGTCCAAGTCGAGGAGCACGCATCAGGCCACGACGAACTATCCACGGGTGATCCTGTGCTCGCCCAAGGCCCACTTCATGCTGGCCTACAGCACCTCTTCAGAGGACGCGAACCGCCATCTGCTGGAGGTCATCCAGTGGCGCTCCGAAGACGACACGTTTGAGTTTCGCGAAATCGCCTTCGACCCCAAGGCGAAGAAGCCGCCCGAGTTCTCCGAGGCTAATCCCAGTCGTTGCACGGCCTGTCACGGAGACTCGCTCCGTCCCAACTGGGAGCCTGCCAGCATCTGGCCCGGCGCGGTCGGCAGCGGCAGGCATCTGGAATGGAACGAGCATCAACGACTGCGCGACTATTCACTCCGTTCGGATCCGCGTCTGAAAGCGATCCATTGGAAGGTGCCTAACCATGGGGCCGAAACCCCTGCCGCACGGATGGCGACGCACTTGAACGCCTTGAACACCCGGCGGATGACGCGATTTATTCGCGAATCGCCCGACTATGACCTGTACAAGTACTCGATCGTGGCGGGGTTGTTGTCGCTGCCGGGATTCCAGCAGATCGAGCCGATTCGTACCGCATCGTTCGAGCGGCCCAACGACTATAAGGATCTTCTGAAAGAGACCCGCTCGACGCTGACGGAACTGCTGGCCAAGTACTATGGTCCTGACGAAGCCGCGGCGATTGCGAATGTCCGCCTCATTTTTGAGCCCAGGAGCATCAGCCTTCGCGACGTGTCGACATCGTCTCGGAGTCACTTCATGCTGACAGGCGACATGCACACAGACTTCGGAGCGGTTGTAAAGCAGCTCTACGAAGAAGATGAGCAGCTTCGCACCGCCGCGCCCCTGCCTTCCAACATCATCCAAGCGTTTCAAGGAGGAGAGCCGCGAGCAGCGCTCGAGAATCAGCTTGCGAGCGCAGCCAAGCAGGCTTGGTCGGAGCGAACGAAGCTGGTCGCGGCTCGCCCGGCGCAGTGGTAGTGCGTAGCTACGAAACTGTCGACGGTACCGAGAGTCGGAACGGTTGCGGCAGCAACTCGGCCAGGGTGAAGTCGCCGACGCGGTCGACAAAGATGGCTCCTTCGGCCGAGGTGAACTCGGCGATGACTTGTCGACAGGCACCGCAGGGCATCGACTCGCCGGGCCCGCTTTGCAACGTGGCGGCCGGGCAGGTCACGGCGATCGCTTCGATGCGACGCGCGCCCGAGAGGACGGCGCGGAAAATTGCCGTCCGCTCGGCACAAACCGTCAGCCCGTACGAGGAGTTCTCGATGTTGGCCCCGGTGTGGATCTGACCGCGCTCGTCGAGAACCGCGGCACCCACTTTAAACTTCGAATACGGGGCGTAAGCCAAAGTCGCCGCTTGGCGCGCGGCCTCCAGCAGCCGCATCCGGACCTTGGCATCCAGTCCCATGAAGTGCTCGCGATTCTTGGTGGCGTGAAGGCGTAAAGTAGCAGGCACACTCCGTGTGCCGTCCGCCTTATTGTGGTGCAGGCGTCCCGCCTGCCTTGAAGCGTTTTCGATGTTCCAGCAGGCGGGACGCCTGCACCACAATCAGGCACACGGAGTGTGCCTGCTACTATACTCGCCCATTACGTACCGCTCGCCTTGGCCATTCGCTTCTCGGTGATCTCGATCGCCTTCAACAGCCCGCGGGCTTTGTTCAGCGTCTCTTGATACTCACTCTCGGGATCGCTGTCGGCCACGATCCCGGCGCCCGCCTGGATGTAGCACTGATCCCCTTGAATCACCATGGTCCGCAGCGCGATGCAAGTGTCCATGTTCCCGGAGAAGTCGACATACCCCACGGCCCCGGCATAGGGTCCCCGGCGATGCGGCTCCATCTCGTCAATGATCTGCATCGCCCGCACCTTGGGAGCACCGCTTACGGTCCCCGCCGGCAGGCACGATCGCAGAGCATCGAAAGCCGTGCGGCCATCGTCGAGCATGCCATTCACGTTCGACGTGATGTGCATCACGTGGCTGTAGCGCTCGATCGTCATCACGTCAGTCACCTGCACACTGCCATAGCGGGCCACGCGCCCCACGTCGTTGCGCCCCAGATCGACCAGCATCACATGCTCGGCCCGCTCCTTGGGATCGGCCAGCAGCTCTTCGCCCAGCCGTTGGTCTTCTTCTTCGGTCGCGCCGCGCTTGCGAGTGCCGGCCAGTGGTCGCACCGTGACTTTGCCATCGACCACCCGGACCATAATCTCGGGCGAGCTGCCGACGAGCGTGACCTGCGGGGTCCGCAGATAGAACATGAACGGGCTAGGGTTCACCACTCGCAGCGTGCGATAGATCTCGAACGGGGGAGCGGTGACGGTGGTCCGCAGCCGCTGGCTGAGGACGACCTGAAAGATGTCGCCGGCGCGGATGTACTCCAGACACTTCTCGACGGCGCCGCAAAAGCCCTCGCGCGTGAAGTTGGAACTGTAGTCGAGCGTCACGTCGCCGCGCGTGGCAATGTCGGCCGGGCGGAGATCGCATTCGGGGCTCGAAAGCTTGTCCACCAAAGCGTCCACCCGCTGCTTGGCTTCGTCATAGGCCACGGCCGGATCGGGCTCCTCGCCGTCCAGGCGGGCCATCGCAACCACGGTAATCGTCTTGGTGACGTGATCGAAGATCACCATCCGATCGTAGAACGCGAAGGCCAGATCGGGCAGTTCGCGGTCGTCTTCCGGCGGATCGGGGAGCCGTTCGCTGTAGCGGACCGTGTCGTAACCTGCGTAGCCAACAGCGCCGCCGCAGAACGGAGGAAGCTCGGGAATGGTCGCGGCAGCCAGATTGGCCACGCGATTTTCCAGCTCGGCCAGCGGGTCGGGCGTTACAAACTCGTCCACCCCGGCCGCCGTGCGGATCGTCACATGTTGCTGGCGGGCTTCGAGTTGGAGGAAAGGGTCCGAACCCAAAAAGCTGTACCGGCCGACTTTCTCGCCGCCGATGACGCTCTCGAACAGGCAGGCGCAATCGCCGGAGTCGATCCGCGCAAAGGCCGTGACGGGGGTCAGCGTGTCGCTGGTCAACCGGCGATAGACCGGCACCAGTTGGGCATCGACCGCGTATTCACAGAACGATTCAAAATCAGGAAGGTGTGACATAGTCACCAAACTAGCAAGCGTCGCGATGGTGGGGAAGAACTTTCGCTAGCGGAGTTGGCAGGACATCGCGGATGGTCGTCCGACAGTCACTGCAATTGACCCCTTGGGGGCCGATGCTAGAATTCCTTTGCAGATCGGCCTTTGTGGCCCAAATCAAGATGTCGGGCGGGCTTGCGGCCAGAAGGCTGCCGGTCAGTCCGACGGGATCGCGACGGAAACGAGATTCCGATGAAGTGCCAGAAGTGCAACGAGCCGGCGACATTCCATATCACGGAGCTGACCGGCGGTAAGCCGATGGAGTTGCACCTGTGCGAAGAGTGCGCCCGCGAGTACCTGACCCAGGTCGAGCCTGAAGAGACCACAGCCGGCCCGCCCAGTCTGGCGGGGGCGTTGGCCAAGCAACTGGAAGTCGGCCAGACCGCTGAAGAACTGGCGCGACTCGACAAGCAGGCCTGCCCCGTCTGCGGCGTGACCTTCTACGAGTTCCGCAATCAGGGACGGCTGGGCTGCCCGCACGACTACGTCGTGTTCTGGAAAGATCTCGAACCGCTCATTGTGAATATCCACGGCGAAACACGCCATGTGGGCAAGCGTCCCAAGCGTTCGCCCCGCGACACCGATCAGCGCACACGGCTCATCCGCCTGCGACGCGAAATGAAGGAAGCGGTCGAAGACGAGAACTACGAACGGGCCTCGAAGCTTCGCGACGAAATCAAACAGATCGAAACGGGCGCAGGATAGCGCCCTCTTCAAGTTTGTCCTGGCTGACACATCTCTTCCCGAATTCAAAATCTCTGGCTCGAATCGCCTGCTACGCACGAGGCACTGGAATCCTGGCGTGAAACTTGAAGACCTAGCACGGACGAGCGGCGAGTGGCTGCGGGGCGCTGGCCCCGAGAGCGACATCGTCATGAGCAGCCGCATTCGATTGGCCCGCAATCTGGCCGACTTCCCCTTCATCAGCCGGGCCAGCCCCAGCGATCGGCAAGAGATCGAAAAGGCCCTGCGGACCAGCATTCTGCGCGGCCCCAACAACGAGCAGATGCTCTATGTGGACGTCGACAAGCTGGAAGGGCTCGACCGCCAGTTCCTGGTCGAGCGGCACCTGATCAGCCGCGAACTGGCTGAAGGAGAAGGAGTCCGCGCGGTCGCCATCAGCAACGAAGAGCAAGTCAGCTTGATGGTGAACGAAGAGGATCACCTGCGCATCCAGGTCATCCGCTCGGGCTTTGATTTGGCCGCCGTGTGGGAAGAGATCAACCGCATCGACGACCTGATCGAGTCGCAGGTGACCTACGCCTACAGCGAACAACTCGGCTACCTGACGGCCTGCCCCACCAACGTGGGCACCGGCATGCGGTGCAGTGTGATGCTGCACCTGCCGGCGCTGGTGATCACGCGGCAGATTGAGAAAGTCTTCCGCAGCCTGCAGAAGATCAGCCTGGCCGTGCGTGGGTTCTTTGGCGAAGGGACCCAGCCGATGGGCGACTTCTATCAGATTTCGAACCAGATCACGCTGGGCCAAGCCGAGGAAGAGCTGCTGAAGCGCGTCGGCGACGTCGTGCCGGTGATCATCGCTTATGAGCGGCAGGCCCGCGAAGTGCTGAAGAAAGAAAGCCCCGATCACCTGCACGATCGAGTGAGTCGCGCCTACGGAATCCTGCGCAGTGCGCAGACGATCAGCTCGCAAGAGACGATGGATCATCTGTCGAGCGTGCGGATGGGCGTGAATCTGGGCCTGATCCAGAACCTGGCCATCCCGCGTGTGAACGAGCTGTTCATTTACACGCAGCCCGCCCATTTGCAGAAGCTGAAGGGCGTGGAGATGGACGCCGGCGACCGCAACATCGAGCGCGCCCGCTATCTGCGGAAGCATCTCAACCCGGATGGCAGCGACCACAACTAAATGGGCCGTCGCTCCATCGGAGCGCTGTCTTCTGTAGGGAACGCCCTCCGTGGCGTTCCGGTAAGCGTGTACGTCTCTCCATTCCCATCGGTAGGAACCGGGACGTTTTCCCTCTCCGCGCGGAACGCCACCGAGGGCGTTTCCTACAACACGGTGTCGAGCACGGCCCGGTAAATTGCGGCCAGTCGCTCGCCCGACAGCCGCGCATCGAAGTGCTGCTCGGCCCGCTGGCGGGCTGCTTTGCCGAGGTTCACCCGAAGCGATGGGGTCGTTGCCAGGCGACGCATCGCGTCGGCCAGCACGGCCTCGTCGTCCGGCGGGACTAGCACGGCCGAGTCTTCCGTCAGGATCTCGCGCGTGCCACCGACTGCGGTAGCTACGATCGGCAGCCCGGCCCCAGCAGCCTCGAGCAGCACGCGACCCAGCGGCTCCTGCCGGGCCGGGTGAACCAGCATGTCGAACTCGCCAAGCAGTGTTGGCACGTCGCTGCACGCGACCATAAAGGCCACGCGATGGCAAAGGCCAGCTTCAGCGAACGTTCGCTCAATCGTCTGCTCGTAAGCGACGGTCTCCGGCTTGGAAGAGTGCCGTTGCCCGACAATGATCCAATGAAGCTTCGACACGTCCTCATCGCGGGCGAGTCGCGCCGCCGCGCGGGCCAGCACGTCCTGTCCCTTTCGAAGGATGATCTGGCCGATGGTCCCCGCCACCAGGGCGTCAGCGGGCCAGTCAAGTTTTGGGCGGAGCGCAAGGTTCCCGCCTAACCGCTCGCGCGGCCGAAAAAGCTGCAGGTCGACTCCATTGTGCAGCACGGTAGTCTTCTCTGCGGAAACACCTTGGGCGATGTGGAACGCGCGAGTGGCTTCCGAGACGGCGATCAACCGCGTGTGACGATTCAGATCGGCCACGGCCGCCGCCGAGAGGCCCACGATGTCGCGCAGATGGGCGATGCTGGGCAGCGACAGTTCAGTAGCAACCGGTCCACTGAGTCTTCCCATCGACAGGCTGTTGGCATGCAGCAGGGCGGGCTTGGTCTGGATCAGCAATTGCCGCAAATTCGCACGGGCCTGATCGCGCTCGATGTTCACGCCTGCCGAGTCGCGACTCGAAAACGAAACGTGTTCAATCCCCTGCCGGGCGAGTTCTTCCGACAGCGGCCCCGTGGCCGGCGCGGCCACCTTCGTCCGGAATCCGGCCTGAATCAGGCTTGGCAGCGCCGCGAGCAGCGAGCGCTCTCCGCCGTTGAGCGTGGGATACTCGCACAGCACCAGCACGACGCGTGAGCCGGCGAGGTTCATCGCCTGGCTACACGCTGCGCGATCGGGCGAGCAGTTTGCAAAGCTGCCCGTGCAGCCGCGGTGTCGAAGCGGCCAGGAAGCTGGGGTGCTCGGATCGGAACGGCTGGCCGTCGATGTCGGTAAACAGCCCGCCCGCTTCGCGGACGATCAGCATGGCCGCGGCCACATCCCACAGCTTCGTGTTGGTGGCCCAGTAACCGTCAAAACGGCCCGCCGCCACGTAGCAAAGATTCAAAGCGGCCGAACCCAGCCGGCGGACCGATTGGGCCGCGATCAGCACCTCGACAAAATCGTCGATGTCGGGCGAACCCTTGGTGACCTTCGTGGGAAAGCTGGCGGCGATCATCGACTTGGAGATGTCATCAACCGTGCTCACGGCCAGCCGCTTGCCGTTCAGGAACGCACCGCCGCCGCGCGTGGCGCGGTAGCACTCGCCCGAGCAGGGATCAAAAACCACGCCCACGATCGGCTGGCCTTCGTGCTCCAGAGCAATCGAGACGCAGTAGTTCGGGAACTGGTGAACGTAGTTCGTGGTGCCGTCGAGCGGGTCGACGACCCAGCGGTACGGGCTCCCCGGCTTGTGGCTCCCTCCGCCTTCCTCGCCCAGAAAATCGTGGTTCGGATAGACGGCCAGCAGGTACTTTCGAATCGCTTCCTGCGAGGCCAGGTCGGCGTCGGTCACCAGGTCGGCGGGGGCCTTCTCGCGCGTGGCGAAACGCCCGGCCCAATCCAACAGGATCTTGCCTCCCATACGGGCGGCATGTTCACACGCTTCCAGAAAGTCTTTCATCCGTTACTTCCGACCCTTCTGCTTGCGACGGTTGCTGCGGTTATCTTTCTCGGGAGGTGGGCTGCCGCCGCCGAAGGGCCACAGGCCGCCGCCGCTCTTGGGCGGTGTGGCCGGCACAACGCTCGTCCCGCCGCCGCCTGGGCCATCGGTGGAGGGCTTAAGCGTGATCGGCGCGATCTTGAGCAGCAGCTTGCGCTCCATCAGGCTCCAGAGCGTCGAGGCGATGAAGTAGACGCACAGCCCGCTGGCGACTTTAAAGAACATAAAGCCCATCACGACCATCATGATGTTCATGGTCTTCTGCTGGACCTCCTGCTGCTCGTTCTGAGCAGGCGGCATGAGCATCTTGTTCTGCACCAGGTAAAGCAGAATGGTCACGATCGGCAGCAGGTTGAAGTACGGCCCCAGGTAGCCGTCGCGGCCGGTGAGCCAGGGGAACAGTGGCTCCCAATAAAACAGCATGTCAGGACCGGCCAGATTCGAGCACCAGAAGTTCTCGCTGAACAGCGGCGCATCGCGCAGGGCCAGGTCGGCCTGCAGTCCGCGGTACAGCCCGATGAAAATCGGCAATTGCAGAAACAGCATCCCGCAGCCGCCAAAGGGATTCACCTCGTGCTTGCGAAACAACTCCATCTGGGCCTTGGCGGCCTCGTCTTTGTTCTTGTAGTTCTGCTTGATCTTCTCCATCTCGGGCTGCACGGCCTTCATCTTCTCGGCGCTGATTGCCTGCTTGCGCGAGAACGGGAACAGGCAGATGCGCACGCTGGCCGTGAGCATGACGATGGCCAGTCCATAGTTGCCCACCAGCCCGTAGAAGAAGTGCAGGATGCTGGTCATGATCACGGCAATAGCGCCGAACCAGCCGAAGTCGATCAGATAGCCCAGGCGATGCGCCGCCAGGACATCAGGATCCTTAGGGCCCGCGAAGAGCGTAAGCTGATGGGTAATCGTCTTGCCAGGGGGCAGCTTGAGGTCGACGGTCGTCATGCGGAACGAGGTGTTGACCAGGTTCAGGTGCTTGGGGTCAGTCGTGCCGAGGGCGACCGCCTTGATGTCGTTGTACCAGAGCTTGTCGGGACCGCTTTGCGGGAAGAGAAACGCCGCGAAGTATTGGGCGTCGACCCCCACGGCGAAGACCGGCTGATCGTATTCGGGATTGGGGACTTCCCCTTCGGCGACCTTGGTTGCGGGGACCACTTTGTGATCGCCCAACTTCCCTTCCACGGTATAGAACTGCTGCACGTAGTCGCGGATGCCAGTGCCGCTGACCTTGGCCGCGTACCACCAGCCCTCGGTCGGCAGGCCGTTGGGGCCATCGAGCCGATAGGCCAACACGCGCTGCGTCTTGTCGCTGTTGTCGGCCGGATTCTTGATCTGGATCTCGAAGCCCAGGTCGTATCCCATCTGGCGCGGAGGCAGGATCTCTCCACCGGCCGGCTTGGGCACCTCGGCCCCGTCCTCCACCGGAGTCAGAAAATATCGCTTGGTGATCTCGAGCCCGTGCGGCAGCGGGGCCTTGAAGATGACCTCGGTCACCGGCGCGCCAGAGGCAATCGTTTCGGCCGATGGGCTGACGATTTCCCACTTGCGACTAGCCAGCTTGGCGTCGGCAATCTCAGGGGCATCGGTCTTGCGGACCACGCTGTCGAGCTTCTCGAGCGACACGACAAGCGAAGGCGGATTCTTTTGCTTGGGTTCCGGCCGAATGACTTCCAGCGGATGCCGCGTAAGGCTGACACTCAGGGTGATCGGCTGCCCCTTACGCTCCACGCTCAGTTCGACCTTTTGGAGCGGCTCGGTCTTGGCCAGCAAGCCCGCCAGCTTCTCCGGCGATCCGGTCGGGGCGCCATTGAGGGACATGATGATGTCGCCCGACTGCAGGCCAGCGAGTGCGGCCGGCGTGCCGTGGCCGACCGCTTGGATCAAGCAACCTTGGCCGATTTCGGCCGTATCGACGGCGATCGAACCAAGGTAGCCCCCTTGGTGTTCCAAGTCGCGATACTTGGCCAGCTCAAGCCGTTCAATCGCCGCCCCCGCGTTGGTCAGCGTGACCAGCATGCGGTAGGGACTGGCCGGGTCAATGGATCCAAGCGTGACCGATTGCGCAGCGGGCTCGGGAGCGACGACGGGATTCTTGGGCTCGGCCTTTTCGGGGTCGGCCTTCGTTTCAGGGTCGGCCTTCTTCTCGGGATCGACCTTCTTCTCGGGATCGACCTTCTTCTCGGGATCGACCTTCTTCTCGGGATCGACCTTCTTCTCGGGATCGACCTGGGCCGGATCGGCCTTTTTCTCGCCGGCCTTCTCCTCTTCCTTTTCCTGCTCGGCTTTCTTTTTATCCAGCTCGGCCTGTGCCACCGCCTTGGGCTTGGGCGGGTACAGGTAGTTCATCAGGGTCGAGTAGCCCATCAAAATCGAGATGGAGAGACCCAAGAAGATGACGAGACGTTTATCCATGCGAATTCAAGTCCATAACAGCGGCGGTATTTGGCAACAAAGGGGGGGCGAAGAGGATGCTTCCCGCGGCCAGACCGCGCGCGTGTCCCAATGTTTTAGTATTCTGTCCGATCGTCACGATCTTGCAACCGCAACTGGAGCTTTTGCACGGGATTGTGCGAGAGGGCGGGTGTTTGTCCGCAGGCAGTCGAGGTGTCAGGTGTTGGGAAACCGTCGGTGAACGGAAACCCGGGGCGATGTTGAAGAAGCGTCTCATTCAACGCCCAACACCCAGCACCTCTTCGTATTTCCCCCCTCGTTGGGCGGAGCGCCCGTTGACGGGACGGCTTGCACGCTTAAAACAACGGTTTGCGCCAGGCACGCGAGTCGTGGCCGGGGCGGTGGGAAACTTGGGTTCGCACAAAGGGTTGCTCCATGACGTCGCCTCGGATCCAGCGGGCCCTTATCAGTGTCAGCGATAAAGCCGGGCTGACTCCCTTTGCGCAAGGGCTGGTTGCTGCTGGCGTCGAGATCTACTCCACCGGAGGGACGCGCAAACATCTGGAAGAAGCCGGCCTGAAGGTCCAGGACATTGCGGCTTACACCGGCTTCCCCGAGATGATGCACGGCCGGCTGAAGACGCTGCATCCCAAGGTCTTCGGCGGCATTCTTTGCAGGCACGATGTGCCCGAGGACATGCAGTCGCTCAGTGAGCACGGCATCTCGACCTTCGAACTGGTCGTGGTGAACTTGTATCCGTTCCAGGCCACCATCGCCAAGGCAGGCGTGACGCTGGCCGAAGCGATCGAGCAGATCGATATCGGCGGGCCCTCGCTGGTCCGCGCTGCGGGCAAGAACCACGCCTTCACCACCATCGTCACGTCGGCCGACCAGTACGATAAGGTCCTGGCGCAGTTGAAGGAGCAAGGGGCCACGACGCTCGATCTGCGGTTCGAACTGGCGGCCGCCGCCTTCGAGCACACGGCCGGCTACGATCGAGGCATCGCCGATTACCTGGCGGGGCACCGAGCGGAAGGGGCCTTTCCGGCCAGTCTGTCGCTCAACTTCCAGCGCAAGCAGGTGCTGCGTTACGGAGAGAACCCGCATCAGCAGGCCGCCTTCTATGTCGAACCGGGGACGCATCGGGCGACGCTGGCCACGGCCGAGCAGCTCAACGGCAAGGAACTGTCGTACAACAACCTGCTCGATCTGGACAGCGCGCTAGCGATCGTGCGAACGTTGACCTCACCCGCGGCCGTGGTCGTAAAGCACAACAACCCGTGCGGCGCTGCCGCGGCCGAGTCGCCCGCCAAGGCGTTTCTGGCAGCATATGAAGGTGACCCGCTGAGTGCCTTCGGCGGCATCGTGGCCTTCAATCGCACCGTCGATGCCGAAGCGGCCGAGGCCATGGCCGAGCCGGGGCGGTTTATCGAGGCGATCGCGGCGCCGGACTTCTCGCCCGAGGCAGTGCAGATCCTCACGACCAAGCCCAAGTGGAAGAACAGCGTGCGGCTGGTGAAGGTCGGCGAGTTCTCGGGCGTCGGAGCCGGGTGGGATTATCGCCGCATCGACGGCGGGCTGCTGGTGCAGGATCGCGACCTGGGAATCGACGACGAGACCGCCTGGAAAGTGGCCAGCAACCGACTTCCGACCCTCGCCGAAATGGAAGATCTAAAGTTCGGCTGGGCGCTGGTGCGGCATGTGAAGTCGAACGCGATCGTGCTGGCCCGGCAGCAATCGCTGGTGGGCGTGGGCGCCGGACAGATGAGCCGCGTGGACTCGGTGGAGATCTCCATCAAGAAGGCAGGCGAGCTGGCCCGCGGTTCGGTGCTGGCCTCGGACGCCTTCTTCCCGTTCCCGGATTCAATCCACTTCGCGGCCGCCGCCGGGGTGACTGCGGTGATTCAGCCAGGCGGATCGAAGCAGGATCCGGAAGTGGTCGCCGCGTGCAATCAGCATGGCATGGCGATGGTGATCACCGGGCAGCGGCACTTCAAGCACTAGAGCGCACTAGAGCTGAAGCCCGGCGTTTCAGATCTCAAGGTTCTTCACGCCAGTAACCCAAAGAGCCCGCCCGCCACCCGAAGGTTCAGTCTTGCCCCATCCCCAGGCGATTCCGATACCGGGCGCTCACGCGGTCCAGAATCCGGCGATCCTCTTCGGATAGCCCCGCGCGCCCCACTTCGTGCAGCCGGGCCAGGATGTCGTCGAGCCGCAGCTCTTCCGAGGCTTCGATCTGCCGTTCGCGCTCCAGTCGGGCCAGGCGGCGGTTCTCGAGCCACTGCTGCACCGGCCCCAGCTTCGGCGCTTCGACCGGCGCTTTCACTTCGCGTTCCAGGCTGGTGTAGCCCTGCGAAAAGTCGTACCCCAGAAAAGCGTCTTCCTCGCTGGTCTCGTGCAAACGGGCCACTTCGACCCGCGAACTAACAATCATAAACACGCCCAGCAACACGCAGGCGATCTTGGCCGGCACATAGGTGTCGCCCAGTGCGACGCCCAGGATGAACAACGGCAGCGCGGCGACCTGGCCGATCATGGCCGCCCACAGGACCGCCTGACGATAGCCCAGGAACTTCCACAGGATGGACCGCAGGATCCGGCCGCCGTCCATGGGGAATGAAGGGAGCAGATTGAACGTAAGCAGCACCCAGTTCAACCAGAACAATAGCGAAACGGCAAACACGCCCGGCGTATCGGGGGCGGGAGGATGGAACGGCACCAGCAGCGGCGAGATCGGAATCTTCCAGGCGATCAGCACCGAGACCGTGGCCACGCAGACCAGAAAGTTCACCAACGGACCGGCAAGGGCCACGATCAGGTCCTGCTGTGCGGCCGAGTGGTCGTCGCGCTCCCAGCGGGGGGGCTCAACATGGGCCAGCCCGCCCCACGGGACTAACAGAATCTCGGGGCACTCGGCCCCCATCGCCCGGGCGGCAAACGCATGCCCGATTTCGTGGGCCAGAATACTGACCGAGAGCATGGCCAGTCCCAGCGCCCCGTACCACATCAATCCGTCGGCGAAGCGGGCCGATTGAAACAGCCATAGCCCGGCGAAGATCAGAAAGAATAGATGCAGACTGACCTGAACGCCGGCATAGCGTCCGAGACTGAGTTTCCAGCCGAGTAAGTCGCGCATGGCAACCGGGCCGTAGGATTGCTGATAAGACGCAGCTCGCAAAGCGAGGGCGGGTGGAAGCACGAAGGGATTGGACCTCGCGCCCCCGCTGATTATCCTAGCAATTGGGGCTGGCAGATTCAAACTGTGCCCCGAGCGGCGATCGAACCTGTCTTCCTCCACTTACCACCCGTTTGGCTACGCGATGGATTCTCCCGAGGTTCGTTACCAATCGCGCATCTTCCGCGTGGTCCGCGAGAGCTACCTGGACCATCAGGGGGAGCGGCACGAGCGCGACGTGATTCTGCATCCGGGGGCGGTCACCATTCTGCCGCTGCTGGACGACGGCCGAGTCTGCCTGATCCGCAACTTCCGCGTGGCCACCGGCGAGACCCTGATCGAGCTTCCCGCCGGTACGCTGAACGTCGGCGAAGATCCGGCCCTGGCGGCGATCCGCGAACTGGAAGAAGAGACCGGCTTTCGTTGCGGCAAGCTCGAACGGCTGTGCGCGTTCTATCTATCGCCCGGCATTCTGAGCGAGCGGATGCATCTTTATGTCGCCCGCGAGCTGACCCCCGGCCCCATGGCCTTGGAAGCCGGCGAACAGATCGAAACGCACATCGTCTCTTGGGAAGAGGCTCTGGAACTGGTCCGCGAGGGGAAGATCCAGGACGCCAAGACCATGGTCGGCCTGATGTTTTATGACCGCTTTCGCCGCGGCGCTCCGTAGCATCCGCAATGGCCCGCTGACGGCTCGCGACTACTTCTCCTTCTTCTTTTCCAGTTCAAGTTTCGGCGGCACTCCGGCCGACTCGATGTCTTCAGGCAACTCCGTGGCCGGCTTCAGTTTCCCCGGCTGTTTCGGATCGAGCTTTAATGGCTCCGAGTGCACGATCTTAACCAGCACTCCCTTTTCATAGACTTGCTCTGCTAGGAGGCGGCCTTCGGCGCTCCAGCGCTTGTGCGTGCCGTGTGGCAGGCCATCGACCCAGTGGGTCTCGGTCATCTGCTGGCCATTGTCGTACCAAGCCGTCCAGGTCCCTACGGGGCGGCCTTCGGCGTACTCCTCGTGCCGCTCGAGCTTGCCGTTCTTGAACCAGAACTCGCTCACGCCATCGCGGCGTCCCGCCTTGATTCGCTCCAAGGACCGCTTTTGCGGGACATCGTCCTTGCCGGCCTTATAGAACTCGATCCACTCGCCGTCTTTCTGGCCGTCGATGTAGCGTCCGGTGATCCATACCTGCTCGCCCAGGTACCATTCGTTGGCGATCCCTTCGGCCTTGCCGGCGACATACTCGACCTGCTTCGTCTTCTGTCCGTTGGGGAGCCACGTGGTCCAGATGCCGTGCTTCAAACCGCTCTCGTATTCTCCCTCCTCTTCTTTACGGCCATCTTCGTACCAGCTCTCGACCTTGCCGTGCGGCTTGCCGTCGCGGAACTCACGCTTGCTTTTGCGCGCGCCGCTGGCATAGGTCGTCAGCCAGGTGCCATCGGGCTTGCCGTTCTTGTAGTTGCGGACTTCGCTCTTGAGCTGCGTGGGGCTCTTGGGATCAGGTTCGTGCCAACTGATCCACTCGCCATCTTCTACGTTGTCGACGTAGTGTTCGATCGACTTGGGCTTCTTGTCCGCATAGTACTCGGCCCAGTCGCCATTCCGCACGTTGAAGGCGCCCGAGGGATCCTGCGTATAGATCCGAAGCGAACGGAGCTGATCGTCGCGGAACTCTTCTTCCACCTGAGTCTTCTGCTCGCGATTCCAGGTCACCCATCGCCCATCCTTCTTGCCGTCGCGCCAGGTTCCTTCGTAAATCGGCATCCCCTTCTCGTCCCATTCGATCCAACGCCCGTTCTTCTTGCCGTTGCTGTATTCGCCTTCCGATTGTTTAGGTGATTCGGCGAGTTTGCGAGGATTGCGATAATAGGTCGTTTCTTTGCCGTGCTTGACGCTGTTGCCGTCGGCGTCCCTTCGAATAAAGCATTCTGTCATGACGCCCCCTTCGGGATATTCCGTGCGCTCGAGCTCCACCTTGTTCACGGTAGAAAACGAGGGCAGGTCGAAACCCTTGGTCGAGACGGGCAAAGAATCGGGTTCCTCGGCGACCTTCTTGGCCACGGGCGCAGGGCGGTTGCACGAAGTGAGGCAGAGCAGCACGGCGGCAAGGGTGGCCCGGCGGATCGGCAAAGGGAAATGGCTCATGGAAAGGAGACCCACAGCGCTTCGAAGGGGATGGATGCTGCAAATTCCCATGATAGCGGGCGCAAAGTCCCAAGGGGAGGTGGGCTCCCGGCGACTTGCCAGGCCGACTCCCTTGGGCCACAATTCCTGTCCCTGGTCTTTCCTTCCCCACTTCGACTGGCTGCGAGGCAATCGTGGAGCACGATCTTCCGGAACCTTCGCGCAAGCCCCCCATTCGCCCTGCGACGCCGCGCTGGGAGCCCATGCCCGAAGCTCGGCTGGGGGACGACGCCGGGATGCGAATGCTGATCCCCGTGGGCCGATCGCTGTGGGCAATCGCTGCTGGGTACCTGGGGCTGTTTTCGGTTCTTTGCTTGCCCGCTCCTCTCGCGCTATTGGCGGGGATCATGGCCATCTATGACATCAAGGCGCATCCCGATCGCCATGGCATGGGGCGTGCGATTTTTGGAATCGTGATGGGAGCCATCGGCACCCTCGGATTGGGGTTCGCGCTGATCGGGTTGCTCGCGAAGAGCTGATCTCGTACGAGGGGCGCTCGTGGTCGCCTGGACGCCCGCGTGGTAGAACGACGAGCGGTGGTACTTTTGCTCGGCGTATGGAGTCCTCGCGCGGCCATGTCTCGTCTTCGTGATATCCCGGAAGTAGTCGGCTTAGACGCCCGCGGCGGGGTGATCCGCATCCCGCCCGAGCTTGATGTCCCCATCACCGATCGCGTGCGGGCGATCATCGACTCGGCCGAGTTCCGCCGCTTGGCCGGGGTGAGCCAACTGGGGCTGGTCTCGCTGGTCTATCCGGCGGCGCACCACAGCCGCTTCGAGCACTCGCTGGGGGTTTATCGCCTGGCCCTCTTGTTCCTCAGGCATCTCTCCTACGACGACCGCTTTAGCGAAACAATCACGGTGCAGGACGCCGAGCGTTTCCTGGCGGCCTCGCTGTTGCACGACTTGGGGCATTGGCCCTTCTGTCATCCGATCGAAGATATTCGCCTGCCGAATGTCCCCCGCCACGAGATGTTTGCCCGCGGCTTCCTTGAGGAAGGGGAACTGGCCGGCGTGTTAAGAAGCAGTTGGGGCATCGAACCGGCCGAGGTGGTCTCGCTGCTCAACGACAAGCCCAAGGACCGCACCGCCTGCATTTTGAAGAGTCTGCTGTCGGGGCCGATCGATATCGACAAGATGGACTACCTATCGCGCGATAGCCTGCACGCGGGCGTGCCTTATGGCCGGAACTTCGACCAAGGCCGATTGATTGGCAGCTTATGCTTGAACGAGGCGGGCGATGGGTTGGCGATCAGCGAGAAGGGGAAGACGGCCGCCGAGCTGATGGTCTTTGCCCGCTATGTGATGTTCAGCGAGGTCTATTGGCATCACGGAGTTCGCAGCGCCACGGCCATGCTGCAGCGGGCCTTCTATCTGCTGCACGGCTCGCTCGATCTCGACGGGCTGTTTCGAATGTCCGACGCGCCCTTCATTGCGGCGCTGCGTGAAGCCGCGCGGGAGACACCGGCGGCAGAACTGCTCGAGGGGCTGTTTGGTCCTACGCGACGGCTCAATAAGCGATTGGCCCAATACAGCATCTTCGAACAGCCCGAGATCTACGCCCGATTGGCGCGTCGCCCGTATCCCTGGTTGGCGCGATGTGCCGAGGTCCTGTCCGCACGGCTCACTTTGGCGACCGGCCAGACGATCGCGCCACACGAGATCCTGTTCGACGCGCCGCCCGTAGAGCGCGAAGTGGAGTTCAATGTCGATGTCTACTTCAAGAAGGCCCGCACCTACCGCCGGCTGGGGGAAGTCTCGCCGGTGGTCCGCGCGCTAGCCCGCGAGCAGTTCGACGACTACGTGAAGCGTGTGCGAATCTTCACCCACCCTCGGCTGGCCGAGCAGCTGCGGGGGATGAAAGACTTGGCCCAGCATCTGCACGCGACAGTCGACGAGATGGGCCCGTAGGTTGCCGTCACTCGTGTCTGCTACTTCGGCGGATCGATGAACCAAGCCTCGCCGTCCAGGTTCACCAGCATCGGCTCTTCCAAGGCCAGGTACTGCGACAGCCGCTTGCCGTGCTTCTCGGCCAGCTTGAAGTAAGCATCGCTGAACTGCGTAACCCGCTGGGCGTTCTTCTCCATGTCTTCGGTCACCGAGGCATCGACCCAGCGTTTATCCTGGGCGCGCTGATAGAACGTCTTGGCTCCCAGGTTCATCAGGCCGCGCACTGATTTCTCGTCACCGGTGCGGGCATCCAGAGCCTTCTTCCCCCCGGCTTGCAAGTCGGAAAGGCTGTCGGCGGCTGGCGCCTGAGCGGCGGAGCGCAGGCGGTCTTTGTCCAGTCGTTGCTCGACCCCCGACTTGCCTTCGGACTTGGCGAGTTCGTTGGCCTCTTGCGACGCTCGCTCCTGGTTCTTGGCCGTCTGACGGAAGCCGGAACCTCCACCTACGGTCCCCGTGTCGTCCGCCAGGAACGACGTGTACGGGGTCAGAATGCCGTGCTTGGTCGATAACGCGACCAGCTCCCTGATCAGCTCGTCGTTCTTACCCTTCAGGTCCAGTTCGTCGATGATGTCGCCGATGCGCCGCATCGCCCACAGCTTCTCGACAAAGGCGAACGACTTGTCGTGGCTCTTGGCACGCATGTCGGCCGGGAAGTCGAACTTCTGCTGTTGCCCCGCCACACTGCCGGCGATCGTGACCTTGATCGGGCCCGGCTTGCGATAGCGGCCGACCAGCACCACCTGCTCGCCGGCGAACACGTCCAGCACCTGCTTCGGGAACATACGATTGATCGGGTCCCCTTCTTCGGTCTTGATGGCGTCGTACTCAAACTTGATCGCCACATCGGTCATCACCGGCGAGCTGATCTTGCCGTACAACCGGGCGACGTGGGCCTCGATGTCTTCGTCGGGCCGCACGAACTCGCTCTGGCCAAAGTTCTCGCGGACCAGGCGATCCAAAAGCCGCGAGTTGAGGTCATAGCCTACGCCGAACGAAAGCACCCGGGCCCGCACGGTGTTGTTCTTCTTGGCGTTGGCCACGATCTTGGCCTCGGCCGTCTCACCAACCGTGGGCAGACCATCGGTCAGAAAGATCACATAGTTCGGACGGCTGGTGTCCTTGAGCTGCGCCAAGGCCGAGGTCATGGCCCCGTCGATGTTGGTGCCACCCCCCGGGTACAGCCCCTCGACAAAGCCGATCGCCGCTTTGCGGGTCTCCTCGTTGTACTTCTCCAACTCGGGGCGGAAGCTCTCGACCGCGCTGTCGTAGGCCACGATGTTGAACATGTCCCCTTCGCGGAGGTTGTTCAACACATGCTTCACGGCCCCCTTGGCCTGGTCGATCTTCTTGCCGCTCATGCTCCCCGAGCGATCGACCACGAAGATCACGGTCTTCTTGGGACGCTCACCATCGCTCTTGATCTGCGGGCTGGCCAACAGCAGGAAGTAGCCATCCTCGCTGTCGTTGGGGCGGTAGCTCACCACGCTCGCGCCCACCTTGCCGGCCGCCACGTCATAGAACAACCGGAAGTCGCCCGTCGGCACGGTGTTCTTGGCGGTGAATTTTACGACGGCATGCTTGTCGTCAGGGCGCTGCACCTCGACCGCGTGCGTCGGGCTGTAGACGTTCTTGATCTCGATGCCGCTCTCGATGGCCAGTTGGAAGTCGATCGTCTCGATCGGCGTCGAGGTGTACTTGGCTGTCGAGAGAGGGAACAGGAAATCGGTCAGTTGGCCGTCCTTGCGGAGCAACTGGCTATACCGCAGCGTGACCTTGCGTTCGGCGCCGGGCGGAACCGGGAAGACACTCGTCTGGAACATGCCGGTCCCCATCCACTCCAAGAGCGCGGGGTCCTGATTGCGTCGCACGATCCCTTCGTAGATGGTGCGGGCTTCCTTGGCAGCGAGCAGCTTGGCCGGATACTCTTTGCCGTCGACCATCAGGGTCAACTGGTCGATCGCGCCGTCGTAGGGGAGCGGAAAGAGGAACTGCACCTCCATCTGCCGGCTGCCCGTGTTCACGAACGACTGGCTGACATTCACCTGGGCGACCTGGTCCATCAGCTTGGCCCGAATCGCCAGCTCTTTGATTTTGTAGCTGGCCGCAGGCGGCTCGGGACGGGGAATCGGCATGGGCCGAGGCAGGCGAATTGGCTGCGAGTCATCGATGATGACCAGAATCCCCTGGGCAGAAACCGTGGGGCCCCCAAACACTCCCAGGGCTGCCAGGATCGCGAGAGCCAGCCCGCCCGAAAGCATTCGGCGGTAAAGTGTTGCAGCCATTGCGAACCTCGATCTTGGGAGAGTTGAGTTTGGACTTGGAGCGGACCTTCGGCACGGTTCTGTCGTTAAGACGACTTACCGACCTAGGAAGTTCCGTTCCCAGCGAGACTTCGTGCCCCCTCAAGGCTTGCATTTGGGGTTAAACACTAGCCCGACGCGCCAGCGCGCCAGCGAGGGGAACATGGCGACGACGTCGCCTGGAGCTTCCCCTCGCTGGCGCGTTGGGCTAGTGAATGCCAGCATATTCGGTGAGACCTAAATCGAAGCGTTGACGAGGCACTAGCCTTCACGGATCGGCATCGCGATGCGATTCTCGAGTTCGAAGATCTGTTCGGCAGCCGCGATCCGTCGGGGATCGTCATCCACTTGCGCGGCGATCAGGATCTTTCCCTGACTGACGGCTTGATCGTAGTGATTGGCCAGTTCTTTCTCAAAACCGCGCGTCATCATGGCGCCGACCAGGCCGCCCACGACCGCGCCGCTCCACATCGCAAGCCCTCCGGCCGCAACCAGAGCCACACCACCGGTCGCGACGGTTCCCGCGATCGCGGCCGCTCCGCCCAGCAAAGCGCCTAACGTTCCGCCAGCCGTCGCCGACACGGCCGTATTCGAGCCCGCGGGATCCTGATGCTCGAACTCGCGAAAGTACTGCTCTTTGGTATCTTCCGAGCAGATGACGGTGATCTGTGGCACGGTGAAGCCCGCGTCCAGTAGCTCGCGAACAACACGGGATGCCTCAGGAACAGTGGAGAAGATCGCCGCGCGAATCGGCGTTTCGGTTGTGGGTACGGTGCTCATGATGTCTCTCCCCAAAAGAACGACCCGCTGACCAACTCATGGGCGGCCAACGGGTCGAATGTGTGACGAACGCAACCGACTAGCACTTACAGCGGGCTTCGAACTCTTTGAGTTGCGTCTCCGCTTCTTCTTTGGCATAGCCGTACTTCTCTTGCAGCACGCCAGCCAGCCGATCGCGCTTGCCTTCGATCTGTTCCAGCTCGTCGTCGGTCAACTTGCCCCACTTCTCTTTCACTTGACCTTTGACCTGCATCCACTTGCCGGAAATGGTATCCCAATTCATGGTATCTCTCCTTGTGAGGGTAATTTCTCGTTCTTGCTTGTGGACTTTCTTTCCTGTCCGTAAGGGTGATAGGCAAGAAGTGTGCCATCGACCAACAAGCGGGCGAGAACTGGCCCAATGGATCGATCGTGGGCAATTCGGCCGAGAACCAAGGGCCTTCAAATAGCCACGTTCGGGTCGAAGCGTGGCCTGCTTAAGACTGCCCCGCGCGCGGCCTGGAACGCCGATGGCCAGCTTGATCGAAGAGCGATCAGACAGAGGGAGCTATCGTGACGTTGCTGCCCAGGTCCCTTCTGTGAGTTGCTTGCGGCCCGTTTGCGGGGCTTGTTGGGCGTCGCCGTTTTGGCCCGTCACGCTGGCACGGCCTTGCCATGTGGAGTCACGCTACATGCTGAGCCCCATTCATGGGGCTTTCGGCGAAAGCCGTCTTAGGCCCGTGCTTTAGCACGGGTTGAGAGGGCCGTTCTCACTCACCTCTTCGTAGCCCCATTCATGGGGCTTCTCGAAACTGGCTTGAGCCACCGACCGCGTTGATGGTTCGACGGGGCATCTCGTGGCTCCGCGCGGTGGCTCAAGCCAACGAAGGGAGAAGCCCCATGAATGGGGCTCAGATTCAGGACAAGAGAAAAGAAGCGTCTCGCATCCACAACCCGTGCTCAAGCACGGGCCTAAGACGGCTTCGCCGAGAAAGCCCCATAAATGGGGCTCAACGCGGTGTTGGCCTGCTTCGACGCAACGGCCATTCGTTCAGTCAACGTGGAGACGTTACTGCCTGAACAACGTGGTCCTAAGCCTGATCCACCGCGATGCCTTGACCAATCCAACACGACGGCCTTTGCCCAACCCATCCAAGAGCTATCGTGGTTGCAGCTCCAACGCCAAGCGGCGCATGCCTTCGGCCGTGGAAACGGCAGGTGCGTACCCGAAGTCTTCGCGAGCCCGCTTTAGATTAAAATAGTGCGAGGTGGCCAATTGCGCGGCCAGGAAGCGCGTCATCGGCGGTTCACTCCGCAGCCGCAGCAGCTTATAAGCCGTCTCGAACGCGCGCCCGACACGCCAGGCGGCTTTGGCAGAGATGGCTCGCTTCACGGGAGCGACTCCGGCCAGGGCCAGTACCTCGTTGATCCAGTCCCAGCAGTTCACCGGCTCTCCCTGGCTCAAGAAGTATGCCCTGCCGCAAACCGGCGAGCCCGGGATCAGCCGATCGGCCGCCTGAAGATGAGCCTGCGCTGCGTTCTCGACGTAGATGATGTCGATCAGATTTTTCCCCTCGCCCACGCGTCGCAGCCGGCCCGACCTGGCCCGGGCGATCAAACGCGGAATAAGGTGATTGTCGCGGGGTCCCCAGATCAGATGGGGCCGCAAGGCGCAGGTCGAAAGTACACCGCGCGCGTGCGGCTGGCCATTGGATGCCAGCACGTGTGCCTCGGCCAGCGCCTTGGAGTGCGGGTAGTGGCAAAGCCACTCGGTCGGATAGGGGGCCGATTCATCAATGCCGCACTGGTCGCGGCCATCGAACGTAACGCTGGGCGTGCTGGTGTAGACAAGCTTCGGCACCGCGTGCTTCAGGCAGCCTTCGACGATGTGCTGGGTCCCCAGCGTGTTGATGCCGTGGTACTCGCTCCACGGTCCCCAGATCCCCGCCAGGCCGGCCACATGGTAGACCGTATCGCAGCCCTCGCAGGCGGCAATCACTTGATCGCGGTCGCGAAGATCGGCCGAAACGATCTCAACCCCTTGCTCAGCGAGATCGGGGTAGCGACCCCGCGCCAATCCGCGGACCTTCTCGCCGCGCGCCAGGAGCGCCTCGACGATGTATCGCCCCAGGAAGCCCCCCGGCCCCGTGACCAGTGAAGTCATCGGGCTAGCCCAGGACGAGAGCGAAGACAAGGATGGCGATCCCCAGCAGAACCATGCCGGCAAAGGCCGCTCCCAGCAGGAGCAGAATCAACGTCTTGCGCGAAACCCCACCGGCCGATGTCGAGTCGGGCGCCTGGCCCGCGGGCTGCTGCATATCGGGGGCCGCGGCTCGCACTGCAGCGCGTGGGGGTGGTTGTGATGGGGTGGGCTGTACCGTGGAAACGCTGACCGGTTCAGGCGTCATCGGTTCCTTAACCATCACAGGCTGGGGAATCGCTTGCGACGACGACTTCACGGATGGAGCGGGCGATTGGCGCACCGAAGGGGCAGCCGCGGCGGCGGCGGCCACGACGGGCTCCTTAGGAGCCGAGACTGAAGGCGCGACCGGTTTCGGAGTTTCGACGGCCCTAGGCGTTTCAACAGGCGCGGGCGCGGGAGCAGGCGCCGCCTGTTTCGGTTTGGCTTCGACCTTGGCCTTCGCAGATGTCGGCGGCGCGGCAGCCGGTGCGGGTTTGCCGCTCAGCATCTCCTCGAAGCGAGAGAGTCCGCAACCGCTGCCGATCAGACGCCCCCATTGGGTCACCATGGCGTTGGAAAGGGCTCCCTCCCGTTCCAGGTCCAGGATCGTCTCGCGATCGGTGCCGTGAACCTTGGCCCGCACGTTCAGCCGGCCGTTGGTGCCGTACTCGTAGGTAACATGGATCGGCCAGTTGCCTTTAAGACCCTGCGGCAGGTCGCGAATCACGGTCCGGCCGATCGGCGAGCACTCGGTCGGTTCCGAGCTTTCCCCTTCCAGTACTTTCACGACCACCGAACGCTGATTCTCGGTTCGGGTCACAAACTTTTCGGTCTTCTTGGCCGGCAGCGGAGTGTTGCGGGGGATGATGATGTTGTTGCGCTTGCGGCCGGTTTGCTGATCGACCCCTTCGATCCCCAGGCTGTGCGAGTTCACATTGGTCACCACAAACGAAGGCTTGCGGCGTGAATCCTCGTGCGTGCTCAACAGATAGTCGGCAAATACCGCAGCGCCGCGGGCCACCGCTTCGTCAGGGTTGACGCTGTGATCGGGCTGCACGCCGGTTCGCTCGGCCAGCATCGTCTCGACCATTGGCATGCGGGTCGAGCCGCCCACCAGCAGAATGCGGTGCAGATCGGACCATTGCAGTCCGGCCGCGGTGAGCAACTGTCGCGCGACATAGGCTGTCCGCTCGAGCAAGTGGGCGGTCTCTTCCTCGAACAGTTCGCGGGTGATCTTCACGTCCAGCGTCTGCCCGGCGTGCGTCACCTTCAGCACCGCATTATTGCGGACGGTCAGGGTGTGTTTGGTCTCTTCGGCCGCGATCATCAGCCGGACATAGCTCACATGATCTTCGCGCGGGTCGCGGCCATGTTCGCGCATGAACTCCGTGGCGGCAAAGTCGGCCAGGGTGTTGTCCCAGTCGCGGCCCCCCAGGCGATAGTCGCCGTCGGTGGCGATCGTGCGCAGGTTGCCCGCCTGCATCTCGATCAGCGTGGCGTCGAACGTTCCGCCACCCAGGTCATAGACCAGCACCTGCATGCGTTCTTGATTCGAGCCGGCTTTCAAGAAACCCAGCTCTTCGCCAAAGGCCAGCGCGGCCGCAGTCGGTTCGTTCACAATGTCGAGCACATGCAGGCCGGCCATTTGCGCGGCATCGACGGTTGCCTTGCGGCGCGGCTCGTCGAAGAAGGCCGGCACGGTGATGACGACGCGCGGGTCGTCTCCCACCACGGCGGTCAGGTCGTTCCGCATCTTCTTCAGCACGAACGCCTGGATCACCTCGGGCGGGAGCTTGCGGCCGCAGATCGCGCGGGAGAAGAGCGGGCTGCCCATCTCGCGCTTGGCGCACTCCACCATGCGTTCGGCTTCAAAGGCTCCCAGCCGCTTGGCTTCTTTGCCCACCAGGACGCGGTCGTCCTCGAACAGTACGACGCTGGGGGTCAGAAGTTCCCCTTCGGCATTGGGGATCAAGGCGCTATGGCCGCTCTCGTCCATCCAGGCCATTGCCGAATAGGTGGTACCGAGGTCGATGCCGACGGGTGCTTGCTTGCTCATCGAGGTTCCGCGAACGGACTGGCGTACTGGCAACAATGGGATCAGGCTACTCGCTGACGGCAGGCGTGCGAAGAGCCCGGCAGGAGTCCCGACCAGTATAATCGGGGAAATGCTCGGGGTGGATCGATTCTTGCGGAAAGGACAGGAAGCCGGGAATTGCCGAAAACGGCTGTGCCACTCCCGCCGCTTACGATCCCTTGGCCGCAGCGTCCGACTCGTGCAGCCGCGCCAGGGTCTCGAAGTACGGCCGCCGGCGCCGCTCCAGGCATTCCTCGCTGTATAGCTCGCGAGTCAGCCAATACAGGCCTTTCCGCAGTTCGTCGCCCGTCATTCCCTGCGGTACGTAGTTCACGTCAAAGAGCGTGCACAGTTCCCAGCGAGTCGGCTCGAGCAGTCGACCTTCAGCCAGCAAGCGGTCGTAGAGCGGCGTCCCCGGAAAGGGCGTCAGCAGCGTGATCTGCACGTCATACAGCGGCGCTTCGAGTGCAAACGCCAGCACCTCGCGAAAGATGTCGGGCGTGTGCCCATCGAGCCCCAGGATAAAGCAGCCGTTGACCGTAATGCCGTGCGATTGAATCGTGCGCACCGCCTCCAAGTTCGACGCCCATCGGCGGGCCTTAAAATTGGTCTTGAGCTCGATTCCCTGCAGTCCGGTCGGCTCGGGGCTCTCCAGGCCGATCAGCACCTGGCGGCAATGCGAGCGACGCATCAGGTCCAACAGTTCCGGATCATCGGCCACGCTGGCGTCGGTCTCGGTGAACCAGTTCAGGCCGAGCGGGGCGAGCTGTCGGCAAAGCTCCTTGCCCCAAGCCTTGTCGACAAACGTGTTGTCGTCAGCAAGCTCAATGAACGGCCGCTTCCAAAGCTTGGCGATGGCCTGGATATCGCGAATCACGTGTTCCACGGGCCGCTTGCGATAGGCCTGCCGCAGCATCACATTCGACGCGCAGAAATCGCACCGCCAGGGACAGCCACGCGTGGTTTGCACCGTGAAGCGGTGATAGTGTTTGTCGCCGAGCAGATCGTAGCGCGGCACCGGTAGCTCGGCCACGTCCACCGGCGGCAACTCGCCCGCGTTCCAGATCCGGCGCGGTCCCCCGGCCAACAGCGACTGAACAGCCTGCGGCCAGATGAGCTCTCCTTCGCCGACGATCACTGCATCGGCATGTTCAAAGGCCTCGTCAGGTCGGACCGAGACGTGCAGTCCGCCCAGCGCGACCTTTACCCCCGCGCGACGCAGCCGGTCGGCAATACGATAGGCATCGCCAATCTGGGCCGAGAAGCTGGAGATCGCCACCACGTCGCAGGAATAGACCTCGGGCGACTCGCCGCCGTCGGCTTGGGCCTCGAAATAGGCCAACTCGTGCCCCGCAGGCGTGACAGCCGCCAGATACAGCAGCCCCAGACTCGGCAGACTGGCGATCACGCGACCGCGATCGACCACGCCCGGCAACGAGAGTCCCAGCGCCAACAGCTCGGGGTCGACCACCCTTACGCCGGAAAGTGCCAGGAATCCGATCTTCACGGGCCGGCTCCCCGCAGGACCAGCCCCACGCCGGCCAACAGCAGCATCACGGGGATAAAGAACAGATGCCGCGACGGGGGAAATATCCCGCTGAGGAAGCAGACCCCAGGCATCGAGATCCCGCCCAGCACAAAGCAGAGACCGGCCAGATGCCCCTCGTTGCTCGAAGGAACAGGCCATGGAGACAGGGCGAAGACCAGATTCACCATGCCCAAGGCGGCCAGGGCCACATGGCCCAGCCGCACGATGCGTCGGCGGAACGACTCGTAGCCGCCGCCGTAGTCTTCGCGGTGAAAGCTCACGGCGGCGATTCCGCCTGAGAGCACGCCGGCCAACAGCAGCCACCAGCCGGCGTTCCAATTCATCAAGTGCGTAGGCTGCATCGAAAGCACGACGGAAGTGAAGAGGAACCTTACGAGACAGGGCCACCGCATTGTGACCCAACGAAGGTTCTTCGCACAAGAGATTCCGTGCTTCGGCCCCGCAGCTTTCGGCATACGGGGCATTCGGGAAAGCGCCCCCTAAGGGGCGCCCCCGTGCCCGACGCAGCGACGACTACGTTGCGGTGACGACTTCCATATCGAGCTGCTGGCACATCCGCTCAAGCAGTTGCTCGACCTCGAAAGGCTTGTGCAGGAATTCATTCGCGCCGGAGGTCTTCAGCTCGGCGATCTTGTCTTCCTCGACCATGCCCGAGATGCAGATAATCCGCACATCGTCCATGCTCTTGTCGCTGCGGACCCGCTGGCAGACTTCGCGGCCGTTGATGTCCGGCAGCATGACGTCCAGAACAATCAGGTCAGGGTGGTATTCCTTGACCATCATGCCGGCGTCGAAGCCGTTGTTGACGCTGCGGACCTCGAAGCGGGTGTCGCGCTCCAGGACGTCGGTGATCAGTTCGACCAGATCCAGATCGTCGTCGACGAGCAGCACCTTGCGCTTGCCGCTCTCCAAGGCATCGGTCGGGATGCCGTTGTCGCGCATGAAGTTGTACAACTGGTCGCGGGGAATGCGGCGGAAGCGGCTCCCCGGAACGCGGAATCCCTTGAGCTGGCCCGAGTCGAAACAGCGAATGATCGTCTGCTGACTGACCTTACAGATTTTGGCGGCTTCGCCCGTGGTAAATACAGTCTTCATGCCTGCTAACCACCCCTCTCCCTAGTTGATGGTGAAGCGATATAAACGAGACTCGCGACAGTCTTCCGTGCCGCTGATTCTCCAAGGAACATCCTGTGGGAATACTGGGCCAAGACCATACCGCTTCGCGACTCTCACGGCCTCCGTGGCTCGATCACACAAGTTCCCTGGTCTGGTTTGACCTGAACTCTGTGTTTTTTCCTTGTCCCGGATCCGGCCCATCTGAGTGAACCCTTCTGGGTTTTGCCCAAACATGCCAAGGTCCGTTTGTCAAGTAGTTCTGTGTTACACCCAAATCGCCTATCTTGTCGAGGCCAGTTGGAGCGTATTCAGCGGAACCCCTTGTCTTTTCCGCAGTTAGTAGCAACCACCGGTCCACCCAGGGTTCCCGAGTTTGCCATATATCCCGATTATAGCCAACTTACGGGGGGCGTCAATATCGATATTTTTCAAGTAAGTCAAATGATAGAAAGAACTTGCGCCGCGAAACGCACACCGCCTTCAAAATCGTCCCCCATTTTTACGCATTTGTCCTAAACCCCTGCGACCGTTGACCGTACTACGCAAAACCCCGGCTCCACTCAGGCCTTGAATCCTGAACCCCGGGGATTGCCAATCTCCCCTGGAGTTCGGTACACTCGCCGTTTACCTCTATTGAGGCTTACTTTACGGTGGCAAAACCACTACGGCGAGGAAGCATTCCTTCCAGCGTCTAGTGGCTCTTTTGCCTCATTGAATCCGGCGTCGTTTACCCTCCTGGAAGTGCCATGTTCGAGTCGATTCGCGACGGACTAAGTTCCGCTCTGAAGACGCTCAGCGGTCGCGGCAAGCTGACCGAAGCCAACATGCGCGAAGGTCTCGAGCTGGTGCGCACCGCGCTCCTCGAGGCCGACGTCAGCTACCAGGTCGTCACCGACTTCATGGTCCGCATCACTGACGAAGCCGTCGGCGAGAAGGTCCTTAAGAGCCTCAATCCCACGCAGCAGCTCGTGGGCATCGTGCATCAGGCTCTGGTCGACTTGATGGGCCCGGTCGATCCCTCGTTGCATCTCCGCAATGATGTCACGATTGTGATGATGTGCGGTTTACAGGGGTCGGGCAAAACGACGACCACCGGCAAGCTGGCCAAGATGATCACCAAGCAGGGCAAGAAGGTCCTGCTCTGCGCCGCCGACTTGCAGCGCCCCGCGGCCATCCAGCAGCTTCAAGTGCTGGGCCAGCAGGTGGGCGTGCCCGTCGTCGCTGGCGAACCCGGCGGCAACCCGGTCGCGACCTGCCAACGCGCGGTCGCCGAGGCCAAGAAGCTGGGCATCGACGTGGTGCTGCTCGATACGGCCGGCCGCTTGCACGTCGACGACGAGTTGATGAAAGAGCTGGCCCAGATCGACCAGAAGGTCGAGCCCCATCAGGTCTACCTGGTGGTCGACGCCATGACCGGCCAGGATGCTGTGAACAGCGCCAAGGCGTTCAACGACGCCCTGGAACTCGACGGCGTCATCCTTACCAAGCTCGATGGCGATGCTCGCGGCGGCGCTGCACTCAGCGTCAAAGCCGTCACCGGCGTGCCGATCAAGTTTGTCGGCATCGGCGAGCACCTGGACGAACTCGACGAGTTCAGCCCCGAGCGCATGGCCGGCCGCATCCTGGGCCAAGGCGACATGCTGGCCCTGGTCCGCAAAGCTCAAGAGAGCTTTGACCAGGACGAGATGAAGCGGGCCGAAGAACAGCTCAGCAAGGGGCAGTTCACGCTCGATGACTTCCGTCGGCAGCTCAATCAGATCAAAAAGCTCGGCTCCCTCGGCAAGATCATGGACCTGATCCCCGGGATGGGCGAATTTAAGAAGATGATGGACGGCATGAACCCCGATGGCGACATGAAACGCCTGGGCGGGATCATCGACTCCATGACCATGCCCGAACGGCGCCAGCCCAGCAAGCTGATCGACCAGAGCCGGCGACGCCGCATTGCCGCGGGGGCTGGCGTCGAACCCCACGAAGTGAACGAACTGGTCAAACAGTTCGAGGGGATGGCCGACATGATGAAAAAGATGCAGGGCATGGGCGTCCGCGAGCGGATGCAGGCCGTCAGCCAGCTCAGCCAGGGGGGCATGATGAACCCCGGCGCCCGCCTGGCCAAACAGAAGCAGGGCACCGGCAAACGGCTCACGGCCGAAGAGAAAAACAAGATGCGCAAGCAGCGCGAAAAAGAGATGCGCAAAAAGCGGCGCGGAGATACCAAGTAGCAGTTTTGCTCGAGGGTCGCAGGGCCCGACGTGTTTTCGACACGGCAAGGCAATGTGGTCCTAGAGTTCTTGATTCAAGTTTTTGTCCCTTATGTTCGCGAGGTGAACCCAGTGGCAGTTCGGATCCGGATGAAATTGATGGGGCGCAAACATCGCCCGTTCTTCCGCATTTGTGCGATGGACTCGCGTCGTCCTCGCGGCGGACGTGTAATCGAAGAGCTGGGCACTTACGATCCCATGGTCAGCGAGACCGATGCTCGGGCGCTGCTCAAGGGCGATCGCATTGCGTACTGGCTGGGCGTCGGCGCGTTGCCCACCGGCAAGGCGGGCGTGCTGATTAAGAAGTACGGCCTGAACGGCACGCACATCAAGAAGCAGGAAGAGGCCCGCGCCAAGCTGGCGATGCCGAAGGTAGTGGCTCCGGCCCCTCCTCCGCCGCCGGAACTGGCCGAGGCTCGCAAACCCAAGGAAGCGCCGCCGGCTGAAGGGGCCGCACCCGCTGAAGGTGCTGCTCCCGCCGCTGAGGCTGCTCCCGCCGCCGAGGCCGCTCCCTCGACGTAGAATCGCGGCCGGTTGCGACCGGTCGCATGGCTCTTTTGCAGATTGTCTGGGTGAACCATGCGGTTCGACGTGCTGACCCTGTTCCCGGAAATGTTTCCGGGATACCTGGGCCAAAGCCTGTTGAAGCTGGCCATCCAGAAGGGACTGGTCAATGTGGCCGTCCACAACATCCGCGATTGGGCCAAAGGTAAACACAATAAGGTGGACGACCGTCCCTTCGGCGGCGGCCCCGGCATGGTCCTGATGGTCGAGCCGGTGGTCGAGTGCGTCGAGGCGGTCCAGAAAATGTCGGAGGACCCGGGGCATGTGATCATGCTTACCCCCCAGGGACGCCGACTAAGCCAACGGGTAGTCGAAGAACTGTCCGGCCATAAGCGGTTGATTCTGTTGTGCGGCCGGTACGAGGGATTCGACGAGCGGGTCAAGGAGATCCTGAAGCCCGACGAAATCTCCATCGGCGACTTTGTCCTCAACGGGGGCGAAGTCGCCGCGATGGTCCTGATTGACAGCACGATTCGGCTGGTGCCGGGCGTGCTGGGAGACGAAGAGAGCAGCCGGCAGGACTCGTTTTCGGGCGAGCGAGGCTGGTTGGAGTTCGGCCAATACACACGGCCGCGTGAGTTCCGCGGGTGGACAGTCCCCGACATCCTGTTGGGGGGCAATCACCAGCAGATCGCCCGCTGGCGCGACGAACAAAGTCTGTTAAAGACCCGGCAGCGCCGGGCCGACTTGATCCGCGAAGATGACAGCCCCCCAAGCGGGCCGACGAAATCGCGGGAAGATAAGCCACCGCAAGAGAGAAAGGACGAAAGCCCATGACCCAGCAACATCGCCTGGTCGGCCTGATTGAGAAGGCCAACCTGAAGCCGGAACCTCCCAAGTTCGAAGTGGGTGACACGGTCGACGTGCACACCCGCATCATGGAAGGTGAAAAAGAGCGCATTCAGATCTTCAACGGTGTCGTGATCGCCAAGAGCGGATCCGGCACTCGCGAGATGTTCACCGTGCGCCGCATTGTGTCCGGCGAAGGCGTGGAGCGCAAGTTCCCGATTCACTCGCCCCGCATCGCCAAGGTCGAAGTCAAGCGCTCGGGCGTGGTCCGTCGGGCCAAGCTGTACTTCCTGCGCGATCGTATCGGCAAGGCGGTCCGCCTGAAGGAACGCCGCGTCGACGTCCGTCCGGATTCGCCTAAGGCCAAGGCCAGCAAGGCGACGAAAGCCGCCAAGGCCGCCAAGGGCAAGAAGCTGGCCGAAACGACCGGCTCGTAGTCTACTGGTTGAATCAATCGCCCTCTCCCCGCGCGGGGAGAGGGCGAATGTGGAAAAGACTTATAGATTCAGCGCGCGCCTGCTCGGCCTCTTCACGTCTTTAACGTCGTCGCTGCGCGCTGCCTGGCGTCTTGTTCGAAGTCCACCACCGGGAATCGTTCCATGTGGCGGTTCATGCGTCCCATGCTGGCGCAATTCCGCTCCTGGGTTCGTCCTCGCACCCTGGGCGAGCGCGGGGAACGCGAAGCCTGTCGCTATCTCCAGCGGCTGGGCTACATCATTGTCGCCCGCACCACGCGCTTCCGCCGTGGAGAGCTGGACATCGTGGCCGTCGACGGAAGAACCGTCGTCTTTGTCGAGGTCAAGACCAGGCGCTCCACCGACCCGGGCGATGCCCTGGAAGCGGTGACTCCCGAGAAGCAGCGTCGGCTGACACGTGCGGCGCTACTGTTCCTCAAGCGGCATCGATTGCTGGAGCACTCCGCGCGGTTCGATGTTTTGGCGGTGACCTGGAACGATCCTGGCAAGCCGCCAGAGATTCAACACATTCAAAATGCCTTCGAGGCGGCAGATTTGGGGGCCTAGTGTACTGTCTCAGAAGTGCGGTGAACTATTGCGACGTTGCCGGTGCGCGGCTTGCCGCTCACTGAACCACTGCCGACCGATAAAGCCCCCTCTGCGTGAGGCAATAAACTAGCTTGCAGAACTTGACGCACCCATCTCAGGAGAACCCCCATGGCGTTCGAGCCTTGTGAAATTGGCGAGTCGCATCCCTCGGTCAAGGAAGCCTGGAAACTGTTGAACGTCTTGAAGACGGGTTCCGAGAATCTGCCCGATAAGCCCCAGGATACCCTGACCCAGACGTTCTCGGACCGTCTCAAGGACTATCAAAACGACGTCGGGCTGGTCAGGTCCGGAGTTCACGACCGTCGCACCTGGCTGGCGCTCAACAAGCAAGACAAGGTCTGCGACTATCGCCGATGGGCAACGCGTCGCGGCCAGACCTCGGGCGGAACTTGTTGGAAGGCCTGCACGGCCATGCTGTACAATTGCTTTGAGTATCAGATCCCCACCTACGACTTCAGCACTGCTTCCGACGGCGGCTTGCAACTCAGCGGTTCGAACCTGGATGCGTTCGCCCGCACGAACGGACTAACGCGCGTCCCCATGAATGAATCGATGGGCAGCTTCGCGCAGAGCTTTATGAATCGCGGGCCATTGATGCTGTCAATCATCGACGACTTCTTCGGTTTCAAAGCCGGCGGGGACGACGTTCACTTCGTCCTCTGTGTCATGATTCGCGGGGACTATCAGAACGACGAAGATACCAGCCTGATGATCTATGATCCCTGGCCGCCGCACAGCAACGGCCGCAACAAACGATTCACGGGCGCCGAACTGTTGGCCGAGTGCACCAACTACTTCTATCGCAATACATGGACGGCGTGATAACCACCGTGCGCGGCAGGGCCCCTACTGTCTCACGCAGATGGCGTTTTATGGGTCGGCAGTGGCTTTGTGAGCGGCAAGGCACTATGAATTTTCGCGATCACCTGCCACGTCAAATCGCAATGGTTCACCCCACTTCTGAGACAGTACACTAGGATGCAATCCTATGAAGCAGTCTCTGTCATCCACCGGATTCGCCCTACTGGCTCTGTCGGCCGCTTATCTTTGGAGCGCGGCGATTGCCTATGTGATGCTTCCGCTGCTGTTTCCTGAGCTTTCGTTCGGCCGGTCCCCTTCGCGGATCGGGGATCCCGCGGTCGTGACTCAGACGGCCAACGCGGCGCTCATTCTGCTCTGCTTCTGCATTTCGTGCCGCTTGGTGGCCGCCCTTCCTGTTCGCGGACCGATGCGCTACTGGTCGCTGTGCGTGCTGGCGACCGGAATCTGTTACGGCGTTATTGCCGTCGGCGTTGCGGGCGGACTCTCGGCCGAACTTTCCGCCCGGATCTGATGGGCCAGTCGGGTGGACCTTGCGGGGCGGTTGCGTCCCGGCCGGTTTTCAGCGATTCTTCCAAGTGCCGCACGCGGCGGCTGTTACAATGAGCACCTGCGGGCAATCTGGGCCCGGCTGCCAAAATTCGTCGTGTAGCGATGAATGAGTCCGAATTCTCTCGCGATTGTGATCCGCGAGTCGACCGCGTGCGTTAGAAGGAAGGGACCATGGACGAAGACGACGATTTGATGGTCCGCATCCAGTCGGGGGACGCGGCCGCCTTCAGCCTGTTGGTCGAGCGCCATTTCGAGGGGTTGCGGAATTTCTTCCGCGTGCGCTCCCACTCCATCCGCGCTCGCGAGATGTCCGAGGATCTGGCTCAAGAGGTGTTGCTGCGCGTTTACAACGAGGCCACGGATTTTGTCCCTCAGGGCAAGTTCAAAGCCTGGATGTACCGCATCGCCCGCAACCTGCTGATCGACACCATGCGACGGCATTCGTACGACGCCCTGATCGGCGGCCGTGCGGGCGGAGACAGCGACGATCAACTGGGCGGACTGGCCGCCAGCGCCAACACGGTCTCGGAACAAGCGGGGCAGCGGGCGCTGGGAGATCTGGTGGCCGAGTTGCTGACGGAACTGCCCGAGGAGCAGCGGCTGACTTTCCAGACACACCACTTCCTGGGGCTGAGCCTGCCGGAAGTCGCCGAGGTGATGGAGACCAACACCGCGACCACCAAGAGCCGCCTGCGATTGGCACGCGAGAAGCTTCGCGAGAAACTGGAAACGCGGGGCATTACGCTGGATGAGTTCCAGGACGACTGAGCCTTCGCGTTGCGACGAGACGGGGAAGGGATTTCAGATCTAAGATTTGAAATTTGAGATGCGGGGGGACGGGGTTAATTTTGAGCAGAAGGAAACGCAGGTAATCCAGAAGCACGAATAACAGGCAAAGGGCAACATTCCGAGCCCGCGAAGATCACCGCCGCGGCATTTCGCTTTTCTCCGTTACCTCCGTTTCCTCCTGTTCAAAATCCCCCCCGTCCCCCCGCATCTCAAATTTCAAATTTCAGATCTCAAATCAACTTAGGTTCGGAGTCTCGTTCCGAAACGGACTTACCTTCAACCTGCACGGATACGGACGATGAGCTTTTTCAGCCGCTTGAGCGATATGGTCTCTTCGAACGTGAACGCCCTGCTGGAGCAGGCCGAGAATCCGTCAAAGGCCCTGGGGCAGATCGTGGCCGAGATGGAACGTGGGGTCGACTCGGCACGCAAGTCGGCCACGTCGGCGCTTGCCAACGCCAAACGCCTGAAGCGCGAACTGGATCTGTACCGCACGCGGATCGCCTTCTGGGACGACAAAGCCCGGGCAGCCGTCGAACTGGGGCGAGACGACCTGGCCCGCCGGGCCCTCTCGCGCCGCCGCGAACTGGCCGATCTGGCTGGGGCGCTCGAGCAGCAATACCATTCGGCCCTGACCCTGGTGGAGAGTCTGAAGACCACGCTGTGGGCGCTCGAGGCGCGACTGGCTGAGACGGTTCGCCGACAGGTCAACGGCCCGGCCCCCGTCGCGGAAGCCGCCGTTCCCCCCGCCGAGCCTGTCACGCCGGACGCAGCCGCGATCAACGAGCGGATCGCGATCCTGGAACGCGAAATGACCGAAGCCGAAGCCGACATCGTGGCCGCCACGGCCGCGGCCGAAGCCGAGTCGCAGATGGAACAAGCCAAACGCGAGCTGGCAGAACGCCAGGATCTGGAAGCCGAACTGGCCGCCCTGAAGCGAGACGCAGGCAAATAGGAGGCCGTAACCCGGCATGACTGAACCTCTCGTCCGACCGATGTTCGACGGCCCCGTCGATGTGATTGGGGACATTCACGGGGAACTCGTCCCCCTCAACGCCCTGCTCGAAAAACTGGGCTACGCCAAAAACGGCCGGCATCCCGCGGGGCGTCGGCTCGTCTTTCTCGGCGACCTGACCGATCGCGGCCCCGACAGCCCCGGCGTCGTGGCCAAGGTCCGAAAGCTGGTCGAAGCCGAGCGGGCCCAATGCGTGCTGGGCAATCACGAGGTGAACATCCTGCTCGACCTGCGCAAGCACGGCAACGCCTGGATGTTTGGCCGGCCCGAGTCGCTCGATCGCTCGGGCCGCACCGTTCCGCAGGTGTTGGCCAACGACGCGATTCGTCGCGAGATCACGGGCTTCTTTCGCACGCTGCCGTTGGTTTTGGAACGGGCCGATCTGCGGGCCGTGCATGCCTGCTGGTCGAGCGCCTTGGTCGACACGGCCCGCGAAGCGACCGATGTGGTGGCACTGCATCATGCCGACGCCAAGCAGATCGAAACGCGGCTGCGCGAGCAGGGGATCGACGACGCCCTGGAGACGGAACTGGCCCATCAGAACGAGAACCGCGTGAAAGCGCTGACATCCGGGCGCGAGCAAAGGACGGTCACGCCGTTTGAGGCCGGGGGCAAAGTACGGGTGCTGGAGCGGGTGCAGTGGTGGCGCGACTACACCGAGGAAGCCTTTTGCGTCTTCGGCCACTACTGGCGCACGCCGGTCCCCGGGCTGGCCAAGGGAGAGAATCTGTTCACCGATCACCCGCCGCACGGCTTGCTGGCCGGCGGCCGCGCGATGTGCATCGACTACTCGGTCGGTGGTCGCTGGAGCGAGCGGCTGCAGCCCGGCTTTGCGGGCAAGTACGAAACGCGACTCGGGGCGCTGCGTTGGCCGGAGCGGCGGTTGATGTTCGAGGACGGGAGCGAAGCGGCGTTGGGGAGCTAGAATCTGAAATTTGAAATTTGAAATTTGAGCTGCTCAGCCTCAGCGTTTGCCCAGAAGCAGGTCCACGGCCCAGCAGCCTCGCACGTGCGGGCCTTTGCTCCGGCAATGCTTGACCAAGTCCTCGTTCGTGCAGCGGGCGTCTTCCAGGGCATCTGCTAGAATCGGTAGTTGCTCGTAATTGCGCTCGTCGTATATCGACTCTGCTAACTTGCGAATGACACCGCCGTTCCATTTGAGCCAGGCGGGTTCGAGTTTCACCGGGCGGTACGGGTTCGGGATGATGTCGCGGAGCAGAGCGACCTGTCTCTTGGCGTGATTTTCGATCGGAAGACGCCTGGAATACTCTGCCGCCCAGCGCGCGAGGATCTCCGGACTAGACAGATCCGGGTTCGTTGCCGATGGCAACTTCAGGGCCCAGGTCACCGCAACGCTTGCGTAGTGCCCCACGCCTGCCGGCAGTCTTGCACTGACTTGCTTCGCACAAACTCTTGCCAGCGAACTTTGCTTCACCTTACCGTCGGCATATGCCTCAGCCACTTGGATGTATCCACGCTCGGACTCAGAGAGCCAGTGCCAGATCAAGCGACAGCAAGCGCAGGCAAATAGCCGGCACTGTCGCGGACTCGCCAAGTTCCTTTCGTTCGTCTGCATGCCCGTCAGGCCCATGACCTCGTGCAGCCAATTGAGCAGCAAGTCGGGTTCGCTCGCCTTTAGCCATTGGTCTTCGGTCATGAACTGCTGCCGCTGATTCCGAACTTACCCTGTCCCAATCGTTGTGCCGATTCTAATGACCCGCGGGCCAAGCTCCCAGACAGACTCCCAATTCTTGGCAACGACACACAGTAGGTTTTACCGTGAATCAAGTCCAGGCATTTGGGTGTCTCGTTTCTTGCTTGGCAGTCGATTTTGTCCAAAAGTTGCTAGAGCGAAATGAACTTGTGTAAATTCAAATTAAATGACATAATCAGATTCACATCGAACTGATGCAATGCTATACTGCATGATGGATAGAAGGCCAATGCACAGGGCGATCGCTCCCGAAGGGTGGGAACCCGGAGGCAGGTTGTGTCGGCATCGAGCGTGGGCCTTCGACGCAGGCGACCGGACCATAGCGGAAGACGCCGACAGGCGCCCACGGACGGCAAATGTGTGGACGTGGAACCCGCATTTTCCCCGAAGGGGATTCGGAGCATAGCCCTGGGTTGGCCCGCGCAGCGCGGCCTACCCAGGGTTCGCGACACCATCCACGCGGTTCTGTCTTGGGGCAGCCGCTGGCGAAGCCAGCGGCTGCCCCAAGACGACGAGGAACAACTAGAGGCGGGATCGGGAATCCCTGGGTAGGCCGCGCTGCGCGGGCCAACCCAGGGCTATGCTCCGTATCCCCTTTGGGGAACAACCTTGGCGACCACGATCCGCACCGATCCGCACCGCCAACCCGCAAAGTTACGCGCTGGGGCCAGCGCAGGCGCTGGGGCCAGCGCAGGCGCTGGGGTCAGC
>Ga0335397_10001003_pt1 | contig 38020 bp, 40 predicted proteins | sample MAT04_FD_205740 | JGI IMG/M metagenome (GOLD analysis project Ga0335397, IMG submission 205740) | Freshwater microbial communities from Lake Fryxell liftoff mats and glacier meltwater in Antarctica - MAT-04 (spades assembly) (version 2) ... | reverse complement strand
CGATGATCTTTGACTTTGAACAGGAAACTCTGCAACATCTGACACCTCTGACGGTAGATTTGATGCGCAAGAGTATCACCCATAGGCTACAAAACGCAACCTCCTGTTAGAACTGAACAGCCCTGGCTATACCTGCAAGCCAAGATACAAGAAGAAATACGGCAAAAAGCGGTCCAAGCCTCGCAAGAGAGTGCCCCTGATACACTTGCGTCTTCTTTTTTGCGGCTTGTGCAAGATTTTTTTTGCACTCTTTCAGGCGCCAGCGCTGGTTTTCAGCCAATTCTGGCTCGTTAAAAATCGACTTTTTGCAGTAGAGTCAATTACTTCAACACATCTAAAAGTTTCGCCGTACCTGCAATATCAGATCCGCGCCCATTTGTTTCAACTCTGGTTCTTCGCCAAAACCGCACAACACACCCACCGTCTGCGCGCCAGCAGACTTGCCCGCGCGGATATCCACCGTGGTGTCGCCGATCATCAGGCAGTTTTCAGGAGAGACATTCATTTTTTTGCGCGGCAAGCAAAATGGGATCAGGATAGGGTTTGGTATGTTTTGCCGATAAGCCCATCACGATCCCATCGAAATATTGGGCAATATCAAATTGCTCGAGAAACGCCAGCGTGCCATCTTCATCGCGCGCACTGACTACTGCCATCGGATAACGTCCATGCAGTTGTCTAAGCATCTCATCCACGCCGGGGACGAGTAGAAATTTATTTGGCGAATATCTGCGGCGGCGCGCAAGCCAGTTGATGACGGCGATCATTTCATCGTCAATGCCGAGCGTATCCGCGAGTCCGCGCAGGGCATTGCCGGGCGCTTCGATCCACATGATGAAACGACGCGCCGCACGCATGGGGTCTTTGAACAGGAAGCGCGGGAAAAAAAGCGCAACTTTCTGCGCGTACAGGTCATCCGTATCACTTAGGTTCCATCAACATCGGAACGCAGGGCTTTTATGCGTGGCAAATCAAGGGACATGGCGCAATTGTACCAAAAGGGCTATACTACGCTTTAAGCTTATAAATTTTCCGTATCATATGATTTAATAAATCCATGTCAGAAGACCGCTCCCACTCTTTGCTCGAATTATTGATCAATGTTAGCCGCGAGGTTGCCACTGCGTTGGACCTTCGTACGGTTTTACAGCGCCTGCTCTTTGCGGCTATTCAGCATGTGGGTGGGGAGCGCGGCAGTATTGTAGTAATGGATGATGCCGGCAAGCCTGTAGATGCAACCATTGTCTACGGGAAACAATTTCACGAACACACGACCCAGCAATTGCGCGACACAGTGGAACGCGGGCTTGCCGGATGGGTGATGCAATATCGCAAACCTGCGCTTGTGCGGGATACCAGCAAAGATGATCGCTGGCTGCGCCGTCCAGATGATTCCGCTGATAAAAGCGGCGCAAAATCTGCGATCTGTGTGCCTTTGATGGCGCGTGACCGTTTGGTGGGGGTGCTGACGCTTGTACATTCCGTACCCAATGCGTTCAAAGAAGAGCATCTAAATTTGATGCAAGCCATTGCCGACCAGGCAAGCGTGGCGGTTTTGAATGCGCGGTTGTACACCGAGAGTCAACGGACTGCGCGCGTGATGTCTGCACTGGCAGAGGGGGCGGCAGCGATCAATACCTCACTGGAAATTGCGGATGTCTGGCGGCGGGTACTTAATCAAACCATGCAAGCCTTGCAGGTTGAAACGGTGGCATTGGCTTTGATCGATAATATGAGTAATGACCTTGTATTCCAGGCTGCCGCGGGAAGTAACTCTGGCAACATCCCTGGCAGGCGCATCTTCAGCGGGAAGGGACTGGCAGGATTCGTGGTCAGCAAAGGTCAAGGGTTGGTTGTGCCAGCCGTCAAACTGGACCCTCACTATAGTGACGCCGACAGGTTCGGGGGAGTCGAGATGCGAGCTGTCGTCATCGCCCCGATCCAATCACAGGCAAAAGTCATCGGAGTTTTAATGGCCATCAATCCAATTTCCGGCTCCTTCGACCCGGATGCGTTGTTGGTGATGACAGGCTTGGGAAGTCTTGCGGGGACAACAATCCAGAACGCGCAATTTTTAGAGCGCTTGAAAAAAGCGCACCAGCGGTATCGTGAGTTATTTGAAGACAGTGTGGACCCGATCTTGATCACAGACTGGGAAGGCAAAGTGTTGGAAGCGAACCGGCAGGCGGTTGTATTAAGCGGATACAGCAATGAAACATTGCATACCATGAGCATTGACCAATTGCACGAGGTAAAGTGGAATAAAACAGGCTTGAATTTTGAAGCACTCAAGCATGTTGATGAATGTAATTACGAATCTGTTTTACGCCAGCAAAACGAAGGCATGGTGCCCATAGAAGTACATGCGCATCGTGTGGAATTTGAAGAGACTGATTCTGTGCAATGGATCCTGCGCGATATTACCGAGCGCAAGGAACTGGATGCCCTGCGCGATGACATGATCGCCATGATCTACCATGATATCCGTTCACCGCTTGGTAATATTGTTTCAAGTCTTGAGTTGATGAACGGCATGATCCCAGCAGATGAGACACTACAAACCATGCTCAACATTGCCAGGAATTCCACCGGGCGTATTCAGCGTTTGGTTAATTCCCTGCTTGATATCAATCGGCTTGAATCTGGTCAGCAGATCGTTGACCAACACGCCATAGACCCGCTCGTGTTGATCCGTGAATCACTTAGAGATGTTGAGCCGTCTGCATCAGGGCGCCTGCAAAAAATGGAGAACAAAGCGCTGGGTGTACTTCCACTCATTTGGGTGGATGTGGATATGATCCATCGCATGTTCATCAATTTGTTGGAAAACGCGATCAAGTACACACCCGTGGGCGGGCAGATCGAAATCGGCGCACAAACCACTGCCGGGACCGCTGTCAAGTTTTGGGTGCGCGATAACGGACCCGGAATTTCAGCCGCAGACCGTGATCGAGTCTTTGATAAATTTACCCGTCTGCGCGGAAAGAACAATCCCAGCGGACTTGGCGTAGGACTGGCTTTTTGCAAACTCGCGGTGCTCGGTCATGGCGGACAAATTTGGGTGGAAAGTGAGTTGGGCAAAGGTACGACCTTCTGGCTGACCCTGCCCGTTGCACAAAAGAAAGCAACTGGTCAACTCAAACGCCAGACAGGCAGGTTGGTAATGAAGGAAGACAGATTACCTTAATAGCATTTAGCGGTTTGCGGTTAGCAATTAGCTAAAAGCTGGCCGCTAACGGTTAATCGTTAAAACCAGGAGTAATATGCAGGAAATAACCAATACCATTTATATTGAAGATCAATTCCACGGTGTCACGCTGGGAGTGATTGTTACGCCGCGCGGACTCATTCAAATTGATGCGCCCCCCTCACCAGAAGATGCCCGTTCATGGCGTGCCACGCTTATGAATCTCGGCGGCGGCATGGAGCGCGTGCTTATCAACCTTGACGCTCATCCAGACAGAACCCTCGGCGCGCGCGCCATGGATTGCACCGTGATCGCACATGAAAAAACCGCCAGCGCTTTTCGCGCGCGTCCCAATACTTTTAAAGCCCAGGGTGAAGAAACAGGCGCAGATTGGGAAGCCATCCCTGGGCTGGGCAGTGTGCGTTGGTCGCCACCCGAAATCTCATTTCTCGATCAAATGACTCTGCACTGGGGCGAGACTCCTGTATTGCTGGAACATCACGCGGGACCGGCCAGCGGCTCCATTTGGGTACACCTGCCCGAAGAAAAAATTGTCTTCGTTGGCGATGCTGTCCTTAAAAATCAGCCGCCTTTCTTCGCGGGCGCAAATCTCACAGACTGGATTACCGCGCTGAATCTTTTACTTAGCCCTGATTTCAAGGGCTACACCATCATCAGCAGCCGTGGCGGCGTGGTGACGCCAAATATCGTCAAGACCCAGCTTGATTTTATAAAGCACGTCCACGATAAGATAGATAAAGTGACAGCGAAAAAACCAAATCCGGCTGTGATCGAAAAACTGGTCACCTCCCTATTGCCCTGGTTCAAAGCCCCGGCGGCGCGCCAGAAACAATTTGCCCAGCGCCTGCGCTATGGTCTGCTGCACTATAACGCGCGCCCAACACACCTTTCAGGGCAATTCAACGAGAACCAATAAATGAAGGTGGCTCATCAACCCATCCTTGAGTTAACACGCGGACGCGTGGTGGAGTCAACGCACTTCGGCTCCATTGCGATTGTGGACTCAACAGGAAAACTTTTACATTCCTACGGCGACTCTGACACAGTCGCCTTTTTGCGCTCGTCTGCCAAGCCGTTTCAAGCCATCCCATTTGTCGAACGCGGCGGCGCGGAACATTTCAACTTTACGCAAAGCGAACTTTCCATTTCATGTGCTTCGCATGAAACCGCGCAGCATCATTTGGATACGGTCAGGGCAATGCAGGCAAAGATCGGGATTCTGGAAGATGATTTGCAATGCGGCGCGCACCTGCCCGGCGACGCGGCGATGTTAAGAATGGTGATCAAGCAAGACATCACACCGACGCCTAATTTCAACAACTGCTCGGGCAAACATACCGCCATGCTGGCACACGCCAAAATGCGCGGGCTGCCTTTGGAGAATTACCTCGACCACAGCCATCCCATTCAACAGGATATTCTCGCCACGTTTTCAGAAATGTGTGGGATCGAAAAGGAAAAAGTTGAACTGGGCATTGACGGTTGCTCCGCGCCAAACTTTGCCGTGCCGCTCGTGAATGCGGCTTTGGGTATGGCACGCCTGTGTGATCCGCGTGGATTACGTGAATCTCGCGCAACGGCTTGCCGCAAGATCACAACTGCCATGACCACTCATCCAGAAATGGTCAGCAATTATGGTGAATTCGATTGCGAATTAATGAAGGCGGGCGCAGGCAAAATTGTCACCAAACGCGGCGCGGAAGGTTTCCAGATCATTGGTTTAATGCCCGGCGTGTATGGTGAAAATGGCGTGGGAATTGCCTTCAAAGTAGTGGATGGCGACGCTTCACGCATAAACGACGAACTAGAATCAAGTTCGCGTGTGCGCCCTGCCATTGTGCTTGAAATCTTGCGGCAGTTAAATGCCTTGAACGAAACGCAATTGAAATCCCTTGCAAAATTTGGACCGACAAAACAGCTCAAAAATCACCGTGACCTTGTGACTGGCGAGTCGTATCCCGTTTTCCAACTTGCATGAAATTCCTTGAAGACCCTTTTATTCAAAAACTCCTCGCTTGGTTGAATCAACCAGGCGTTGTTGGTATTGCGCTTGCCGGTAGTTACTCGCGTGGCACACAAGACCAACATAGTGATGTGGATGTGGACATCTTCGTTGAATCTCAGCCTGACGAAACATACACGCTTAGCATCTTGGACGGAAAACTAGTCAGCCTCAAATACATTCTCGTGTCCGATGAATTTGCCTCGCTGACAAAACCTGACAGAGCCATCTGGGCTGTGCCTGGCTTGCAACAAATGCAGATCCTGTTGGATGAAACAGGTCAGCTTACAAAACTTAAACAGGCCGCATACGATTTCAAGTGGGCAGATTTGCAGACTGCCGCCAACGATTATGCGATTGAAGAATTACTGGGATGTTCTGAAGAAGCACACAAGATTATCAGTGGCTTGTTGCAGGAAAACGAATCAAAAGTATTGTATGCCTCGTGGGGATTATTCAAAGGGCTTGCCAATGCGGCAGCCGTTCAACGTGGAATGATCATAGAAAGCGAAAATCGTTATTTTGATATCATTCAGAAAAACATCGGCCATACTCACGAATGGACTCGCGCCTTCCGCCTGTCTTTTGGCATGGACGTTGGCGATGTCAATATTCTCGCTTATCAAACTCGCGGCAAAGCGGCGCTGGAACTGTATCAGCAAACAGCTCTTCTCTTTGAGAAGATTATCAATGACAGGCATCGCGAAGTGCTCGAGAATACATTGCAATTAATTTCATCTTATAAACAAGGTGTTACTCATGCGTGACTTGAAAAAACGTGCCATCGCGATTCACGAAAAACTGATCGAAGCCTTTGGCGAACCCATCTGGCGCACACCTTTGTCCGCCATTGACGAACTGGTTTCGACCATCCTTTCGCAAAATACAAATGACGTCAACCGTGACCGCGGCTTTCATGCCTTGCGCGCAAAACTCCCCACCTGGGAAGCCGTGCGCGACGCCAATGTTGAAGATGTGATCGCCGCCATTAAACCTGCTGGACTCGCGAATCAAAAAGGACCGCGCATACAGCAGGTTTTGCGCGCCATCTCGGAGGAACGCGGCGCGCTCAACCTCGACTTTTTAGCGGGTCTGCCCCTCGAAGAAGCACGCGCCTGGCTGACAAAGTTCAACGGCGTCGGCCCGAAGACGGCCGCCATCGTTTTATGTTTTTCGCTAAACATGCCCGCCTTCCCCGTGGACACGCACATTTACCGCGTCAGCGGGCGGATCGGCTTGCGCCCCGGAAAAATGACCGTTGAGCAGGCGCATCCGCATTTGGAATCTGTCTTCCCGCCAGAGACTTATTACGCCGCGCATTTGAATCTGATCCGTCTTGGGCGTGAAACCTGCGGCGCGCGCAAACCCAATTGTCCACAATGTCCGATCATTAAGTTATGTGATTACAAAGAGAAGACAAAATAACAAATCGTTGCTCACCACAATGACATGATGAACTTATGAATGAAATCCCTCCCGTCAGTATTGCTTTAACAAAACTTGGCGTTTCGCATAAAATATTTCGGCATGAGACTCCTGTCACATCCTTTGAGCAAGCCGCCCGTGACCGTGGTCAACGGGCTTCGCAAATTGTGCGCAGTATTTTATTCCGCATCGCAGAAGATGAATTTTTGATGGCGCTGGTGGCCGGACCCGCGCAAGTCTCGTGGAAAATCCTGCGTAAGTATCTTGGACGTTCGCGCATCTCCATGGCAACGGAGGATGAAGTGTTCGCGGTGACAGGTTATCGCGTCGGGACGTTGAGTCCCTTCGGATTGCCGAATCAGCTCAGGGTTGTGATCGATGCGAGCGTGATGGGCGAAGAGGAAATATCCATCGGGTCGGGAATGCGAAATACGGCGATCATCCTAAAGAGTGCAGACCTGCATCACGCTTTAAAGGATGCGGATGTTGTATCATTGACTGAAAAATAACACACGGAGAATCCCATGTCCAACCTAAGACAACGCACACTGAATTTTTTAGAAATCGAATGGGCAACTTATATCGAGAGATTTAATCGCTGGCCTGTGGACGAGGGACGCAAGCGTGTCAACAATCAAGGCTATGCACAGTTCCGCGATATGCTCGCGCATGTTTTGGCGTGGTGGGAGGAAGGCATGGGGATCATCCTTGCCATTGCAGAGGAACGCGAATACAAACGAAAAAAATATGATTTCGATGAGTTCAATGCCGGGGCGGTTGCAAAATATAAAAGTTGGGACGAGGCGGAGTTCCTTGCCCACTTTGAGAAAACCCGTCAGAAAACTGTAACAGACCTAAAATCCATAAATGCGGCGGCGTGGGAGAATAAGCGCGTGCAGAAATGGGTCAACGGTATTTTTATCGAGCATGCGCGCGAGCATCTGGTTGCGTTGAGTCGTTTCCTGCTTTTGGATACGCTTCAAAATGGTTGGGCAACCTACGTCGAAGATTTTGATCAACTGGACGATGAAAAGAAAAAGGAATTTATCGGCAGCCAGGGTTTTGAGAATTTCCACGACCTGTTGGCGCATATTGTCGGATGGTGGGAAGAGGGAGCGCGCATTGTAAATGGAATTCTTAACGAGCCGGGGTTTAGCTGGCAGGACCCAAATACAGACGCATTCAATTTGGAGCTGACAAAAAAATATTCAGCCTGGTCTCATGCCGATCTGTTAAAACATTACGAAGCCGCACGCGCGGCAATGATCGATGTTGCTTCAAAAATACCGGATGACGCCTTCCTGAACCTGAATATTGAAAGCTGGCTGGCGGCGGATGTGGTGGGACATTATGATGGACACAAGGTTTAAGGATAAGCATGGATCATGTCGTTTTTCTTGCACTTGGAAGTAACATGGGCAAACGCCTTGCAAATCTCAAGGCGGCCATTAGCAACCTGACACCGCAAATGGCGGTAAAGAACAAATCGTCAGTGTACGAAACGCCGCCCTGGGGATTCACAGAGCAAGCCCCGTTTTTGAATCAGGTTGTGATGGTGAAAACCTATCTTGCGCCGGAAACACTTCTCGGTCATTTGAAACGACTGGAAACAGCCCTTGGACGTGTGCCCAATTTTCAAAATGGTCCGCGCCTGATCGACATTGATATTTTATTCTTCGACGACCTGGTAATGAATACGCCGCCGCTGGTGATCCCGCATCCGCGTTTGCATGAGCGCGCTTTTGTGCTCGTGCCTCTGGCTGAGATTGCGCCCGATCTTGTTCATCCTGTTTTGGGCAAACCGATTCACAAGTTGTTGGATGATCTGGATCGAAGCGATATTAAATTATTTAAGTAGGTCAACCTGTCGCTTTGTATAATTCATGCAGAATTTAACGCGAAGAAAAAAAAGAGAAAACCTTAACGTTCCGGCAACTTTTCGTTAAAAAATTCCGATTATAACAAAGCCACAGACTTTGAAAGTTTTATAAAAAATCAAACAAGGAGATTTACCCATGGATATTGAAGTCATTCACCGCCCGTCGTATTCGCTGGCTATTGCAAAACTGACTCCGAACGAACGCATCCGCGCGGAGGCTGGCGCGATGGTCAGCATGTCGAGCAGTGTGTCGATCGAGACTAAAGCCGAAGGCGGACTTCTCAAGTCGCTGGGACGCGCCGTGCTTGGCGGCGAATCGTTTTTTCAGAATTTCTTCCAGGCGTCTGCGGCAGGCGGCGAGATCACGCTCGCGCCTGAACTGCCCGGCGACATTGCCGTAATTGAGTTGACCGGCAACAAGCTGATGGTGCAGTCCGGTTCATACATGGCATCCGAGACAAGCATTGAGTTGACCGCCAAGATCAGTGTCAAAGCCTTGATGTCGGCTGAGGGCGTTTCGATGCTCGAAGCGACTGGCACAGGCACGCTGTTGGTTTCATCCTATGGCGCAATCTTCGAGAAAACTCTCGGCGCAGGGGAAACCTATATTGTGGATACCTCGCACCTCGTCGCATTCGACGGCACAATGACCGTCCAGCCCAAAGCCATCGGCGGATTAAAATCCACCTTGTTCAGCGGCGAAGGCTTTGTGATCGAGTTGACCGGACCCGGCAAGATCTACATCCAAACCCGCTCACCGCAGGCGTTGATTAACTGGATCATTCCTCAGCTTCCAAAACCTCCGTCATCTTCGTCCAATCACTAAATTGCCATAGGCTTGTATAATAGATGCAGGGCGAACTCGTTTCGTCCTGCATTTTCTTTTGTGTTTCAGGAGAATTATGAAAATTGTCCGTTATCAAACGAATGGCGACGCGCTGAAATATGGCTGGATGTTGGATGACAAGATCGGTGAAATCCAAGGCGATATCTTCGGTGAATACCGCAGACGTGAAGCCAAAACACCTGTGACACAGGTAAAACTGGCGGCGCCCTGTGAGCCAAGCAAGATTTTATGCGTGGGGCGCAATTACGTGGAACACGCCAAAGAACTAGGCAACGAAGTGCCAAAAGTACCGCTCATCTTTTTCAAGCCGCCTTCCTCGATCATCTCAAACGGCGAAAATATCCTGTTGCCGCCGCAGTCGAAACAGGTCGAGCATGAAGCGGAGTTGGTGGTCGTCATTAGCAAGCGCGGACGGAACGTCACACCTGAAGCCGCGAAGGAATATATCTTCGGCTACACCATCGGCAATGACATCACCGCGCGCGATCTGCAAAAGACCGACGGCCAGTGGACGCGCGCCAAAGGCTTCGACACCTTCTGTTCCTTCGGCCCGTGGATCGACACCGAGTTCGACGCATCCGACGCGGTGGTCACCTGCCGCGTCAACGGTCAGATGCGACAGATGGCATCCACGCGCGATATGGTTTTCAACGTCAGCACTTTGATCGCCTACATCTCATCCGTGATGACGCTGGAACCCGGCGACATTATCTTCACCGGCACGCCCGCGGGTGTGGGCGAGTTGAAAAACGGCGATGTGGTGGATGTGGAAATTGAAGGGCTGGGGAAATTAAGCAATCCGGTGAAAGTATAAATCTCCGTCCTGAGCGGAGCCGCACGTTCTCGCGGCGAAGTCGAAGGACAGTCTTTCCAGTCGATAAATTTTTATGTCAACCCGTCCTTCGACTTCGCTCAGGACAAACAATAGGAGACCATCAATGTCCTTAAAAGAATTTGAAACATTCCTCGAAGAGTATCCCACCTACACAAAAACCGAATCAATTGACGTGTTGCGTAAAAAAGATTATTCACGGCTTGATTGCGGCGAACATATTTATCTTGATTACACCGGCGGCGGCATTTATGCCGAGTCGCAAATTCAAAAGCACCATCAACTTTTGCAAGAGAATATTTTTGGCAATCCGCACTCGTCCAACCCCACATCGCTCGCGGCGACCGAAGTTGTTGAAAGCGCGCGCAAGTATATTCTGAAATTTTTCAACGCCGATCCCGACGAATATCTCGCCATCTTCACCGCCAACGCCAGCGGCGCACTCAAACTGATCGGCGAATCCTACCCATTTTCAAACGGGCGTTACCTGCTGACATTTGACAACCACAACTCGGTCAATGGGATTCGAGAATTTGCCCACGCCCGCGGTGCGGATGTAACCTATATCCCGGTCATCCTCCCCGACATGCACCTCGACGCTTCGCAACTCAACCTTGAGCTGGCTCAGCCTTCGAAGAGCGGACACAACCTTTTTGCATACCCCGCACAATCCAACTTCTCCTCGGTCAAACATCCGCTGGAGTGGATCGAGAAAGCCCACGCTCACGGCTGGGACGTGTTACTCGACGCTGCTGCATACGTGCCGACCAACAAACTTGACCTGAGCAAGATCAACCCTGATTTTGTGCCAGTCTCATTTTATAAAATCTTCGGCTACCCAACCGGACTCGGCGCATTGATCGCGCGCAAATCCGCGTTGGCAAAGTTGCATCGTCCGTGGTTTGCGGGCGGAACGATTACCGTCGCATCGGTGCAAGGCGACAAATATTATCTAGCCGAGGGCGCCACTGCTTTTGAAGACGGAACCGTTGATTACCTCAACATCCCCGCCATTGAGATTGGATTGAAGCACATCGAATCCATTGGCTATGATGTCATCAGTGAGCGGGTCAAAACGCTGACAGGCTGGCTGTTAGAACATCTCACCCAAATGAAACACAGCACAGGCGAGCCGCTGGTGCGTTTGTTCGGACCCAACTCCACGGAAGGACGCGGCGGCGCAGTGACTGTCAATTTTTACGATAAGAACGGCAAAGCCTTCGACCATCGCTTCATCGAAAGCGAAGCCAACAAAGTCAATATTTCACTCCGCACAGGCTGTTTCTGCAACCCCGGCGCAGGCGAAGTGGCGCTCGGCATCTCCCGCGTGGAATTGGATGTCTGCTTCACGCGCCCCAAACACAAAGATGTAATGTCCATTGATGAATTCCGCAAATGTATCGATGGCAAATCCAGCGGTGCGGTGAGAATCTCCGTGGGCATGGTCACGAACTTCAACGATGTGCAATCGTTCTTGATGTTTGCGCAAGGATTATTAAGTTAGACTATTCCAGTGACAGTCACCTTAAAGGTGACTGTCACTTTTTCAAAAGGAAACACTATGAACGGACAAACCCGCTCGAACATCAAACCCAGGATCGCCGTATTGATCGTCTTGAAACAAGACCAGCGCACGGGCAAGCTGACCAAAGGCATCGTCAAAGATATTCTCACCAAATCGCCGAACCATCCGCATGGGATCAAAGTCCGTCTGGTGGATGGGCAGGTGGGGCGCGTGAAGGAGATTGTTAACTCAGATGAGTGAGATCATCATCAAGAATGTCCAGCCGCAGGATCTGGATGAATGTTATGCCGTGGAAATCTCGGGGTTTTCGCCGGAAGAAGCGGCATCCAAAGAAACAATAAAACTTCGGATTGATACGTTTCCACAGGGATTTTTTGTTGCCGAAGTTGATGGAAGAATCATTGGCATGGTCAACGGCGCAGCCACAAACAAGGATGACATCAGCGACGAAGAGTTAAAGCAATTGATCGGGCATGATGCGGACGGCAGGAATATGGTCATCTTTGCGCTGGCAGTTTTGCCTGAATTTCAAAAACGAGGCATTGCAAAACAGCTGGTATTGAGATTTGTCGAAGAGGCAAGACAGAATAAAAAGGAAAAAATATTTCTGATGTGCAAGCAGCATTTGATCGCCTATTACGAAAGTTTGGGATTCGCCCACGTCGGGTTATCCCGCTCCACGCACGGCGGCGCTGAGTGGCATGAAATGTGCCTTTCACTCAAGGAGTAATAATGTCTCAAAACCCAATCAACCTCGCTGTACGTTTTCTGCTTGAACTTGTTGGACTGTATGCCTTCGGTCTCTGGGGTTGGACTCAACATGCAGGCTTCCTGAGCTACCTTCTGGTGATCGGCTTGCCCGTGTCGGCAGCGACACCTGTGGGGAACTTTCCGCGTGCCAGCGGATGCAAGCGCAAATGGCAAAGCGCCTGTGCCAGTGGCAGGCTGGTTGCGCTTTTTGCTTGAGGTGGTATTTTTCACTTCTGCCGCATGGTGTCTATTTGATGCGCGTTTGATGCCAGTAAGCTATATTTTCAGCGGAATTGCACTCATCCACTATCTAATTTCCTATGACCGTGTTTTGTGGCTCTTCAAACAGTAAGAAACAATTGAGCGAGGGGGTCAAAACAGCATGACACAAACCTATCTTAATTACGATGCAATTTCAAATGACTACGACCAGCGTTACCCGTCCACCCAGCATTGGGAGCGTGGGGACGCCCTCCTAAATCTTGCCCGTCAGGTCAAAGCAAAGACCATTTTGGAAGTTGGGAGCGGCACAGGCTTTTGGCTGAATCTGCTTCATCAGTGTACGCCCAATCTTTATGGCGTGGATTTTTCTGCGGGCATGATCGCACAGGCTCAGAATCAACCCGCACCCCTCAAGTTATCTCGCGGCACGGCAACACAACTCCCGTATCAAAGCGGAACCTTTGACCTGGTCTACTGTGTCGATGCCATTCACCATTTTGGGGATCACCACGCTTTTATAGCTGAAGCATTCCGTATATTAAAGCCGCGCGGTGTGCTTGCCATCATCGGTCATGACCCGCACAGCGGCGAAGGCAATTGGTATATCTATGATTATTTTGATTCGGTACATGAGACCGACCTTATGCGTTACCCATCCAGCGCTATCATCAAGAATTCGATGAGGCAGGAAGGTTTTGCAGATATTGAACTCCGTAATGTGGAACATATCTTGAACATTCATGTCGGGGAAGGAGTCTTGAACGATCCATTTATAAAACATAACGCCACGTCACAACTGGCACTGCTGAGTGAAGAAACTTATTTATCTGGCATCGAAAAGATAAAAGCAGATTTGAGGAAATCCCGGAACAAACAGATCCTCTTCAAATCAGATTTCTGGGTCAAGATGTTAACAGGGATAAAACCATGAATACACTTGAATTCCGTTTTGCGTTTTTCGCGCACGACTTCGAAAATAGCGTGAACTTTTACCGGAATACACTCGGCATGGAACTCGTCGGCGGCTGGGACCGTGAGGATGGAAAGGGCGCATTGCTTTCCGCGGGCGGCACCGCTGTGATCGAGATCTACGGCGTGGCAGATGGAAAAACATATGACGGGCCGAGTCCTGTGGCGCTCAACCTGGCATTGCGCGTGGGAAATGTGTCAGCGGTGGACAAACTTTATGAAAGGCTGTCAGGCTCGGGCGCGGAAAAGATCGAAAGTCCACAGGATCATCCATGGGGGCACAGGTCATTCGTCATCCATGACCCAGATCAAATCCCCATTCATATTTATTGCGAATTGAAATAACACAATTGCCCCGCTAATTTTGTCGTGCTATACTCGTCTTTTTCAACTTCCTTGTAAAGACGAGATACCATGAAAAAACAATTATTTTTACTCCTTGCCGCTGCAATCATTATTTCATCTTGTAGAAAACCCGCGGTTGCGCCTTCCACATCCACACCGCCACTGCCGCCAACCTCCACGCCAACAATACAACCGACAGATATTCCCCTTCCCACGGTTACGCCTGCTTGCATCTCGTCCGCGCCCACACAAGCGGATATTGACCGCGCGCTCACCTATACCGGTGACACATTCAACACATCCGATTGGGAGCAAAGTTACACGGTTAACGAAACCTCTGTTGCAGTGTTATGGCAGAATGTGCCGCAAAGCGCATTACTTTATCTTGAAGCGATCATCTTCCCCTGCGGCTACGAGGAACCTGATCTTAATAAATATTTCAGCGACGAAAACTGGAAAGCCGTCTTTGCAAATTATGAAAGTTACGAACTGACCAACGAATGTAGAAATAATGACGGATTAAGACTGTACGAATTCAAAACGCAGAACCAGGGTTTTGAATATGAAATCAAGTACTGGGTCGAGAATGACACGGACACACGCGTTATTGTGACAATGATCGTCTTTCCATTTGAAACAAAATTACTGCTGGATGAATATTCATCCATGCTTTTCTCTGGTTACTCAACCTGTCCATAATACATTAGACCCTAAAGGTTTCCCTCTTCGAGGACTTCGTGAAAACCTTTAGGGTCTTTTACATTTCACAAAAGGAATCCAATATGACCTCACGATACGATATTCTTTTTCAACCGATCAAGATCGGACCCGTCACTGCGCCGAATCGGTTCTATCAAGTGCCGCATTGCAATGGATTCGGGTGGCGAATGCCCCAGGGTCTGGCGACCATGCGCGGGGTGAAAGCCGAGGGCGGCTGGGGCGTGGTCAACACTGAGGAAGCGGAAATCCACCACACCAGCGACCTGTCTCCATATTTCGAAGGACGCCTGTGGAACGATGGCGACATTCCCGCCCTGCAACTGATGACCGAAGCCGTCCACAAGCACGGGGCGCTGGCTGGCATTGAACTGACCTATAACGGACACGACGCATCGAACCTGTATTCACGCGCCGCTCCATTTGACTTGCGTTCGCGGGGACTTGTCGGCGGCAGCGGATATGAACCCGGTCAGTCGCGCGCCGCAAGCAAGGATGACATCAAACAGATCCGCAGGTGGCATCGCAATGCCGCCATCCGCGCCAGGCAGGCGGGCTTCGACATCATCACCTGCTACGCCGCGCATGGCTTATCTCTTGCCTTTCATTTTCTCTCCAAAGAAAACGACCGCGCCGATGAATACGGCGGCTCACTCGAAAACCGCGTGCGCTTCCTGCGCGAATTGATCGAAGACACAAAAGACGCCGTCGGCGATTCCTGCGGAGTTGCCCTGCGCTTTGCTGTGGATGAATTGCTCGGCAGTGCGGGGATGCAGTACACAGGCGAAGCGCGTGACATTGTTGGAATGCTTGCAGAACTGCCCGACCTTTGGGATGTGAACGTTGCCAACTGGTCAAACGACTCAACAACCTCGCGCTTTGAAAAAGAAGGTAACCAGGAAAAATATATTTCCTTTGTCAAGAAACTCACCACCAAACCTGTCGTTGGCGTGGGGCGTTACACCTCGCCTGATTCCATGGCATCTGTCATCGAGCGCGGCATCATGGATATGATCGGCTCGGCGCGTCCCAGCATTGCTGACCCATTCCTGCCCAATAAAATAAAAGAAGACCGCCTTGAAGATATCCGCGAATGCATCGGCTGTAATATTTGCGTCACAGGCGATACGCGCTACGTTCCGATCCGCTGTACGCAAAATCCAACCATGGGCGAGGAATGGCGTCGCGGCTGGCATCCTGAAACCATCGTGCCGAAAAAATCTGAAGCTGAAATTCTGATCGTCGGCGCGGGACCGGCCGGGCTGGAAGCCGCGCGCGCACTCGGTCAGCGCGGATATCACGTCATCCTAACCGATGCAAAACGCGAAGCAGGCGGGCGTGTGGCGCTTGAGTCGGCTCTGCCCGGACTCAGCGAATGGCGGCGCGTGATGGATTGGCGCCTGACCCAGATTAACAAAACGCCGAACATTTATTTCTATCCATCCAGCCCGATGACCGCCAAGGATATTCTCGAAGCGGGTGCGTCGCATGTTATCCTTGCCACGGGTGCAACCTGGCGACGCGATGGCGTGGGGCGTTATCTCTCGCAACCCGTTTCAGGCAACGGAAATATTTTCACACCTGACGATCTCATGAATGGCAAGCTTCCATCAGGCAAAATCATCATCTACGACGACGATCATTATTACATGGGCGGCGTCCTCGCTGAATTGCTCTCGCAGAATAACTGCGAAGTCACACTGGTCACTCCCGCCCCATCCATTTCGTATTGGACTCAATTCACCCTTGAGCAGACTCGCATCCTCAAGCGACTCAACAACCTGAAAGCGAATCTTCTTGCGGATCATTTCATCGCATCCCACACGCTGACAACTGCCACAGTCACGAACGTCATTACCTCCGCCGAGTCGACTCTCACCTGCGATGCCATCGTTATGATCACAGACAGACTCCCCAACGATGCCCTGTATCACGAATTACAACCCGCGCTCGCCGATGGCACACTCAAATCCCTACGCCTGATCGGTGACGCCGAAGCGCCCAACATCATCGCGCAAGCCGTGTTCAGCGGTCACCTCGCCGCGCGCGAATTTGATGAACAGATCGATTCCGACGAAACACCTTTCAAGGTCGAGCGGGTTATTTTATAAATGCACCCATTTTATTTCCTCTTCCCCATTCTCGGCTATCTCTTTGGCTCCCTACCATTTTCCATTTGGATCACACGCTACGTCAAACACGTGGATGTGCGCGACTCAGGCTCAGGTCATGCCACAACGACCAACACCATCCGCCAGGCTGGGTTTGGCTGGGGCGCGCTGGTTCTGGTGCTGGACATTGCCAAGGGATTTATTCCAACTTATCTTGCCGTAAGTCGGGATGGCATCCCGACCTACATTATCGTATTGACATCTACGTTCGCGGTCATCGGTCACTGTTGGCCGCTGTTCGCGCAATTTCGCGGCGGCATGGGGCTGGCAACTGCGGGCGGGACTTTCCTCGCCATCAACCCGCTGACTTTTCTCATCAGCCTGGGGGTGCTGATTCTGCTCGTGCTGGTCGTCCGTCACTCGGCGCGCGCGAGTGTATTTACCGGAATTCTCATCGCGCCTGTCGTATGGTTTTTTCACATCCGCGATATTTCGTTTTGGGTGACGCTGGGCGCAGGGGTTGTGATCGCAATCAGATTCTTGATAGATTGGAACCGCCAATACCGCGAGTTATGGCTTGACCGCGAGAAAAAATTAGGGTGAGGTTCTGTTCTGAGTTCATAGACCAACTTTCGGCGGAGTCATGTCGCTGCGAGGCGCTCTTGGTTTATGCCAACACTTGCGCCGCACGCCAGTGCAGGTGAGCAGTCTCCAAATGACAGGAGGTTGCTTCGTCGGAAAGAGCAAGAGCCCTCCTCGCAACGACATTTGTATAAAATAAAAAGAGCCTCGGTTTTGCGCCGAGGCTCTTAGTCTTCTCCCAACAACCAATCCAGAATATTGCGTTTCTTTTTTAAGGTCTCTTCCAGCTTGGGCGTGGACATGATCACCACCGTAATGTTATCGTGTCCGCCGCGATCATTTGCCAGGTTTACCAGCGCCTCAGCCGCCGCCTTCATATCTTTTCGCGTGCGGATGATCTTTTGGATCTCATCATCCCAGACAAGGTCGGTTAAGCCATCGGTACAAAGCAGAATGGTATCGCCTGGCTCAAGATGAAATCCCTGATTATTTTCCGATTCTTCATTGGATTCTGCGTCGTCGATCCGCAAGCGAAAATCCACATCCGGCAATCGTATGCCGCCCAAATATCTGCGGATGACATGCAGGTTCGGGTGGTCGCGCATTTGCTCGGCGGTGATGATGCCCTTTTCAAAAGCTTCCTGCACCCAGGTATGATCAATGGTCAGCTGTTGGATGAATTTACCGCGCAAAAGATAAATGCGTGAATCCCCAACATACGCGGTGTAAAGTTTGTTCTCGATGATCCAGACGCAGGCGCAGGTTGCGCCCATGCCGTTTTCATCATCATTGCCCGCAGAATGAGACGCGATCGACTGGCTCGCATTCTGGATCGCGGTCTCAAGAATTTTGACAGGTTTTTTGGCATTGCTTTCTGCAACCCCGGCAGTGATGTAATTGACAGCCAGTTCGGCAGCTATTTCCCCCGCGAGATGCCCGCCAATACCATCCGCAACCACGGCAAATATCGCAGGGCGCGGGTCTTCCTTGCTCAGAAGGAATGATGAGATCGCGTAACGATCTTCATTATTCTTGCCAGACATTCCGGCATGACTGAGTGCGGCAACATGCACATGGGGAAGCGAAGAACGAATCATTCTTCAGCGGTTTGAACAGTGATTGTGGGTTTGGAAGTCACAGGCGGCACTCTGAGCGTGAAGCGATAGATTAACTGACCAAAGTTTACCATATCGCCATGCGCCAGACGATAGCCCTCGCGGGGGATAAGCTCATAATTTACCCACGTACCCGCAACCGAACCATTATCCAGCAGCAGGAAGCCGCCGTCTTCAGTTTGCCTCAGCCGCGCATGGACAAGCGCAATCGAAAAATCGTCCAGTATCTGGTTGCATTGCGCGGGGTCTGTGCCAAAAACGATTTCCTGCTCAATCAGCGCGATGGGTACAACTGGCGCAGCCTGACCATCTGCATTCATGCGGATGAGTGACGCCGCCGCTTCTGCTCTGGGCTTTGTGTCTGGTGCTGCTTTCCTTGAGAGGGGAGCCCGCCTTTGAGTTTTCACCGCAGTAGTCGCTGCCACAGATATAGTCGCAGAATCTTCTGCCGTTTGCACTAATTGTCTCAGCGGGTCGGCATCTGCGCGGCGCGCCTCTTGTGCGGCACGAATGGACGGAATGCGCAAACGCCCGCTTAGGAGAATCATGAAAAGCACTAGCCCCGCAAAGATGATAGCACCAAAAGTGATGAATGTGCGATATTTTGCCAGCAAAGCAAAGATACCCTGCGGCGGCTGGATTACCGTCACCATCACAGGCACCGCCATGCTGGATTTGCTCAACCCAAGGGAATCGACTGCCTCAACCATCACTTGATGTTCGGCGCTGCCAGTATAAGCGCTCAGATCCCACGTGAATAAATTGAACGGCTCAGCGGTGTTCTCGTCCGCAATCACACCGTCCACATACAGGGTTGTGCGTGCCAACGGACGGACGTGTCCATCTGGAAATTCAATGATGATCTCGATATCCTGCGTTGCGGGCAAAAGGACTTCGGTATTAAACGGGTCGTCTTCTGGAGCGCGGCGCGTGATCTGCAATGAATTGGTGACTGGGAACGGATTGGGCGGTTGAATATCCATGCTGAATTTTTGCACAGCAGAAGCCACTGTGCCCGAACCCGCCGGGAGATTCACGTTGACACTGAGGGTATGTTCGCCCGCAGTTTTTAATCGCGATGTGTAGGAAAGCGCAAAAACCCGGCGCAAGCCTGAGAAATAGACTTCAGGATCGGGGAAACGCTCCAGCCCAGAATAAGCGAACATACTTCCGCCAGTTTGCAAGGCGAGGTTGTTGAATGCGGCCGCGCTCGTGGTGGGGAATGTTGTCGTCGCATCTACAAACCAAACGAAGATGTGAATATTATTTTCAAGCGCGCGTTGGATGTAAGGCTCAAGTGCAGATACGATATTGCCGTCATCGGTATGCGGGGTGATGAAAAGAATAGCGCGCTTCATACCCAGCCGCGTCGTTTGCGCGCTGACGGTATCAATGGCGATTGACAGGGATTGCAGGTTGGGTACGGCGGCGCGGAAATTGGGCTGGAAGCCATTTAACCCGACCACAAACTCAGCCGCACTGGCATGGTTGATGACAGGTCCCGCCTGGCTGACAAGGCTGTAATCGTCTGGCAGGTCTGCGGGACGGCTTTGCGCCCACTGCACCAATATTTGTGAAACACGTTGAAAACGGGAAAAATTAGTAGACGGATCACGCGTATCTAATGGCTCACCCTGATTGACGGCAATGACAAGCTGCAACGGCACCGCGATCTCGTTCAACGAGTCGACCGGGAGTGGCTGATTGTCTTCGATAACAGAAACAGCTTCGGGCTTGAGTCCAGATGCGAAAATTCCGTTCGAGTCGAAGACATCCAAAAACGCGGTAACTTTCGGGAAGTTGGAAATATCCGCCGGGTAGAGTTCCGCAGAGGCAAGGTTTTGCTGAGCATACGCAACAGGTGCGCCGCCGAGCAAAAGACTCAAACTTAAAAACAGAGCCAGAAATTTACGCATTTGCCTCAATAATGATGGGGGCTTCTTCTTTCGGTTGGGTAAGTTTCATGAAGGTCAATGCCCAGGCCGATTGAACGTAGGCGGTAAGGATGCCGTTCAAGAAAATAAGCACAGGCATGTAAGCAAGACAGCAAGCCAGCGCGATATAGAGCGGGGTCAAAGATTGCCGCAGCGAACCCATGCCAATGATAAGCGGCACAAAGGCGATAATAAGAGGAAGCGCAACGATCATTCCGATGATAAAACTGCCCATGCCAAGAATGAGCGCCATCACGACCATCGGGCCAGCGTTTGATTTTACGATCTGCCAGCCGCGCTTGAAACCATCCAACATGCTCAAGTCTTCGAGCACGATCGCGGGCTGAGCCTGTTCAAGAATGACAGAGACCACCCAGCCAATTGGAACGAGCAGGCAGATGACTGGTAGTAAACATACAAAGCCGATGCCGGCTGTAAACACACCCAGCAAAATAAGCGGAATTAAAATCACGGCAAAAGCCAGACCGACCAAGAAATTCAAGCCGAAGATACGCCAGAAGTAGGGCAGGCTTTCGCTCCAAATTTCGCCAAACGATAATTTTTCGGCGCCTTTTTCTGCCAGTGATGTTCCTTTGATCATGCCGATCCTGCCGATCATTCCTAAAGCATAGGAAATGAAACCGAAAAGAACAAGCGCCAAACCAACGGCAATGATGATCCATATATGTTGTTCAATGTACTGACCAACCTGACCCATGACTCGCTCAATCTGCCCGCCTGAGAAAGGATTATTTCCGCCTGGGTTTGTTTGATAGTTTCTGCCCCCTCCACCCCCATTTCCACCGCCGCCAGTGCCGCGCGCACAACTTGCCAGAATGCCAAAAATCCACAAGACCTTGTGCTTCCAGATATTTTTCCAGGCGCGGGTGAGAACTTCGCCAAAGTTGAAATTGTTCATGATGCTCCTTTTTGATGCAACGAGTTGGAGATTCGCTCAATCGTAAATCCAAAATCGTAAATCGTAAATTCCTACTCCCACTCAATCGTCGCGGGCGGTTTACTTGTAATATCATACACCACCCGATTGATTCCTTCCACCTCATTTACGATACGGTTTGCCACCCTTGCCAGCAACTCATGCGGCAGGCGCGCCCAATCGGCGGTCATAAAATCTTCGGTGGTCACCACGCGGATCGCGGCGGCTTCCTGGTACGTGCGCTGGTCGCCCATCACGCCCACCGATTTTACGGGGAGCAAAACCACGAAGGCCTGTGAAGCTGTGCCGCCTTTGCCCAAAAACCCTTCTTTGGATAATTCCTCTTGCAGGATGAAATCCGCCGCCCGCAGACGGGATACACGCTCGGGCGTACACTCCCCGAGACAGCGCACGGTGAGGCCTGGACCTGGGAATGGTTGCCGCCAAACGAGGCTTTCACTCAGTCCGAGCGCTTCGCCTACCAGCCGCACTTCATCCTTGAATAAATAGCGCAGTGGCTCAACCAATTCAAATTCCATGTCTTCGGGAAGTCCGCCTACATTGTGGTGTGACTTAATCTTTGCCGCTTTGCTTCGATCTGGTCCAGAGGATTCCACCACATCGGGATAAATTGTCCCTTGCATCAAAAATTTTGGCTTGCCTACATTTTTTGCTTCCCGCTCAAAAATGCGGATAAATTTTTCGCCGACGATCTTGCGCTTTTGTTCCGGGTCTGTGATGCCTTTCAGCGCGCCGAGAAAATCAGCGCTGGCTTCCACTGTGATTAACTCCACGCCCAACCCACCGCGTAAAGCGGATGCGACCTGTTCGCCTTCCTTGTGTCGCAGCAAGCCCGTATCCACGAAGACCGTCACAAGCTGGTCGCCAATGGCTTTGTGAACCAACGCTGCCGCGACGGTTGAATCCACGCCGCCGCTGACTGCCGCAAGCACGCGCTCTTTTCCAACCTGTTCCTGAATCCGCTTGACACTTGCTTCGATGATCGAGGAAGGAGTCCAGTCGGGTTTGACATTGCAAATCTCAATCGCAAAATGTTTGAGTAGTTCAATGCCGTTGGGCGTGTGATGCACTTCGGGATGAAACTGCACGCCGAAATATTTTCGTTGCATGTCGCCCATTGCCGCGAAGGGACTGTTGCCCGATTTCGCAAGCGCAACAAATCCATCGGGCATTTTTGTCACTTTGTCGCCGTGAGACATCCACACGGTTGAAAGCACGGAAAGTATCGAGGGCATTAACGGCTCAATCAGCGCCGAACCATATTCGCGCTGGGCAGATGAATCCACTTGACCCCCGAGAGCATATGTCAAAGCTTGCATACCATAACAGATTCCAAGAATCGGCAGACCCGATTCCAAAATAAATTTTTGGATATACGGCGCATTTTCTTCATAAACGGATTTTGGTCCGCCGGAAAGGATGAACCCTTTGGGATTGATCGAGAGGATTTTTTCACGCGGAGCATCCCACGGGAATAATTCGCAATAGACATTTACTTCACGCACACGCCGCGCAATGATCTGCGCGTATTGCGAACCGAAATCGAGAATGGCTATGGATTCTGTCATGGGTGTCCTAAAAACGTTTCAACGTTCTAACGTTAGAACGTTGAAACGTCAGAGATGAAAATGCAAACCGCGTTAATCCACAAATGTAATTTTGTTGTCGTCCAGTGAAGCGATGCATGCTAGAGATTCGATTTGCACGCCCACAGACTTGAGGGCTTCGCGCCCGCCTTCAAAATTCTTTTCGATCAACGCGCCGATGCCTACGATTTGTGAACCTGCGGCTTCTGCGAGCCGCACCAAGCCCAGAATGGTTGCGCCCGAAGCAAGGAAGTCGTCAATGATCAAAACTTTTTCATGGTTGGCGAGATACTCAGGCGAGATAATCAACTCAACCATGCGTCCTTTGGTGTGCGAAGGCGCGAGCGTGAGATAGACCTGATCGGGCATGGTGATTGGCTTGGTCTTGCGCGCATACACAACAGGCAAGCCAAGATGAAAGGCTGTAGTGAGCGCCGGCGCAATGCCGGAAATTTCGGCGGTAAGAATTTTGGTTGCGCCGACGTTTGCGAAACGTTTGGCGAATTCACGTCCGCAGGCATCCATTAATGCCGGGTCCACTTGATGATTGATGAAACTATCCACTTTCAAAATTCCATTCCCCAACACTTGACCATCGCTTAGGATTCGATCTTTCAGTTGTTTCATTTTGCCTCCACGTTGACTAGACAGATTTTTAGAGATTGTACAACGTGATAAAGGAACGTGCCAGAGGAAAATTTGTACTTATTCCCGATTAAGGTCATCAAAATGGATTGTGTTAGAATCTTGCGCGTGACAGATAAAACAATGATCGTACTGGCTTCCAACTCTCCGCGCCGCAGGCAATTGCTTGCTCTCGGGAACTGGAAGTTCACCGTCGCCGTCTCAGATGTGGATGAAACGCAGCTGGCAGGCGAAACACCCAGAGATTATGTATTACGCCTTGCCCAAGCCAAAGCGCTGGCCGTGGTTGGAAAAGCGCAGCCAGACCAGATCATCATCGGTTCGGATACTGCCGTAGTGAATGGCAATTCCATTCTTGGCAAACCAAAAGACAGGGAGGATGCCGCGCGGATATTAAATCAATTACGCGGACATACCCATCAAGTCTACACAGGCGTGGCGTTCCACCGCATCAGTGATGGAAAAATGCTGACTGAGTTATGCGTAACCGATGTCCCGATGCGCGCCTACTCCGCTGATGAAATCTCGGCTTACGTCCAGACCGGCGATCCGCTGGATAAGGCTGGCGCGTACGCCATTCAACATCCCGATTTTCAACCTGTGGAATCCATGAACGGATGTTACGCCAGTGTGATGGGTTTGCCCATGTGCCATGTGCAGCGCGCTTTGCACGCGCTGGATGTCCACCCGCTGGCGGATGTGCCTATGGCATGTCAAAATTTATTAAGTTATGAATGTCCTATTTCGAGCGCGATCCTGCGCGGCGAATTCCCCTCATCCCCAGCCATTTCCCCAAGGGGGGAAGGGCTGGGGGGATAAGGGTTGTATTGAAAGGAAATAAATGAAAGCTTTCCGTTGGATAAACTATATTCTGATACTGGCTTTTCTCTCCGCCTGTAGTTCAGGCGGCGCTGGTGGAACGGGGACAAATCCGATCACTAATCTTTTTGCTACTCCCACGCCGTTGCCCACCGCACACGCTGTCGTCACGCCCGCGCCAGATGCTCAAACGGCGATCACAAATTATTTGCAGTCTCTGCAAAAAGATGATTACGCCGGCATGTACGATTTGCTAAGCAAATCCAGCCGCGACGCGATCACACTTGAGGATTTTTCCAAACGATACAACGATGCGCTGAACACCATGAGCGCCGCCAGTATTGAATATACGGTCAACTCATCCCTACTTAGCCCGTTCGCGGCGGAAGTGGCATACAGCATTACCTACAAAACCGTGTTGGCGGGCGATATTCAACGCAATATTGCTGTGCATCTTGTCAACGAAGACGGCGCGTGGAAAATTCAATGGGACGAAGGCATGATCCTGCCCGAACTGACCGGAGGGAATCAGCTCGCCATGGAATACAGCATTCCCGCGCGCGGTGATATTTATGACCGGGATGGGAAGCCGATCGTTACCCAGACAGATGCCTTTGCTTTCGGCATTCAAACCGACCAAATTGACATCAAAATGATTAAGACACTTGTCACAGACCTGGGAAGATTATGTGGATTTGATCCTAAATATATCCAAGACCAGATTGATGCAAATGGACCTGGTACATACCTGCCCATGTGCGAAGGCACACGCGAAGAAGCTGCGCGCCTCCTCTCCATCAGCCCTGGCGGATTGATCATCTCCAACGAATACAATTCACGTTACTACTTTAAAACAGGTCTCGCACCCCAGGCGGTTGGGTATACACAACTTATTTCCCCGACACAATTGGATGAATATCGCCGCCTTGGTTATAACGGCAGTGAAAAAATAGGACAGTCCGGTATTGAAAAATGGGCGGAGGATTATCTTGCGGGACAGCACGGCGGCATTCTGCGCGTGGCCGGACCCGATGGACAGATCATCTCGACCCTTGGGCAGTCCAGTCCACAACCTGCGGACTCAGTCTACCTGACCCTTGACGAGAATATGCAATATTATGCCCAGCAAGCCATTGACTATTTCCGTGGCGCGATCGTTGTGATGGAAGTGGATACAGGGCGCATCGTCGCCATGGCATCTGCCCCGGATTTTGATCCAAACTATTTTGAAGCTAACAACCCGAATGCAGGCGGCGCCAACTTGCTGGTGGACGGGGCGCTTATCAACCGCGCCGCACAGGGACAATATCCGCTTGGCTCGGCGTTCAAACCCATTACCATGTCCGCTGCGCTCGAAAGTGGTTTGTATTTGAAAGATACTACATACGATTGTCAATATGAATTTACAGAACTTGGTGACCGCACCCTGACCGACTGGACTTACGATCATTGTCAAAAACGCATCGCCGCCGGTCAGTTTTGCGATACGTCAGATAGCAAACCTTCCGGTCTGCTTACCTTGCAGGAAGGTTTGATGCGTTCCTGCAATCCGTATTTTTGGCATATCGGACTCGACCTGTACAAGATGGAACGTAAAAACGATATTGCCAATATGGCGCGCGCGTTTGGACTTGGTTCAAAAACCGGCATTGACCAGGTAGAAGAAGAGAGTGGACAGATCACTGACCCGGTAACAGATGTGGACGCTGTCAACCAGGCAATCGGTCAAGGCGATATGCTGGTGACGCCCTTGCAGGTGGCGAGGTTTATGGCAGCCATCGCAAACGGCGGGACTTTATACAGACCCCAGATCATTGAGAAGATCCAGCCGGTTGAGGGTGACTCCAAGCTTGTCTTCCGCCCGGAAGCGAACGGCACCCTGCCCTTGCGCAAAGAAAACCTGGATATTTTGCGTGAAGCCTTAACGATGGTGACGCAGAATCCGCGCGGCACGGCACGCTTCAACCTGCGCGGGTTGCAATTTGACGTGGCCGGCAAGACCGGCACCGCAGAATCGGGAAATGGATTATCACACGCATGGTTTGCCGGCTACACCTTAAATGCAGCAAATACAAACAAGCCTGATCTCGCAATTGCGGTGATCGTTGAGAATATCGGCGAAGGCTCGGAGTATGCCGTACCGATCTTCCGCGCCATGGTTGAAACTTATTATTACGGCAGTCCGCAAAGCGTACCTCCCTTTGGGCGCATCGGTGAGCCGCCTTATACGCCCACTCCGCCTGGCGGCACTGGCGGATTTGCGCCATAGTTCACTTCGTCCTGAGCGGAGTGACGAGCGCCCTCCGAGGAACGCAGTCGAAGGAGTATTGGATGTGAATATCGACTATCTTGACATGCTGTCCTTCGACTACACTCAGGACTGATATAACAGGTAAACATTTGACAAACGAAATTCAAAAACATGGTCTGGTCGTAAAAGCCCAATCTGGTTTCTTTACAGTGGAAACCGGTGAGGGCTTTGTTATTTGTCAGTTGCGCGGCAAACTTAAACAGGGACGCGCCATGGGCGATATTGCCGCACTCGGCGACCATGTCCTGATCACGCTTTTGACAGACGGCAGCGGGGTCGTGGAAAATGTCGAAGAGCGCAAACGGGCCATCGTCAGGTTGGACCCGCGCCCGCAGGGGATGTATCAGCAGGTTCTGCTGGCGAATGCCGATCAAGCCATATTCGTCTTCGCCTGCGCGAGTCCGAATCCAAAATTAAGAATGTTGGATCGTTTTCTGGTCATCACTGAAAAACAGAAAATCCCGGCTGTGATCATCGCGAATAAAACCGATCTCGTGGAAAATGCGAAGGAACTTTTTAGGCTGTATGAATCGATTGGCTATCATGTGATCTACACATCCGCAAAAACAGGCGCGGGGTTGGATGAACTAAAAACGCAATTGCAAAAAAAGATCAGCGCGCTTGCCGGTCCCAGCGGTGTGGGGAAATCCAGCCTGTTAAATCTGATTCAACCTGGGCTGGGACTGGCGGTGAACGAGATCAGCACAGCCATGAAAAAGGGACGTCACACCACAGTCACGCGCCAGTTGTTTGCGCTCGACGGCGGCGGATATGTGGCCGACACGCCCGGCTGGAAAAGCCTCGCGCTGTGGGATACCGAAGCCGAAGAGATCGACGCGTATTTCCCCGAACTGCGCGACCTTGTGCCGCATTGCCAATTCAGCGATTGCACGCATAAACACGAACCCGGTTGTGCAGTACTCGCGGCCTTGAAGGCCGGCACAATTCATTCCGAAAGATACGATTCTTATTTGCGTTTGCGCGCAGGGCAGGAATGAAAACAAAGGATGAACGCTTCGCGTGAAGGATGAGGGATGAATGATAAAATCAAGTGACCAAATCACTAATCACTAATTACCCTATGACAGATAACTGGAATATGCTCGGACATGAATGGGCTGTGGACATGCTCCATCAGCACGCGGCACGCGGGGATGTACGCCACGCGTATCTTTTCTGCGGACCTCCCGGGCTGGGTCGCCGTACTTTGGCATTGCGCCTCGCCCAGGCATTGAACTGCACACGTCCCATCGCCGCCGGAATCCCGTGCGGCATCTGCCGCGATTGCAAACAGATCGAAGCCATGCAGCATCCTGATATGAATGTGATTCAGGCGTTGGACGCCGATGGTCTGCCAAAGGAAGGCGGCACGCTCAAAGTGGATCAGATCCGCGAAGTGCAGCGCTCATTATCATTGAAACCCTATCAGGCAAAATATCGCGTGGCTTTGTTTTTACGTTTTCAAGAAGCTAACGACAATGCCGCCAATGCCTTGCTCAAAACATTGGAGGAAGCGCCCGCGCACGCCATTCTGTTATTGACAGCGGACACCCCCGAACAACTCCTGCCGACCATCGTCTCGCGCTGTGAAATCCTGCGCCTGCGCGCACTGCCGGTTAGCGCCATTGAATCGGATTTGCTCGAACGCGGCGTGGACGAAGAACGCGCCCGCCTGCTGGCACACATCAGCGGCGGCAGACCCGGTTACGCGCGCAGACTTGTAGATGACGCGACCGTGCTTGAGAAACGCGAAGAACGCCTGAACGATCTGCAAACCCTGCTCCCTGCTCCGCGCGTTGAAAAATTTTCCTACGCTGACAAACTCTCCAAGGACAAGGATGTTATGCGTCAGACCATCTTGATCTGGCTTTCCTACTGGCGCGATGTGATGCTGCGCGTGGCACAAGCCGAGACTCCGCTAATCAACATTGACCGCAACATGGAAATCGAATTCCTCGCCGGCCGCCTGGACCTATCCACTGCGCGCCGCGTGGTCGGTGATCTGGAATCTGCGCTGGAGAAGATGGATCGGAATGTAAACTCAAGGTTATTGGCTGAAGTTTTATTGTTGGATTGGCCAAAGGTATAATGAAAGAACGAAGTGACAGTCACCGAAAAGGTGACTGTCACTTTAGGAGAGAATATTATGTGCCGAAGCATAAAACCATTGCGCCTGCCAGACCGCCCCGCCACCGAGCAGGAAATTCAGGAAGCGGCGCTGCAATTTGTGCGGAAGGTCAGTGGGTATCGAAAACCTTCAAAAGTAAATGAGGAGGCATTTCAAAAAGCTGTGAATGAAGTCGCCGAGGCAACGAGGAAGATGCTTGAAATTCTTAGCCCCATAAAAAGTGTTGATTAAAACGGGGAGTCTGGTCGCTGAATTTCCAAAAAACTAATGTACAATCCCGTCCATGCCCTTGGTGTGGATTTCCATTTCTTTTATTCTAGGAATTATCTTTGCCAGCCTGTTCGCTCTTTCAGCGAACCTCTGGCTCGGCATGGCGCTTGCACTTTTATTCATCGTCATTCTCTTCCGCCTTCTACTTTCCGCCTTCCACCTTCATCCTTCACGCATAGCGTTCATCCTTCCGATCTTTTTTTTCCTCGGCGCGTGGTGGTTTCAATTCCGCCAGCCGAACATTGATTCATTCCATATCGCCTTTTACAATGACCGCGATTATGACATCCTGGTCACTGGCACGCTGACTGAACCGCCAGACCACCGCGACACGTACACCAACCTGCAGCTCAACGTGGAGTCCGTGGATTCAGGCAGCGGCGACATGCCCGCGCATGGCTCTGTGCTTGTCCGCGCGCCCGCGCTTGCGGATTATGAATACGGTCAGCGCGTGCGCGTGCGCGGTAGTCTGAAGACTCCGCCCGAGAATGAGGAATTTTCCTATCGTGATTATCTCGCGCGTCAAAACATCCATTCGTATATGTCCATCGCCGAGGTGACTGTTCTGCCGGGCAATGGCGGCAATCCCTTCTTTGTGCAGGTCTTCAAACTAAAAGCAAAACTGCTTGAAAATACATACCGCCTTTTTCACGACCCTGAAGCATCCCTGCTGGCGGGCATCTTATTCGGCGTGGATACGGGTCTCACCCGCGAATTGCAGAACGCCTTCAAGAACACCGGCACGGCGCACATTATTGCCATCTCTGGTTTTAACATCGCCATCATCGCCGGGATTTTCTTTTCCATTTTCAAAAATATGTTTGGCGAAAGACTCGGCGCGGCTTTCGCCATTCTCGGAATTATTTTTTACACCCTGCTGGTCGGCGCGGATGCGGCAGTCGTGCGCGCCGCAATCATGGGCAGCCTCTCCCTGCTGGCGCGTCAACTCGGCAGGCGCAACGATGGCATGAACATGCTTGCGTTTGTCGCGCTCGTCATGGCATTTTGGAATCCGCTTGTGCTTTGGGATGTAGGCTTTCAACTTTCATTCTTCGCCACCCTCGGACTTATTATTTATGCCGAACCTTTTTCAAATTTCACCAGCAACCTGATCTCCAAAATTTCAAAAAGCGACCTAAGTCTGCTGACGCGCATCATCAACGAGAACGTCGTCCTGACTTTTGCCGCGCAACTTACCACCATTCCGATCATGGCCTATCAATTCAAACGCATCTCCCTCATTTCGTTCGTCGCCAACCCGTTCATTCTGCCCGCGCAACCCGCGGTGATGATCGTCAGCGGGCTGGCAGTCTTCGTCAGCCTGGTCAGCTTTCCACTGGGACAGCTCATCGCGTGGGCCGCGTGGCCGTTCGCCGCGTACACCATCCGCGTTGTGGAATTTTTTGACCGCGTGCCGCATGGCTCCATTTATCTGGGCGACTCGTCCATCTGGATCGTGATCGCCGCTTACAGCGCGCTCTTTTCCATAACCTTTGGTTGGGACAGCATTAAGAGATGGTTCAACTCTCTGGCATCTTCGCTTCGCCCCGCCGTGCTGACCGCGACTCTGGCGCTCCTGTTCGTTTGCACCATTATGATCTGGCGCGCATCCGCAACCACAGGCGACGAACAGCTCCACATCACCTTCCTCAATGTCGGTTCAGCGGATGCGGTTCTGATCCAAACACCCGAAGGCCGCAATGTGCTGATCAACGGCGGCACAAGCGTCTCTGAACTCTCTGACCAACTTGGCAGACGGCTTCCTTTTTTTTCACGCAAACTGGACTGGCTCATCATCGCGTCCACGCAGGAGGAACAACTGGCGGCGCTTCCGCGTGTGGTCGAAAGATATCCGCCTGAAAATGTTTTGTGGAGCGGAAATGTGCAAGCCTCGTTCTCGGCTCAGGCGTTGGATAAATATTTCGCAGAACAGCAAATCCCCGTCAGCCGCGCGGAAGCGGGACAAAAGCTCGAGCTGGGTGGCGGCTCATCGGTCGAAGTCCAGGCTGTGGGCGCGAAAGGAAGCGTGCTTCTCATCCAATATAAAAATTTCCGCGCGCTGCTTCCAATCGGACTCAGTCAGGAACTGCTCGAAGAGTTGGAATATGGAAACGTGATCGACAAGGTGGATGTGTTGCTGCTGGCAGATGCCGGGTATGCGCCGACCAACCCGCCTGACCTGATCGAGAATGTGAACCCGCAGTTGACGGTGCTGAGTGTTGCCGCCGGTGACCCAGACGGTTTGCCCTCGCAGGATGTGCTGAAATCTCTGGACGGCTATTCATTACTGCGGACAGACCGCAGCGGTTGGATCACGGTCATTACCGACGGCGATAATATGCGCGTGGAAACCGAACGCGGGCAGTAGAAATTACCCAAAAAACGCCTTGATCAATTCCCAATTCAAAATGATGTCATAAATCCCCACGCAGACCAGCAATAATCCACTGATAAAGTTGATCAACCGCGTGCGCATGGCAAACTGACGGGTGATCCAGCGCTGGGCTGCGCCTGAGAGAAAGGACAGCACCAGAAGCGGCATGCCAAATCCCATACCGAACCAGAAGAACACGTTCAACTTTCCGAGTGCGTCCACAACAGTCAGTGACAGGGCGAAGATGCTCACCACCAGCGGACCTGAACAGGGCAAGGCAATCGGACCGTACAACAGTCCATACAAAAAGGCGTTTGCAAACGGATGAGATAAAAATGGAACCTGGATCTGCGGCAGTTTTTTGAACGGATTAACGTTGAACAACAACATGATTCCAAAAACAATGATGATCGCGTCTGCAATGGGAATAATAAATGAAAGAGCTCTGCCAACCGAAATGGAGAGCAGGGCAATGATTCCGCCGAGCGCGAGCATCATGGTCAGCACGCCCGCCAGCACAAAGAAGCCAAGAAAATAACGACCAGCCTTTCCCTGCAAGCCTTCCTGTCCGCCGCTGAGATAGGCAAGAAAGCCAGGATACAAAGGGAGCACACAGGGACTGGTGGTGGCAAGCAAGCCAATGGATAATGAGGTGAGGATGGTTTCCATAAAAAGTTCCCTTTGGTGTATGTCATGCTGAGCGAAGCGAAGCATCTCGACTTTTGGAAGTAGAGACCCTTCGCTTTGCTCAGGGATTCACGTGCTCACGGCAGAGTAATTACATCGACCCGTCGAGGAAAGGCTGAACAAATTGTAACAGTTCATCTGCGCTTTTGATTCCAAACGGCAGTGGATGCGATTCACCTTTGCGGTCAATGACCAGCATAGGGGTGGAAGGCGGATTCAGGAACTGGTCGCCGTACTGTTTTGAAATATCCTGCGCGACGTCCGCAGTTGCAACTGCATACAGCCAGTCGAAGCCGTTGCCTTCCGCGTATCCCTTGAGGTCGGCGGCGTTTTCGTTCAGGTCGATATCCAAGCCAATGCTGACAAAGTCATCGCGTTCGCCGAGCAGTTCATGTAAAGCCTTGACCTGCGCCTGCTGTTTCTTACAAGTGGGGCACCACATCGCCATCGTCTCCACGAGGACCACCTTGCCCTTGAAATCGTTGATCGTGAAAGCCTGTCCAGTGCTTACATTGGTAAGGGATGCGGAGTACCAGGCTGGGGCTTCCATCATCGCATCGGCGGCTGGCGTTTCCTTACTCATCATCGCGTCTGCGGTTGGGGTTACCTTGTCCATCATGGCTTCAACTGTCGGCGTTGACTTATCCATCATCGCTTCTGCGGTTGGCGCTTCCTTCTCCATCATGGCTTCCTTGGTTGGCGCAGAACTTCCGCCGCAGGCTGCGATCAAGAATGCCGCTGCCAAAATTACACTGGAAAGAATTTGTTTTGTTTTCATGTTTCTCCTTTTTTGTCCAATTGATTGTGGCGCAAGGATAATCAGGGGTTATTACGAAAAACCTGCCAGACTATTACAAAAGGATGAACTCCACTCGTAAATCCGTAAGAATTTATTAATATCTTCCCTGTGATAATAAAGTATCATTCAAAGCATGAACGAAAAACATATTCTCGTCGTTGAAGATGAACCCAGCCTGGCGGAAGTGGTCAGCCTGTATCTAAAGCGCGCGGGCTTTCAAGTGCAGGTTGCCAATGACGGCAGGCAGGCATTGTCCATTCTGGAGAAGCGCATCCCTGATTTTGTCATCATGGATATCATGCTGCCCGAAGTGGATGGACTCTCATTGACGCGCTGGCTGCGGGATCGTTCAGATGTGCCGATTATCATGGTCACTGCGCGGCGCGAGGAAGTGGACCGCATTGCGGGGCTTGAAATGGGCGCAGACGATTACGTGGTCAAGCCGTTCAGTCCGCAGGAGTTGGTGAGTCGTGTTCGGGCTGTGTTGAGGCGTGTCGGACGGGACCAGCCTGGAGCGGAGTCAGAGAAGGCGTTGGCGTTCGCTTCCATCCAGATCGATCCGCGCACGCGAGTCGTGATGGTCAAAGAGTCGCAGGTCGAGTTGACCGCAAAAGAGTTCGACATGCTGTACCTGCTGGCGCGTCATCCGAAGCAGGTCTTCACGCGTGACCAGTTGTTGGAGCGGGTCTGGGGCGGCGCGGAGTACATCGACCCTGGCACGGTGACGGTGCATGTGCGCCGCCTGCGTGAAAAAATAGAAAGTGATCCTTCAAAGCCCGAACATTTATTAACCGTTTGGGGTGTTGGATATAAATTTGAACCATGAAATCTTTAACCGTACGTTTTCTTTTTGGCATCCTCTTGATCGTTGCGCTGTCGCTCGGCGTATTTTATCTTTTAATGGCTCCTCCGCTGAACGACCTGCGGCTGATGGCGATGTTCCTGGGCATCACAGCGCTGGTCTCGGCGCTGGTGGGCTACGGCGCATACAAACTCGGCTGGCTCAATCTTTCGCCGACGCTGCGCTGGTCATTGCTGGGCGGGTATGCGCTTTCAAGTCTGCTGACCTTCTTCAACGTTTGGTTTTCGGCGCAAATGATGTTTGCCAGTCAGCACGACCTTTTGCTTGCCATCGTCCTGCTGGTTTTTGCCAGCGGCATGGCGATGGTATTGGGATATTTTTTGTCTAGCACGATCACAAATCGAATACACATTCTTAAGGAAGCAGCCGAGAAACTTTCCGAGGGAAATTTGCAATCGCGCGTGCCTGAAAATGGGCGTGACGAAGTTGCGGCACTTGCCCACACGTTCAACCAGATGGCAGAACAACTTGAGTTGGCAGATAAAAAACAGCGCGAACTCGAACGCCTGCGCGCAGACTTGATCGCATGGGTTGGGCATGACCTGCAAACTCCGCTGGCATCGATGCGTGCAATCCTCGAAGCGTTGGAAGACGGTGTGGTGGATGACCCTCAAACGGTCAAGCGCTATTTGGGCACGGCGCAGCGTGATGTGCGTTCGCTTTCGATTTTGATCGATGACCTGTTTCAAATGGCGCAACTCGACACAGGCGGATTTCCGCTTGACCGCGCTGAATCATCCCTTTCTGACCTGATCTCTGATACGCTCGAATCTTTTTCTGAACTGGCATTACGTCAGGGAGTAAAACTCGAAGGCAGCGCCGACCCGAATGTTGATCCTGTTACGATGGATACTCAGCGCATCGGGCGCGTGCTGAATAATTTAATTGGCAATGCGTTGCGGCACACGCCGAGTCAAGGCGGAGTAAATATCCACGCGTGGCGAACAGCTTCGGGCGTGGAGGTACGCGTGTCGGATACTGGCGAAGGCATCCGCGCCGAAGACCTTCCACATGTTTTCGAAAGTTTTTATCGCGGAGAAAAATCACGCAGTCGTTCCACGGGCGGCGCAGGGCTGGGGCTTGCCATCTCACGCGGAATTGTGCAGGCGCATGGCGGCGGGATAAAAGTTGAGAGCGAAGAAGGGCGCGGCAGTCAATTCACTTTTAGCCTGCCTTAATAAATCTCTTAACCTCGCGTAACCTTTTCGTAAGAAAGTTTTCCTAGAATGGGGACATCAAGGAGATGAAACATGAAACGATTATGGCTGCTTGGATTGATACTTGGGCTGACCGCCTGCGCGACAGCCGCAACAGGAACCACAACTTTGACTAAACCAGAATCTCGCGCCTCATTACCTGACCTGGGACCTGCTCCCGAACTAACAAATGAGACTTGGCTGAATGTGGACGCCCCCCTGCGCCTGGCAAGTTTGCGCGGCAAAGTCGTCGCAATCGACATGTGGACTTTTGGCTGAATTAATTGCCAACATGTGATTCCTTCGTTGAAGGAATGGGACAAAAAATATCGCGATCAGGGGCTTGTCATCATCGGCAACCATTATCCCGAGTTTTCCTTCGAGGAAGACCTGACCAACTTAAAGTCCGCTGTAGCAGAGTATGGAATCGAATATGCAGTTACACAGGATAACGACGGCACAACCTGGAAAGCCTATAAAAATCGGTACTGGCCCACACTGTACCTGATCGATAAAAACGGACATCTGCGCTATGTCCACATTGGCGAAGGAAGATATAACGAAACCGAGAGCGCCATTCAAAGCTTGCTCGCTGAGCAATATTAAGAGGAGATTTTAGCCATGACCCAATACAATTCCGTTCCCATCCGTTCTTCCGAGATCACACCTAGGCAGGTTTATCTTTCGCGGCGCGATTTTATGAAAGCCGCAACCGTTACCGCCAGCGCGGCGCTTTTGGCGGCCTGCGCGCCGTCAGCGGCGGAGCAGATTCAGAACACGAAAGCTGTTCCAACGTCCAATGCGACCGACGAGTTGGGAGATAAAATCAACACGTATTCCGACATCACCAGTTACAACAATTACTATGAGTTCACCACAGACAAGCAAGGCGTGGCTGAACTCGCGCAGGATTTCAAGGTTGCCCCGTGGACAGTTGAAGTGGGCGGCTTGGTCAACAACCCCAAAACATTTGGCATCGAAGACCTGTTGAAATTACTGCCGCAGGAGGAGCGCATCTATCGTCTGCGCTGCGTGGAAGCATGGAGCATGGTTATTCCGTGGGAAGGGTTTACGCTGGCGAGTTTGCTGGACGTGGTGCAGCCAACCTCGGATGCAAAGTATGTGCGTTTTGAAACGGTGTATCGTCCCGAAGAAATGCGCGGGCAAAAAAACGATCTCTATCCATGGCCGTATCAGGAGGGGTTGCGACTCGATGAAGCCATGAACGATCTGACCTTCCTTGCCACTGGGTTATACGGCGAACCCAACGTACCGCAAAACGGCGCGCCGATCCGCTTGGTGGTGCCGTGGAAATATGGTTTCAAATCCATCAAATCCATTGTGAAGATCGGGCTGGTTGCCGAAGAGCCGGACACATTATGGAAAAGCATCGCATCCAATGAATATGGATTTTATGCCAACGTGAATCCCGCTGTAGATCATCCGCGCTGGTCGCAGGCATCCGAACGCCGCATCGGCGAACTCAACCGCAGACCCAGCCTGCCGTTCAACGGCTACGGGGAACAGGTCGCAACGCTTTACAAGGGACTGGATTTGAACGTGAATTATTAAGTCAGCCAGACCTCCGAAGTCTTGAAGACCTCGGAGGTCTCTGGTGCCGCCTATGAAAAAATTCCCCTACACCCCTTTGCAAATTGCCATACACATTTATGCATGGTCTGGACTTATTTTATTGATCTTTGATGCTGTCACCGGTCATCTTTCGCCGAACCCCATTCAAGACCTTGAACAGCGCACCGGCAGGCACGCGATCACCTTGCTGGTACTGTCACTTTTATGCACGCCGGTCAACACCCTCTTCAAATGGAGCGAGCCGCTCAAACGCCGCCGCGCGCTTGGCTTGTACGCGTTCATGTACGCCGTCATCCACGTCATCATTTTTGCCGACCTGGATTACGGTCTCGCGTGGAGTCGCCTGGTTCAGGAAGTAATCCAAAAGCCTCGTCTGATTGTTGGCATGTTCGCCTTCATTCTGCTGATCCCGCTCGCGATCACATCATTTGACATCTGGAAAAAACGTCTCGGCAAAAACTGGAAACGCCTGCACCGGGTCGTCTATTTTATTGCGCCGCTGGTTGTATTGCATTACTTGTGGAGCAAAAAAGGCGACATCCTTTCATTGCAAGGCGACATTGTCAAGCCGCTGATCTATGGACTCATCATCGCGATTTTTCTCATCATGCGTTTTCCCCCGATCCGAAAAGCGCTCGCATCCTTCTCGACCCGAATGCTGGCTCTGTTGCCCAAAAAGAATCAGCAGCCAAAAGTTGATGCGCCTTAATAAGTGATGTTACCGCTTACGTGGAAACAACTCCGAAGGAGTGGAATGATTATAGATTTGTGCAAAATAGTAGAATAACCCCGAAGGGGTGTCATGTTTTTTCCAAGCAATGCATGTCATCCCTTCGGGATTACAAACTGCGTCAGGTGAATTATTAAAAAACTTTATTCGTCCTGAGCGAAGCCGCGTTCGTTGCCTCGAAAAACACTCGTCACTCCGCTTAGGATGAAGGTTTCTCTACACCATTCCGCGCAGCAGCAATAGCAAGCCAATGATCGCCAGCGGAATACCGATGATCGCGCCAATGATCGTCAAGCTAACGATGATGCCGACGATCATCAGCACAATGCCAAGCACCATCGCCACGAGGCGACCAGTCATCTCGACGATCACTGCAATTAATTTCCATAACGCGGCAAAGGGCCATAAATACCAGGGGATATGTTTTTGTGTTTGAGTTGTCATTTGAGCCTCCGCGTTTATATACGCAAATTTCCTAACCTGGACAAGCCAGAACCAAAAAGGAATAATGTTGACTTGCACAAAACATGTCAACGAGAGTATGATAAAAACTGAAAACAGTTCTCGATGTGGTTTTCGGTCTTTGTGCCAACATCTGT
>Ga0335397_10001002_pt1 | contig 38045 bp, 31 predicted proteins | sample MAT04_FD_205740 | JGI IMG/M metagenome (GOLD analysis project Ga0335397, IMG submission 205740) | Freshwater microbial communities from Lake Fryxell liftoff mats and glacier meltwater in Antarctica - MAT-04 (spades assembly) (version 2) ... | reverse complement strand
CCCTCATGCGGGTTCAACATGATCCGCGAGATAGCCGGATGACTCAGCGTCACGGCCAACTGGGATTCATTTTCGGACAACCAGGTATTATTCATCGCCGTCGTGACGGAGAAACTGATCAACCAGATCGCGAAACCTAGGGCGACCAGTTCTTTTCCGTAACCGAAAGGGCTGAGAATGGTTGATGTGGTGAAAGCCAGAAATCTGCGTGGCTGCGCAGTCGCGGTCGACAGATCCATGTTTTTCGTTCCTAACCTTCCGTGGTTATTCAGCGGGAGGGATTGCCATCCGCGGGGAGGGCAACAATCTTCATTAGGCAGGCGAATAGTCCGTGTCGCGAACATTCGTGATTGAGCAGCTAAACACTTCAAAGCAACGCCCATGCCAACACGCTTGAGATTTTCCTCCCCAGGGCGCAACTTGAATCCCTCTATCGAGTTTGAATTTACAATGGCAAACTCATCGCTGACTGACAGCGGGATGTCTGCCTGCGGTCCGCGCAGGATTGCCCAGTCGATGCCGCACCAAGCCGTCATCAAATAGCTCTCTGCTGATGGATCATTACCACACATGAGTCGCAGCGTGTGGTCGAGTGCGCTGACGAGGGTGAGTAGGCATGGCTTTGAGTGAACTGTGTCAGTGGATCACTGGTTCGCCACAATGACTCGTCAAACCTATTGAGAAAGCCAGGATGTCCTGAATGTGGTCCCGCCTTGCGTTGACCGTGGGCGCGAATCCGCTACCATCGGGCGCAGTTCGGCGGCATGATGACCGCCGGGAACATCTGAAATCCAAACCAAAATGGAATCGCCGCGGGAATCTCTCGCTGTTTCGACTCTTGGAGAAAGCCAAGTCATGCCCGTTGCCACACCCAAACAATACGCCGCCATGCTCGATGCCGCCCAAAAAGGGGACTATGCCTACCCTGCGGTGAACTGCTCTTCGATCAGCTCCATCAACGCGGCATTGCAGGCGTTCAGCGCCCAGAAGTCCGACGGCATCATACAGTTCTCGACCGGAGCGGGCGAATTTGCCGCAGGTCAGGCGGTGAAAGATAAAGTCCTCGGCACCGTGGTCCTTGCGGAAGCGACCCATCGCTTGGCAGCCAAGCACAACGTGCTGGTGGCATTGCACACCGATCACTGTCCACCGAAAAATGTTGCCGACTTTTTGAAGCCGCTGATCGAAGAAACGGCCAAACGCCGCGCGACTGGGCTGGGCAACTTATTCCAATCGCACATGCTGGATGCTTCCAATCTGCCGTTGGCCGAGAACATGGCCCTGAGCCTGGAACTGCTGAAGTTGTGTGCTAAGCAGGAGATTATTCTGGAAGTCGAGGCCGGTGTGGTCGGTGGTGAAGAAGACGGTGCCGCCGGTGCCGAGATGGAACACGTTCCGGACGACAAACTTTACACCACTCCCGAAGACATGCTCGCCGTGTTCGAGGCATTAAAAGGCCAGGGCCGTTACATGTTCGCCGCGACGTTCGGCAACGTGCATGGCCATTACAAGCCGGGTGCCGTCAAACTGCGGCCGGATATCCTCAAGCAAGGTCAAGACGCCGTCATCGCCAAGAACGGCAAGACCGCGGAGTTCGACCTTGTCTTCCACGGCGGATCGGGCACCCCCACTGAACAGATTCGCGAAACGCTGGCCTATGGCGTGATCAAAATGAACATCGACACCGACACACAATACTCGTTCACCCGCCCCATCGTCGAGCATATGTTCAAGAATTACTCCGGGGTGCTGATGGTCGATGGCGAGATCGGCGACAAGAAGGCCTACGACCCGCGGTCGTACCTCAAGAAGGCCGAAGAGGGCATGGCCAAACGCATGATCCGTGCCTGCGACGACTTGCTCAGCACCGGCAAAACACTGTTTGGCAAAGTGTAAACGCAGATCGCTTGCGCTTCGCGGACCTTCGAGGTGCTACTCCAGCGGTTGTTTCGCGCGGCCCATATCGGCGAGCCGCACGACCAGCAACCGCTGGCGGCGCTCGCCGTTCATGTCGCGGCGGAAAAAGACGTCGCCCAGTGTCCCTTCGCTATTCGCATCGGCGGAAACGACGACCGATTCTCCGACGTTCAGCGTCACCGAGAATTGCTGAGGCACGCACTTCTCGACATTCTGACCACTTTGCAATGCCCAGCCGGCCTCGGTGGCCGTTTGCCGTAACCGCATCTCGCCATGATGCAACTCTGGAATGAAATCCACCCGCACCCAGCCATCTTGAAGTCGAACCGTCTTCAACCGAAAAATGCACCGGGCCTGCTCGAAGTGCTCGGTGCGGGTTCGTTTTGTCTCCACCAGCGTGACATCGCAGTTCGGCAGCGAATCGCTGATTTGAACTTCTGTTTCGGTTCCGGATCGCACGGAATACGTTCGGCCGGAGATGGTCGGCGCGGCTGTCTGGCTGCCCGCGGAGCCGTCCTGATCGATTTCCGGCACGATACCCAGCAGTCGCAACAACGGAGCCGGTGGTTTCGATGCCGCATGTCCCACGAGACAACCGTTCTGGGCCAGCAGTTCCTGCGTTTCGACGGGAACGGCCCCGACCTGGTCCATCTCACGCCATAATAACGGACCAATCAGGGGATCGTCGGCCCGGCGGTCGATCAGAACCACATTCAATTGAATGGCATCGGGAGCCGACCGCAAGGGCGACAGCAGCGAGCGTTTCTCCGCCGTGAGTGAATCGCCAGTCTCAGTGCGAGAAAACATCTGACAACCCGCCAGCGCCATGAGCGCGCACCCGCCCACCAGCAGCACGCTGCCGACAGACAGCCACGGAAATCCGCGCGAAGTACGCACGTTGGCCCGGATTGAAGATGGGAAACAGATTGGGAGAGACAGGAGTGCGGGAACCATAGACGAGATCGAATTTCCTGTCAATTTCGGATCCGAGCGGGCAAATTCGGTCTATTTTCTGATTTCTGCGTAGGGTTTGCAGAGGGCTTCGACGAGGCGAACTCTCCTGGTCCTGCATGGTTCGCCTCGATGACTCGGCAAACCCTATAAATTTTCAGCGATCGGTTGTGGAATTTTAGGGAGCCCGCAGCGCTAGCAAGGAATGACTGACAATTCCTCGCCAGCGCTGCGGGCTTCCTCGTTCGTGTCATCGTCTCCCGTGATTTATCGTGTCCCTCGCTCTGGCCTTCTCATCCGAAAGTGGGGGAAAGAGGACAAGGTAAGCGTGATCACACCGAGATGTGACAGATTGTTGGAATCCGCCATCCCAGTTATGATCCCCGGAGAATTGGCCGACTCATCATTCAGGATTTGTTGCAGCATGGATGGCCCCGCTTTTCGCGTTGGACTCGGACACGACCGCCATCGGCTCATTGCCGGCCGACCGTTGATTGTCGGCGGCGTGACGATCCCCTTTGATCGCGGCCTCGATGGTCATAGCGATGCCGACGTGTTGCTGCACGCCATCACCGATGCACTATTAGGAGCGGTGGGAGCGGGGGATATCGGCGAGTTATTTCCCAATACCGACGCACAATGGGCGTATGCCGATTCCACCGTATTTCTCGCCGCCGCCGTCGCCGAGGTACATCGCCGAGGTTACGCCATCGGCAATCTCGACTGCACGATCCACGCCGAGCGGCCGAAGTTGTCGGAATACAAAGAGACCATCGCCAGCCGTTTGGCGGAACTCCTCGGCATGCCCCGCGAGCAGATCAACGTAAAAGCGAAAACCGGCGAGAAAGTCGGCCCGGTCGGCCGAGGCGAAGCCATCGACGCGGACGCGGTGGTGCTGGTGATCAAATCTCGGAGTGCGGTGCGATATGAAACAACGACCTAAGGTACAGTCGGCGACATTCCAAGTTCTCAGTACCGGAGACAACGCGCAACGGCCCAATACCGATGACTGGTTTCGCGCTCTGTCGATGAATGAACGTCTTGCGGTGATGGACTCGATGACGGACCTGATCCTTCAACTCCACGGTTCGCTGCCGGAAAAACCCCATGCTGCACCTATACCGGGACGTGTTGAAGTCTTTTCACTCGCGAAAGGTGAAGTATGTGATCATTGGCGGAATCGCGGTCGGCGCACACGGCGTGCCACGTAACACGTTTGACATGGATATCATCATCGAAAGCACGGAAATCAACGCGCAGAGGTTGTTGGATGCGATGATTGACGCCCGACTCGGCACGGCAACGCTGACAAACGCAGCCGCTGTGGCGGCACGCGACATCAGCATTTTTCTTGATCGTTTGCGAATTGATGTCCATACAAAGCCGCCCGGCTTACGATTCGCCACCGCGTGGAAGAATCGGGAAAGGAATCGCCATTACGGCTTTCCAATTTATTTCCTCAGCAAGGCTGACCTGATTCGTTCCAAGCGTGCGGCAGGAAGACCTCAAGATCTCGATGATGTGGAGAAACTGATCCAAAAGCCCACTACTTCGCCTCGAAAATCGCCCCGCAGTTGAAAGCCTCCCCGCGTGCCAGCCCTGATCTCCTGCTGTGTGAGCTCCTATGGCCGCTATGGTGCGCAGGTCGCTATCGAGCAGATTCGCGCCGCCGGAGTCACGCATCTGGAATTGCCCATTCGCGATGAGGGGTTCATCACTCGGCTCGGTGATCCACCGCTGCTCACGCATACGGCCACGGAAACCGACATCGCCGGCATCGAACAGATGCTGTCACAACACGATGTGCGACTTTCGAGTTGCAATATCCTCAGCGGCAATCCGCTCAATCCGCGTGTGGTCGAGGTGACGTTTCGTAAACTCGAAATCGCGGCGCGCCTCGGCGTTTCGATTGTGATAGGTGAGTCGGGACAGGCTGGCTCGCCGAAGGAACTCGCCACGCTATACCAGCATCTGCAACAGATCGGCGATCAGGCGGCGCGCCTCGGGATCACTTATTGCTGCGAGACGCATCCCGGACTCTGTCAGGAACCGCAGGGCATGCTCACGCTGATGCAAGACCTCGCGCATCCGCACATCCGAATCAATTTCGATACGGGCAATCTGCTCTATTTCAATTCACACATCAACGGCGAAATTGCCTTGCAGAAAGTTTGCACGTTCGTCAAAAGCGTGCATCTGAAAGACACACAGGGCGAATTTCAAAAGTGGTATTTCCCGGCCCTCGGTTACGGCGGTGCCGTCGATTTCACCCGCACGCGACAGATTCTGAAAGCTGTCGGCTTTCAAGGCCCGTTTTGCATCGAGATTCAGGGAATCGAGGGCGAAGAGTCGCTCACGCTAGTACAACATCAGCAGCGCATCGTGCAGAGTGTGAAAACCCTGCGACTTTGTGGATACTGGGATTGCTGACCGTCTTAGCCCCCCGTCAATGACGGGGGGCGTTCCTGCGGTGTCAAATACAAAACGCCCCCGGCGACTCGCCGGGGGCTAAGACACGGAGTGGATTGTGGCCGCCGAAAAACGTGACTTCGACGACTTTCTCGACAAGTTCCGCAAGCATCGCGAGTTGATGACCACGGAACTGCATAAGGTGATCGTCGGTCAATCGGCCGTCATCGAGCAGATTCTGGCAGCGATCTTTACTGGCGGACATTGCCTGCTCGTCGGCGTGCCGGGCCTGGCGAAAACGCTGATCGTGTCGACCATGGCCCAGATTCTGGATGTCCATTTTCGCCGGATTCAATTTACCCCCGACCTGATGCCGTCAGACATCACCGGCACGACGGTGCTCGATGAAACCGAAGCCGGCCGGCGGGAGTTCCGCTTCGTCGAAGGGCCGGTCTTCACGAACATTCTGCTGGCGGACGAAATCAACCGCACGCCGCCGAAAACTCAGGCCGCATTATTGCAGGCGATGCAGGAGCGGGAAGTGACGGTCGGCCAGACGACTTACCGCCTGCCCGAGCCGTTCTTCGTCATCGCCACGCAGAACCCGATCGAACAGGAAGGAACTTACCCGCTGCCGGAAGCCCAGCTCGACCGGTTCATGTTCAACGTGAAGGTCGATTATCCCAACCTCGAAGAAGAGGAACGCATTCTCGCCTCGACCACTGTGGGCGAGAAACAAGAGATTCGCAAGGTTCTCTCCGCCAAGGCGATTTTGTATCTGCAAAAACAAATCAGCCTGATCGAAGCGGCTCCGCTGACAATCAACTATGTCGCCCGCCTCGTCCGCGCGACGCGCCCCGGCGATGATTCCGCCCCCAAGTTCATTCGCGACTGGGTCGATTGGGGAGCCGGCCCGCGTGCCGGGCAATTCTTGATTGCTGGCGGCAAGGCCCTCGCCGCGATGGACGGCCGACCGAGCATCTCGATCAACGACATCCGCCGCGTCGCCATCCCCGTGCTCCGCCACCGCATCTCCGCGAACTTCCAGGCCCAAGCCGAAGGCATGACGACCGACATGATCATTACCCGACTGGTGGAGGAAATCGCGGAACCGACGGTGAAGAAGTACGTTTAACGCATTTCCGAGCCGGAAGCGTGGGCGACGGAGATTCACACTATCGGGCGGCGGTTTTCTTGCCGGCTCGCTTCACAACAATACGGCGTTTGCCATTTGCGGTCTGCACTTTTACACCAGGGAGCGTTACCTCCGGCAGGCCGACGATCTGACAAAAAACCTCGGGCCGCTCGGTAAAAACCTGAATTAGACGCCGCGAGGCATCAGCCGGTTGCCGAACGCCCTGTTCCCAGCTTTGCAGCGTCTTTGTTGAGACATTCAGCAATCCTGCAAAGACGCCTTGCGACATGCCGGCCGCGTTTCGCAATGCCGCCAGAGTTGCCGCGTCGATCTCCGGCGGTTCCGAGATGACGTTCACCGTCTTGAGCGTTAACTCACCTTTCTCGTGTGCAATTCCTTCTTCGAGCGCCTGCTTCAGTCGCTCGAACAGTGGTTTGCGGGACTTCTTCGTCATGAGGGGTTCCTGGATTGTGATGAGGCGTTGGCCTCTTTCTTTAACACCGCTGCCAGCTTAGCCAGCGCCTTCTTCTCCGCGGAGGTGAGATCGTCTTTCTCGTGCTTGCCGTAGATATCGAGCAGGTAAAACCGCCGGGCTTCGGGCACATGGAGATAGATGACGCGCGCTCCACCACGCTTTCCTCGGCCGCGACGAGAATCAGCCAGTCGAACTTTTCGCAATCCGCCGCAGCCGGGGATCACATCGCCCTGAGAGGGATCAACCATCAACGCCAGTTGCAGTTGAGACAATGCATCATCCGGCAAGAATTCCGACACCCAATCGGTGAATTCCGCTGATTCGATGAATGCCGCTTGCATGCCTGGGATTCTATCCCACACTGTAGGACAGCACAAGAGGCGGCCGTTGTCTCAGAGCCGGAAGCGTCAGCGACGGAGTTTTTATCGCTTCAACGGTCCCAACGCCTCAGTCCGCGTACACGGCATGACAAACTCAACCCTTTCAAGTGACGGTTTGCCGTTCTGAACGGTGACCGTGACGGGTTCAGATTCGTAATCGCCCAGTTTCAGTACGAGCTGATAGTCGCCGTCGCCGTTATCCCACTCTGAAGGTGGCCACCACAGGCGGTTTCGGGTGAGGCCAGTCGACATTTCGCTAGAGGAACCGCCGGCGAACTGCTTGATTCGGGAATAGCGACCGGGAAACCCGGCGGATCGGCTGCCGTCCTTCCAGCGGATGGCCCCGAGCACGGCGTCAAAGCCCGCAACCTTCTCCGTGCCGATGTTGCTGACTTTCGTGCCCCGCGCGGCCCGCCAGTTCTGAATCGCGGAGAGGCTGACATCGGTAAAAGACAAGTTCACATAATCCAGATTCGGCATCGACTGTAGCAGCGGTACGGAGGCATCCGTGACCAGCGTTTCGGTCAGATCGATCCGGCTCAGGCGTTTCATTTGTGACAACTGCACAATTAGGTCATCGTCGATATCCAGCCGGGCCAGTTCAAGGTTTCGCAAATTCATGCAGCGTTGAAGATTGGACAATACTTCGGCAGTGACATCGCCGTCGCCGATCGCCAGCCATTCAAGATTCGGGAAGTTCCACGCGATTTGGAGCAAATCGTCCTCGCTGGCCCGATCATTCACCATTGGATCCGAGCTTACCGGAAATCGAATTCCCGTGACGTTTGCGTTCGTTCGACCTCGAATACCATCGAAGAATTCGTTGAATCCGCGAAACGGTTCGCCGCGGCCAGCGGAGTCGTAAACAATTCCGACACCCCGCCGTTGCAGGGCCGCAATCTCCGGCGTGGGCTGCAGGCCGTAATGCACCCGAATCATCAAACCGATGCCCAGCAGAACCTGGAACACAATGGCCCCGCTTACCGCCCAACAACCAATGCGAAACCACTTCGGCCATTCGAGCCACCAGCGACGCCAGGTGCGCGGCGGGAGGTCGTTCATTGGCCCACGTCGTGTTTGGCCGATGCCATCGCTTCCGCCTTGGTGCAGGGCATCTGGAATTCGATCGACGAAATCGTAGGGCGGCCATTTACGATCAAAACGGATGTTGTTTCAGAGGTGATGCGATCCAACGTGATCCGCATCTCGTATTCACCGTCCCCGAACTCCCAGTACGACGTCGGCCAAAACAAGGCACTCCGCCACAATCGGCCGGAGAAAGAATGGTGGGTATGAGTTTCCCCGCTCAACTCGCGGGAATACACCACGTACTCCGACGAATACGTTCTGGCGCGGCTGCCGTCGGACCAGCGAATGGAACCCAACAGCCCATTCGGTTCTTCGTACTTTTCGCTCCACACTTGCAGACCAGGGCGAGCATCGACCCAGGACTGTATGCGTTCGAGAGTCACGTCTGTGTACGCGATCTTGACCACCGACAGTTCGGGCAAGTTGTTCAATAACGAAATTGTCTCGTCAGTCACGAATGTGCCGGAGAGGTCGACCTCAGCAAGGCTTTGGATGTTCAATATCGGCTTGATCGACTCGTCATCGAAGGGCGCGTCAGCCAGGACAAGCGACTGCAACTGTGGGCAGACCGGCAGCAATTTCAGATGCTCAGCGGTTAACGCGTCCCCTTCCAACGTCAGTTCCACTAAGTCAGGAGTTTCAAGAATTAACTCCGTCAACTCGTCGAGTGTCGGATTAGTCAGGCTGCGGCCTACAGTTTCTCGGGATGGCTGCGAATGGTATGCAGCAGAGCGTTGAGGATAACCATGATAAAACTGCGGTTGAACCCCTTGATCGATGGCTCTAGCGACCATCCACACGACCATAACGGAGATGACTCCCACACACGAGATTCGCAACCAGCGCGGCGAAGTACTCCACCAGATTGGCTTGCGATCCCTCGATGATTGCAAGTCGTCGTTCATGAGTCTCCTGACGGATTCAGGATTGCGGGGTGGAAGCGAGTGTCATTTTCAGGATTTCCACCAGCCCCGCCGAAAACTTGCTTCGTGGCAGCACTTGCTGAAACCCGGCGGATTTGGCGGCGGCGAGTTTGTCTTCCTGCACGTGCGGGCCGAACGCGATGGTGGTGACGGGTGACTCGGTCGGCAACGCGGTGATCACCTCGTGCGGGGTGATGCCCAGGCAGTCGAGGTCGAGAATCACCAGTCGCGTGTCTGGGAATACCACCGTCTCGAATTGTTCCAGCGAACTGATGCTGCGGACCATCAACCCCAGCGCTGCCGCGGTGCCGGTGACTTTGCTGGCGAAGAAGACGTCTTTGGTGATGATCAGGCCGGTGCCAGGCATAGTTGGTGTCCGTTGGTCCGCGAAACCGCAAGCGATCGGCGTGATCGCTTCAATTCGATTCTATCATTTTGATTGAGCACGCGAGATGGCGCGGCCCAGGTCTTCCACGGTGTTCATGTCGACATCGTCCGGCTGATGTTCCAGCAGCCATTGCACATCGCGCTGCGCTTGCGGCAGACGTTCGGTCTGATAGGCCAGCACCGCCCGCACGAAGCGGTCACTGCCGGAATCAGGATTGAGGAGCAGAATGGTGTCGGTGTAGCGATACATTTCCTTGACCTTGCGGGCATCGCGGGCCGTGCTGAACAAGTTTCGCAGCATGCGGGCGAGAATCATTTTGGGGGGCTGAGCCGTCAGATACTCGTCGCGCCACGGCCCGCCGTTGAGTGCCATCGCTTTCGCCTTGGCGTCATCCACCGTCATCGTCTTGCCTTGCTCAAAGACATCAATCAATTGCGGCTCGCCCACTTGAGGGACATACCGGGCGACAAAATGCCCCGGCAGGCCGACCCCCTCCACCGTTAAACCGAGCCGGCGTCCCAACTCGATGTAGATCACCGCCAGCGAAATCGGCAGGCCTTCGCGATCATCAAGCACTTCGTTCAAATAACTGTTCGACGGATTGCCGTAATCGGTCCGGCTGCCGTGAAAACCCTCTTCCTCGAACAGCACGCGGTGCAACGCCGCGGATTTGGCCGCCTCATCCGCGTTCTCCGGCAAGCCGGTCTGCATCCGCTTGTGCAACTTGCCAATGTCGCGCAGATAGGCTTCGACATCGACTTCCGGGTTATCGAGCTTCGCGAGCAACAGCGCGGCTCGCAGCAAATCGAAATCGGCATCCGGCTTATCGACGGTACTGCGGAACTCCGCTTGCGTGCGCGTCCGCTGAATGTCGGCCGCGAGATCGCGAATGCGTTTGGCTTGCAGTTCGAGGCGTTTCGCTTCCGCTTCCAACCCAATCGCATGCACACTCTCATCCGGAGTGAGCCGTTTGAGTAAATCATCCGGCGCGACTTTATCGAGCGGCAACGTCGCTAAAAGTTGACGCACATCATCGGACAACGCGGCATTCGGGGTGGACAGCGTCAGTTCCTGACCGATCTGAAAGTGCTGGAACTCGGCTTCCGTATGACGAAACTTGCACAACCCCGCCTTGCCTGTCTTGTAAGTACTATCAGTCGATTCGATCACCGCCACGCCATTGAGGTAGCAAATAAACTTCTCGGCTTCGATGCGGACCTTCAGCGTGTTCCACTCGTTGGCTTTGAGTTGCGGCGCGGGAATCTGATGCAGCACCTGCCAGGCGTAAACGTCGGCTCCATCGAACCGGCTGAGCCGCAGTTCGCCGTTGCTGGGATAGAATCCGTAATGTTTGTCGCCACCATCGGCCTGAAACACGAGGCCGGCGGCACCGTCCTCCGGCGTGTATTTCACACGCACCGCGATTTCATACGGAACCGCGGGAATTTCCGCTGTCGATAAGCAGACGGCTCGTCCTCCCAAACCGGCACCACGGCCATCGACAAGGATCTTGCCGGCCCGCTGACGCCAGCGCGCACCGGGAAGCACGGTCCAGTCATCGGCGTCGAGCACGCCGATTGTCAGCCAGCGGCTGATGGCGATGGGATTCGGTTTTTCGATCAGGGGTTTGAGCGCATTGACCGGGACGGCGAACCCGAGGTTATCGGTCTTCAACGATTTCATGGTCAGCAGACCATGCACCCGGCCCTGACGATCCAGCAGCGGCCCGCCGCTGTTGCCCCGTTCGATGGGAATCGCCAGTTGCAACATTTCGCGACCGTCGATTTCGCGGCGGCCGGACAACACCCCGGCGACGACGCTGTGTTCCAGCCCCAGCGGATTGCCGATGGCCACGACCGATTGTCCGTCCAGCAAACGATCCGAATTCCCCAGCGGCAGCGTGGGCAGATTCTCGCCGTCGATTTTCAAAATCGCCAGGTCCTGCGTCCGCTCGGTGGCGTAAATCGCCGTGACATCGAATTCGCGGCCGTCCATCAACCGCACACTGATCGGCCGGGCTTCGCCGATGACATGCAAGTTGGTCGCAACTAACCCAGACGACTCAAAAATGAACCCCGAACCGAGTCCCTGCTTTTCGCCCTCACGGCCACGAAACGAAACGACGACCACCGCCTTCTTCGCCGCGGCGGCCAGTTGCTCGACCGATTGATCCGCGGCGGCATTCGGCGCGATGGCATCAGCCGGCGGATCGTCGGCAGCCGAAAAGGGGACCACAACCCCCAACAACCCCAGCATCAAAGCAATGCGTTTCATGGACGTGACACTCCTGATTCGACTTCGCACCGATCGCCGCGATCATTCATAGATCGTACCTCACCGCCGAACATCTGTCAGGAGTATGTGGGTTTGGCAGGGGAAGTGATTGCCTTGTTTAGAATGTCGAACACTTGCTCCGCCAGTGGTTTTTGCACCTGCGGAGAGGCTGCGAGTTTTCAGAGGTCGAATTTTGGGTGGCTGGGTCGAAGTCCTCGACGATCCAGCCACCCATCAAAAAACTCACACCCTCGGAGTAAGTACTCGACATTCTCTGACGGTATCACCTTTCGGTGATGTGACGCTGCGCGAGATTTTGCATCCTAGGGAGCCCGAAGCGCGAGCGAGGAATTGAAATATCTCTATCATCGCTCGCGCTTCGGACTTACCAATTGAGAATTCCGTGCCCGTGATTAATCGCCCCCTCTCCCCCACGGCGGGGGTATTAGTATCTACACAAGTCAGAAATCCCCTCTCGCAAAGACGCATAGACGGAGAGTTCGCCAAGAGATTTCTTTCTTATCAAACATCGCATTTCGATTTCTAGATTTCAAGATCTTCGAAAATTGATGCTTTCTGCTGGACATCCAGATCGAATTCTTCTTGGCGAAACTTTGCCTGTTTGCGCCTTTGCGTGAGATGCCTTTCCGAGATGTGTAGAGACCAATGCCCCACGGGGGCGAGGGGACAAGATCAGAGAAGAGCGGCCAAAGCAGCCAAACCGGAACTTCGCCTCGCCACTTACGGCAGCGGTTGGCGCAATCGAATGTCCTGACGCTCGAAACTCGCAGGAAGTAACGCGGTCGAGGCATCGGGAGTTCGTAATTGAGACTGTTGCAGACCGGCCGCGAGTTCCAGTGCGGCCGTGTGGCGCGGTTCCAGAAACAACGCGCGATCGAGTGCGGCCTGCGCTGCCGGCAACTGTCCGCAGCGAAACTCGGCGTATGCCAGCGAATGCCAGTCATCGGGCGTCATCACGCGGCGATCCGCCACCTGCATCAATTCGGCCGCCGCATCGCTCCAGCGTTCCGCCTGGGCATACGCCACGCCGAGTTCCCATTGGGCCGTAATCCGTTCCTGCGTGGTGGCCCGGGGGTGAACCAGAGCCGAACGCAAGAGCGGGGCGGCACGTTCCGGTTGGCCGCGTCGCAGATGAATTTCCCCCATCGCAAGTAGTGCTGCCGCCTGTCCTGCTTCCTGCTGACTGATTCGCTGATACGTCGCCAATGCCGCCGCATCTTGCCCCTGGGCCAGTTCGTTTTGAGCTTTGAGCGTCATCCCGGCGATGGATGTCGGCTCGTTCCGCAGGACGACGGCGATCCAGTTCAGCGATTCTTCATGCTGATCGAGTTCCGCATATCGTTCGGCCAGCTTCAATGCCAACCGAAGATCCTGCGGATGCTCCTCAGCAATTCGCGCGAGCTGTGCCAGCGACTCACGCTGTCGGCCGACCTGCCACAGGGAATCGGCTAATTGCCGCTGGATCTCGACATCGCGCGGCGATTTCTTCAACGCGACATCGAGTAACTGGTCGGCTCGTTCGACCCGACCTGCTTCCTGCTCACGATCAGCCTGCGCGCACAATTCCTCGCATTCAGTACTCCGATGCTGTGCCTGAGCCCGCACCCAGGCACAGCCGGGCAGAACCACCACACCAATCAGCCCGTGGAGTAGAAACACACTGCGTAAACGAAAACCGCGCAGAAACACATTGCGCAGACAAACACCGTGCAGACACACCCCGAACGGCCCGTTCCGCTGGCGGAACAGTCGACACATCCATCGTCGAGGATACCCACTCATGCGCCAGATCGACATCCTCCGTCGCAGCTCCTGCTGGAAACCGAGGAACCGACAGCAACTTTCGGTAACGCCGAAGTCGGACGAGACTTGTAGCTGACGCGGGATTTTCTGCCAAGAGCGACTGTTTTACGGAAGCGTGAAGTGGCAGGCAACGCAGGATGCCACCACTTGATCGGCGGTGGGGAAGGTCGGATTCACGCGGGCCGCCGGCATCTGCCACAGGCAGCCCTCGGTGACTGCGGTGGCCGAGCGGGCGGTGGCCGTTTCACGGGGGCCGGCCGGTTGTGGAATGAAGACTGCCAGACAAATCACCCCGGCAATCGCAACCCAGGTCAGCCACCGCGCCAACCGGCGTGATGCCGGGCGGCGCGGGGACGTGCGGACTGCCGATTGCGTCAGCCCCCGCGCGGCTCGCTCCGCAATCTTGACCGCTTCATCATGAACGTAGGCTGAAGGGGAATGATATTGCTCCGGCGTAAGATCGGACGGGCGCAGCCAGTCAATCGCTGGAGACAACGTCTCTTGCATCGCGCGGCAGCGCGCACAGCCGCTCAAATGTCGAGAGAGCGAACCATCCGCCGGCGCACCGGGCAACGTCATCCGATCAAAGGCTTCGTCGCAGTTCATGCTTCTCGATCCTCGGGAACAGGAACCAGTCGTGCTAACCGGATCAAACCGTGTTTCACTCTCATCTTGGCGGAATTCAAACTGCTGCCCATCGCCGTAGCGATTTCTTCAAACTTCAAGCCGCCGAAAAATCGCAGCCGCAACGCATCGGCCTGAACTTCCGGCAACTTCGCGAGCGCCGCATGCAACTGCGCATCACGCTCGGCGCTCACCAAAGTCTGCAAACTCGATGGCACCGGCAGCGTCCATGAGGTCGCTTCGATTTCCTGCGGGTCGACCAACCGCTGAGAGGATGCGATCCCCGCTGCCCGTTTCGCTTGCCGTTTGCACAGGTTTAAGGCGATCGTCCACAGCCAGGTGCGAAACGGCAACTCGGGGCGGTAACTCTGTCGGGCCGCGAACACCGCGAGGAACGTTTCCTGCACGACATCTTCCGCGGCAACGCGATCGGTCAGTCGGCTCTGGGCCAGGCGCATCAGATTCGCATGATGCCGCCGCACCAACTCCTCGAACGCCTCGAAGCGTTCCAGTTGGACCTCGCGCATCAACTCTTCGTCCGGCGGATTCATGTTGCGAATTGTAAACATCCGGCGGAGACCTTGCCAATCAATTCGGCACGGCAAGTCGCTTTTCCCCCGTAGGGTTTGCCAAGTCTTCGAGGCGAACCGTTTCTTTCCCTGATGTGAAATCCGGTTCGCCGCGTTAATGCCTCGCCGGTTAGCACGCATGCACGACTTCACTTGCATTCATAAGGCGGGTCTCGCACTGTGTCAGGATGCACGCCGCTGAACCCATCGCCGCCCTCGCGTCCCCGCCTGGCTCCGCCGCACGCGGCGTGATCCGCATTTGCGGCGGAGATTTGTCGACTCTGATCGAGGCGTGTTTTGAACCGGAGCATTCAGACCGTGCCACGAGTTGTCCTCAAGTCGTGCCCAATCAAGCACGCGGCGTGAGGACAAGTCGTGGCACAGCCGAACAGTTCAACTGGAATTCGACATCAGCCCGGCGATACACCGGCTGGTGGCGCATCGCGGGGAGTCGCGGCCGCATTCCCTGTGACCTGTGGTATTGGCCCGATCAGCGGTGTTACGTCGGCCAGCCGACGGTGGAACTCCACTTGCCCGGTTCTCCGCCGTTGCTGGAAAAAGTGCTCGAAGACCTGCATCAGCGGGGCATTCGTTCGGCTCGTCCGGGGGAATTCACTCTACGGGCGTTTTTAGCCGGCAAGCTCGATCTTGTGCAGGCGGAAGCTGTCCTGGGGGTGATTGACGCCGAAGATGACGCCGAACTTCGCACCGCGCTCGCGCAACTGGCGGGCGGCATCTCGCAACATTTGATGGCACTGCGGCACGATCTGCTCGAACTGCTGGCGGACCTGGAGGCGGGCCTCGATTTCGTCGAAGAGGACATTTCCTTCGTTTCGCGGGACGAGATTCAAACGCGGTTGTCGGTCGCGGTCGAGTTCGTGAAACGTCTGCTGTCGCAAACCAATGCCCGCATGACATCAACCGTGCGGCGGAAAGTGGTGCTGGCCGGATTGCCAAACGCTGGCAAAAGCACGCTGTTCAATCGGCTCACAGGCCGGCCCCTCGCGCTTGTGTCGCCGGAGCAGGGGACGACGACCGATTACCTGCGAGCCGAAGTTCGCGCCGCCGGCATTGATTACGAACTGGTCGACACGGCCGGCTGGGAAGTTCCCGCCGCCGGCATTTCCGCCGCGGCTCAAGCGGCCCGCACCGAGCAGTTGGACCGCTCGGACCTCATCCTATGGTGCTCGGCTCGCGATGGGGATGTTCAGCAGCAATTGGAGGATGCTGCCGGTTACGACCCGCTGCGTCGGGGAACAATCCCGACCGTGCGTGTCTGGACGAAATGTGATCTCCCGAGCGGGGGGCGTCAGCCCCTTGATTACGGTATCCCTGCTGATCGTGGCCACAATCAGGGGGCTGACGCCCCCCGCTCGGAAGAGATTTTTATTTCAGCACACACGGGAATTGGTATCGAAACGCTGCAAACGTTGATCGCCCGCCACCTCTCCGCACCCTCGGCACGCACTGCGGGATGGCTGGGCACCACGGCGGTGCGGTGCCGGGACAGCCTGCAACAGGCCCTGACGGCATTAACACGAGCCGAGGCCGCCGCGCACGAACCGCTCTGCGGCGACGAGCTCCTCGCCGTCGACCTGCGTGATAGCCTGGACCACCTCGGCCAAGTCGTCGGCGTCGTCTACACCGACGATCTGCTCGACCGAATCTTCAGCAAGTTTTGTATCGGGAAGTGAGCGATCATGATTTGGATGACCAGACAATTTCCAAACTAGTTGTTGCGCAACTCACCCGGTTATAGTGAGGGAACGTCACGCTGACACTTTTCCCCCTCGGAGATGGATTGATTCAGCGCAACATTCGCGAGAGTTTGCACATGGAATTGGGGCACGACAAATTCCGATCGGAATTGGGCAGAGTCGTTCGTGGCTGCGTTGGCTGGGTGATCATGCTCGTCAGCGGAGCCGCGGCTCCGCTGGATGAGATCCGCACGCAACTTCGGACTGGCGAGTATGCGGCGGCAATCGAGGCCGCGACCATTGGCATCGACGAGCGGCAGTTTGGCGAGGACTGGTATCTGCTCAAAGCCGAGGCGGAACTCGCCTTAGGGAAATATCCCACCGCCTGGGAAACGGTGCAGGCGGGATTGCAGCGATATAACTGGAGTATCCGCTTGCGCGGGGTGGGTGTACCGGCGGCGCGTTTCGCCGGTGAGTCGGAGCGAGCCGTCAGTTTGCTGACGGAGATTCAGGATTTGGCCGGCCGATCTGGCTGGCGTTACACCGATTCCGAAAATCTCATCGCCCTGGGACGCGCGGCTCTCTTGTCCGGAGCCGATGCCCGTTTGGTGCTGGAAACATTCTACGACCGCGTATTGCAGCAATTTTCGACACATCGCGAGGCGTTGCTTGCCAGCGGGGAATTGGCGCTGGCGAAACATGATCACCAACTCGCTGCGGAATTATTCACGCTCGCCGCGAAAAATCATCTGGATGATGCCGACGTGCAGTTCGGACTCTGCCGCTCTCTGGCAGACTCGCAACCGGAACGAGCGCAACAGGCCTGGCAAGCCATACTCAAAATCAACCCGCGACATGCTCCGGCGATGCTGTACCGCGTCGCGGCGCTGATCGATCAAGAGCGCTACGATCAAGCAACCGCACTACTGGAAAAAGTCGACGAAGTGAATGCCCAGCATCCCGAAGCTGCGGCGTACCGAGCCGTAATCGCGGAATTGTCCAACGACTCCACGGCAGCGACGGAACAGCGTGACGCCGCGTTATCCACTTGGAAAACCAATCCCGCGGTCGATTATCTAATCGGACGCATGCTGTCGAACAAGTATCGTTTCGCGGAAGGGGCCGCGGCACAGCAGCGTGCCTTGGAGTTTGACCCGAAATTCCTGCCGGCGAAACTGCAACTGGCGCAGGACTGGTTGCGACTGGGCCGTGAAGACGAAGGGTGGCGGATGGCGGAATCGGCGCATGACGCCGATGGCTACGACGTGCAGACATTCAATCTGCTGCAACTGCGGGATGCGATCTCGAAATTCACCACGCTCGAAGCTGCCCCGTTTCAAGTTCGGATGGATGCCCGTGAAGCGAAAGTTTACGGACAAGATGTGCTGGACTTATTGCAGCGGGCGCGAACCCGCCTTGGTGAAAAATATGGCTGGCAGCCGAGCGAACCGATTATTGTCGAGATTTTTCCGCGGCCGAACGATTTCGCCGTCCGCACGTTCGGCCTGCCGGGAGCCTCCGGTTATCTCGGGGTCTGTTTCGGCACCGTGATCACGGCGAACAGCCCGGCGTCGCAGCAAGAAAAACCCGCGAACTGGCAGGCCGTGTTGTGGCACGAGTACTGCCATGTCGTCACGTTGGAACTCACCCGGCATCGCATTCCCCGCTGGCTCAGCGAAGGAATTTCCGTGTACGAAGAACGCCAGGCCGATCCCGCCTGGGGACAGCGGATGAATCCCGATTCCCGGCAACGAATTCTGAATCATCGGCTCACGCCCATCGGCGAACTCAGTGGAGCATTCCTGCAACCGGAGTCGCATGGCGATCTGAACTTCGCCTACTTCCAATCGTCACTGGTTGTCGAATTTCTCGTCACGCAGTACGGATTTCCGACACTTCGCAAGATGCTGGACGATCTTGCCGCCGGGGTGGACATTCACGAGACACTGACACGTCATGCCGCCGATCTCGATCAGCTCGATGCCGAGTTTCGGGGTTGGGCACTCGAGCAGGCTCGGCAACTGGGTTACGGTCTCGATTGGGAAACCTACGATCTCTCGGCCATCATCGCCGACGACGATCCCGACCGCCTCGCCGGTTGGGTGCAAGACCACCCCACGAGTTTGTCCGGCTTATTGGCGCTGGCGAAGCAGAGTATCGAGTCGCGCACTTGGGATCGGGCGATCGCGCCGCTGGAAACGTTGATCCATCTCTATCCGGAGCAGACCGGCGCGGACAGTGCGTACCTATTGCTCGCCGCCGTGCAGCGTCAACGTCAGGATGCCGCGGCCGAACGAAAGATTCTGGAGGATTGCGTTGCGCGCGACGATGCCCCGCTCGCGGCGTTGTTTCGGTTGATGGAGCTGCAACTGGCTGCGATTGATTCCGCAGCCGTGCTGACGACGACCGGCCGGCTGCGAGCGATCCAGCCCATCTCGCCGGTGGTGCAACGTGCGCAGGCAACCGCCGCCGAAGATTTAGGCCGCTGGCCGGAAGCCCTGACCGCGCTGACGGCTCTCGTCGAACTCGCGCCAGATGATCCTGCGGACCTACACTATCGTTTAGCGCGGGCGCAGCGACATTTGAATTCGCCCGCAGCTAAATGGCATGTCCTGCGCGCCCTGGTACTCGCCCCACGATTCCGCGCGGCTCAAGAATTGCTCCTCGAAATCGTCGACGAACCACCTTCATCCCCCAATTAACACGCCACCCACCTATTTCGATTCGCAGTCGCTAGCGGTTTCGCAGCCCCCTAACAAGTTCTCAATCATGCCCCGCCATTACCTCTGGTTCTGCATCGCGCTATGCTGCCTGGGCTACTCCCCCGGTTGGGCACAGCGCCGCTTTAGTAACGAAGCCGACCGCAACGGCGTGCCCACCTGGGATGTCGCCCCCGCCTTCGCCGATGATGTCTTCACGTTTGTTCGCATCCAGTACAACTCCAACAACTCGTGGGACCGCTGGAAGACCGACTATCCCGACAGCGACCTCAATTTCTCGTATCGGCTCCAGCAGCTAACTTCGCTGAAAGTCGATCCCGATGGCAAGATTCTCGAACTCAGCGATCCCGAGATTTTTCGATACCCGTTTCTCTACATGATCGAACCGGGCGATTTATCGTTTCTCGACGAGGAGATCATCGCGCTGCGGCGTTACTTGCTCAATGGCGGCTTCCTGATGGTCGACGACTTCTGGGGAGAAGCCGAGTGGGACAACTTCCATCAGGAGCTGAAACGCGTCTTCCCGGACCGCGAGCCATTAGAGCTGCCGCTCGACCATCCGATCTTTCATTGTGTGTACGATTTGAAGGAGAAACCGCAAGTTCCCAGCATCGGCATCGCCCAGTGGGGCCGCGCTCAGGGCCAGACCTGGGAACGCGAAGATGCGCGCGAGGTCCACTATAAAGGTCTCTTCGACGACAAAGGCCGGCTGATGGTCATGATCTGCCATAACACTGACTTGGGTGACGGCTGGGAACGTGAAGGGGAAGACCCGTGGTACTTCACGGAGTTCAGCGAGAAGAAAGCGTACCCGCTGGGCATTAATATTGTGTTTTACGCAATGACGCATTGAAAATAAAACAGAAATCCGAAACTCGAAATCCGAAGGAAATCCGAAATTCCAAATCAGAAACGTCATGGTTGGGAATTGTTTAAGATTTATTGAGGATTGAGATTTCTTTCGGATTTCGAGTTTCGGATTTGGAATTTGCAATTTTCTCCCCAGGAGTATTTCGTGACAGTGACCGACGACGATCAATCCGCTCAGCATCTGCTCGACGTGCTGGACTCCGGCAGGACGCGCATTCGGCAGGAGCTTGCCAAAACGATTGTCGGGCAGGCGGAAGCGGTCGAGCAATTGTTGATCGCTCTGCTCGCCGGCGGGCATTGCCTGATCACCGGCGCGCCGGGGCTGGCGAAAACGCTGCTGGTGAAATCGATCGCCCAGGCGTTTCATCTCAGCTTCCAGCGAATTCAATTCACGCCCGATCTGATGCCGGCCGACATCACGGGGACGGAGATTTTGCAGGAAGACGAGGCGGGCCGTCGGCAGATGACCTTCGTCAAAGGCCCGATCTTCGCCCAGGTGCTGCTCGCCGATGAGATCAACCGCACGCCGCCGAAAACTCAGGCAGCGCTGCTGGAGGCGATGCAGGAACATCAGGTGACGGCCGCCGGCGTGCGGTTCCCGTTGCAGGAACCGTTCTTCGTCCTGGCGACACAGAACCCGATTGAAATGGAAGGAACCTATCCGCTGCCGGAAGCGCAACTTGATCGGTTTCTGTTCAATGTTGTCGTTGATTACCTCCCGGAAAATGACGAAGTGACGGTCGTCACGCGGACCACGTCGGCGAAACCGCAAGCGATTGAGGCGGTGTTTACGGGAGAAGAGGTGCTCGGCTTGCAGCAACTTGTGCGGCAGGTGCCGGTGGCGGAAGACGTGGTGCGGTACGCCGTGCAACTTGCGGCGGCATCTCGCCCCGGGCAGCCTGGCGCGGCTGAATTCGTGAATCAATGGATCTCGTGGGGGGCCGGCCTGCGTGCCGCGCAAGCGATGGTGATTGGCGCGAAGGCCCGCGCCCTTTGGCAAGGCCGCGCTCACGTCTCGCCGGACGACATCCGCCAGCTAGCGTTACCCGTGCTGCGGCATCGCATCCTGATCAACTATCGGGCGGAGGCCGAAGGCGTGACGGTGGACAAGATCGTGTCCAAGCTGATTGAAACTGTGAATGGTCCAGGTGCGTAAACGAAGAGTGAACCGCAGATTTCGCAGATGGACGCAGATTTTAAGATAAGAAGCCAAGAACCAATTTGGTCAGCGGTCAAAGTCGTTTTGTATTGGATCTAATCTGCGTCCATCTGCGAAATCTGCGGTTCACTTTTTTTTGTCGAAAGCGTCCGGAAAGTAATGACAAACACAGTGACAGAACGCCGCATCGACCCCGCGACGCTGATGCGGATTCGCTCGCTGGAGTTGCGCGCCCGGCATGTGGTGCAGGGGTTCTGGGCGGGACTGAATCGCAGTCCGTATCATGGCTTCTCGGTCGAATTCACCGAGTATCGCCCCTACGTGCAGGGGGACGACCCGCGGTATCTCGATTGGCGGCTGTACGCCCGCAGCGACCGCTATTACCTCAAACGCTTTGAAGACGAGACCAATCTGCGCTGCATGCTGGCCGTCGATTACAGCAAGTCGATGGATTATGGCTCGCTGGGGTTCACCAAACTCGATTACGCGAAAACCCTCGCGGCAACCTTGGGCTATTTTCTGCTCCAACAACGCGACGCCGTCGGTCTGGCACCATTCACCGATCGGATCGAAGAATACGTTCCGCCTGCCTATCGGGCCGGGCATTTGCGCCGGCTGCTGGTCCAGTTGGAACGGCCGCCCCATCGGCCCGTTACGCAGATCGCGAAGTGCCTGGAAGAACTCGGCAGCCGTTTGTCGCGCCGGGGCATGGTCATCTTGATCTCCGACTTTCTCTCCAATGTGGACGGGCTGGAATTCGCGCTGGAAACACTCGCCCAGCGCGGCCAGGAAGTGGTCGTCTTTCATTTGTCCGACCCGCAGGAACTTCAGTTCGATTTCACTGCGCCGGAATTGTTTGAAGACCTGGAAACAGGCCGACAGGTCTACGTCGACCCGGCGTGGCTGCGTGACGACTACCGTAAGCAGATGACGGCACACCTGGCCCGCGTGAAATTGGCCTGCGAGAGCCGGGGCGTGAGTTATCATCATCTGCCGACCGACACGCCGCTGGAAACCGCATTGCCGGACGTGCTGCGATTGCGGTCGAGTGTCGGCGGTCGCGGCCTGCGGACGAAACGAGGGTCCGCATGATCTGGCAACACATGATCTCGGCTCCCTCGTTGACGAACCGGCCGGGTGGCCGGGGCTGGAGCCGCTCTGGGCGAAGCCCCGGTGATTGCGCACGAGACACCGGGGCTTCGCGACGCGCTCCAGCCCCGGCCACCCGCTGGTGTCTCGGGACGAAGCGGGGGTCCGCATGATCTGGCTGACTCCGTGGTTTCTGGTGGCGGGGCTTTCGATCGCCGGGCCGATTGTGTTTCATCTGTGGCGGCGCGCGCCGCGCGGTCGGCGATTCTTTTCCTCGACCATGTTTCTCACCGCCTCACCGCCGCGAATCACGCACCGCAGCCGCATTGAACATTGGCTGCTGTTGTGTCTGCGAGCGCTGGCGCTATTGCTGTTGGCGCTCGCATTCGCGCGGCCGGTCTGGCTGACGAACGCAAAGCCGCCGAGCGTGGTCGAGCCGGGAAAGACCGTGGCGATCCTCGTGGATGTTTCGGCCAGCCTGCGTCGCGATGGAGTTTGGGAGTCGTTACGGGAACAACTCGAACAGCGCTTGGACGACTTGCCCGCGAACGCTCAACTCGGTCTGTTCACTTTTGATCAAGATTGGCACACGCTCGTGCCGCTGGAAGTGTCAGCCAGCGCGACCAATCAGCAACTGGTTCGCGAGCGGCTGACGGCGCTGGCTCCCGGATGGGGGGCGACAAAACTCGGCGATGGACTGACGCTGACCATGCAAGCCGTGCGGGAATTTCAGGAGGACCGCCAACCAGGCGACACGGTAGAAATCTGGCTGGCGACCGATCTCGCGAGCGGTTCCGATCTGACGGGTTTGGCAGAGATCGATTGGCCGGAGACCGCGCGGCTGGAACTGATCACGCCCCGAATCGAGCTGGGCACCAACGCCGGGCTGCAATGGGTCGGGGCCGATTCCCAAAAAACAGCGAATGCCGAGTTGCGGGTCCGTGTGAGTAACAGTCAGACTTCGACACGGGACCAGTTTCAAATTGGTTGGGAGGGTGCGGACGCCGAGGCATTGATTGACATCCATGTTCCCGCCGGGCAAAGCCGTACCGTCGCGATCCCGGCTCGCCCCGCGGAGTTACCGGAAGCCACGCCGCTACGGCTCAGTGGAGACGATCATGAATTCGACAACCGACTGTGGCTAACGGCTCGCCAACTGCGCCAAATTCAAATTCTGTATCTGGGAGACGAACTCGCGGACGACATTGCCTCTCCCCGCTATTTTCTGGAGCAGGCACTCGCTGGCTTACCGGATGCCGAGATCACAATCCATTCCGCCGCGGAGATGACAGCGGAACCTACAGCCGGCGAGACGCCAACATTGACAATTTGGACAGATGCGGAAATCGAACCTCCCGCGTGGTTGCCGGCCATGATTTCGCGCGGCGGCGCGCTACTCGCCGTGCCCCGTGACAGCGCTGCCACGCAGGCGATGTCAGCATTTCTGAACTTGCCGTTGATCAACATTTCCGAAGCCGAGGTCAAGAATTATTCACTGCTGGGCGAGATCGATTGGGAAGATCCGCTGTTCGCGACGTTTGCTCAATCACGCTTTGCGGATTTCTCGGGCATTCATTTCTGGAAACACCGCCGGGTGGGTTTACCCGACTCGTTTGCCGGCCGCATCCTCGCTCGCTTCGACGATGGCGAACCGTATATGATCGCGCAGTCCGCTGGCGCGGGACAAATCTGGCTGATGACCGCGGGTTGGCATCCGGCGGACAGTCAATTATCACGCTCCTCGAAGTTCGCCCCCCTGTTGGATCAGTTCTTGAATCTCGCAGCGCCGAACAGCGGCAGGCTGTCGCGCGGTGTCGTCGGTGATGTCCTGCCATTGCCACAAACAGCCGATGCCACCAAATGGGTGATTCAGCGTCCAGATGGCCGCGAAGTCACTGTAACTGATGGCGGCGTGGCGGAGCTCGAAACCGATATGCCGGGCGTGTATGTCGCCGTGAGCGAAACCGAAACAGTTCCCTGGGCCGTGAATGTCCCCGCGGCGGAATCCAAAACCGATCCACTCCCGGCGGAAGCACTCGAGCGGCAGGGCGCGCTGATGACCTCCGCGGCAGACCGCGTTCGGCAGTCACTCTCGCCGACAGCCCGGCGGCAGTTACAATGGGAAGATCAGGAACGCCGGCAATCCTTGTGGCGCTGGTGCCTCGTGGGTGCCGGGATTCTGATTCTGATGGAAACCATATTGGCAGCGAGGCGTTCGTCCGTTTCGCCACAAAACCCGGTCAGTGAGACCGCCTGACATGACCCCGCAAGAACTCCAGCAGCGATTACAGGCAGTCGGCGCGCGACAACGGCTCGCGCACCGCCGGACGGTGGTTGCGCGTTTCGGCCTGATCGTGACATGCGTGGGGTTGATTGCCTGCGGGTGGGCGTATTGGCAGCCGGCTTTCGCTGTGCCGGCGTTGGTGATCACGCTGCTCGCCGTGATCGCGGTGTTCGTGCAGACGCTGCGCGAATTGCGTCCGCAGACTTCCACCGAAGCCGCCGCCGTCAAATCGATCGAGGCCAAGTTCCCTGACTTGGAAGCCCGGCTGTTGACCGCCTGCGAACAACGGCCCGACTCGCTCACCGGAAAATTTCATCTGCTCCAATCCCGGCTCTTCACCGAAGTGACCGCCCATGCCGGCATGCACGACTGGAATGCCACCGTCTCTCCGGAATCGCTGCGCCGCGCCTGGTGGCGACAGTTCGCAGGGCTGGCGGGGATGCTGATTGTGTCGCTCGGCTGGATCGGGTTATCCGTCACTACCGGCACACCGGAACGTCCCAGCGCCACAACATCCACGACTGATGCAGAGCGGGCCGACTTCATTGTCGATCCTGGCGATATCCAACTCGAACGTCAGCAACCATTGCTGGTTCTGATCCGCTTCCAAAACACCCCGCCGCGCGATGTCACGCTGCATTGGCAGCCGGAGTCCGGCCTCGCCGAGCGAATGGCTATGACGAAGAGCCTGGACGATCCGGTATTCGCCGGCCGAGTGCCGGCCGTGACAGTCGACGGCACCTACCGACTCGAATTCGAGAATGTCATCACACCGGAGTACAAGGTCACCGTCTACGAACTTCCCGCCTTGGTGCGGTCGACGATGACTATCGAATCGCCGGAATACACGGCCCGCGCACCGCAAGTCTTCGAGCAAGCCACCACAGTCACGGTCATCGAGGGATCAACCGTTACGCTGGCCTGCCAGGTGAACCAACCGCTGGCGCAGGTCGAATTGCACGATGCGACCGACGGCACATCGCGGCCGCTCACTGCGGAGGCAACGAATCCACTCGGCTATCAATTGCGATGGCAGCCGGATAAGAGCCGTCGCTGGGAGCTGAAACTCGTCGATGTCGCCGGCCGAGCGAATCGCGATCCGATTGAGTTGGCGATTGATGTCGTGCCGAATCGCCCGCCGGAGATTAAGCCCGTTTTCCCCGGTCAGGATTTGCGGGTCTCGTCACTGCAGGAGTTGACGCTGGAGTCGCGCGTGTCGGATGATTTCGGCGTGCTGCGCACGGGCTTACTGATCGACATCGGTGGCGAGGAACCCCTCACGGTGCCGCTGACCGATCGATTAGCCGGTGGCGAGTCGCACCCGCTCACGCATCTGCTGGCGTTGGAGAACTACAGCCTGGAGCCGGGCAACGTTGTCTCCTATGCATACTTCGCGGAGGACATCGGCCCGGACGGCCAGCCCCGGCGGACACTGGGCGACTTGATCTTTCTGGAGATTCGGCCGTTCGAGGAATCGTATCGGCAGATGGAAGGGGCGGGCGGGCAAAGTGGTCCGCAGGGCAACAGCGGTTCCCCGGGACAGAATCTCGATAAGCTGATCGAACTCCAAAAGCAGATCGTCTCGTCGGCATGGAACATTCAGCGCAATCGGCCTGACTTTCAACTCGCGACCGAACTCACAGCGGTGGATGCCGTGCGGGAATCGCAGCAGGAGGCTCAGGATCAGTTTGAACAACTGGCGGAAACGCTGGCAGAGGCTGTGCCAACCGACCGATTGCGGACGATCTTCGTGTCGATGTCGCAGGCGATCGAGCAGTTCACAGCGGTGGAGGAAACGAAACTCGCGGAACCCCTGGCCGCGGGATTACAGGCAGCCCGCTCCGCTTTTCAAGGGTTGGTCCGGTTACGGCCCACCGATCATCGCATCATGCAAGGGGGGCAAAGCGGCGGCGGGGCCGGGGGGGGCGGCAGCATGTCGCAGCAACAACTCAATCAGCTCGAACTGGACGAAGAAGCCAACCGCTACGAAACCGAGAAAACGGCTCGGCAGTCTCCTGAAAGCTCGCTTCCGCGTGAGGAAATGGCGGTGCTCAATCGCCTGAAAGATCTGGCCCAGCGGCAGCAGGCGCTCAACGCCCGGCTCAAGGATCTGGATGCCGAATTGCGGGCCGCGCGCACCGAGACAGATCGTGAGGAACTCGCGCGCCAATTGCGGCAACTGCGCGACGAACAACAGGATTTGCTGCAAGACGCCGATGCGTTGCGGAACCGCCTCGAACAATCGTCTCAGCCTGACAAGCTGGCCGACGCCCGTCGCCAGTTGGAAGAAACACGGCCGCAACTTGTCGATGCGGCCGAATCGCTGAACGAAGGCAAACTGGCGCAGGCGCTCAACTCCGGCACGCGGGCAGAAAAGGACCTGTCCCGCTTGCAGGACGATTTCCGCAAGCAATCGTCAGCGCAACTGGCGGAGGCGTTCCAGCAACTTCGTTCCCAGGCCCGCGAATTGATGGAAACCGAAGACAAGACCGCGGCGGCGCTCGAACAACTGCGCGATCGTCAGCCGACATCGCTGCGTCAGCGTCAGGAACGCGAGCAACTCGCCGGTGAATTCGAGGCTCAGCACGCCCGTCTGGAAGCGACACTGCAAGCCGTGCGCGAGACGGTGCAGGCCGCTGAAGTTTCTGAACCGCTGGCGGCGAAGCAACTCTACGATGCCGCCCGCATGGCTCAGCAGCAAAAAACGGATCAAGCGTTGAAGGCCGCGGCGCAATTGCTGCAACAGGGCTTCATTCCCGAAGCCGCCCAAGCCGAGGAGATCGCCCGCCGAGGGATAACGTCGCTGCAAGCAGGGATTGAATCGGCCGCGGAGTCGATTCTGGGTGATGAGCTGGCCGATCTGAAACAGGCCAAACGCGAACTCGCGGAATTGGCCCAGGCATTGAAGCAGGAATCGCAATCCGCACGCGGCGATGGTTCGCCAACGGATGATGCGGAACAAACCGGGACAACCGCAGAGCAGGGGGGCGAGAGTGGCTCGCCTTCCGCCGCAGAGTCCTCCTCCGGATCTGGTGATGGAGGGGGCGCTGGGACTGAAGGCGCAGCCAGCGAATCCGGAGACGCTTCCGCCGGCGACACACCAGCGGGGCAACCGCGCGGCGGGTTGCGGGGCGGAATCAAAAAGCGTGCCAAGAACGGCCAACCGCCGGGGCCAGGCTCCGCGAAGCCAGGCCAATCCGAAGGAGGGATGAGCGGCGGGCCTGGCGGGCAAGGGGGGCCGCTGACCGGGGGAAGTTACGGCGAGTGGGCCGACCGGCTGCGCGATGTCGAGACGCTGATCAACGATCCGAAATTGCAGTCGGATGTCGCGAAAGTGCGAGAACAGGCTCGTGGGATGCGGGCCGACTTCAAGCGGCATTCGCAGGCACCGAACTGGGATATCGTCGAAGAAAATGTGCGGCAGCCGCTGGTCGAATTGCAGCGCCGCATCGCGGAAGAGATCGCCCGACGGGAATCTCCCGATGCGCTCGTGCCGACCGACCGCGATCCGGTGCCAGAGCGTTATCGTGAACTGGTGCGACAATACTATGAGCGACTGGGGAGCGGTCAGAAATGATACTCGCCGGTCTCGTGCTGGGCGGGTCCGAGTGGTCCGTGCTCGCAATTCTGATGCTCGGGCTGTCAGCCGTCTGCGTCTGGCTGGGCTGGGCCGCGTACCAGCGGGCGGACCGTTGGTCGCTGGCCGCCATCACCGGCAAATTCCTCGCGCTCGCGTTACTCGCACTCTGCCTGATCGAACCATTATGGAGCGGCGTGCAGACGCGGATGGGGGCGAACCTGTTCGTCATTTTGGCGGACGACACAGCCAGCTTGAACCTGCGAGATGCCGGCCAGACAACGACGCGCGGAGAACAGCTACGAACCCTGCTGTCCGATTCTTCCAAACGCTGGCGACCGACGCTGGAACGAGAGTTTGAAGTCCGGAATCTGGCCGTCACATCGCGGCTGCATCCCCTGGAAGATGCAAATTCACTGACGTTCACCGAGCAACAGTCTCCTTTGCATCGCACGCTGCAACAGGCCGTCCAACGATTTGACGGCCGGCCAGTCGCGGGCATTCTACTGCTGACCGATGGCATCGCGACCGATGATCGTCCGCGCGCCGTTTCGACAAATGGCTGGCCACCGATCTATCCCGTTGTGTTGGGAGAATCACGCGGACTGATTGATCTTGCCGTCAGCAATGTCGCTGTCAGTTTGACGGCTTTCGAGGATGCGCCGGTGACGATCACGGCAGAACTGAGTCATCAGGGACTCGCCGACCGGACAGTGACCGCCCATGTCCTCGACGAGAAACAAGCCGTCGTGAAGGAAGAAACACTGCGGCTGCCCGCTGAGGGTCGCGGCACCTCGCTCCGTTTTCAGATTCGCCCCGTGGAACCCGGCCTGAGCTTTTACACCTTGCGGGCCGAGGTGAAAACGGCGGAGGGCGCCGATCCGGTCGCGGAGGCAACGCTGGAAAATAATCAGCGGAAGATCGCGGTGGAGCGGGGCAGCGGGCCGTATCGCCTGCTCTACGTTTCGGGCCGGCCGAATTGGGAGTACAAATTTCTGAATCGCGCGCTCGAAAGCGACGAGCAGGTAAAACTGACGGCTCTCGTCCGCATTGCCAAACGCGAACCAAAATTCGATTGGCGGGGCCGGGCCGGCGAATCGAACAATCCACTCTTCCGGGGGTTTGACGGGATCGATGCGGAAACCGAGCGGTTCGATCAGCCGGTGATCGTGCGCCTCAACACCAAAGACGGTAGCGAACTGCGCGAGGGGTTTCCGAAAAACGAAGATGAACTTTTTCCGTTTCACGCCGTCATCATCGACGATCTGGAAGCCGAGTTTTTCACGACCGCCCAACTGGAACTTCTGGAACGATTCGTCAGCGAGCGCGGCGGCAGTCTGCTGATGCTGGGCGGTCAAGAATCCTTCATCGACGGCGGTTACCGCCGCACACCGCTCGCGCGCGTCCTGCCCATTTCCTTGGACGACGCAACCACGCTGGCGATTTCGCAGCCCACCGTCTGGAAACTGAACCTCACCCGCGACGGCTGGCTCCAACCGTGGGCGCGGCTGCGATCCACCGAAGAGGAAGAGCAAGCCCGGCTCAAAACCTGGCCCGCGTTTCGCACAGTCAATCGGATCGGTCGCGAAAAGCCCGGTGCCAATGTGATCGCGGAAGCCGTTGGCCCTGGCGGCGATCCGTTACCAGCCGTCGTCGCTCACCGCTTTGGAGCCGGACGCTGCGCGGCGGTCCTCATCGGCGATTTCTGGCGAGCCGCGCTGGAACAGTCCGATGATCAGCGGGCGAAGGACGATTTAGGCAAATCGTGGCGGCAACTCGTCCGCTGGCTGATCGCCGATGTCCCCGAACGGATCACGTTGAAAAGCGTCCCCGCCGATGATGCCCCCGGCGTGATGCGGCTCGAAGCCCGCATCCGCACGGCCGCCTACCAGCCGCAAGACAACTGCGGCGTGCAGATCACCGTCACACTGCCAGACGGACAGTCATTGAAGCTGCCGGCGGAACCCTCGTTGACAGAAGCCGGATTGTATGAAGCGGTAGTGACGTCCTCGCTCGCCGGGGTCTATCGGGCTGAAGTCACCGCCACCGATGATGCCGGTAAGGAACTGGGCGGAAGTGCGACCGGCTGGACGAAAGACCCGCTGGCCGACGAATTCCGCCGCATCGCCCCGGAGATCGCCTGGTTGGATGAACTCGCGAAATCCACCGGAGGCGAAGTCTTGCGGCCGGCGCAACTGGAGCAATTCGTCTCCACTTTATCGCGTAGACCGGCCCCGATCACCGAAGCGACAACCTCGCCCTTGTGGCAGCATCCGCTGGTTTTGTGCCTGATCATTGCCGGCCTGTGCGGCGATTGGGGCTGGCGTCGCTGGAGGGGCTTGCCATGAGGAAAGTTCCTTCCCGTCTTAGCCCCCGGCGAGTCGCCGGGGGTTTTGTAACGGATGCCACAAAGTTAGCGCCCCCCGGCGACTCGCCGGGGGCTAAGACAAAGATACTGATTCTATGGTTTCTGTTGGCGTGCTCGATCACGCCGCTTCAAAGTGCGGAACCGCCAGCGGCCGACATGATTCTCGTGATCGGTGCGGCGGGGACGGATGAATACGGCGACATGTTCACCGCGTGGAGTTCACGCTGGCAGGCCGCCGCGGAGCGCGGCCGCGTTGAGGCGACCATCATCGGCCGAACAATCGCCGGCGATGTGACCGATCGGGATCGTCTGCAAGATTTGCTGAAAGAAGCCGCTACCCAAACCGAACGGCCGCTGTGGCTGGTGCTGATCGGACATGGCACGTTCGACCGCAAGACGGCTCGCTTCAACCTGCGCGGGCCGGATGTTTCCGCCGACGAACTTTCCGAATGGCTGCAGCCCCTCAGTCGGCCGGTCGCCGTCATCAACTGCTCGGCATCCAGCGCTCCGTTCCTCGCGGCTCTCTCTTCAGAGAATCGTGTCGTGATCTCCGCGACGAAAACCGGGGGCGAGGAGAACTTCACCCGCTTCGGCGAGTATCTGGCGCAGTCGATCGCTGATCCCGCTGCGGACCTCGACAAAGATGATCAGACCTCGCTTTGGGAAGCGTATCTGGCAGCGTCGCGGCGCACGGCGGAATTTTATGCGGGGGATGGTCGCCTGCAAACGGAGCATGCCTTGCTCGACGACAACGGCGACGAACAGGGAACGCGGGCCGATCTGTTTCACGGCCTGCAACTTCAAGACGGAATCGCAGCCGCGAATCCCCTCGATGGAGCCGTGGCCCATCAATGGCATCTTGTCCCCAGCGACCGCGATGCGAAATTGCCGCCCGAAGTTCGCCAGCGACGCGATGAATTGGAACTGCGGATCATCACCTTGCGGAATCAGAAATCGCAGATGGATGCCGATGATTACGACCGGCAACTCGAAACGTGGCTGGTGGAACTCGCGCGACTGAACCGCACCGTAAGCTCCCCTGTAGAACCTTAATCAGCCCGCTGGGCTGAGACTTTGCAAGTCTCAACTTAATTTGCACCATGTGGTGGGCCTCGAAGACTCGACCCACCCTACGAGATCCGATCACGAAAGTAGCCGCGGCGATGAGTGTGGAAGTTCTCTTGCGGGACGATGTTCGCCAACGGCTGGAGGAATTCAATCGCTGTCGGATCATTTCGTTGATAGGCAACGGCGCAACCGGAGCGGTTTACAAGGCCCATCATCAGGACCTTGATCTCGAAGTCGCCGTCAAGGTGCTGCATGCATCGCACGGCGACAGCAGCGATGCGGCGGCGCGTTTTCTGCGCGAAGCTCGCATCGCCGCGCGATTGAATCATCCGGGCATCGTTCGCGTGTTCGATTGCGGTGAATTCGAGAATTGCCACTATTTGATCATGGAGTATGTCGACGGCCGCAGCCTGGAACAGGAGATTCAGCAGCAAGGTCGCCTGCCGGTCGAACGGGCCGTGGAAATCGCCCAGGCTGTCGCCGAGGCCTTGCGGGAAGCCTACGACCAGGATGGTGTCATTCATCGCGACATCAAACCCGCGAACATTTTGCTGACATCGTCGGGGCAGGTGAAGCTGGCGGATTTGGGATTGGCCAAAGCCGTCTCACTCGATCCGGAATCGACCGCGCAGACGATAACCGGTTCGACCCTCGGCACGCCGCGATACATGTCGCCCGAACAATTCGCCGATGCCAGCCAGGTCGATCATCGGGCCGATATCTTTTCCCTCGGCGCGACGCTGTATCACATGCTGTCCGGCACAGTCCCCTTCGCGGGCGAAACCTTCATTCAAGTCTATAACAGCGTCGAAGCGTCAACGCCCGCACCGTTGCCCGCCAGTGTCCCCCAGGCGGTGGAAGACCTGGTCTTCCGCATGATCGAGAAGAATCCCGAGGCCCGGCCCGATACCTACGCCACGCTGATCGAGGCGTTCCAACAGTTGCGCGGTTCGCCCGGCGATACGCAAACCGGACCATCCGCGTCGACACCGAATCATGATCCGCTGGCATCGACGTATGTTCCCGCGGCACGCACCACCGGCCGATCCGCGCGATCGGCCGCACCGGCTGAGAATCGCGTGCTGCTGGTGGTCGATGTCCAGAACGATTTCTGCCCGGGCGGCGCGCTTGCCGTGCCTGATGGCGATGCCGTGGTGCCGGTGATCAATAAACTCTCACGACGGTTTGGACATGTGATTCTCACGCAGGACTGGCACTGCGAAGACCATCTGTCGTTCGCCTCGTCGCATCCTGGCAAGAAAACGCATCAGCAGATCGAACTCCCCTACGGCCCGCAAATTCTCTGGCCCGATCATTGCGTGCAGCAGACCCAAGGAGCCGAGTTTCACCCCCAACTCGCCATCCCGCATTGCGAACTGATCATCCGCAAAGGCTACCATCGCGAGATCGATTCCTACTCCGCGTTCTTCGAGAACGACCGCCAGACCCCAACCGGCCTTGCAGGTTATCTACGCGAGCGCGGCCTGATGCAGTTATTCATTGTCGGTCTCGCCACCGATTTCTGCGTGGCTTACTCCGCCCTGGATGCCCGCCGCCTGGGCTTCGAGGTGACAGTCATCGAAGAAGGCTGCCGGGGCATCGACCTGGATGGCTCCGTCGCCGCCGCGTGGAAGCAGTTGGAAACCGAAGGCGTGACACGGGTCTGAACATCGCCCTCCCGTCCCGTCGCCCCTGCCTGGGGGGGCATTGGTATCGACACTTCTGAGAAAGGCATCTCACGCAAAGGCGCAAAGAGGCAAAGTTTCGCCAAGAGTTCGATCAGGATGTCGAGCAGAAAGCATCCGTTTTTGAAGATCGTGAAATCGAGAAATCGAAATGCCAGGTTTGATGAGCAAGAAGACTCTTGGCGAACTGACCGTCTTTGCGCCTTTGCGAGAGGGGATTTCTAACTTGTATAGAGACCAATGCCGCAGGGGAGAAGGGGCGAGCGTCCATTTGAATTGCCCACAGCCGTCGACACGGCACGCGTTTTGAACCTGTGCGTACCCGTGTATGCTGGTGGACTAGGATTTCTTTTCGGCACGTTGAAAACGTGCCGCCACGTTTTATTGGACGCCAGCGCCATGCCCCGCGACATTAAAGTTCACCTGCTCCCCAAACTCTTCGAACCTGACGAGCTGCGCGGGGGGATCGCGGTGATTCTCGACATCCTCCGTGCGTCAACGACCATCATTCACGCGCTGACCTATGGGGCCGAGTCGGTCATTTCCACGGAAGAGATCGACGAATCACTCGCTGTGAAATCTTCGCTGCCGGCCGGTCAAGTGCTGCTGGGTGGTGAGCGCGAGGGGACGTTGATCGCCGGTTTCGATCTCGATAACAACCCGTTTGCCTATCCCGCTGAGGTCGTTCGCGGCAAGACGATTGTCTTCACCACATCCAACGGCACGCGAGCGTTGAAGCGTGCGTTGCAGGCCGACCGCATTCTCATCGGCGGGTTCGTGAACCTGAATGCCGTGGTCGATGTCCTGTTGCAGGACACCCGGCCGATCCATCTCGTCTGTGCCGGCACGATGGGTAAGATCACGCAGGAGGACGCGCTCTGTGCCGGGGCGATTGTCGATGGCGTGTTGGCCGGTTGGAATCGCCGCGATACCGATCTCGCCGATGATCAGGCCCAACTCGCCTTGCACCGCTATTTGCAGGCGGCGGAGTCGGAGACCGGCCTGCTCGCGGCGATGCGAAACAGTTTCGGTGGCCGGAATTGCCGGCGATTAGGCTACGACGATCAGATCGCCCGCGCCGCCACGGTTGATTTGTTCGACACCGTTCCCGAGTATGATGCGGCAACAGGAAAAATCACGATCACGCGCATGTAACCGGTTAGCCGCGACGCGAGTCCGCGAGCGGAGCGCTCCGCTCGCAGACTCGCGTCGCGGCTAACCTTTCCAACCCACCACCTACAATCGACGACCCAAAAAAAATGCCCGAAAACCGAATGGACAAAATCGTCTCCCTCGCCAAGCGGCGCGGGTTCATCTTTCAATCGTCCGAAATCTACGGCGGCCTCAACGGCTTCTGGGATTACGGCCCCCTCGGCGTCGAACTCAAACGCAACGTCCGCCAGGCCTGGTGGGCCGACATGGTCACCAACCACGACGAAATCGCCACCCCCGCTGGGGCGCCGTCCAGCTTCGACATGGTCGGCGTTGAAACCTCGATCATCATGCACCCGCAAGTGTGGAAGGTGTCGGGGCATTTCGATTTGTTCGTGGACAAAATGGTCGACTGCAAGGCCTGCAAGACTCGTTTTCGCGTGGACCACATCACCATCCTTTCACTCACGATCAATTTTCGTCTTCCCGAAGACGATCCAAGCAGAATTCATGTCTTCTACTCCGGAATTGGCACGATTGACGAGGTACGAGATGCGAACCGGAAAGTTATAGAAAAGCTAGAAAAGGCACATGGAAAGGAAAATTGCTGGGAAGGAAAAGCGAGCTTTTTGGATATACCAGACTTTGCAAGAATTAAACTTCCATGCCCTGCTTGTAGTCAATTGGGGACGCTCACCGAACCGCGTGACTTCAACCTGATGTTCAAAACAACGCTCGGCGCGCTGGGCACCGATTCCGATGCGGCGTATCTCCGCCCCGAAACCGCCCAGGGTATGTTCGTCAACTTCAAGAACGTCTGCGATTCCAGCCGCGTGAAGGTTCCCTTCGGCGTCGCGCAGATCGGAAAGTCGTTCCGCAACGAGATCACGCCGCGGAACTTCACGTTCCGGTCCCGCGAATTCGAGCAGATGGAAATGGAATTCTTCTGCCATCCGTCGCAGTCGCTGGCGTGGTATCAATACTGGCGCGACCGCCGATATCAATGGTACATGAAGCATGGCATCTCCAAGGAAAATCTCATCCTGCGCGAACATACGCAGGACGAACTGGCCCATTATTCCGTTGGCACGGCGGACCTCGAATACGCGTTTCCCTTTTTGGACGCCGGCGAGTATGGCGAACTGGAAGGGGTGGCCCATCGCGGCGACTTCGATCTCCGGTCGCATTCCGAAGGGAAGCTCTGCAAAGAGAACGGCCAACTCGTCGTTGAGAAGAACGCCGAGGGGAAACCAAAATATCCCGGCAGCGGCAAGGATTTGTCGTACTTCGACGACCAGACCCGTGAGCGATTCGTGCCCCACGTCATCGAACCCGCCGCCGGCTGCGACCGCGCGACGCTGGCGTTTCTGTGCGAGTCGTATCATGAAGACGAAGCCCCGGACGACAAGGGGACGATGCAAACGCGGCTGGTGTTGAAGCTGCACCCGCAGCTCGCGCCGATCAAGGTCGCCGTCTTCCCGCTGGTGAAGAAAGACGGCCAGCCGGAGAAAGCCGCCGACATCTACCGCGACTTCAAACGCGCCGGCATCGCCGCCGCCTATGATCAACAAGCCGCCATCGGCCGCCGCTACCGCCGCATGGACGAAATCGGCACCCCGTTCTGCATCACCGTCGATAATCAGACGATGGTGGACGACACGGTCACGCTCCGCGACCGCGACACGTTGGAACAGACCCGCGTGCCGGTGAAGGGGATTGTGGAGGAGTTAAGGGGGAGGTTGATGAAGTAGCTCAGTCTAGTAGAGAGAAATCTTGTTCAACCTCAAGATATCAGCATTTATAACGAATTATCCTTGTCAGGAGTAAGTCCATGATTGACACACTTGCGAAAAGATTCGAGCGAAATGTTGATGACTTCATCGAAGTATCCACAACCCGCTTTGTTCATGATCCGAAAAGACTCAGAGATATGATTGGTCGACGCATGGAGAAAGGCGACACGAGGGAAGACGCCATCATATCTGCTGTTACCGATCTAAATAACGGCGAAAAAGTGCAAATTGGATTTACTCGACTCTATGAAATAAGCAAAATGCCTGGATTCACAAACGCACACGAGATTACTCTCGAGTGGGCAGTAACTCGCCGTCACTATGGAACGCTGTTTGATGAATTAACCATTGAAAAAGCCGCAAAACGCCTACAAGAATACTTTGGAATCGACTCTAATGAAAAGTGATCGTTTCTCATAAATCCTCATTCAAAACGGATCAGATGACATGAACCGCATGGTCGTGAAATCAATTGTCGGCAGCGACGGTGTCTTGCATTTGGACTTGCCCATCGGGCCGACCGAGGCGAATGTCGAGGTTCAGGTGACGGTCGAGCCAGTGGCCAAGCAAGCGATGACGACGGAGGCATGGCGACTCTGGGTGCAGTCCATGGCCGGCAGCGTCGACGATCCGTTGTTCGAGCGCCCCGCCCAAGGTGAGTATGAAATCCGGGAGCCGTTGCCGTGACGTATCTACTTGACACGAATGCCTGCATTGGCTGGCTGCGAGGTGTTCAACCGAAACTTGTGGCTCGAATTCAACAGGAAGCCCCAGCCGACATTGTAATCTGTTCAGTCGTGGTTGGTGAATTGCTGTTCGGCGTTGAACGTTCCACCCCGACTCATCGAAGTAACACGAACTTACGAGTCGCTCTACTCCGGCAGCAGTTCGTCTCGCTGCCGTTTGATGATCTCGCTGCGGACGAGTACGGCATACTGCGGGCCAAACTTGCAGACATGGGGAAACCCATAGGCCCCAATGACCTGTTGATTGCAGCAATCGCGTTAGCGAACGATTTGACCTTGGTGACGCACAATGTGAAAGAATTCGGTCGTGTGCCAGGATTGTTGATGGAAGACTGGCAATAAATGGCGTGAATCAGCCGGATGATTCCGTATTTCTTAGTAGAAGCAGCATTACGTGACTTTGTATCTCGCCTCTGAATCACTTCAAACAAAGAGCAGGGGCCGCAATTCGCAGATTTTGCCTGGCAGGCGGGCTGCGGGGCGTTTTCCGTCAGCCAGTCGCACATCGGCCAAGTCACGGAATACATCCACCGGCAAGCAGAGCACCACAAGCGACAAGATTTCAAAACCGAATTTTTGGAACTTCTCAACCGCCATCAACTGGAATATGACGAACGCTACTTGTGGGACTGACGTTCCACGCGGCCAGCGGTTGCTCCCTCATCAAACCAGTTCGCGCACAGGTTCCCGGTCGTCCAGCAGATGGACCGGCCGGCCTTGGAAGTCGGGGAAAGTGCTGGCGGGGTCGATGCCTAGAGCACTTTTGAGATTGGTCTTCACGTTTATGGGCTGTTGTTGCTATCTTCGTTGAGTTCATCCCGCTCAAGGAGGAGACGATGATGGCTGCAGCGTTGGCGATGGATTTGCGGATTCGGGTGT